>Ga0306920_100008497_pt1 | contig 13630 bp, 15 predicted proteins | sample flu12Cox44000170_FD_204666 | JGI IMG/M metagenome (GOLD analysis project Ga0306920, IMG submission 204666) | Lab enrichment of tropical soil microbial communities from Luquillo Experimental Forest, Puerto Rico - flux4day.12C.oxic.44.000.170 (v2)... | ecosystem: Environmental > Terrestrial >... | reverse complement strand
TGAGTATCGCTGGGCAGACGGTCACAACGATCGATTGCCGGCATTAGCAAATGAGTTGGTTCGCCTTCTAGTGAAGGTGATTGCCGTGCCCGCCAGTACCCCCGGGGCTCTGGCGGCTAAGGCTGCTACCTTGACAATTCCAATAGTCTTTTACATAGGGCTCGACCCCGTCGAGCTCGGACTTGTCGCCAATCTGAACCGGCCAGGCGGCAACGTGACGGGCGTGACCGGGTGGAACGTCTTGGTGGGGCCAAAGCGGTTGGAGCTGCTGCACGAACTGATCCCCTCGGCTAGCGCCGTGGGCCTGCTCGTAAATCCAACCAGTCCGCACCTTGCCGAGGCGGACGCGAAAGAACAGCAGGCTGCGGCGCGAACCCTCGGACTGCAGCTCCACATCCTGCATGCCAGTCGCAAAGAGGACTTTGATGCAGTGTTCGCAGCCTTGGTCCAGCTGCGAGCTGGCGGCCTGGTGATCGGCACTGATTCATTATTCAATACTTGGAAAGATCTGATCGCTGCTCTGAGCATCCGTCATGGTGTGCCCACGATCCACCAGTATCGCGAGTACGCCGAGGCTGGCGGCCTGATAGGCTATGGTACCGAAACTGCGGACCTATCTCGTCAAGTCGGAGTTTACATCGGTCGGATTCTCAAGGGCGAAAAACCCGCTGACATGCCGGTCGCGCAGGCAACCAAGGTCCAACTATTCATCAACCTCAAGACCGCTAGAGCGCTAGGCCTCACCATCCCGACCACGCTGCTTGCACGCGCCGACGAGGTGTTCGAATGAAGCGCAGAGCTTTCTTCGGTCTCGTTGGCGTTGCCTGCATCGGCGTCTCAACCGCACAACAGCCGGCCTGAGTTTGGCGGATTGGCATTCTTCATGGCGTGCCGAAGGAGGCTTCGATCAGCTTCGCAGCTTTTCGTCAGCGGCTGAGCGAACTTGGTTACTTGCCGGCCGACGTTTAAGCCATCGTAACACCTCGCGCGGCGTTGGCGGCCGATGTCCGCTGCCGTTCGATGCTGACGAAGAGAAGGAGAGTGGGTCAGAACTCAAACTGGCACATGGCCGACCTCCGAACAGACCAGCCAACGTTAGGCAGCTCCTGAGGGTAGAACGGACCACCCGATGCCGTGGGTCACGATCGTTTTGATTTGCGTCCGCAGGATGCGGTATTTGCAAACGTATTGGAGCAGGCCGAAAAAGGTTCCGAGTTGATGTGATGCGGGCTCGATAACCTTTAGGTAAGGCAAGTTCCGACAAGATCGATCAACCTGCTGCACCAGACACATCACCGGAGTTTCGAGATCGCTACGCGAGCAAGCAGCGCTGCCAGTCGTTAACGTCATAGATGAGCATGGTTAGATTCGTCACCCGCTGCGTCACCCTTAAGAGGAGTCCGCAATTAGGACATGCAATCGTTTGGGAAGCACAGCCAGAAGTTTTCCGCGCACGTGGATGGGCGCGAGGCATACCGAATAATATGAGTTGTGGAATCCCCGGTTAGGGGGACGAGATGCCCCAGCTCGGCGTTGCCGCCTAAGATGTGAAGCACTTTTGCCAAGCTCACGCGTTCTCGCAGCCAGTGTCCCTAGGGAGAACAGCGATTGCTCGTGACAACCATTTGACCTAGGTCACGGCGAGGTCGTACCGACCCGGTTCTCTTATTGCCGGGGAGTGGTAGCGGTAGGAGCGGAACATGCTCGGCGTGCGGGGTCCGCTGTCATTCCCTCATAGGTTTTGGAGCGGTATCTATGGTCCGCTCAGCGCCTGAGGTGGTTGAGTGAAGCGTCGAGATTTCATTGCGCTTGTCGGTAGTGCGACGACATGGCCACTCGTGGCTCGCGCGCAAAAGGCGCCAATGGCGGTGGTCGGGTTTCTCGGCGCGCCGGCGGCTCAACGGTATGAGCGATATGCAGCCGCAATTCGTCAAGGCCTGACCGAAGCCGGTTTTATCGAAGGCCAGAACCTAACAATCGAATATCGCTGGGCAGACGGACACTATGATCGCTTGCCGGCGCTGGCCAACGACCTGGTAGATCGGCACGTCTCGGCAATCGTCACGATCGGCGGTGCTCCTGCAACGGTAGTCGCCCGAGCCGCGACATCGACGATCCCTATCGTCTTCAACATAACTGCCGACCCGGTAAAGCTCGGCCTGGTGGCAAGTCTCAGCCGGCCCGGAGGGAACGTAACCGGCATTGCGATGCTCGGCGTAGAGCTGGAGGCGAAGCGGCTTGAGCTCTTGCACGAGGTGGCACCCACGGCCGCACTGATCGGCGTGTTGCTCAATCCAACCAATCCCCAATCTAAGATCCAGCTGGAGGACGTGCAGACAGCGGCTCGTGCCATCAACCAGCGGATCCGCATTGCCAACGCCAGTACCGAGCAGGAGCTCGATGCTGCCTTCCAGACGCTGGCTCAGGAACGTGCGGGTGCCCTGCTTGTTGGTCAGGATACTTTCTTCACCAGCCAACCGGCTCTGTTCGCCACGTTGTCGGCACGTCACGCGATACCGGCTTTCTCGCCGTGGCGAGCGCACGTCGAAGCCGGCTGTCTGATGAGCTACGGAGCCAACCTACTTGATGCCTATCGCCAGGCCGGCGTCTACGCCGGTCGGGTTCTCAGAGGAGAGCGGCCGGCCGAGCTGCCCGTCGTCCAAGCGGTAAAGTTCGAGCTGGTGATCAACCTGAACACGGCTAAGGCACTTGGGCTCACGGTGCCACCAACGCTTATTGCTCGCGCCGATGAAGTAATTGAATAACCACCACCTGCAACCGAGCCCCTTTATCGCAGATGCTCGGGTCGGCAAATGGCACAGGGCGGACCCCCGACCCACCCGGCCAGCGCTAGGCCGCTCCTGGTCGGCAGCGCGTGCAACCTGAGGCATCCCTCGTCCTCGCCGTCCTGCGTGACCGAGCAGAACGACAACCGTCACTTCGTGAGCGTCCAACGCAGCGCCGACCTGCAGGTCACCACCCCAGGCATGGATTGAGCCAGTCTTGACATGGATACACCATGCCCCGCACTCGTCCCGGCGCAGAGCGCGATCCCAAGCACCGAGTGGGACGAGGGATCTCCTGCTGCTCGCGATCGGCTTGGGCCTCAGCCTCGCTGTCATTCGTCATGATGCCCCCTTACGAAACCCACGCCGCGGCCAGCGCGTCTTCATCATCCTCGTCGTCGTGATCCGACGGCCGATCGGATCGGCCGGGGCGCGGTTGCACGCTGGCGCAGAACGTCATGGCTAGGATCAGCGGGATCGCCGACCCGGGACGAAGCACACAGGACCTCGTGCAGACGCCCGACGACCTCCACAACTGGAAGGCGCAAATTCCGGGTGAACCCCGATTAGAGTTTGCCGCCTTGTGGTGCACACTAGAACAGGCGGTAACTCAAATTCGCGAGGTATGTATGCGACCCTTGACACTCTCGCTTATGGTCCTGCTGGTAATGGCTGCGACGCTTGGCACTGAGGCCGGCGCAGCGACGAATAGTCGGCACCGCCATTACGGTCATCCTCAACATTCCTATCGCAGTGGCGAGCACCATCGGTTCGGCTCTCACCATTGGTGGGACCAGCAGCGACGCCGGCGGCGCTAACGGCGCTTGGGACGCGATCTCCGCGCGTTCGCCAGCGCGCTGGCCACCACATCGTCGGCGTGTTCACGGAGACTGGCTCACGCGCCAAGAACGACCGAATTGAGCGCAAGAAGGTCTTGGCGCTCGCTCAAGCACGCGAGATCGACGTGATCCTCGCTACCGAGTTGTCGCGCCGGAAGCTCTCCTTTGCCCGCGTGTTTGATCATGCGTTCATCATCTTGATCTTGCCCTCGTGTTCGAAGCTTTTGGCTTGATCATTCGAAAACTAAGCGTCGGCATTGATCAGCTTTGAGTGCGACCCTTCCATCGACCTGGCACTGCAGCGTCGAGAAGACCTGAGAGCTGCGTTGGCGTGCTCAGCGTTCACGTTCCAATAATAATGTGGCGACAGCTTTCTGACCGGGCCGGACAGCACTCACGATCTCTGGGCTGCGAATAGTCAATTTGTCGCCCTCTATAATGAAGAAGCGCGTCTGATTCTGATTTGCACCCGAGTAGATTTCGTTCCAAGACATATCAACCCCGATCGTCATCCGGTTTCCTTCAATAGTGTACTTGCCGGAATAGGCCAGCATCGAATCGAGCAGAGCTGCTTTCTCTTCAAGATTCTTGGCGGGTCCGCGGTTGTTGGCACCTGTAAGAATGATTATCCATACACCTTCAGGGGTGAGCACCAGTCTACCCTTGGGGTTCGGACCGAAAGGTTCGACGATATCCCCTCCATCAAACTTGGTAAGCAATGAGACGACCTTCCAGGTTCCGGCAAGCTGCTTGGCAGCATCATCTGCAAACGAAAATTCCGTCCGGAACAGGCAGCAAGTGGCAAAAACAAGCGCAAGAATCCATTTCATGCAGGCTACCCCCATCTGAAGTTCCCCTCAGGCACTGTCCTCCTTGGAACGTTACACCACCCACCCGTGCGTGAAGGCAGCCTACGTCTGGCCCCAGGCAGAACATCTCGGCAGTGTAACAAGTTCGTCCGCCATCCTGGAGTACAACAGACTCGCCGGACGCTTCGATGCCACGCCCGCACATGACCCCAAAGACAAGTTATCAGGACTTACATTGTTGCGCCACATTGAGCGTCACTTTTGTGGCGGGGCCACGTTCTCACCCTTCGGTATCAGATAAATCCGAGTCTTCAAGCCTGCATAGGTTGAGCCTTCAGCCAACACGTCACGATCGTCAGGCGTATCTGGCCGGACTTCGCTGGTGACGAAGACGATGTCGAAATCGGCCCCACGCACCTCCAGCTTCGACATGGTAACTTTTTGCGATTGGTCTTCCCGCTCCTGGGTCCTCACGGGGCTCGTGCTAACCGCAACAAGCGCAGCGCAGAACATCGTGGATTTGAACATGCTAACTCCATTGCTGAGTGGGACGCGTGAGTTGCGCCGATCGCCGTTCGTGGAAAGCAAGCTATTCGCCCGTTGGTGCGACGTAGACAGCAAACGGTATGCGAGATTTGCCGTCCTTGCTCACTACGTGAGATGCGGAGACCGGGGACCCCAGTGTCTTTATGGCGTTCATCATCTTCACTTCATCATCAAACGCAAGCACCAGCTCACCGCCGATTAAATGGACGAGAAGGGCGTCCGGAGACTCGCCGAGGTCGTAGATTGGACCGGGCGGGGACTTGGACTTTTGCGTGGCGACCACAATCTCGAAATTGCTGCCCGGTACTTGGATCCTATGCAGGACTGCTTCCCGTTGTTGGGCCATGGCAGAGGCGGTCCCGAGTACGAGCAGAGCAGCACAAACGGTTTGATGTTTGAACACGGCGTCCTCCAAATGCTGCAATTCCAGCGAAGGACAGGATGCTCGCATGCGCGACAAAAGACTTTGGAGGGGCCTTGGATTATGCTTGGAATAGTCTTGGGATTCCGTCCGAGCCAAGTGCGTCGATTGCAGACAAGGAAGTACGTTTCGGAGCGCCTGCCGTCCTCGGCCGATCAGGTATAGCGGAGCCACTGCGTGCGGCATTATTTTGCAGACTACTCGCTCGACCTGGAGCGGCGCGAGCTCAAACATGGCGCCGAGCTGGTCGCAACCGGCCCTCAAGTTTTTGATCTCCTGGCTTATCTCATCGAGAATCGGGGCCGGGTGGTGAGCAAGGACGACCTAATTAAAGGTGTCTGGGGTGGGAGAACTGTCTCTGAGTCGACGATAACGAGCTGCATCAACGCAGTGCGGAAGGCCATCGGGGATAGTGGCGAGGAACAGGGCCTACTTCGTACGATTTCCCGCAAGGGATATCGGTTCGTCGGTGAGGTCACCGTGGTCGACAGCCCAGCACCGGTAGATGTCCCACCCAACCGCATGGAGAGCCCGGGAGCGGGAACGAACAAGCTCACCCCACCCAACGCACCGTCGATTGCAGTATTACCTTTCCAGAGCCTCAGTAGCGATCCGGAGCAGGAGTATTTCGCAGATGGGGTCGTCGAAGACATTATCACGGCACTGTCGCGCAACCGGCTATTATTCGTGATCGCTCGGAATTCGAGCTTTACCTACAAGGGTCGCGCGGTGGACATTAAGCAGATCGCTCACGAGCTCGGAGTGCGCTACGTCATCGAGGGCAGTGTTCGCAAAGCTGCCAATCGCCTGCGTGTGACAGGTCAACTTATTGACGCCTCGACCGGCGTTCATATCTGGGGTCACCGCTTCGAAGGCGCGCTGGAAGATATCTTTGACTTGCAGGACCAGATCGCGGAGAGCGTGATCGGTGCCATCGCACCACAACTTGAACAAGCCGAGATCGAGCGTGCGAAGCGCAAGCCGACCGCAAGCCTCGACGCATATGATTATTTTCTGCGGGGAATGGCTAGTTACTACGCGGGCGGCAAGGAGTCGGTCCGCGAAGGCCTGCAACTGTTTTCGAGGGCTATCGAGCTCGACCCGACATTCGCTTCCGCCTGTGGCATGGCCGCTTGGTGCTACGCCTGGCGCAAGATCAATGGCTGGACAACCGATCGTGCGGCAGAAACAGCAGAGACCGCGCGACTTGCCTGGCGCGCCGCCGCGCTCGGACCTGAAGACGCCATTGCACTTTCCCGCGCAGCCCACGCGTTGGGTTACGTCGTCGGCGAGGTCGACTCGGCCCGCACATTCGTCGATCGAGCTGTCCTCATCAATCCGAACTTGGCCGGCGCGTGGTGGGCCAGCGGCTGGATCAGGATCTATCTGGGCGACTCGGAGACCGCTATCGAGCACCTCGGCCGTGCGATGAGGTTGAGCCCATTGGATCCCCACATAATTTCCATGCAGGGGGGGACGGCTTTTGCGCACTTCATAGCCGGCCGGGATGAGCAGGCACTGTCCTGGGCCGAGAAGGCATTAAACATGAAAAGCAACATGGCGTCGCTCGAAATCATGGCGGCCAGCTACGCCATCACTGGAAGCATGGCAAAGGCACACAAAGCGCTTGCTCGCTTGCGCGAGCTCAACCCAACGCTGCGCCTATCCGGCGTAAAGCACTGGGTTCGCTTTTGCCGACCCCAAGATCTGGCACGGCTTGAGGATGGCATGCGAAGGGCGGGACTCCCGGAATGACGGCAGTTAGCAAATCCGGTTTTCCAAGACGAAATATTGCGAGAGACCGAGACAGCGGCCGCGAAATTGGGCGTCGAACTCAAAACCTTTGGGGTTCGAGCTCCCGACGAGTTCGACCTCGGCTTGGCTATTCCGCCGGCCGTGCTCGCTATCGCGGACGAGGTAATCGAATAGAGTGCTTCAGTCATCATGTATGCCGCGCATGCTCAGGTCCGGACCTGGCACACTCCTTCCCTGCCGACCGCCGAGCTCGACGCGTCCAACCCCATTGACCTTAGGCGCACGTTGCAATGCGTCATTCGTCGGCTCGGTGGATGGGGCGAAACCCAACCTCTACATTCTGGCAACCGGCATCAATGCCTACAATGGGATGTGTGTAGTTGACTGAACTAGGTCGCATTCACTCCGCATGCGCACAAGCATACGGATGAAGAAGAACTCGACCTACATCTGTGGCTCGCGGCCGATCTCACTCTTGCGTGGCTAGAAAGTCTTGCACCGCAAAGCTGATCCATTGCTCCGTTGTTAGATGCAAGCTTCCATTTCCGTAATTGCTCGACGAAGGGGGGACGGTCAATGAAGACGAAGTGGATACTTAGGTTCGCTCTCGCGCTGGTGGTGAATGGGCTTGCGGGCGGGGTGACCAGTGCGCAGACGCAGCACATCAATGGAGGGTCGGCGCTCTCCAACATTCGATCCCGTGGCCTTCTACTTCCAGACAGGATCCGAGGTCGACGGACAATAACACGAGTTGCTCGTCGCGTTGAGGTGAACGTATCCGGCCAGATTTCTCGTGTAACGCCCCAGCGGCTTGCGCCATGCTTAAAGAATAAGTCGCCGCATTCCCAGGCTGCTAATGCGTGGCCTGTCAGCGGGACGGTAAATTCTGCACAGTGCGGCGGTGCGGGCGCCATCGCCCCCAAGATGGTCATGAAGCAAACCCCGACCCAGTGTGCCGTGTGGTAGCGCTTCCTCGGACGACCAAATGGGGCGTCGGGGCTTCATGCTTCGGGGGCGTGTTCCCGCAGTCCTTGAAGCGGCCCTCGGCGCCGCGGAATTATTCAGTCAGCTACACACATCCCGACCGAAACACTGAATTACGCTGGACCAAGCCGACTAATGCGAGGGGCCACGCCGGTACGGAAGTAAAGGCAGGGCTATTTGCCGCGCCCCAGCGCCTGATCCCACCACGGGCACACGCCGGGTGCGAGCCGGTAGTTGCCCTCGATGACGTGCACGGGGTGGCGTATGCCGGCTTCGGCGGTGGCCATGCGGGCCTGGCGGCGCCGAGCGCGCATCTCCGCGTCCCCTGCCACTGGATCGTGGCCCCACAGGCTACCGCCCCGGTACTCCTGCGGCACATGCGTGACGACATCCAGCAGCCGACCGCCCCAGCCGTACTCGACGCCGAAGTCGGACGGTGTCCTGGTGTAGAACGAGGTCATATGATCATTCGTGTGCCGGCCGAGGGTGGTGAGCAACTTGTTGTCCATGCTCGAAGCAATGTCATAGCCCTGGCCGACGTCGTCGAGGCTGTAGAGCTCGATCATGAAGTGGTGGAAACCTCTCCGCCCTAATTCCAATAGCGCGAAACTGTGCTGGCGCGGGTTCACATGAAAGAAATGCGCCTTGAACGGCACTTGCATGTAGTCGCTCGTGTTAAATCCCAGCACATCGCGATAGAACGGCACAACGGCATCGATGCTCTCGACCTGAAGCACGGCGTGTCCCATGCCGAGCGGACCCGTGCGGAATCCCGAGATTGAGCGGCCGGGCTTGAATGCTTCCTCTGTCGACTCAGCCCCCCAGAAGGCTTCGATCTGGTTCTCGAGCGGGTCCTTGAAGCGGATGAGGCCCTTCACCTTGCGCTCCTCGCACAACGCCCGACTGCCGGTCTCCACCGCCACCTTGTGCTCGGCGAGCCGCACCGCGAGGGCGTCAAGCGCTGCCTGGTCCGCTGTCTCCCAGCCGAGGTAGCCTAAGCCGTTGTGACCGTGATCCTCGATGATGACGCGCTGCTTGCGGTCGTCCATGCGTAATGCCATGCGCTTTTGTGTTCTGTCGACCTGTTGCATACCGAGGAAGCGGGTGCCGAAATGGGCCCAGTCGTCGAGGCTCTGCGCCGCGACACCAATGTATCCGAGCGCCTGGATTTGCATGCGACCTCCTTGTGCCTGCGGTCTTGCCGCGGCGATGTCGGAATTTTGCACGAGTGAGGAATTGAATTCAACCATCGGACCCACCATCACACAAGAAAGACGCGTTCGGCCTGCACGATTCTGTCAGGTAAGTGAGGCATTTCTACCGTGCCGGCGAGCCGCCCGGGTTTGACACGGCCAAGACCCAGCTCATTGTGCAGCGCAAAGTTTTGCGGATGCGGGCCGTGGCGCAGGCCACGGCAGTATCACTCGACTATTCGACGCGCCTGCACGAGTAGCTCGCGTGGTATCTCCAAACCAAGAGACCTCGCTGTTACAAGGTTGATGTGGAGATCGAAGGTTGTCGGCAGCTGTATTGGCAATTGATCAACTCTCGTTGCCCTCAGCAATTGGTCTACGTAACCAGCGGCACTACGAAATGGCACGTGAAAGTCGCTCGTATAGGCCATCAGACCACCTTGGGTGACGTAACCGGCCCAGAAGTAACTGGTGGGACCTTCTGGCCAGCAGCGAGATCGATAACCAATCGGAAGTTGCTGCTCAGAAATTGGTCAGGACTTACGATTAGACCCTCACCGGAGTTCATCCCCTTGATCGCTGATTCGATTTCGGCCGCGGAGCGTACCTCCATCCATTTTAGATCACTATTCAGGTCCTTGGCGGATTGATCGGTTAGTGTCCGAAAGACATTCAGGACATGCTGGTCAGCAGAAACCTCAGAGTTGCCAATCCAGCTAACGTTGTGGATGTTCGACTTCAATCTTCATCAGTTGAAGCACCTTGCCGCCCATTGCCGGGTCGAACGAGACAAAGCCCGTCAGATTGCGGCTGGGCTTGGCCAAACTCCCGCTGAAGCCTGATCCCAGAGGATTTGATGCATTGATAAAAGCAATTGGAATCTGCTTAGTCCGCTCTGCCAATGACTCGGTAAGGAGAACTCCAACCGAGACCAACACATCAGGTGCCAAATTCACCAGTTCCGTTGCATGAGTCGACCTGTCCGGTACTTTGGATAGACGAAGCTCGAAACGGATCGTGCTGCCGTCGACCCATCCCAATTCGTGAAGCTTAGCCTGAAATGCGTCGACGTCCCCGGCCTTAACTGCGGGGTCATCAGCCAACATAGCGACGATTGGCAGTTTGAGCCGCTGCTGAGCGCTTGACAGTACCGGTGCGATGACGGCTGCACTTCCTAGTGCAGTCAGAAATCGTCGACGTCTCATTAGCAGATTCTCGCATCTCTGCCTGAAATAGGGAGACTTTTGTGCCGATCGTCGGCCTCAAAGGCAAGCTCGCCATGGCGTAGCACCTCACCATAGCACGTGAGTAGTTGTCCCGTGGCTGCACGTCGCTGCAGTTGCTCTCGATCGTTCATGGGCGTTGTTACGAGATTGTTACAGAGGCTGGACAATAAGCCGTGCTCAGAAAAACTGCTTTTCCTTGCCCTGAGGAACAGGTCACCCCTTAGGATCGTACCTACGCTAGGCTAAGGGGTGTGGGGGTGTATTTATGTTTTTATCCAAGAGCCTACTGAGGCGTCCTAGTGCAATTGCGCTCGCTGTCGGTGGTCTCGCCCTCAGCACTGTGTCAATTCTTGCGGCCGACCTCGGCGCATCTTGCTGTGTTGATCTGGAAGAGCGCATCGCCGAACTCGAAGCCACCACTGCGAGCAAGGGGAATCGGAAGATGTCGCTCGCGATCTCCGGCTCCGTCAACCGCGTTGTTCTGTGTGGGATGATGGGCGCAGCTCGGGAGCGTATTTCGGCCTCGACAGCTCAAACCTCACAAGTCGGTTCGTATTCAGCGGTACCGCGAAAATGACGCCAAAGGTGACGACAGGCTTCCAAATCCTGATCAACCAGCGAGGCGCAAACACACTCAGTGTCAGTCAGCTAGACGAGGATGGGAAACTCTCAACCTATTTTCCGAACGTCAACACCAGCGCAACTGGACCCATCGGCATCCCATCGCTCAATGCGCACAATGCCGACGCGTTCTTTGCCGATGCGCTACGCGTCTTTTGGTGGCTCGAGCAGGAAGATCTGGGCCGACTTTCAGTCGGGCGTTTGGACATGGCTGGGGTCTGGACCACAATAGATCTCACGGGCAATGTGTTCAATGTTGGTAGCGGCTCGGTAGTTCTAGTCAACGGCGGCTTCTTCATCCGTGGTCCGGCCGGGCAATATTACGCGATGGTGTGGGGCAACCCTGCGGCCGCGTTCACTAGGAGCGAGCTAGTTCGATATGACAGCCCAACTTGGAAAGGCTTCATATACTCGGCCTCGGTCGCCGAGGCGGGCGACTATTGGGGCACTATGTTGCGCTACTTTGGTGAACACAGCAGCTTCCGAATAGTAGGGCAGCTTGGATACGAACGTGCAACCGATGTCGCCACGCCGGGCGTGGTAGATCCAGCAAACGTCGCATACACTGGAGCGCCGCCGATTTGGCGTCGTTCACACGACGATTTACGTCGGATACCGTCATTTCGCCCCCGATATCCGATGTGCCGACCTCATCGCCGCAATGGCCTGCTCTGGTGGCGTCTCCGTCGCAGCAGCCCCGGGCACATTTGCCATTCACAAAATGGCAGCCGAGCCTATCGACGTCGTCATCAGCGGTGCTCGCGTGCGGTTCTGAGATTGGCGGTTGCGAAAGAACTCGTGTGTTGCCGAGGGGCGGGTCTTGAGACCTGGTACTCCCCAACCTGCGATGGAGTGCATGTAATGAAGCGGCGGCAGTTCCTCAACGCTTTCGGATGCGCCCTGGTGTTGAAACCCGCGCTCGTCCAAGCGCAGCAACAAGGGAAAGTACCGCTGGTTGGTATATTAGATACGGACGACGACGTTAAGTTCCAGTCGATTAAGATTCGAGCGTTCGAGGAGGTCCTACGGGACCGCGGGTGGATAAACGGAACGACCGTACGGCTGGAAAGACGAGTCGTCGGCTTACAAATCCACTTGATCCCATCGATGGCGGCAGACCTGGTGGCGCTGGCACCAGATGTCCTGGTATCCACAAGCACCCTCACCACGGCGGCTCTTGCCGAGAGAAGCAAGAGCATACCAATTGTCTTCCTCGGCGTGTTTGACCCAATTCGATCGGGGTTCACTGATGGCTTGAGCAGGCCCAGTCGCAACATGACGGGCTTCACCGTGTTCGACCCGGATATGGGTGGTAAGCAGCTGCAACTGCTCAAAGACGTGAAACCGACGATTCGCCGAGTGACAACAATATCAAACTCGGATGCTGCTCCGGGACGTCAAGTAATGAGCATCTCTAAAGCTCCGCAATTCGCTAGGGATTTGAACTTAGAGTACAAGGTCACGGAGGTCCGCACAGCCGCCGACATCGAAACCACGATCTCGTCGATGGGTCAGGAAGACGGCTTGACTGTAGCGGCCGATCAGTTCTTGTGGGCCAACCGTCGGCTCATTATTGATCTCGCTACTCGTTACCGCATTCCCACCCTTTACGCGTGGTCAACTTACGTCGACGAAGGTGGCTTGATGGCGTATACCGTTGACGTGGAGCCGCAATGGCGCGGAACGGCTGGGTACGTCGACCAGTTGCTGCGTGGGATCTCGCTCACTGATCTACCGATACAGCAGCCCACGAGTTTCGCTTTTGTTATCAACCTCGCAACGGCGCGGGCCCTCGATTTAACAGTCCCGCGGGAGCTACTCGTGCAGGCGCGTCGGGTAGTGGAATGACCAACTTCTTGTGCAGTCACTCTTATTGTGACGGGTTTCGGACGCCGGGCCGCTCACTGAACGCGCAACACGCACATCGGCCGGTCGGCTGCCGTTCGAAAGCCGCCAATGAACAAAACCGCGTGTGGGGCACCGCTGTGCGGGGACACTATGGAGATTTGGCTAACGCAAACCGCGCAGCTCAGCCCCGCGAAGGAGGGACCGGCGCAGATGGCTGGGGCGAGATGCGCCGGGAGGAGACGTTGAGACGGCAATTTTCGGTCGGTGGCCGGGTGATTGCGTGCGAGAGATCCTATGGGAAGCGGCCGTGCGCGATAGTGGGCGGCAGAGACCAGCAACAGAGAGTAGCGAGGGGGTGGAGGGATTGCGTGCGTCATGAGGAGTTGATGGTGAGTATCGACGCCGGCGAGGAGGGGCGGTGACGAGGTCGCGCAAGCCGTCGAGGTCATCGAGTAGGTGGCGCATTACTTCCTGGAAATCCGTTGACCCACAGCAGCCATCGCATAAGCGGGCCCATTGCAACGCAGCGAACCAGTGCGGAATGCGCTGAAAAGTAGTCTGGTGGCACCTTAACTCATTTCCGAGGCACCCTTAATGCGACG
>Ga0306920_100008495_pt1 | contig 13632 bp, 14 predicted proteins | sample flu12Cox44000170_FD_204666 | JGI IMG/M metagenome (GOLD analysis project Ga0306920, IMG submission 204666) | Lab enrichment of tropical soil microbial communities from Luquillo Experimental Forest, Puerto Rico - flux4day.12C.oxic.44.000.170 (v2)... | ecosystem: Environmental > Terrestrial >... | reverse complement strand
CGAGATATGTGACACGAGCGCTGGCGACCATCGTCTTGGTGGGAGTGCACCCCTCGTTGATGCAGGTGCCGCCTACATGTTCGCGCTCGATCACCGCCGTCGTGCGCCCCGACTGGGCCAGAGCGCGTGCCAGCGGAACGCCGGCTTGCCCGGCGCCGATGATCACCGCATCATAGTGCCGTACTGTTGCCATGTTCGTTTCCTCCAGTTGAGTGAACGGCAGACACGTTCTTTCTCGAATGCGAATTCAGGCGTGTGCATTCCGATCACGACCAGCCCGTGTTCCCTGTATTTCGCCTCCCATGCGCGCACATAGGGAAGCGTGCGTCGCAGTCGAGACCTAATCGAGTTTTCTAAGTATGCGCGCGTAGCATTTACAAATATCAAGTGCTGCAGTTCTGCCAGCGCCATTTCCCTCCGGCATAGCTCCGCCGCTCGCACGTCCTCAGCTTTTCGATTCCTGAGTAGATACCGACTTAACGCTTCTAAAGTCACTGCCTTTTCCTACCACTTTCTTTCTCGGCGCGCTACACTTCGTCACGCCGAAGCACGGGCAAAATCGGATTTGATTCGTCGTCCGCAAAGTTGATGGCGAGAACTGCGGCTTGGATTTTTTCGAGATCCGCAGCTGGGTCGTAGTCGGAACTTGCTTCGAGGCGATGCACAAGGTTGGCGTCGATTTGGCCGCTCCGACACAACTCGGCGATGTTTTCGAGCAACGCCTTTGTCGCTCAATGCTGGAAAGATCTTTCTGAAGTTGAGCCGCGTTGCTGGTCATCAGTTTGAAGATCGGATAGACCAGCGCCAGCGATGGCGGCTGTCGACCATAATCGCCACCTTCCCATTCGGGGTCGGACCGAACTGCTTTCAGATTGCAAGTTTACCGGTCGGAATTCACGTCCTCCTCATCCGCTCGCTTTTTGCCTGGGGTATTCCACGTAGGTTGCTTCAGCGCGTTTCTCTAGCGAAACCGATTTCTATTCCTTTGCGGTTCTGATGGCTTTGAGGCCGAACCGGCGGATCACTGTCGTACCATTCTCCCTATTCTGCTTAAACCAAATTATCGCCTCATTGACCAAGTTACATTCGGGGCTATCAGCACCTGACAAGATGACGGGGCCAGGCACACTCCACCAAGTATCCCATCCAATAGTCTTGCTATTGACCGGAATGCAGTCCTGCTTGATTAACCCGAAGCCGTGACGGGAAAACAGTTCTGCGCCTGTGTGTCGGTCCCCAACCCGCGTTGCCTGCTTACGTCCCTTCGCATCGAGCAAGGCCTGTATTGCATCCGATCCGGGTCTAAAGACGAAAGTATGGTCATCGCCATCGATGGCGATGACTCGCGTCAGGGCCTTCCTGGAATAAGGCGCGGACAGTATCCGCATGGTGATGTCAGGCGACATGTGCTCCAGGCACAACCGCAGGAGCGCCACATCGAAGTCGCCACGGAGCAACACTTCTGAGATGCTTTTCTCCTCCACCAGCAGGAAGCGTGCTGCCGGATTCTGCTTCCTCGCACGGGCAAGAATCTCCGGCGAGCGATCGAGCCCCGTAACTGAAGAATTAAGAAACGCAAAGCGGAAAAGGCGCAGCCATGAACCATCGCCGCAGCCGACTCCCATAAGCTCAGAGCTAAGCTAAGCTGCATGAATCACTAACACCATGGCTCTGTAGAAATGGCGCTTCTACCGGAAAAAGTACCTGCGCCTGAAGTGGAAGCCGCTGTACTTCGCATTCCAGAAGGCCATGATTAGACAGGTCATAGCTTAGCATGTGGTATTGCGGTTGGGCGCGAAACTGTCGAGCACTAATTTAGCCCGTTCAGTTAGTTAGCTCGGGTGCAAAGAGTTCAGCGGCTAATTCCCCCAGATCTTCGTTTCAGTTTCTCGCTTTTATGCCCTCAGAAACAAACCCGGGTCTCGCGACTCGTTTCTAAAAACATAGCCAACAATTGACGGTCGATCTTACCGAGGGTGTTACGGGGAATTTCATCGACGATCTTGAGGGTCTCCGGAACTTTGTAGTCGGCAAGTTGCTCGGTGGCAAAGACCAGAATCTCGCTGAGGTCTACGCTTTCGGCGTTATCCGCCAACTGCACGAAGCCAGCCACTCGCTGACCGAGATCAGGATCCGGCACACCGACCACGGCGGCATCACGGACCGCAGGATGGGCGGTCAAGACACGCTCGACTTCGACCGGCGAGATTTTCGAGCCGCCGCGAACAATCAGGTGCTTCTTGCGGGAAACGAACCACAGATCACCCTCATCATCCTGTCGCATGAGGTCGCCGGTATGATACCAGCCTTCCTTCGGTGCGTCCTCAATCCGGCCTGGCCCGGCCCAATAGCCAAGCGTAACATAGGGGCCTCGCACAACAAGCTCTCCTACCTCGCCGCGAGGCACAGGCACTTGATTGTCGTCAACCAAGCGGACCTGTGCGCCCGGCACAATCCTGCTGACCGGACCCGGTTGCAAACCGTAAGTGAGCGACCCACACGCCTCGGTCGAAACCCATGAGGACCGTAGAGGAATTCCGAAAACGGAGGGGAATCGGTCTTGAAGTTGAGACGGACAGACATCTCCGCCTGCCACGCAAGTCCGTAAAAAATCAACATCGCGCGCGCGTGCTTGCTGGTGGCGTAGCAGTGTCAGAAACATGAACGGCAGTCCAAGGACCCAGGTACAGCGATGACGTTCAATCGCGTCGAGGATGGCGTCGGGATCAAAACGCTCACATAAGACGAAAGGCGTGCCGAACTGGATACAGGCAAGCATGGTGAACAGCCCACTCCCGTGTACCATCGGGCAAAACAGCGCGGCGATCTGGTTGCTATCAAGATCCCAGTGCCCGAATGATTCCGCAGCTTAGATAGCGTCGCCAAAGTATGGATCACGAATTTCGGCTGGCCAGTGGTTCCGGAGGTCGTGAGCAGCACCGCGGGTGCATCTACATCTGGAGAGACTGGGATTGGCCTGCCGTTGGTCTCGGCAAAGAGTTCCGTCCATGGCTGTACCCGAGGGTCGTTGACGGAGCCGTCAACGATGAAACGGGCATTCGACGCGAGGATTGAAGAATCAATGGAGGCAAGCTGGCTATAGAGAGCCGCTTGGCCAACGTAGAGAGAAGGCCGGAGTCGCTGCAAGAGCGCCTTCAGTTCTGCCGCTTTGAATCTAATATTCAAAGGCGCCGCGATCACCCCAAGCTTAAAGCAGGCATGATAAGCAATGACGAGCTCGGGCAGGTTTGCCATATGCAGTGCGACGCGATCCCCTTTCCGCAGGCCACGCCGGATTAGTCCACGCGCGAGACGTTCGACCTCAGTGGCCACCCGTTCGTAAGTCCAACTGTCTTGGCCAGTGGTGAAAGCAACCTTTTCTCGGTCTGTTGCTACGCGATGATGCAAAGCTCCTGTTGGTACCATAGGGATCCCCGTTTCCAAGCGGCCTCGACTCTCTTGTCGGGCTTTCATATCCGTTCCTAACGAACTCCGGGGCCAGAGTTTCAGCTTAGATAAGTTGCAAAGAGAAACTTCGGCAGAAAGCCTGCCCTCGGAGCACTGGAACTTTCGTTTCATTTACTATCATCGGTGGGCCCTCTAAAGGATTTAACCCAAAGCTTCTTCGAGCAGCCTCTTGAGCAAAATGTTCTGAATCTGGCTACACCCGCCAGGGGTTGGTTTCGAACCTAGCTGACAGATGACTTCAGCCTTTTCTCCCCTTTGGGCAGAAATGTTAGATTGGAACAGGCCTCATTCATGAACATATGTGGCAATTGTACGTAGGGCGCAGGGTATTCTCTGCCGCTGCCATTCGGCAAACCGGCGGGATATCTATTGCGTGGGGATAGACCACAACTACGCGATGAGGGTCGTTCGGCTTGAAGTAAATAGGTATTCGAATCCGCCACATTCTCTGTCCATTCATCTGCAGATATTTTTGTAGATCTGAGAGCAATCGAGCCGCAAGGACCGTCGGTTCTGCGATTTTTAAATCGAGGGTTCTATCGCCCGAGAAATCGCCCCAAAAATAGAACTCATCGGGGAAATTTTCATAACTATTACGAAAGTGTTCCTCAATGCGGTCTAGGAAGACCACCCACTCTTCGCCCTCAACCTCCGGATCGCTGGCACAAGCCTTCCATAACCTGCCCCAGCATTCGAAGTCGGTCTCACCGATTGAATATCCTTCGGTCAGGTTCGGACCTACGGTTTGGTGGCAAGGATCAGCGACGAAACTCCCGCAGTATCCCGTAGGCGAGCGGCTCCGAATCGGGCTTGGGACAACTGGCTGCTGAAAGTCGCGCTCTTGCATGAGCCAACCATCGTGAATTGTCCAGGCCGGGATAATCAATTGATCGGATGAAACATCACAGACTCTGATATTCCGAAACCACATCATTTTTTGATCACACGCTCAGCTCGCTGCGCAGCGTGTTTCCATTCTTCGCAGCGGATTCACACCCGCAAATAGTTGTACCCAAAACTCCCCTTCTTCTCCAACTGAAATGTTTCTACCCAGCGTCATAGAGTTAGCGCTTCCTCGCATTTGCAAGCCAAAATCGACGAGGAGCGCCAGGAAGCGGACCGTCGACTTACATCCTGTTCCTAACGAAGTCCCGAGCCCAAGTTTCAGAAAGCTGGACAAGCGAATCGATTTATCGGCGACACACTCCAAGCTGCTCCTGGTTTACCGGCGCTCATATTTCGAGCCGGCCTATAAGGACGCTTCCAAACGAAATTCCTGGCCGAATGTGGCTTAATCTCATCCGAAAGACGGTTGGATCCATGAAGCCCGCAATTCGGCCTTAAAGTTTCTGTTTGTTTCCTCGTTGATCTTGAAACTCTGGCTCTGCAACTCGTTAGAAATGGGATGTAAGCCGGAGATTAGGGAGAATCTCATGAAAGCCTGCAACAGAATGCGCGAATCAATGGCACCCGGTTGAGGAGTTCGATAAGGGACAGGGTAAGGTCTATGGGAATCCGGTCACAGTTACAGTCAGCGACGGTATAACTTATAGCAATACCTATTTTGGTCGCGGTTACGTCCAACTTAGATGGGTAACAAACTACCGGGAGATGAGCTATAATCTTAACCTGGGCGACGACCTCCTGATCCGTCCGCAGCGAGCTCTCGAGCCGTCTCTGGCCTATAGAATTATGTCGTTTTGTATGCGCAACGGAAGTGTTGCAACTTTGCAGTTACCCCGTGATAGGCTGGGTTTCTCCTGGCCTCTCCGGTTTGCGGTCTATTCAAGTGGCGCCAATTTGAAGGGGGGTCATTCTGCTCACGGTCGGCTGGTACCTGCGCTTTTCACTGTCCTACCGCGACGTGGAGGAACTCCTTGCCGAGAGCGGACTTTTGGTCGATCACGTCACCATCTGGAGGTGGGTGCAGCGTTACGCCCCGGAAATGCAACGACGTTTGCAAGCTTCCGTCCAAAAAGCTTGTTGGTCTTCAGGCGCTAGTCAGGTGTCTCCGAAATAATAGTGACAGTTTTGTTTTTGCCGAGGACCTCTTTCCAAGCTATTTGAATCTTTGCCAGACTCTTCTCCCCTCTTGCCCGTCAGATCGAGGTCCCTTCGCTCTACAGTCAATACGCGTTTCTTCACTACCAGTGTCCTGTTCCCGACTCCCGCTCTGACTGCTGCATCCTGGGCCTTTAGTACCATTTACGAAATAGTCAGTGGATGCTTAATGAAATCCGCCGACCGGCATTACAACAAATTGCCGCCGGTCGCTGCAGTCATTCAAACTCAAAACCTCCGTACAGATGATAACAAAAAACAAAGGGCTAATCCGATTCGTTGAATGGAAGACCGCTGCGCTCGCCGCCCTGGCCATCGCGTCCCTCGCATCCACACCGGCTCTAGCAGGCCAAAATGATAATGATGAAAATGAGTTCAGGTTCGACCTTGTGCGTTCGCCTGCGCTGAACGCTTTTACCGACTTTGTGCCCAATGCACGCGGTCGGGTTAAGATCGAATCCGTCGGTCCAGTCGAAATCATGGACGTTATAGTCTGGGGGCTTCCACCCAACACGGACTTCGACTTCTTTGTGATTCAGATACCGCATGCACCGTTTGGCTTAGCATGGTACCAGGGTGATATCGAGACCAACAGGTACGGCGTCGGTCATGAGAGGTTCATTGGACGGTTCAATATCGAGACCTTCATCGTGTCGCAACCCCCAGGTGACGTGCCATCTCCGATAGTGTTTGACAATATGCCGCCCAATGGGTTTCCGGATGGGACGCCGGGTCCTGCAACTGAACCGATCCATACTTACCATCTGGGTCTGTGGTTCAACTCGCCGCAGGACGCAAAAAATGCCCACGGTCCTGACACCGTTACTCGATTCAACGGGGAACACAACGCTGGCGTTCAAGTGCTCAATACCCAAACCCTCGCTTTTCCAGATGACTTTGGACCCTTGCGGCATGTTAAATGAAAGCTGACCGGCACTAAGGTATCTCGCTCTTCAACTATGGCGGGCGCGGGAACAATCATTCCGGCCCGCCGTAGAGTTTTTCTGGGTGGTCGCGTTCGAAAACCGCGTGGCAAGGTTATGTGGTTGTCGCACCAAAATGCGTTACACAACCGGACGGTCCTTCGCTATTCTGGTCTCTCTGAAAATTCACGCAACACATCTTTCGGCGTCCACACGGGATGTATCTTTCGATCACCCGCAAAGGGCAGGTCAGGGAGGTACTGCGCAACTGGCCGGTCAAAGATGTGCGGTTCATCTGCGTGACGAATGCCGGTCGCATACTCGGCCTGGGGGACCTGGGTGCCAACGGCATGGGCATTCCGATCGGGAAGCTGCAACTGGTCGCCAACGACACGGGTTACGGGTTCATTGGTGCCTTTGAAGAGATGACGCCTGAAAGGTAGCCTAAAATTTGACAGATCGGGCACCAGGACCAGCACGTCATAGGGTTGCAGGTTCGGGCCCTGCCGGGTGCAGATCAATGAAGCCAGAATTCTTTGACACCTTTTGCCCGAAGGTACTCGCTTCAATCGGCCCTCTGCACGAGACAATCGAGGACCGCAGCATCATCATTTACATGAAGCGCAAGCCACCTGGGAGTGAAGTTGAGGAGCTTTGCGATTGCGATCCGACCGTGTTCGTTCATCTGCGGCAAAAGATCCAGCGTTGGGCACTCGATAACCGCGACAAGATTAAAGAGACGAAACTCGTTCGCCCAAAAGCGCTCCTTGATCGCGCTTGGAACAAATGGCGCCCGCTACTGACCATCGCCCATGTCGTCGGTGGGAACTGGTTCGCGATGTGCCTGAAAGCCGCAATCGATACGGCGGGAGAATCGGACGAGGAGGAACGCTCAATCGCTGTTGAAGTTTTGATCAGAGTCCGAGCGTTGGGCAATGAGCAAAAAGAAAACGATGAGTTGGTAACGATCAAAGGAGAGGCGTTTCTACAAACCTCTGACATTATCACTCATCTTAATTGCGATAAGGAAGCGCCGTGGGCGGACTGGAAGAAGGGTGACTCTATAGGCATCACAGCGCACAAGCTCGGTCGAATTCTCAAGCCGTTCAAAATTAAGAGCGACCAACCACAAATCAGCAATACGCACATCCGTGGTTACTGGCTCAAAGATTTCAAGGAAGCTTTTGAGTCATATTTGCCTCCCGAAATACCCCAAAACGAGCAGAAAGAAGATTTATGAGTTGCTGTCACCCCAAAAATAAGACTTCAAAGCGAGCAGAATTTTACAAATCATTGAAAATCAAGGACTTAGTCTGCTCACTTTTGACTTTCCAAAGCGAGCAGATTAAAAACACTGCTCGCTTTCAAAACGTCAAAGCGAGCAGATCAACTGTTTGAAAATCAATGACTTATAAATTGCTGCTCGCTTTGAAACCCGATTTCAGACCAGACACCTAAACCTTCGCCAGATTGAGTCTCCAAAAATGACACCTCACCCTTCCGCTACCCCAAAACAACCCGTCTATCCGTCTAGAATCGCCCGCCAAGCCGCTCCCAGACTTAATCCGCGTAAATTTGTAGACGAGTAGACGGGTTAAATTGGGGGGCGGAGGGGTGAAGGGTGCAACCTTATGAGTAAACCGCTAATTTTTGAGCTGCCGAATTGCCAAGGGATCTGTCCAGAGCCCGGCGAAGTCATTTTCAGAGTCCACGACTCTGGGCGGTATCTATTCCCGATCGGCATCCGCAAAAGCTCTTCGGCTCTCTTCAGCTGCCCTAATTGCGGAATGCCTGTTCGCTGGTTGGTGAACAAGCACGCAATAGTTTTGAGCTGCCATTGTTTTATCGCGGTCTGCGGACAACCAAAGCACACGGTCCTCATTACAGAGCATCTATGGGCAGCCTGGATTGAGGATTTCTTTCGATCGGCCCAAGAGAAACAGCGAATCCTAGCCAATTAAGCCGTCGATTCCGGCTACTTTCCTTGAGCTTCTCTACCCAAGGGCGCATTTTAGACGCCATGCCGAAACGCACGGTTCTCCCGCCCATGCCGCTCAAAAAGCCCGTCGCGCCCGTTAAACCGAATTAAGCCAATTGCGCCGTTGCGACCCAAAAAGCCAATTAAGCCGCTAGCAGCAAAGCGCAGCAGGGGAGTGGAGGGGTGACATAGCGGCCACATACAAATCATGTCTTCCACAGCCACGCAGCCAAGCGGGAAACGCTCCAAACGTGGCCGCCTGAACGAAGGTGCGCCGTCAAAGCGTACTGCGGAACTTACCGCTTCCATTGCAGAATCGATTTCGCTTGGATTGACCGATGAAGAAGCCGCAGCAATTGCCGATATCCGACCGGAAACTTTGTACAGATGGCGACGCATTCCAGAGTTCAATCAGGCTTTAAAAAGAGCTACGGCCCTTCGGCTTCAGGACCGGCTCAAAATGATTAATGCCAGAGTGGATAACTGGCAGGCGCTCGGGTGGCTCGTCGAGCGCCAGTACTACTCCCGATTCGCCAAGCCTGAGGTCCAGATTGCGATCAATAATTCGGTCAATCAGACCGTTAACGCTCTCTCGATCACGATCAGCGCCGAAGAACTCCGGCAGATCGAGGCGGAATCTGCGCCAGAGCGGCAACAGGTCCGCAAAATGTTTGAAGCCTACCGGCCGGGAGCCCTTGGGGGCGGCAACACAGGTCGGGACCCAGACACGGCAATCTCGGAGAGCGTTCGGGAAAAGTTTGCCAACTATCGCGCTGGCGGTCAGTAGGCTTTCAGCCAGCGGCGGATCGGCGCAATTCTTCAGGTGGACTCGCCTACAGGTGATTGTCCAGCAGAATAAGGAGGGCGCAGCGGTCAGAAGACGAGGCTGGAGCGATAAGAAGCGAGTTTCGTATTTTGCAATGCAAGATTCTTTGACTATGCTCTTCTCGATGGCTACGAAATTTGACGTTTGGATGGGGGAAAAGCACCTGACGTTCTTCTACAGTTCGGGCGATACAGAGCCCTCAACACCCCAAAAGGAGAGGATCTGTAAGACTCTGGGGATTTCCCCTCAATTAGCGCGATTTTCTGTATCGCACGAAACGATTGATGCCGCTCGACTTTCGCCAGAGCCAACGTTTGAAAGCGACGGAAGGAAATTCTGGCTGCCTTAGCGAGTCCTGCCGGGCCGGTGGGCACTGCTCGTCGGGCTGAAAGTCGATTGCCGGCAAGGCGGCCGGACTTGGAAGAGTTGAGGCTTGCTCTGAAGTCCGGGACATTGAGGGAGTAGCCGTCCCAGATTCCCGAGGTAAACGACTTAAAACCCCCTTTGGTTCTAAATGCGAACTCAGGAAGGTTAACACCAGATCGAAATGCAAAAAATTTTTAGCCCAAAGCTAACGCCCTCTTCTCCTCCGGGACCAGATCTCCCAGACCCCCTGCCACCGGACCAGCCCGCAGCTCCCGGCCGACCTGCTTCTCCGCCTGGGCCTAAACACGTTCCCCCAGGACCTGTTCCTGAACCGCCGCTTCCGAAGCCACCCGAGACTTCGCCTCTTCCAGCTTAACGGTTTTCGCCTTTAGGGTAGCACAACGCTGGTATCGTACTGTCTATCTGAAAAGGCGATGGAGCGTTGCCGGATACGCCGATAGTATGGACGCCGGCCCGAACGTCGAGCAAGGGATCTGCATGAGGTATCTGTGGGCTGAGATGCATAAGCTCCAGCTTTACCAGGTCCACATCTTCGTTGAGGACAATCTCGGCTTCCGCGTAAAACCGGCCCTCGCTTTCTTCCACACGTTTAACAATTGCAACGGCGCCGAACACAACTTGTTTTTCGGCCGAACTTGGGCAAATGGATTTAGTCAATGTTCCGTTTGCCGCGTTTCTGATCGGTTCTGAGAAGCGGCTGGCTTCCTCTGATGATCAATAGCAAAGGTTGCTTAATTACAACCTTAAGCTTTGGCCAACAGCTTCTTGAGGGCTTTTTGCTCGTCGGTTTCCTCAGATCGAATAAGGATGCGGTTTTGCCCTCCCAGCGAACGCCTATCGTCCGCCTCACCCACGAGCAGCGTATCCAAAAAGCAAAATGACCTGCAATTCTAATCAGCCGTTAACGACTAGTCGAGCTTAGCGATTCTCCGCTCCACTGTTACTGGAGGCCCTTCTCTCCGGGACCATTAACCTGTTGCGACCGCGATGGATCTCGCTACCGATACTGAGTTTCGCCTACACCGGGCCTCACCCTTGGCTTCGGCCCGTTCCGCGCTCCCGAGCGGCCGGCGCGAGAACCGCAATAAGGTGAGAAATAAAGTTATGAGCGGTTGGATTACTGAAGTCGGACAAATGCATAAAAGGATGCTCGAACATCCGACGACCCAAACCGATATTCTTTGCCCGCAATGTTTTGAGACTGTCCAAAAGACCGAGTTGCCCGGGTCCTTCATCGCGTTTTGGTGCGGCTGTTATGCTCGTGTTTTTAATCCGGCCAACCCTGAACGTTTCATGTCGCTCTCGGCTGCTGACTGGTCCTGGTACATTCAAAGCTCGCGCAACATGAAAATCGTTGAGACACTCACCAGCCCGGGGAAAGCCGTTTTCGACGCGTTATGACTTGTGTGATGATTTGTCATCTCAAGAAAATCACAACATATTGATTTCGTGGCATTTGCGATAATAAGGATGGAGCCGCCTATTACATTTTATTCCCTGGAAACAAATAGGGAATTGGCTGGTTTCGGCGATTCGGAACGGGCCGGTCGAATGTAAGGTGCACGATGGCATGTGCTTAGCCTATAAATAATATTGGTTGTATATTATCTATAATTATAGTGAAAGTGAATTCACCGCATCCTTGGAGTTTTCTTGCAGAAAGCAGCGTTAGACTTTGTAATAAAATACACTACGGATCCGTACTCGTTCTTTCTACGATCTGGGAGTTGGGTCCAAAACGCAAATTGCTTCCGCCCAATGTCGACGATCTCCCCAACCGCATCGTTATCCGAAGACGCTGTTTACGCCAAGGTGGCTTGGCGACTCATTCCTTTGCTGTTCCTGTGCTATATCGCCGCCTTCCTGGATCGAGTGAATGTCTCCTTCGCCAAGTTGCAGATGCAGTCTGATGTCGCCGGCCTAAGCGATACAGTCTACGGCTTAGGCGCAGGCATCTTTTTTATCGGATATTTTTTATTCGAAGTTCCAAGTAACCTCCTACTGGAAAAGTTTGGAGCAAGAGTCTGGATAGCGCGAATCATGGTAAGCTGGGGAATTATCTCTTCAGCGATGCTCTTTGTGAATTCGCCTGGGATTTTCTATGTCCTGCGATTTCTCCTGGGTGTGGCTGAAGCAGGTTTCTTCCCAGGAATCATTCTTTATTTAACTTACTGGTTCCCTTCGCGGCGCCGGGGTCGGATGGTTGCTTTCTTCATGACAGCAATCGCGATGACGGGAGTGGTGGGCGGCCCGCTGTCCGGCTGGATTCTTCATCAGCTCAACGGTGTGGCGAACATGAAAGGCTGGCAGATGCTTTTCTTGGTGGAAGGAATTCCTTCTATTTTGATTGGCTTGTGTATTCCATTCATTCTCGATGATGGAATCCGGTCCGCCGGCTGGCTTACTGAGGCGGAGAAGGAAACGCTTGAGCGGAACCTCAAAAACGAAGAATTTCACAAAACCCGTTTGCCGCTAGCCAAGATCTTTATCGATCCGCGATTACTCCTATTTTGTATGGTCTATTTTTGTGTTTGTTTCGGGGGGTATAGCACGAGCTTTTGGATTCCGCAGCTGATCAAGAATACTGGTATTAATGATCCGTTATATGTTGGTCTGCTGACCGCGATCCCCAGCGGATTTGCGGCGATCGCGATGGTATTGTTTGCACGGAATTCGGATCGCTCAGGTGAACGTCGTTGGCATTTTACCACTGCAGCTTGTTTGGGTGCTCTCGGAATCGTTATCAGCAACCTTTTCCGGCAGAACACTCTGATCGCTATGATCGGTCTAACAATGGCTCAAATGGGTATTCTCTCTCTCGCCCCACTTTTTTGGCCGATGCCGACCGCAGTGCTAGCGGGCACCGCTGCAGCAGGTGGGATAGCATGGATAAATTCGGTGGGGAATCTAGGCGGATTTTTTGGTCCCTCTATTGTTGGCGTGATCACCGATTTGACCAAGCGTAGCGATTACGGTCTCTATGTGGCTTCCGTCATGCTCGTGGTTGGCGCTGCTCTGATCTTGGCATTTGTTCCAAAGAGGTACCAAGTGGATCTCATCTTGCCTCAATCGCTCGCGAATCCATAGATTACAGTGATTATCGCTTTGCGCCGAGCCGCCCAAGCCGAGTAACAGCACCTTGAATACGCGCCCGTGTCCTTAAGGAATTGTATCGCCTGCAAAAGCTCAGCAGCGTCCAAAAGGTCTGTTTTCGCGGCCACCTTGTCAAGCACTTCGGTCTCCCATCCTGGGGACCCCGGATTATCACGTCTCGATCTATCTATTTCTTTCAAGTAATGACTTAGCCGTATGGTCCTCGTAGGCGGCTGCCCAGACGGCGCTTTGGTCTTCCCTGCGCTCCAGGCTTGCCCGTAGCAGTTTTGTCGCAATGAAATTCTGGGTGGAACAAATTTGTTCTGATCTTCGGCTCGACGCCTCGACGAACGCGCCTTTTCGACACAGCACAGTGATATTCCGTCATATTTTTCGCCCGGATCAAAAACGAGATCGGTCGCAACGGTTCAGTCCTGGAGCCCCGCCTTTGAGAGGTTCACCCAACTACATGAACAGCGGTTTCTTGGGCGAATGATTGTGAACATTGAGTTGCCCAACTGTACCAGTCTCAAGAACTTCGACGATGCCGAGGCGGCAACCTTTAGCGTCAGATACTCTGGTGGATCAGATCGGCCCAAAAGCAATTGGGCCTTGAGATTTTAGTGTTGGATCGGATCAGTAAACTGAAATGAGTATTTGTGCATGCGATTCGCATTGCCATAATTAGCATACAGGTAAACACCAATGTATACGGCCAGACTAGCGAATACGGTTTCTTATGTCGAGACTTTAGGGAATTTTTGTCATACCGTCGCCGCCGGTTTGCTAAACCAGTTGAGGGGAAATCACGGGCACCTCAAAAACACCGTCGTTCTTCGATTCCGCCGTGTGGATTAACGGCGTCCCTTTCGGTTTATTTAGTAATACATTCGTAG
>Ga0306920_100008494_pt1 | contig 13634 bp, 15 predicted proteins | sample flu12Cox44000170_FD_204666 | JGI IMG/M metagenome (GOLD analysis project Ga0306920, IMG submission 204666) | Lab enrichment of tropical soil microbial communities from Luquillo Experimental Forest, Puerto Rico - flux4day.12C.oxic.44.000.170 (v2)... | ecosystem: Environmental > Terrestrial >... | reverse complement strand
GTACTGACCGCCAAGCTGCTCTTCGGCAAGGTGAAAGCTGGCCGCACCAAGCGGGTGGCGGGCGAGGATCTACCGGCTTCGGCCTTCCTGATCGTGGGCGATCCTGAAAGGACCGATACTTGGAACCTCCCCGTGAAGTTCTCGACCGATGCCAAGACCAAGAGCCATATCCGCAACGCTCTGGCCAGGATCAACCAGGTGAAGGGCGTCAGCGACGAGGAGCGGGCCTCGGCGCGGAAGAAGCTGCATGCGCTGGCCAGCAAGCATGGCATAGAGGTAGACGCTGAGAAGGCGCGGTTCGGAAAGATTGCCAGCCATGTGCGCGATCTGCTGCGCACCAAGGTGAACCGCTACCAGCGGGCGCATGGTGACCCTGGCTACCTGCTGACGTTTATCGACTCTGAGCTGGGCAAGCTGAACAAGGGCATGTATGAGGTCAGCTGTCTGGCGCAGCACGTGCAGTGCCTGACCTGTCTTTTCTACCAGGTGGTTTGCGAGCAGCAGTACGAGGGCGACGACAATTCGCCGTTGCCGGGCATGCTGGAATCGAACTTGAACGAGCTTATGGATACGCTTGTCGCCATGGTGGCGGAGGAGGTGAGTGAACAGCGGGATGAGATTGCAGAGCGCAAGGCTGCTCCTGCAGAACTTTGAAGGAGGGTAACAGTGGCAAAGAATAATCAGAACGAGGCGCTGGCCAAGGGGCTGGGTCCTCACTTCACGAAGGCGGCGGAGCACCACATGAGCATGCACAAAGCTCATTCGGAGCACTCTGCTTTTTTGAAGGGCATGCACGAAGGGCTGTCGGACGAGGATCTGCACAAGGCTGCTTACGGCAAGGGTGCTGACCACCATGCCGCGCTGGCTGCGCTGCACAAGGCGCATGCTGAGCACCTGCAGCAGATCGCGCAGGACAGCGACGATGACGGCAAGGCTGCACTGGCTGGTGGCCTGGCCAAGACCGAAACGACTTTGGACAATAAGCCTGCCGAAGAGACGGTGCCGCCGACCGATGTGCCGGTGCCGAACATGGGGGCATTCATGGCCAAGAGCATTGGCGAGGCCATGGAGAGCATGGGCAAGACAGACGACTTCAAGAAGCTGATCACCAACTACGTTATGGAAGCGGCCAAGGAAGCGCTTGGCAAGCAGATCGTTCCTACCACCGTCAAGGCTGTTGGCACGCTTGGCGACCCGGAGAAGCAGGTGAACAAGATCGTGCTGCGGCCTGGGCAGGAGCTGCCTGAGCTGCCGGAGCTGGACAAGGCTGAGATGCCGTCGGAGTTGGTTGGGTTCTAACAGGTTTTTCTTTTCGCTTTGGCTTGAGCGGAAACGAACAGCAGCAAGGAGGAGCGAAAGAAGAACATGAAGATTAGCCAAGCAGAATACGAACGGGGCGTAACCTACTCCCGAAACCTCATGGCCAAGGCGCTCAGTGCGGACAAGTCTACGACCGCATTGATGAAGTCGGCCTACCCGAAAGCACTGGGCGGGCAGATCGAGCCGAAGGAATGGTCGCTCGACCATCCATTGGTGCGCAAGGCTGGCCGCGCATACATGAAGTTGATGTACCAGGTGATGCAGAAAGCCGGTGTCAATACCAACCTGGGGTTCAACTTCTTTGATCTGCGCGGTCCCGCGTATTTCATCTTCCCGCTGCTGACTCCGTTCATTCAGGAGATCGGCAAGCAGGGTGCGGTCAATGCAGGCGTCGGCACGCTGGCGCATTGGAAGGCCACGCGCAACCCTAATTCCACCGGCGTGTACGGCGGCGTTTCAGAAGGCCACCGCAACGCTACGGCAACTCCGGACGAGATCGATTATTATGCGATCTACAAGGAGCTCGGGCAGGAAGGTGCCGAGACCTTCACGGCGCAGTGGGCTGGTGAAGGATACACGGACAACCAGGCCGACGAGCATTTCCGCAACCTGGCGCGGGTGCGCCTCTCGGAAGAGATGATGACCATTGGCGGCAATAGCGGCACCGGCACGCCGCTGAATACCGGCAACCTGAGCAACCTGGGCTTCAATCTGGGCATGCCGGTTACTCCGACCGGCACGCTGGGCGCCGCCGTTACTGCTGGGCTGCCCAGCGGCATTACTGTTGGCGCGGCCGTCGTGGCGCTTACCTGGCAGGGCTTCGGCGCTGGCGGGCAGGCCGGGTATGGGCCGCCGCCCTCGGTGGCCAATGGCCTGCAGACCAATTACATCCGGACCAATGCCGACGGCAGCACCGACAACGTTACCTGCGGCTGCTCGATCATCAGCAACGTCTCGGCTACCGTAACCACCAATACGGCGAACCAGGCGGTGGGCTTCTCGACCACCGCGATCAAGGGCGCCGTAGCCTACGCCTGGTACGTGGCGGCCAACGTCACGGCCAACCTGGGCAACGCCCAGCTGTACGCGATCACCAGCTACCCGGGCGTCACAGTTACCGGATTTCCGGCTGCGGGCGCCCAGCGGGGCAATGCTGCCGGGCTTTCCGTGGACAATTCGGCCAATACGCTCGATTACGACGGACTGGCCACCTTCAGCTTCGTCAACGGCCTCTGGACCGACATGAACAACGCCAGCTTCACACCGGCTGGCAACGGGCAGGTGCTGGAGCTGGAGAGTGATCTGGCGCAGCTGTTCACCAAGTACCAGGCGCAGGTCGACGCGATCTGGTGCTCGGTGGACGTGAAAGAAGCCTTGGAGGCGGCGATCATCTTCTCGAAGACCGGCACCAACAGCTACATCTTCACCTATGACCGCGCCGGGCAGAATGCTGGCCTGATGGGCGGCTTCGTCATCGACAGCTATAAGTCGAAGTACTCGATCAACCCCGAGGGCGGGAATGCCATACCGATCCGGCTGCACCCCATGTTCCCTCCGGGCACCATGCTCTACGACATCAAGCAGAACCCCTATCCGCACTCGCGCATTCCTGCCAGCAGGCAGTTTTTGGTGCAGCGCGACTACTACGCGATCGAGTGGCCAGTCACCACGCGGCAGTGGACATTCGGCACCTACATCCATCAGGTGCTGGCGCACTACGTGCCGTGGATTACTGCCATCCGCACCGGCATCGGGCCGTTTGTGGCACCTTGCTGGATCGCTGCTGCGGTATTCGAGGAGGACTTCTTCACCGGTCCTCGCGTCAACATGGTTCGCAGCTGGCTGGTCAACGACTGGGAGAAGTCCGGCCCGGTCGCCAAGCTGGTCATGAACCTGTACCGCCGCTACGGCCAGCGGGCCGCTGCGGTCATCGGCAAGAACCGCGCACTCAAGTTCGCGTTCCGTAAGTTGTTCGACCGCGTGCTTGCAAAGGCACAGGCGGGCAGCTAACCAGGAGCCGGGCACGTCCGGCCAGACGGGCGTGCCCGGGCAATTCCCGGGAGAAGAACAATGACAGCCAGAGAAAAAGAGCACCACGAAACCATTCATACACCTGCGCATCATGAAGAGCTGGTGCGTCACCATGAAGAGCCGAAGGCGGCGGAGCACGAGGTGCCGAAGCCGAAAGCAGCCGCAGCGCCCGCGCCTGCTGTCGCAGTGGCACCAGCACCGGCAGCTTCCCGGCCCAGCTCGCCAGGGACATCCGGTCAGTCCTCGCAGCTGGCTACGCTGCAGGCCGCCGTAACCACGGCGCAGACCACCTATGCCAATGCTGTTACCAGCATGCAGACCGCGCAGGCGGCGCTGATCGCTGCCGAGCGTGCGCTGCAGAGCTACCGGTCCTTCTACTTCGGCAACCGAGGCGCGAAGCCCGGCGAGGTCGATACGACGGCGGGAGTGGCATGAGCGCACCGACACAGCTCAACATACTGCTGACGGACGGCACGACGACTATCGTCGTGCCGATCCAGTCGGCCTTCGCTACGGCTCAGCCCGGCATCAGCGCTCCCGATACAGTGCTTGGGAGTATCTTCAAGCGTGGGTACTTCTGGAACCAGGCCGGGACTACGGCATACCCAACGACGCAGATCAAGAGCATTACGTACCAGTAAGGAGCGCGATGAAGATCGCCCTGTTCTATCCGATGAATGTCATGGCCAGCTGGTATGCCCTCGGCGGCTACAGTGCGGCGCTCGAGCGCCTGGGGCACACCGTGCTCGACTGTCCGTTCCCTGGCAACCAGGTGGCGGGCGTGGAGCTGTTGCGGCAAGTAATGCCCAGCATGGATGATCTGGCTGGCTGTGACGTTGTACTGAGCATGTTCCACGAATACACGCAGCCCTGGCTGGCGGCTCTGTACGGCGAAGAAGCCTGGTTGGCGCTTATGGAGAAGGTGCCGGTGGTGGGGCGGTTCGATGAGTCGATGGACCGGGCCGATCTGAACCTGCCGCACCGCGTGCCGGACCTGTTGCGCTGGTGTACGCTCAGCAGCTTTCCGGCGAAGCAGGACGCTATTAGGTGGGCCGGGCAATGGCTGCCCTTCGGCGCCGACGTTGAGATGTTCAAGCCGGTGGACGAAGAAGGCGCCGCGAGCCCGAAGATGTACGAACTGGCGTTCGTCGGCTCGCTCTATCCCATGCGTTTGAAGTACGGGCAGGCGCTCCAGCGCGAACTGCCGCAGGGTCTCTTCCTGCGCACCGGCCAGGTGATCGTCAGCGACCTGGGCGGGCCGCTGAAGCTGGCCAGCACCAGCCTGCTGGCCGAGAACTACCGGCGTGTGAAGGTATTCTTCTGCCTGCCGCCTATGTCGCGCCTGCTGGTCTGCAAGGTATTCGAGGTACTGGCCTGCGGCAGTTTCCTCATGTATCCGGAGCTGCCGGGCGACGCGGCTGGCAATATGAGCTGCTTCGAGGACGGCAAGCACCTGGTGTACTACAAGGGCGGGCATGTCAAGAAGAACGTGAAGCAGATCCTGCACTACCTCGAGCATGAGGACGAGCGCGAGGCCATTGCCGCCCGGGGCTGCCAGCTGGTGCGCGAGAAGTACACGCTGGATAGTATGCTGCAGCAGCTGCTCATGCTGGCTCAGAATCCGTTTCACGACAGGTATATGGAGGTAGGCGCGACGTGATCTCGATCCTAACACCGACTCGCAACAGGCCGAATGAGCTGCGCCGCATGGTGCGCAGCGTATTCGATACCGCAGAGGACGCTAATGGCGTGGAGATCTGCTTTTATGTAGACCAGGACGATGAGCTGAGCATTCCTGAGATCAACAGGCTGATCGACGAAGGCTACTTCGTCGGCTGGCGAGTGGGGCCGCGCATGGTGCTGACCCGGTGCTGGAACGAGCTGCTGCAGGATGCCAGGGGCGAGCTGGTTATGCAGGGCAATGACGACGTGGTATTCCGTACGCAAGGCTGGGACCGTATGGTACAGGGAGCGTTCGATGCGTCTCTCGACAAGATTATATTCGTCCATGGTTCGGACCAGGGCATGCACTACGAGCGCTTCGGGGCTCATGGGGTCGTGCATAAGCGCTGGGTGGACGCGTGCGGCTTCTTTATCCCGCCGTACTTCTCTAGCGACTTCGGCGACAAGTGGCTCAACGATCTGGCCAACGAGCTCGGGCGTCGCGTGTATCTTCCGTTTGTGGTTGAGCACATGCACTTTATGTTCAAGAAAGCAGAGATAGATCGAACTACGGCGGAGCGCCTCGCCCGGCACAAGCGGGACAACCCGGAGCTGCTGTATTACCAGAAGCTGCACGAGCGCCAGGCGAATATCCACTCGCTGCGCAAGGTCATGCAGTACACGCCGGAAGAGTCGGCCAAGCGCTCGCGGGGCATTCTGTACTGCAAGCGCTGCGGCAGCAATCTGGTCCAAGCCGTGGCCAATATGGTGCGGTGCCAGCAGTGCGGCTTTCAGATGGAGGGGCTGCGGTGAATGCGGTGATCCAGCAGATCGAAGAGTATTGGGACCGGCGCCCGTGCAACGTGCGCCACGGCGAGGCGCTGATCGGCTCGTTCGAGTGGTCGCAGCAGGTCAGCGAGCGCAAGTACCGGGTGGAGCCGCATATTCGCCGCTTCGCCAGCTTCCCGCGCTGGCATGGCAAGGATGTGCTCGAGATCGGCTGCGGTATTGGCACTGATACGCTGGAATTCTTGGCGGCGGGCGCCCATGTCGATGCTGTGGATCTTTCCAACGAAAGCCTGGACCTAGCGCGGGCCAGGACTCAGATGGAGGGCTACGGCTCCGAAGTGGTCAGGTTCTTCCACGCCAATGCCGAGACCTATCTGCCGGGCGGGTCGAACTGGTACGACCTGGTGTATTCCTTCGGCGTGCTGCACCATACGCCTGAGCCGGGCGCGGTGCTCGTCAATGCCCGCAAGCGGCTGAAGATGGACGGCGAGCTGCGCCTGATGCTCTACGCCACCTGGTCGCTGAAGTTCTTGCTGCGAGAGCAGCCGGAAGCGCAGGCCGGTTGCCCTGTGGTCCGGACCTACTCGGCAGAGGAAGCGGCCCTGCTGCTGAGTAGGTCTGGTTTCATTGTCGAGCGCATAACCAAGACCCATATATTCCCCTGGCGGGTTGCCGACTACGTTGAGCACCGCTACGTGAAGCGGTTGCCGTACCGCTACATCTCCGACCGGGCCTTCCACTGGCTCGAGGGCCAGCTGGGCCACCACCTGCTGATCGTGGCAAGGAGGGCTTTCTGAGCGAACTGCGCAGCATCGCCGTCTGCGGCCTGGGCAAGCTGGGCGCTTGCATCGCCGTGGCCTTTGCTGCGGCTAGGGTGCCGGTGATCGGTGTGGATATCGACGAGAATAAGGTGCGGCGGCTGGCAGCTTGGCGGGCGCCGGTCAAGGAGCCGGAGCTTGATGAATACCTCGAGCTTCCTGAGACCAGGCAGAATTTGACCGTTACAAACTCATTCGAGGATGCGGTTCGTCGTTCCGAGGCCTGCCTTTTTGTTACGCCCACGCCTTCGCTTCTGGATGGCAGCGGCAGCTTCGACCATACGCTGCTGCTGGCTGCCATTCATAGCGCGGCGCAGCAGGCACGCGATCAGAAGAAGCGGCGCTATGCATTCGTGGTCAATTCCACGGTGATGCCGGGCTTCCTGGCTGGCAAGGTGGCACCCATGCTGCGTCGCTACCTGAACGGACTGGGCTTCGGGCTGGCCTACAAGCCGGAGTTCATCGCGCTGGGCACGGTGATTCAGGATTTGCTGTATCCAGATCTGCTGCTGATTGGCGAGGACTCGGAAGAGACCGGCTACAAGGTCGAGCGGTTGTATCGCGAGCTGGTGCTGCACGACTGTCAGGCGCGGCGCATGCCGCTGGTGGATGCGGAGCTGGCCAAGATCAGTTTGAATTGCGCGGTGACCATGAAGATCAGCTTTGCCAACCAGGTGGGGCAGGTCGCCAAGCGGCTGGGTGCAGATCCCAGGCGCGTGCTGGGAGCGGTGGGCCTGGACCGTCGCGTAGGGCACGCGGCGCTGCGTCCAGGCCTGCCGTTTGGCGGGCCTTGCTTTCCACGCGACAACCGCATGTTCGTGCATGTAGCTGAGTCGGTCGGCGAGCAGCCCTATCTCTCGCGGGCCACGGACGATACGAACAACAGACTGAAGTGGAACATACTCGACGAGATACCGGAAGAGGGCAGCGTGGGCATCCTGGGGCTGGCTTACAAGCCGGGCAGCGCTATTACCGACGATGCGCTGGGCTGGTGGCTGGCTTGCGTGCTCTGGTCGCGCCAGCGGCGGGTGCTTACGCACGACCCCATGGTCAAGCATTCGCACCAGCTGGCCGAGGTGCTGGGCTGCAAGACGGTAGTGATCTGCTGCCAGTGCCAGGAGTATGCAGAGATCTCGGTGCCGGAAGAGACCTTGGTGATTGACCCTGCGGGCATGGCCAAGGTGGTGCGGTACAAGGAGGAGGCGGTGGCGCAATGAGCCTGACCGGGAAGAGCCTTGCCGTGATGGCGCCCATGTACGGTGGGATGTGCATGAACAACTTTTTCAATGCCGCTATCTCGCTGAAGGAGCTGCTGCTGAAGAAGGAAGTGCAGCACTCGTTCTTGAGCGTGTCGAATGAGTCGCTGGTCACTCGTGCGCGAAACAAACTGGTCGACCTGTACTTGAAGAATACGGAGCATACGCACGCGGTATTCATCGACGCCGACATTGGGTTCGATCCGCACGATATCCTGCGGCTGCTGGACCTGGACCTGGACATTGTCGGGGCGCCCTGCTCGCAGAAGACCATTCGCTGGGACCGCGTCCAGAAGGCCATTGCCAAGGGCAGGCGCTACCAGCCCGAAGAGCTTTCGCTGATCGGCGGGCAGTTCGTTTTCAATCCCGAGCACTTCAACGGCAAGCGTGAGATGCAGATTGGCGAGCCCAATGAGATGAAGCATATCGGTACGGGCATCATGATGGTCCGGCGCAATGTCTTCGAGCGCTTCGAGGAAGAGTATCCCGACCGCTGGTACGAAAGCCGAGGGTCGGATCCGGCTGACCTGCCCGGGCCGATCCATGAGTTCTTCAAGAGCGCCGTGAATGCCGAGACCAGATACTACGACTCTGAGGACTACTGGTTCTGCAACGACTGCAAGGCCATGGGCTTCAAGGTATGGATCTGCCCGTGGATGGTCACCACGCATATGGGCACGTACGCTTTCACGGCGAATATACCGGCGTGCACGGCGCTGACCGGGGAGATATGATCTTGTAGGGCTGCGCTCCCCATAAGCCAGGGAACGCAGCGCGACAGGGAAAGGTGGCTGTGCTGAAGCGCTCGGCGCGGCCACCTCCAAAAAGAGAGGCGGAGCAATGGAAGACAGCTTTAAGCATTCCGAGTCAATAGGCGCCCATACGAAGAAGCTGCGGCGGGCCGAAGACAGCTTCGCCGTCTACTCAGATATCGAGGTGATCGTCCGCGACCATGCCGGGCGCATCAAGCACCATTCCTGGACCCACAATATCCGCACCAATGTAGGCATCGACTTCTGGAATACCCAGCTCTTCGCTACCGGCGCCGCAGGCAGCCAGGCCAACTGGATGGGCATCACGACCGACAATACCACGCCGGTGGCCACCGATACTTCGCTGGCCAGCGAGGAAACCGCCAACGGGCTGGCCAGGGCGCAGGCTACGGTGACCCATACCAGCGGCCAGACCTCGACCGTGCTTTCGCATACCTGGACCTATTCGGGCAGCGTCACCAAGGTCATAGCGAAGGCCGCGCTCTTCACGGCTGCCGGGCCGCCCGTAGCAGGGTCGATGTGCCTGGAATCGCTTTTGAGTTCCACGGCTACCGTGAACAGCAATGGCGACCAGGTGACGATTAACTGGACGGTGAACTACTAGGCCATGCCGACGCATGTAACAGTAACGGCTACCGATACGCTGACGTTCGGGGACGTCGCTTTCGGTGGGGCGCCGGGGGCGCTGCAAACGCCTCCGGTATTTCCGCTGGGGATTGCTTCGACCAGGGACCTGCTGAACTGGACGAACTCTTTTCCTTCGCAGCCGGTGTCCAACCTCAGCCTGGACGTGAATGCCACGCAGTCCAGCATTCTGCTGACCGCTGGGAATGGCGCAGTATTTCCGACGGAGTACTTCGAGGTGAGTATTGACGACGAGATCATCTTTGTTACCTCGCGCAGCACCGATACCCTGAATGGGTGCGTGCGCGGCGCGGAAGGATCGACCGCAGGGCTGCATTTTACCGGGGCCACGGTACAGCTGCTGGTGACGGCCAAGAGCCACAACCAGTTGGTCTCGGAAGTAATAGCGATCGAGCAGGTATTGGGGAAGGGTGGAGTTAACGTTTCCAGGGTGACGGTGAACGGTGCCTAGTCAGAATGCAGCTTCGGTCAACGGGTTCGCAGCCAACGCTGCGAAGCCGAATAAGAAGAAGCAGGTGATCTCATCTGCTGCGGACTCTGTCTCTTTCTCGGATAGTGTGGCCAGGCGCTCTGCGCACTCCAGGACATCGGCAGACTCCGTCTCTTTTTCGGATAGCGTCGTCCGCCATTCTCTCGCTGGCAGGAGCCTCGCTGACGCACTCTCGTTCAGCGAGCAGACGGCGCGTCGCGTGGTCCTGGGCCGCTCGCAGGTGGACAGCCTGACGTTCAGAGAATCGTTCACGGCGGTCCAGCTGCGGTCGGTTCAGGACACCATGAGCTTCTCGGAAAGCATCTCGCGTACGGTACAGCTGGGGCGCGGCGCCACGGATGCGGTGGTCTTTGCCGAGGGCGTGGGCACGCCACCGCATTCGACCGTGCGCCTCATACTGGACACGGAGCAGTTCTCGGAATCCATTTCCACCAACCTGGCGGCGGCGCCGCGCACCGCGCAGGACAGCTTCGCCTTCTCGGACCGGGCCAACCCGCTGGTAGCTGTGGTGACGCTGGCGGCGGACAGCTTCCCTACCACCGAGACCCTGCAGTTCTTCACCAGCGCGGTGCGGCAGCTGGTCGAGGATCTGCAGTTCTCGGAATTCGCGGTAGTGGCCAGCACGCTGGTGCAGAATATTATTGACTCTTTCCCGTATTCCGAAGACCTGGAAAGCTTCGTCACGCTGCACAATCCACTCTCGACCAACGTACAGTTTGCCGAGGCCGTGGGTACCTTCAAGGATCCGGCCACGGTGGTGGTAGACCTGCTGCGGCTGGAGACCGAGGAGGAGGGCTTCTCGGAAACGATCGTCGTCAATGTAAGCAGCGCGGCCAAGACTATTGTCGATTCGTTCAGCTTCAGCGACAGCGCGGTAGGCTTCATTGGCAGCACCACCAAGGGCGCCTTGGGCCAGGCCATCTTCACTACGGTCAGCGGCGGCGGCACGGTCAAGTATGCCAGCGGCGGCGCAGCCGTGATCATCAAGGGCGGCGGCGGCACGGTCAGCCCGAATACCGGCGAGGCTGAGGTCGATCATGCCACGGGCCAGGGGAAGGTGAACTGATGAATTCGCTGACCTTTCCGGCGCTGACCAGCTTCCAGCTGAACTGGACACTGACCGACTCCCAGCAGCCGCCGCAGCCGATCAACGGCGCGACCATGCAGGCGACGTTGTACGCTGGGCGCTCGATCCGCAACCCCGATCAGATCCCTGGCACGCCGGTCCAGCCCATCGTAGGACTGGTATTGCCGTACATCTCTGCAGGGCTGTATGGGACGACCGTGCCAGGGACGCTTGATCCGCCGCTGAATGGCGTGGGGTATGTGCTGGTCATAGACGCGCAGCTGGGCGGCCTGCAGATCTACCACAAGGAACAGCCTGTGGTGATCGAGACGGCTGGCGACAATATAGACCTAACCACGGTAGACGCGGTGAAGAACCGCGCCGTGGTCACTGGGTCCAGTGACGACGCCGAGATCCAGGCGGCGATCACCAGCTTCTCGCAGTGGCTGCTGGAATATACCGGGCAGGGCACGCTCAATTCGATCCAGCAGTACGATGAGACGTACGACGGGAACGGAAACAATCGAATGATGCTGAGGACCTGGCCGATACAGAGCCTGGTCTCGGTCACCGTAGGCGGGGCGCCCATCCCCATACTGACCACGCCCAGCAACGGGAACTGGGGCGTGTACGTGGCGCCCAGCCAGCGCTGGATCACCATGCGCGGCGGCGTGGGCGGGATGTCCAATTTCCCCTACTCGCGCTATATGTTCGCCTGGGGCGGGCGGCAGCGCGGGCCTTGCTTCTCGCTGGGCATAGGCAATGTCGAGATCGTCTATAACGCTGGCTATCCGGATACGCCACCGGACATCGAGTACGCGGTCCGTTGCGTGGTGGCGCTGAATTACAAGCGCAAGGGCTGGCAGGACATGCAGTCGAAAGGCATCAGCAATACGGGTGGTTCGTCCAGTACCACGCGCTACCAGGATTGGGCGTGGCCGCCAGAGTACGACAAGGTATTCGAGCAGCATAAGAGGATGGCGCAGATCCTATGATCAAGCTCTCGATCAAAACCAACAGCGAGCAGGTCAAGGCTGCTATCGAAGGCAAGCGGGCTGCCGTACGGGCCGGGCTTTCGGCAGAGATGGACCGTCTTATGTTGGAGCTGCTGCGCAAGGTGCAGGCCAAGCTCAGCGGCGAGGTGCTGCAGCAGCGCAGCAGCCAGCTACTGAATTCGGCCCGCAAGGAGCCTACACGAGTCGAAGCCGGGAAGCTGGTTGGCAAGGTGCAGGTCGGCGGCGGGCTGGCCTCGGTGTACCCGGCGGTCCAGGAGTATGGTGGCGTGAAGGATCCATACGACATCTACCCGGTGAATAAGAAAGCGCTGGCCTTCTTCCCTAGCACCTCGCTGGGCGCCACCTCGCTACGCATCCAGGGGCGGGCGCTGCGCTTCAAGCTGGGCAAGCGGCGCGGCTCGCTGCGGCCCACCAAGTACGGGGAGTTCGCCGAACTGGGCGGGGTGGTCGTGAAGCATGTCTCACATCCCAAGCTGCCGGAAAGGTCGTACATGCGCAGCTCGATGAGAGAGATGCGCGACACGATCATCGAGCGCCTGCGGGCCAGGCTGCAGAAGGAGCTTGCCTGATGGCGGCGCCTGCTCCGGTTTCGTTCTTCGACCCCGGCTACCTGGAGGCCTGCTATGCGGCATTGTTCGCTCAGCTGCAGCAGGCTACCTTCGCGGGCGGCGCCACGCTGCAGCAGGCGGCCAGGGTCATGGATGCGCCGGACGATGTGCCGGTGGGCAGCCAGCCTGCAATGTTCCTGGTGCCTGGGCCGATCCATACTGAGGAGAAGTGGTTCGCCCTCGGGCGCTGGACGTTCACGGCGATCATTCTCGTTTACCTGCGTGCGGACGGCACCATACCGCCGTCGACCTCACCACAGACCGTGGGCTTCAACGTAGTCTGGGGGCTGGTCGGCGCTCTCTACCAGGGTGCGCAGCCGCCGTACAGTAAGCAGACACTAGGAGGCTTGGTTTATCACACTTGGATTGAAGGTACGGTCATCGTAAATACAGCCAGTGATCAGATCGTCGTTACCATTCCCGTGTACATGCTGGCCGGTGACGTGCCGGGCATGTAAGGCCTTCCTTGGCTTGGGAAGGGACCGGAATGGAGGAGGAAGATAGATGAACATTCAATTCGGCTCCGGCGTGCTTTTTGCAAAGCCATCAGCCGGTAACCTGCCCTTGTTGCCCACGCCGCTGAAGTTCGGCGTGCTGCAGGAGGCTAACGTAGACTTCAAGGGCGATCTGAAGAAGCTCTTTGGCCAGTACCAGTTCCCTGTCGCCACGGCACGCGGCAAGCTGGAGTGCAATATTAAAGGCAAGCTGGCCGTATTCGATATCCGCCTGCTCAACCAGCTGTACTTCGCGCAGATCGAGACGCCGGGCAGCTACAACCTGATCGCGGACGGCGAGCCTCATACGGTGAGCGCCGCAGCAGCTACCGTGCTCAACGTTCCGATCGTGGAAGACTGGGGCGTGCAGGACAGCATCTCGGGCCAGAGCTTCGAGTACAACTCGAATACGGCGGGCCTGGTCACCGGCCAGTACTCGGTGAATACTACCTCGGGCGTGTATTCCTTCGCCTCGGGCGACAATGGCCGCACGGTGAAGATCTCTTACACCTATTCGACCAACTCGAATTCCGCAACCACCATCGTGCTGGCCAACCAGCTGATGGGCTACGCGCCGGAGCTGACCATGCTCCTGTACAACCATTTCCGCAATAAGTACCTGGCGATCGAATTGAATGACGTTACTCTCGGGTCGATCGCCATACC
>Ga0306920_100008493_pt1 | contig 13634 bp, 15 predicted proteins | sample flu12Cox44000170_FD_204666 | JGI IMG/M metagenome (GOLD analysis project Ga0306920, IMG submission 204666) | Lab enrichment of tropical soil microbial communities from Luquillo Experimental Forest, Puerto Rico - flux4day.12C.oxic.44.000.170 (v2)... | ecosystem: Environmental > Terrestrial >... | reverse complement strand
ATCTGACGGGCTGGACCATCAGTGGGTTAGCCGTAATCGCCACAATCGTCGTGGTTTGGGTGCTCGGAATTTAAGGAAGAGTTGGTCGGAGCGGCGGGATTTGAACCCACGACCCCTAGTCCCCCAGTGCAGTAGGCCTATGTCGATTTTTCGTTAGTTTGTATTGAGTTAAACGAAGCGCACGTTTCATTCAGGGGACCAGTCTGGGGACTCGCTGTCGTTGGCAGATCGGCCTTGCGCACCCGGCCCTGAGACCGGTAACCTGAAACTGGTCCAGCGGATGCTCAACCACTCGAAGATCACGACCACTGTGAAGTATGCCCATGTGGTCGATGACGAGGTGGCCGCCGCCTTGCAGGCGCGGGCGCCGCCAGTCATGAAACCTGAACCCATCCCGCCCCGCGATCCCCGCCTTCGCCCGTAGTCGCCGCCAAGCCGTCTTAAGCCCTTCCTTGGTGACCGGATAGCGCTGGCCCCTGATCAGGTTGGGCAGCTTGGTCCGCTTGCAGATGTACGTGAAGACGTATCGCTCGTGGTGCCCCTGCAACGGCCAAAGCAGCTTCCGCAGTTCATCGGTAATCGGTGTCGATACCCGCTGCCCCCCTTGCCGAGTCGAACGATCTGCCGGGTGCCCCAATTGACGTGGGACCATTCCAGAGTCCGCACCTCAGCCGCACGCAGGCCGGTCATCCGCGCGAACTCGATCAGCGGCGAGTAATCGTCGCGCATCGCCTGCATGATCCGCTGCTCCTCGCCGTCACGCAGCTCACGGACCCGTTCCTCCGGTTCGCGCAGCATATGTTCTTTCCAGTTCGGCATCTGATTAAAGCGGATGCCCCACACGTTACGGGCTCTGGTGAACAGCTTTTTCAAAACCTCTGTGGTGCTCCGGTTGACCGTAGCCGGGGCGATCAAGGGTGCGTCCTTGTCCTGCACCATTTTGCCCCGGACCTTGCGATACCGAGCGACGCGATGCCCGCGTCGCCATGTTACCAGCTTCGCAACGTCCGCGTTGGTAATATCGGTGATCAGCCTATTCGCCCCGAAGTAGTCGACAAGGCGTTCGAGGTCGCGGAAGCAATTGTCCGCCCCCTCACCCGCCAGATGTTGGCCCTTTTCGTGCCAGTAGCGGGTGACGATATCCTCGAAGCGGAGCGACGTATTGCCCGCGCCACGCGACGCCGCGATCTCCCGCTTCGCATCCTCCTTACGCTGGGCCTCTATGGCCTGCGCTTCGCGTCTATTCGTCGTCGCCGTAGTTCCGCGAAACCGATGACCTTCGAGTTCAAACTCGAAGTGGTAATTGGGCGACCGCTTGACCTTAAAGACCGACACTGTGGTGTCTCCCCTCGTTTGCGGCTGGCTTCAATGAAGTCTGCGATGTCAGACTCCGTGAAGCGGTAGCGGGGACGTTTCGTGCCCCTGCCGATGTTGACGAAACGCAGGCGGCCATCTTCCACCAAGCCCTTGACGTGGTCGACGGAAGTACCAAGCCGTTTGGCGGCTTCCTTCATATCAAACAGTTCGACGACGTAGCTCATGGTCTACTGTCGCCCTGCTCATACAGGCGGCGGGGATAAAGAGCCATCGCCACATCCCGCCAGTGCTGCTTCACCCTTACAAGATTGTAACAGTCAGCGGAGAGCGAACTGTCAGGATAAGCGACACGAAACATGCCGGAACGATCAGCGTCCGGTTGATAGCTGATGCCGGTGCGGGCAAGCTTCCGAAATGTGTTAGAGGAGAGACCCCAGTATTCGGCGGCCTGACTGACCGTCAGCGCTCTGGGGAGAACATGGGGAAGGCTTGTAGCGGTCACGGCAATACTTCTCCAGCATTGAAAAACCAATGCCTATGAAAAGTGGTTGCCCTTGAGGAACAATTTCATTGGTAAGGATTTGGCGGAGGGTGTCAACCTTTGGGTTCGCCCGACTGGGTCTTTATACAGCGGCTTCGGCCAGCCAAGCCCTCAGGCGGAGTCCGCTTGCCAGACGGTACTTGGCCTCGGGCGAATTTGCGAGCGCCCCGCCGCAGCGAGACTTGCCACCCGACTCGCGTTTCAACCTCATTCATCGACCTTTGCCCCCGCTGTGCTTCTATATGCGCCGCATCTGCGATACCGGATAAGAACTGTCCCATCAGCCTTGATGGCGTGATACGCACCGCACATCGGCGTTCCGCCATATGGCAGCAACGGTCGTCAGCCATCTGCCCGTTCATCCGCACGCGCTTCGCGTTTCAAACTCATTCATCGTACCCCAGCCCCCAGCCAGCAATTTATTGCGTGCGTTACTGCCATCAAGGCGGTGCGCTGTGAATCAGGGAACAAAATAACAATTTTGCCTGTAAATGATCCCTTACTCGCCTTAGTCACCTTGTCAGTCACGCTGACATCGTGCGCGGATCGCCTTGGATCATCCAGTGGCCGCAGATCAGCGCGTTTGTATTCAAAGGGCGAACACATGAAAAAAGAACGTGTCGATGACACCATCGACCTGCAGGGCGACGATGCCATATCGCCGTTCATGAGCGCCGGTACCGAACTTGTGCCTGCATGCTCGACCGATGTGACCCGGGGCACAAGTCCAACAAACGCGGCCTATTGGCTCCCAAAAATCAAAGAAGGATGGAGGAACAGCGTCGCAGCCATCCTCGTGGTTTCAAGGGATTGTGCGGAAGCCTTCGCAAACCTTGATGTTACGGAACGGAACAAGCTTGTTGCTCGACTTCCGATGGACCGCACGACGTTTCCAACCTTAGCTCCATCGGCAAGAATGCAGCGTTACATGACAAGGACATCCAGCCGCATTTGCCCGCAAATTGGACGATCATCCATAAGCTTGCGAATTGCACAGGCGAGGAAATCAGCCGCGCCATCCGTGCACAGGTGCTTCACCCGGATTGCGCTCGGCGCGAGCTCGACGCATGGTTGAAGGGAAACAGTGAAGCCCGCAAGGACGATGCCCGCCGCAAGGCCTCGAATGATGCCAGACACGACGATCTCTTACGACAGCTAACAGACGCCTTAAAGCCAAGTCCCGAGTTCAGGGCGATCTGGAAAAGGTGTCGGGACGCCGTTAGGGCAAGGTTCGCCCGCAGTCTCACCAAAAGCATTTACTAACCGCGCGCCATCGAAATCGGCGTGGCGCGATTCTAGGACGGCTTGTATGTCGTCCCGTAGGTGATCATTGGGTTAGCATGCCCTTTGTATAACACTTTCGCGCGATGCCACTCGATGTCTCGCATAACCACGAGGCATATGATGTCATCCAAAAAAAATCTGATTGCGGGTCTCAGGCTGGCTGATTCCGGCATCCGCATCTTTCCTGCGAAACCCGAGCGAAAGCCCGATGGAAGCTGGAACAAGCCGCCATGCATTACGGACTGGCGTTCGAACGCGACCACTGACCCGAACCAAATCCGGGATTGGTGGCAGTGTTGGCCGGATGCAATCCCAGCCATGCCGTGTGATGAGTTCGTTGTGGTCGATGCCGACCGACATCTCGGCGGTGCTGATGGTGTGGCCGCATTGCATAATCTCGTCCGAGAGCATGGCGAGTGGCCCGATCATCCTCGTGTAGTCACTCCAAGCAATGGAGAGCACCACTATTTCCGCCAACTTGACCCGCCATCGGGCAATGCGCGGGTGCACTGCCACCCGGAGTCGACGTGCGGGGCATTGGCGGATACGTGATTGCACCGGGCGCGACCCGGCCAGACAACAGGAGTTGGCAACCTATTCCATCGGAGTCCGGTGCACCTGAATGGCCAACGCTGCCGGCATGGCTCCAGCGTTTGACCTGTGGTCATAATCAGAGATCAATAAGCTCTCCCATCAGTTCAATCATTTCCCGGAAACCTTCTTCTCGCGAGGAGCGATACGCACTCGCGGCATTGGCTGGTGTTGCACAGGAAATCAGTGCTGCTCCTTTGGGCAAGCGTAATACGATCTTGAATGCCACCGCCTATCGGCTGGGGAGAATGGTGGGTGCTGGTTGGATTGATCGTAATACGGTCGAAAACGAACTTCGTCTCGCGGCCCTCGCGCTGGCCCATGATGACGGTGCTGAATCGGTTCTGAAACCAATCAAATCAGGATTGGATGCTGGTTGTTCCGATCCTCATCCACCAATCGGAAATCGGAAGAGGGGCTGGCAATGACACTTGGAATACAGAAACTTAAAGAAGCCAAAGAGAGGGCGAAAGCGCTGGAGCAGAGTGCTCCCCCGCCACGTCCTAAGCTTGTACCGTGGTATCTCGAAGGTGAGAAACAGGCCATATCGGCTTCGTGGGTGATCAAAGATATAATCCCGCAGTACTCAGTGGGATTAATCGTTGGCGAGAGTGGAGCAGGAAAAACTTTTTTATGTCTGGAACTCACCACTGCTGTTTCAGAAGGAAGAGATTTTTTCACAAAGCCCACCCTCAAATCGAGTGTGCTGTACATCGCGGCAGAAGGGCCATTCACAATCCCGGGTCGATTGCATGCCGCCCGACGCGGTGGCGAGCCTACCGGAAATAAGGTCGCCGTGATTGAACTGAGCGAGAAACTGAATCTGCCGGGAGTCTTGGAAAAGGCCATGGAAGAAGTGGAAGTGATCAATCAGCAGCTTGTAAACTCCGGCTCTGACCCAATTGGATTGGTCGTGATCGACACCATGATTGCCGCCTTCGCAGTCGCTAACTGGAACGATGCTTCCGAAGTTTCGGAAGTGTTCGATGTCATGAAGCAGATACAAAGGCAGCTAAACGCAACCGTGGTCGGCATCCATCATCATGGAAAAAACAAGGAGCGGGGTGCTGCTGGGTCTCACTATCTCAAGGGCGGCTCTGATTTCATGGTGGATGTGTATCGGGATGATGCCGATGATGCTGACTCCCACCGAAGATTCAGGGTAGCCAAGAACCGGTTTGGTCGGGACGGTCAAGAGTTTCATTTCCAATTGGTTGAGCTACCCCCCGATCTCCGTAACGGATACGAATATGAATTGGCTTTCGTGCAGCCCCGTGAGAAGGATGCAAACGCAAAAGGGACCGGCAAACAGAAGGAAAAGCTGTCAACCGGCGATAAAGTCTTCGGGCAGTCATTCCAAGCCGCAGTAACAGCTTCAGGTGAAGAAGGCCATCACTGCGAATACGGGCACACGATCAGGGTTCTGGAATCGGAGGTCAGGTCTAAATTCCAAGAGCTGTATCAACCGAGTGGTGCTGATCGTGAGGAAGCAATCCGGCGTGCTTGGAAAAGAGCACTGAAACGATGTGAAAAACTTGGTATCTACCGTGAGGATGAGTGGCTGTATCAAGTAAAGGACACAGCCGGAACATGATAGCCGAGCTTCGCTCGGCGCTTCGCGACCTGTTGGGTTATGGTGTTTGGAAAATATTTTTAGAAAATGGACCGGACTCGGACATGACCGGACACCCCCTTAGGGGGTGTGTCCGTCCGTCCATCTATGTCTTTTTTTGGGTAGCGGATTCAATTCTGGCCCGCGACCGTCCAGCCGATATTTCTACCATTCAAGTAGCGATGGAAGCTGCCCCCTCCCTTGGGAGGGGGCTTGCCGAGCCTTGCCGATGGCCTCTTGGCCTCGGCAAGCGAGGCAACAACTATCGTTGCCGGATGTCATCCACCATTGCTGCGTTCGAGGCCTCGGTGCGTGACCGTTTTACATAAATAGGAGTGAACAGTATTTCGGTAATACGGTCATTTCGAATGGCACAAGAACGAATGGTTTGCTGCAGGATGGACCAGTCCCTTCATGCTCAAATTTGCAACTTTGTGGCTGCACGGAATCTGTCGATATCGGACTTCCTCAGGATAGCCGCACAGCAAGTCATCAGGCCCGAGGAAGCCAAGCTTGTATTACAGCAGGCAGAGCGTCATTTTTGGTGGAAGTAGAGAAAGCGCGGCAGCCGCATTCCGGAAAGCGTGGCCTTGTCCTAAGTAAACGCCAACAAATGAACGGCAGGGTCATTCTCTCTGACACCCGGCCCCCTCATTGCTTCCTCTTTCCTCTTTCGCCAGAGCTTCCAAGAACTCCGCTAAGGCGCGGCTCCCGGCAAACTCAGCCGCCGTTTGAGATAGGTATCCATTCTCACGGACTCTAACTCCCATCGGTTTGCTCCGACGCCTTAACTCCCAAGCCCAAGGGCAAGGCCCCCGGTCGGTATCGAAAGTAACAACGTAGTAGTCTCTTTCCGTTGCCATCCCGGCATCCCTTCGTCACCACAACGGAAGCATCTACCTCTTAGTCATCACAAGGCTCTTGTGATTGCCCGCCAAAGATGGCGACCAAAAACAAAAGCGACCCGTCGCCCTCTTATTTGCAAATCGGTGTCCAAAAATCACAACGTCCGGACCACAGAAAAACCGAAAGCAATCGGTTATGGAATCGCATGGGGAGGTTGCGTGAATGATGAATAAAGATGATGCCTTGGGGTACGGCCTAACTGCATTAGCAATATTAGTCACCGGGTTTTGGACATACGTGTTGGCTTCGGTGCTAATCTCATATCTCTTATTGCACGACCCGCCCTGCCTTTAACTCCTTCGCTGCTTCTCACAAGCCAACGGCAAGTTGGATTTAGCTGCGGCTATGATTTCGAGGGCGGCTCTCATTTCCTTGCTTAGGAAACAACTCAGCATCCAAGCCCCTTTCGGCCACCTCGTTTCTGTAGGCACCGGATGTCAACATGGCGGCCTCGGTTGTAACCCCACCAGCCCGGACCGCATTGCGTTGGAAACAGCCCCGGTTCTGCCGTAATTCGGTCGTTGCATCGACCTCGTGGGGACATCACAGGGGGAAACCACAGTCCTTAACCTCCATACATGAACGCCCATCCTCGGCTAAAACGGGGGTGGGCGTTCTAATTGGTGGATGTGGGATTGAGAACGTTACCGTGCTGCCATCTGCCACAAGTGATCGTTGTTCGGATACATCCGTCAATCAATCGATCCAAGCTTGTCGCTTAGGACACCAGTGCAAGGAGCCTGCGCGCTTGAACGCCATGGCCGCGCCATACTGCCCAGTAGCGGGCGAGCCGCTGCGGGCAAAGGCTAGGGCAGCCACGTATCCATGTGTGTGGGCCATCGCACCAGCAAGCCGCGCGGCGGCCTCGGCGTTGGCGCATTCGACGAGGCCGAGATCATCTGGAACGATCATACCGTCGTCCCGCCGAGCGAGGGGCAGCACGCAATAGGTCACAAGCTCGGACACTGAGAACCTCGCGGTAGGATTGGCGTGAAAATCGCGCAGCGGCGCGCACAGGCGCGATTCGTGGCCATGGAGCAGAACCACAGCGGCCAAAAATTGACTCGCCAGCGACTCCGGAAAGGTCTTTTAGAGCCTAAGACTTGACGCCAGAGCAGGGGCCACATTGGATGACCACTCTGCTGATAATGATCCTTGCCATCACGCTGGTGGTAGTTGCGGTGCGGCTCCGCTCGACGCTCAATGCGTCCGGGGCTGTGCTTACACCCGCCGAGCTACGGCGGAAACGAACAAGTGAAATCCTGAAATGGGCAGGTTTGATCCTTTTCGCCGCTGCGTTCCTCTTCAATCCGAAACATCACCCGTGATCGAGCGACCCAACGAAAGGGCTGGCTCCGCAGCGAGCCCCCGCTGTCTGGAAGCGGCTCGCCGAAATGCATGGAGCGCCGATGTCCCGAAAAGTAAAATAAGTGTCCCACCTAGCAAAGCATGAAGGCCACAGCATCGCTATCGTTCTCGCGATGGTCGGCGCGAAACAGCGCCCTGTTTCGGGAGACGACAGTTGTTGGTCCATGCTGGCAGCCCCAGAGCTTTGGGCGTTCATGGTTTCAGCGGAAAACCTGCAGACCGGCGTTCCGCAGGCACACCATCAATGCCAATATCAGGCGGACCTACGCACGCGGAGCCACCTGCAAGTGTTCTTGCCATAGCGGCTATGGTGGCGGGACTGTCGATTCTCGGGCAATTTGCCATCGCAACCTATCTGCCCGCATTCGCGGTTATGAGCGATGACCTGAAGGCGGGGACTGCACAGATACAGCAATCTCTGACCGCCTATCTGCTGCCCTTCACGTTGATGATGCCGTGGCACGGCTCCATTTCCGATGCACTAGGCCGACGGCGGATGATTCTGCTTGGATGCGCACTGTTCACGCTCGGCTCCCTTGTCTGCGCAATTGCCACCAGCATTGAGTGGCTGGACGCGGGGCGTGCGGTGCAGGGAAGCAGTGTCGGCATCGGCGTTATCGTTGGTCGGGCAATGGTCAGGGATACCTTCGATGGCATGAGGGCGCAAAAGGTCATGGCAATCGTCGCGATGATCTTCGCGTTGGGTCCAGCCTTGGCTCCCATCTGCGGTGGCTGGTTGTTGCTGTGGGCTGGGTGGCGCAGCATCTTCGTCTTCTTGGCGCTGCTGTCTGTGTCGCTTCTCGTTGCCTGTTGGCGATGGATGCCAGAGACCTTGCCGCCAGCACGGCGGCATTCGCTCCATCCCGCGCCGCTGGCTCGCGCCTATGGAACCATGCTCGCCCATGGCCGCTTCATGGCACTGTCGCTTGCCAATGCCAGCGTCAACGTAGCCATTTATGTCTACGTCCTTTGCGCACCCCGCTTCGTGACCGAGTATCTTGGTCTTGGCCCACAATCGTTTGGCTGGCTGTTCATCCCAATCGTAACCGGCATTCTCTTTGGATCGTTGATTGCACATCGCATCGCGGGTCGGGTCAGTCCCGAACGCAGCGTGATGATCGGGCATGCCGTCATGCTGCTGGCTGCCACCTTCAACATTGCCGTCTGCGCGTTGCATGTCCCGGCGATGCCATGGGCCTTGATGGCGTTGCCGGTCTTTTCCACCGGGATGATCATGACACAACCGAGCCTGCAACTACTGGCGCTGGACTGCTTTCCAGAGCGGCGCGGGCTGGCTTCCAGTGGCTATGTCGCAATACAGCAGTTCGGCAATCTTCTGTTGTCAGCGCTGATGGTTCCGCTGCTTGGCTCGACCACGAAGATGGCGATCTGCATGGCAGCATTGCAATTGCTTGGCCTGACCATGTTCGTCGCGGCTCGTCTTGAAGACGGGTTGTCCTATCAGCCGCAGTCGCCATAGGGTCAATTCGTATCGACGTTGAGCCCGGCCCAAGGGAAAACGGGAGAGGCCTCCGGTGTCGCCTCTTGGATGCCCATCCAAAAAAGACCCCGTCGTGGGGAGCACGAACGGGGTGGAAGTTAGGCTTGCATCAGGCTCCGAATGTCTGAGAGCCTAACGCCTCGCCCTACCAAACAAGCCGCTGCCTTTCTGTTCAAAGGTGAACCGAGCGAAGGTCACTAGCGGTCAAATTTGTGTCGATCGTGCAACGCTTGGCATGTTCCGCCTTTCGGAACAGGTGTTCCGGCTCGTCAAAGTCGAGTGCTACGCCATTTCCTCAGCCACCGGGTAGCGGCTCGAGGAAGATTCATCACGACCAGCCGCAAGCGGTTTAAACCGCTATGACTTGACCGCGGCCCCAGACGGAAGCAATCATCTAGCGTGATGCCCGGAGTGCCCTCGGAGGCTTGTCCATGAATGTGCATCGAACAGCACTGGTGTTCTATGCAGTTGCCCTCGGCGTTGTGATTGCTGCAGTTGCATTTGTGACGACATTGGAACGTGTCAACACAGCAAGCAACTATGCGGTGCCGGGCACGACCGGGCTCGCGAAGCCGCACCCACAGCTTGACCGCGCGCCAGGCGACCCAATACTGAAAGATCGATAGCCGCTTTGCAGGGAGCCGCAGCACTCGCGCGTGATCGATGTACCGAGCCTCATTCGATCACTTCGTCGGCGCGGGCGAGCAGTGTGGGTGGAAGCGTGAGGCCTAGTGCTTTGGCCGCGCTTAGATTGACTGCCAATTCTAGTTTGGTTGGAAACTCTACCGGCAAATCTCCGGGTAGCGCACCTTTCAAAATCTTATCGATGTAGGTTGCAAGGTGGTGCCAGCACCAATGCAAGTCGACCCCGTAGCTGATCAGGCCTCCTTCATCGACGTGCTGGCGGTAGCCGTAAACAGCGGGTAAGCGCGCCGCCGCCATCATGAGCGCGATCTGCTGGCGCAGGCTAAGAAGCATCGTGCTCTCCAGCACAATCACGGCATCAACATTCTCACTCGCCAAGGCTCTTATCGCGCGCTCCACGTCTTGCGGTTCCGTTACTTCTGGAACGACGACCGAAACCCCGAATGCTTGCGAGCGTGCATTCAACTCGTCCAACTGCGGGGGGACCTTCGGATCGTTGCGATTTCCAAGCAAACCAATTTTGGCTGCTGTGGGTACGACCTCGCGGGCAAGCTCGATCTGCTTAGAAGGCAGGCCCGAGACATAGGGCATAATCCCAGTGACGTTCGATCCCGGACGGGAATAGCTTGCAATCAGACCCAAATGTTGGGGGTCAGCGAGCGCGGCTGTCACAATAGGAATGGTGTTCGTCGCCTTCTTCGCGACAACGACCGCGTCAACAGCTCCCCGACGATGACTGTTGGTTGAAGTCGGATTACCTCCTCTGCGAGCGCGGGCATGCGCTCGAACTGATTTTCGGCGAAGCGCGTAATAAACTCTATGTTCTTCCCATCTGATTGCCCGAGCTCTTCAAGCCCTAGCTTTAGGTCCGCGACAAAACTCTGAGCCCTCGATCCTGTTCCGGTGCCAAGCCAAACTATTCGAGGTTTAGCGGTGACATCCGCCAACACGGATGACGCAGGCATTGCCGCACCTAAAAGGTAAAGAAACTCCCGCCGCCTCATTCGATACCTCGTCGGCTCAGGTTCATTCGGGCAACCCGGCTTTCCGAAGGCCCTCGATCATCAGCTTCGCGTTTGATTGTCCGCCCCGAGCGATCCATGCCGATATCGTAAAGGCGGGATCGACCTCAAGCAGACGCGCCACCGCCTCACGCGCCTCGGCGTCACGACCGAGATGGGCAAAAGCAGACGCGAGACAGCGGTAAGGTATCTGATAGGCGGGGTTCAGACGTAGAGCTTTCTTCCCGGCGACGATGGCCTCATCAAAGCGACCAAGCTCAATCAAGGCAGACCCTATCCCGCCGAACGCTAGGTATAGCAGCGGGTCTACCGGGCTCATGCGAATGGCACGTTCAAAGCTCCGGATCGCCTCCTCCGGCAGGGCCGCAACTCTATAGACAAAGCCCCTGTTGCTCCATACGCCATATGAATTTGGGTTGAGCGTGACCGCCCGATCCGCCATTTCGATCTCACTTTCGCTATCGCCGACCATGAACGCCGAGATAACGGCAGCTCGTGCTAATATTTCTGGATCACTATCGTCGGTGCTCAGTGCCAAGCGAGCAAGCCGAACTGCTTCCTTCCGTTCGAATTGAGGATCGTCAGCATAGCCCCAAACGACGTTTTGCGTGTGACAGTTACCTGCCAGAGCCGCGACTAGGCCGAACCCAGGGTCCAGCTCCAAGGCGCGGTTAGCCAACCTGATCGCCTCGGCCAACCCTTCGCGGGTCGTTAGATAAAACTGCTGCAGGGCGCGGAGATAATAATCATATGCGGTGAGGTTTTCGGGTCGCCGCCGCGTCGATATTGCAATTTCTGTTTGAAGCAGTTTTGGCTGAATGGCTGAGACAACGGCGACCGTTACTTCGTCCTGGAGAGCGAAGATGTCCGTTAGATCACGCTCGAACCTGCCCGCCCAAATGTGTGCGCCCGTAATCGCATCAATCAACTGTCCCGTGATGCGAACCTTACCTGACGCCTTGCGTACAGACCCTTCAAGAACGTAGCGCACGCCAAGGTCGCGCCCGACCTGTTTTATATCGACGGCCTTGCCTTTGTGGGTAAAGCCCGAATTGCGAGCGATCACGAACAGCCATTTGAACTGTGAGAGCGCGGTGATGATTTCCTCAACCACCCCATTCGCAAAATACTCCTGCTCGGGGTCGCCGCTCATGTTCTCGAACGGCAGCACGGCGATGGATGGCTTGTCGGGTAACGGAGGCGGGCTCTCAGCCTCAGCAACATGCGCAGGAGCGGCCTCTTGCGTTTCACTCGGCGCAGTCACCCGATAGGCCCTGATCGGCTCTTGGATGTTCTTCACCTGCTGAACGCCAAGGTCCACGAACGTCATCGGCAAAACCTTGCGCACCTGGTCGTACGTGACCCCGGAGATACATACGCTTCCGGGTTTCGCCAATGTTTGTAGTCGCGCGGCTATGTTCACTCCGTCGCCAAACAAATCACCAGTGCGCACCATCACGTCACCGATGTGCACACCAATGCGGAAGCTAATGCGGCGGTCGGGTCCGACACTAGTGTTCGCTTTGGCCAATGCAGCCTGCGCGTCTACCGCGCACTTTACGGCGTCAACGGCGCTGCCAAACTCCGCAAGGACACTGTCGCCTGCCGTGTTGGCTATGCGGCCCCCATGTTCCCCAATGAACTTATCGAGTATCCCGCGCCGTTCGGTCAGGCCCTTGAGCGTGCCGACCTCGTCAGCGCCCATGAGGCGGCTGTAGCCCTCAACATCTGCTGCGAAGACTGCGACGAGGCGTCGGCTGACTTTCGTTGGGTCTGACATGCGTGCCCCTAGCCCTCACCCTTCTGGCACCCCGGCCATCCGCAGGCCCTCATAAACGCGCTCGCGTCCCGCGAGATACACGGGATTGTTGCTTGGGGTGTTAGTGCGAAAACGGCGGATGCTGAAACTCGGATTGAGCGCAAGGCCCGCCTGCGCTGTAGCCCGTGCCTCATCCAACTCACCGAGGCGCGCCAAGACAGCCGCCAGATAGAAATGCGCATTAGGGTGATTTCGGTTGGCCTCAATGCTCCTGCGCAGCCAAACTATCGCTTCGGCGTCGGCGCCCTGCCAAAATTTGGCGAGACCGACATTCAAACTCCAGATATTGACGAGTGTATCGCGGGGAGAGAGACGGAGCGCTTGCTGCACATGGGCTTCGGTTTCCTCGCCCCGCCCGAGATACAGCTTCGCAGTCCCGATGTTCGCGTGCGCACTGGCCAAATTCCGGTCCAAGACCAACGCCCGCTCGCATTTGGCGATGCCTTGAGCCGCGCGGTTCGTAAAAGTTTGCACGAGGCCCAGGACGTGATGAGCCGTGGGATGGTTCGGTGCCAAGGACAACGCCTTTGTGACGGCCGCCTCGGCTGCGTTGAGATGTTCTATCCGATCGTCGGGAAATAGGTTGGTGCCAATTGCAAAATTAACCCACGCTGAGCCGACCAGCGCCTCAACATTTCCCGGTTCGAGTGCCAAAGCCCGTTCATAGAAGCCGCGCGCTTGTGCCATGTTTTCGGTTGCTCGGCCCATGTTGAGCCAAGCGGCGCCTTGGAAACACAGGTCAGTCGCGTCGGGGTGGGGTGAGCGCTCGGCGCGCCGAGCTTCGACCGCAATCAATTGCGCGTTCAGCGTATTGGCGAGCCGCGATACAATTTCGTCCTGCATATCGAAGAGGTCGGCGATGGGTTTCTCGAAACGCTCCGCCCAGAGGTGGTTGCCGGTTTCGGCATCGACCAATTGCACGTTCACCCGAACGCGGTTGCCGCCACGTTGCATCGAGCCTTCGAGCACATAGCGGACGTTCAACTCCCGTCCCAGCTTCTTTATGTCGACCGCCTTGCCCTTGAAGG
>Ga0306920_100008492_pt1 | contig 13634 bp, 14 predicted proteins | sample flu12Cox44000170_FD_204666 | JGI IMG/M metagenome (GOLD analysis project Ga0306920, IMG submission 204666) | Lab enrichment of tropical soil microbial communities from Luquillo Experimental Forest, Puerto Rico - flux4day.12C.oxic.44.000.170 (v2)... | ecosystem: Environmental > Terrestrial >... | reverse complement strand
CCCATGCGAAAGCCTGGCTCTACCGCATCCTCACCAATACCTTCATCAGCGGCTGCCGCAAGCGCAAGCACGAGCCCCAGCCGGCGCTCACCAGCGACCTCCGGAACTGGCAGCTCGCCCGGGCCGTCTACCCTCCCCCCTCCGGGCTCAGGTCAGCCGATACCGAAGTCCTGGACAGGCTGGCCGACCCCCGCCTCCAGCGTGCGTTCCACCAGCTCTCCGGCCACTTTCGCACCGCGGTCTACCTTGCCGACATCGAAGGCTACGACCTGAAGGAGATCGCCGACATCATGGGAACCCCGATCGGGACGGTCAAATCACGGATCCACCGGGCCCGCCGCCAGCTGCGTGCCCTCCTCCCTCCGCCTAGCCGAGGCCGCCCGCTCCAACGGACGTGCCCGTGAACCGCCCTGACACCACGGACCATCAGGCGCAGCATGCCGAAGAGCTGCGTCCTTGGTTCCATGACATGTACCAGTTCCCGTTCGGCCGGCAGTCGCAAGTGGTGCACCGACCGTGCGGCATAGTCGAGCTCAAGCCAGCCAGGGGGCAGGATCAGCGGGCCTTGGTGATGTCTCGCCCGGCGGCCCCGGCCGCATCCTCCACCTCCGGCCGTCTGCCCGGCCCCGGTTACCCAGTTCGGGGCATAGCTAGTGCCGTATTAAGTAACGTTCGCCCCGGCTCCCTAGGGTGATCGCATGCGCGCCGGACACCTTGAGAGCTTGATTCTCTACGTCTCCGACCTGGCCGAAGCCACGGCGTTCTACATCGGCGCGCTCGGGCTGCCGGTGCTGTTCGAGGACGAGATCATCGTGGTGGCCGGAGGCCAATCCGGGCGGGTCGTGCTGCACCGCAATGACAGAGGCCACGACGAACGGGGAATCTTCCCGGCCGGCTCGGGAGTAGGTGGCGCGGCGGTCCGGTTCACGGTTGACGACCCTGATGCTTGCGAGCGAGACGCCCGCGCGCAAGAGATCCCAGTGGTCTGGCCGGTCCAGGAAGCTGCATGGGGCCGGTTCCTGGTGCTGGAAGATCCCGATGGCCGCTCGGTCGTGCTCGCCAAAATGAGACCCACGGCGCCAGCCTGACATCGCCGACTAGGCAAACGTGACCTGACGCGGTACTAAGCAGTCCATGTCAGCAATAGAGGGCCGAGCAGAGCGGCGGCTCGGCGCACGATTACCTACCAGGCTTCGCGTGGTTTGGCACCCGTTGTGGTCGAGCGGCTCTCCCTATGTTTATTCATCGGTGCCCTCGGCATGAACGTCCGCATCTGGCCGCTGGTCGCGCGTTCCGCTGCTTGAGCGCTGGTCGCGGGAGGGGGATCTATTCTGGCTTGGTGCTTGAACTGAGCAGCCTCGACCTGGAAGAGATCGCCAGCGCGCTGGCCGACCAGGCGGACTGCGAGCATCGGTGGCTGATCAGCCCGCAAACCGGAGAGATCGCGTTCTGGACAGCGGACACGGGCATCGACGGCCAGACGCCGGTTGACCTCGATGAGCTGGACCTGGTCGGCATCGACCCGCTACCTTCCTGGATCTGGTACCAGGACATGGCCGACTTCGCCGAAGCCATCACCGATGCACAGGCCGGGCGCAGACTCCAACGAGCCATCCAGGGCAAAGGCGCCTTCCGCCGCTTCAAAGACGAACTCCACGAGGAGTATCCGGAGCTCCTACCGGCGTGGTACGCGCTCCGCGATGCCCGTGCCCAGCGCCGCGCCGTCCAGTGGCTGGCCGACAATTCGCTCATCGACGACGATGCTGCAGACCGCTTCCTGGCCGGCCATCCAGATCCCGACCTGCCTTGAACACACTGGTGCTGCGGGGCCGCACGCCCATCACACCGAGCACAATGAGACCACCCGGGCGCACTCACACCCCGTCGCCTGGGAAGCGTCATCCTCCGGTCTGGTCTGCATCGTTACCTCTGTCGGCGGCCTGGTGAACGTTCAGGCGCTCCACGGGCTGGCCGGTGATCTCAGCGATGAGGTCGAAGTCCATATCGAGATGCAGCACTGTCAGCCCGGCGAGCTCAGCAGTCGCAGCGATGATCAGATCGGGTATCGAAGGAGCACGATGCTGGCCCCGGTCCGCGAGCAGTGTCAAGACCTCCACCGCCCGGTCCTCGATGGCCGGGGTGAGGTATTCCACCGGCATGGACGACAGCGGCGGCCGCTGGAACCCTGCTCGCAACTGCGGGCCTGACCGGGCCGAGTAACCGGCTTCCAGGCGGGTGACGGTCGTGATCCGCACCAGTCCGCGCTCGATCCGCGCGGCCCACTCGGCGGCATCCGGGCTTGCGGCCAGGCGGACCAACGCGGACTTGTCGATCAGCCAGGTCGTCACTTCCAGGCCTGAGACATCACATCCGGATCGGCCAGATCCGCGAAGGTGTCAGCGAACCGCGCCAGATCCTCCGCGCTGACCGGGGAACCCGGCGCGGCGGCGTCTTGAGCCAGGCGGCGGCGAACGTACTCGCTCCGTGACAGACCCAGGCGCCCGGCATGGGCATCCAGGGCCGCGATGACCTCATCGGGTACATCACGGATCAGCACATCGGTCATCTCCGCCTCCAAGTGATATCCCATGATAGCGCGATGGCAGGGCGATTGGATGCAGCTGATTGGGAGCAGGAGGTCGCGGGTTCGAATCCCGCCATCCCGACCATTTTCAGATATGTCATTCAATCGCGCTCTGTGCCCAGGGGTCCGGGGCGGGCAGGGTCCGTCGGCGTCGGGGCCGTTAACATCGGGTAATGGTTATCCCGGCATCGTTTGATCTGTCTGGCCGGGTGGCGGTGGTCACTGGCACGGGCAGCCCTGATGGCATCGGGTTCGCCGCCGCCAGGCTGCTCGCCGAACTCGGTGCGACCGTGATGATCAGCGCCACCACCTCGCGGGTCCACGACAGGGTCAACGAATTGCGCGGCGCGGGGTTTGACGCGGCCGGATTCGCGGGAGACCTCACGGACGCGGGCGCCGCGTCCGGGGTGGTGTCGGCTGCGCTGGATCATTGGGGGCGGCTGGACATCGTGGTCAATAACGCCGGCATGATCTCGGCCGCTGTTCCGGTGTTCGAGTCGGGGACGGTGGAGTCTATGGACCTGCCGACCTGGCAGGCTGCGCTGGCCCGCAACCTGACGACCGCCTTCCTGGTCACCAAGGCAGCGTTGCCGGCCATGATCAGCCGCGGCTGGGGGCGGGTCATCATGGTGGCCAGCCTGACCGGCCCGGTGATGGCGATTCGCGCGGATGCCGGTTACGCCGCTGCCAAGGCCGGCATGGTCGGCCTCACCCGCGCGGCCGCCGTCGACACCGCCAGACACGGAATCACCGTTAACGCCGTCGCTCCGGGCTGGATAGCGACCGGGTCCCAGACCCCCGAAGAGCATGGCCATGGGCGGGCCACCCCGGCCGGCCGTAGCGGCGCTCCCGGCGAGGTCGCCGCCGCCATTGCCTGGCTGGCCAGCCCCGGCGCCTCCTATATCACCGGACAGTACCTGGTCGTGGACGGCGGCAACTCGATCGCAGAGGAGCGCGCCACGCCATCGTGACCGGGGCGGTCCCGTACGAGACCGAAAGCGCCATAATCCCCCTGGACACGCCGTGATCGCGGCCGCTGACGCTGCAACTCGGTGAACCCGGCAGGTTCAGTACCGCGCATGAACATGATCATGCCGGTCGGGGAACTTGCCTGGTTGCCTCGCAGGCCGTGAAGATGGAGCAGCTGTCCTGGGCGGCCGTCGGCCGGGTGGCGGCCAGCTGCGGGCCCGGGCAGGCGAGCAGGACCCACGCCGGCCAGGTCCTCGCCGCCGGGGAGGCCAGGACCCGACACGCGGGGCGGCCGGGACAACGGGAAGGTGATGTGATGCCGGCAGATATGGCCGCGCTGGCCGGGGACCTCGCCGCCGAGACCGCCGTCACCCGGGACCTGGTGGCCGGCCTTGACCAAGCCGGATGGCACACGCCGACACCCGCGGCAGGGTGGGACATCGCCGACCAGATCGGCCACCTGGCCTACTTCGATGAGATCGCCGTCTGCTCCGCGGTCCGCCCGGAGGCATTCCATACCGCGCTGGCCGAGGCGCAAGCCGCCGGCGGCATCGATCCGGATGCCATCGCCGCCCGGTTCCGCGGCCGCAGCGGAGCGCAGCTGCTGGCCTGGTTCGATGCGGCCCGTGCCGAACTGCTCGGCACCTTCGCCGGACTCGACCCGCGAGCCAGGCTGCCGTGGTTCGGTCCGGCCATGAGCGCCGCGTCGGCGCTGACCGCCCGGTTGATGGAGACCTGGGCGCACACCCAGGACATTGCCGATGCCCTTGGCGTCAGCCGCGAGCCGACCCGGCGGCTGCGTCACGTCGCGCACATCGGCGTGGGTGCGCGAGCTTTCAGCTACGCCGTCCGCGGCAAGACCCAGCCGCCCGGCCCGGTGCGGGTAGAACTCACCGCACCGGACGGCGCCCTGTGGGCCTGGGGTCCTGCCGAGGCCGAAGACCGGATAACTGGGCCAGCCCTCGACTTCTGCCTGCTGGTCACCCAGCGCAGGCACCGGGACGACCTGGCCCTGGCCATCGATGGCCCGGCCGCCACCGAGTGGATGGCGATCACGCAAGCCTTCGCCGGAGCGCCCGGCCCAGGACGGCCTCCGGCGAAGCGCCAAGCACGGGCCAAATAGGCAGGCACACGCCCTACCGGCCTCAGCGCGCATCGTGAACTGTTTCCGGTACTACCGAGACCGCCAGTCCGCCGCATGGAAAACAGACCGACCCCTCGTCGGCCGTCCGTGCTACCAAACAACCGGTGACTGGAGCAGGAAGATCGAGTTCGACAGGGCTGATTCGAGCTGCATCCGAGTGAGTTTCGGGCGGGGCTGTGCCGGTATGCCAGCGCCCTGATGCTGTCCTCGCGGAATGGCTTGGGTAGCGCGGATGGGCTACCCCGGCTCGGGTCGCATACGCGGTCGACCACCGACGTGCGTCACCGCCAGAAGCGACTGACCGGGGACCAGGGATTGGGGTGCCATGGAGGGCAGAAGCTGTCCTGGCGCCCTCGCAGGCCTTCGCCGAGTATCTGGCGGCTCAGGCCGCGGCTACGGAGTCCGAGTCCGAGGCGGAGGCGCTCGGCGGCGCCGCCGCATTCACGGCGATTAGCCCCTACGACCGGCGCGAGCCGAGCGGCTGCTGCCGCACCTGCTGCGGGGGCCGCCACGATCACCAGGATGCTGCACGGCAACCGAGGGACGCGACCCTCGGTGCGATTGGTCCCAGGGACCGCCGACGGCGCCGCCAAGGCGATCGCGAAGCGGATCGCGGCGGGCGAGCCGGTCGGCCCGGTCGAACTCGGCCAGGTGATGGGCGCGGTGACGACTTAGGCACTGACGCCCGGCCGCGTGCGGCAATGGCGCAGTTCTTCGGCGGCGGCGACACGGGTCAACTCCGGTAGATGATGCGTCACTCGCACCGATGTGGGAGCGTGCCTGCTTTATAGGCACGGGTGTTGAATAGGTTTGCTGTCGAGATGTCCGAGACCAGCAGCTCGACATTACCGACGATTTCCCGATAGGCCTCTTCCCTATAAAGCTCCCTTTCCGGCACATCATTGGGAATTCTACCTGGCTCGCCAATATCGGCGACCGACCATATGCGCGGACTTGCAGTAAAAGTCACGTACCGCAGGCACTCGTCGTAGACCCGCTGATTCATGCAGACCGTAATATCAGCTTGCTCCAGGCGCGGCTGGGTCAGCTGATCTCCATAGCCGTCCTTGGCAAATTCTCGTATGCCGTGCTTCTCAAGAAGATCGAGCGTCATTCTGTAGTGGGCCAGATTCCTTGCCTTATCCGACGCCGCAGTCGTCCCGCTCGACAGAGCCCTCGAATCCTTAATCTCGAGTGAGTTCAGGTAGGCTTCGGCAATAATGCTCCTGAACGAGTTTCCCCGGCATATGAAGTGGATAATCACCCCGCCATGCTAGCGAACTGGTATTAGCGGCACAACATCGTGCTGGTTAACTGATTCTTGCTATTTGCGGTCAGGAGATAGTCACGGAGCGTGATGCTGGCCCCGGTCCGCGGGCAGCGTCAAGATCTCCACAGCCCGGTCCTCGATGGCCGGGTCACGTACTCCACCGGCACGGCGGCCGCTGGAACCCCGGCGGAGCGGGGCTAACCTGCAGCTGACGGCGCTGAAATGCGTGAAAGGGAACGCCATGCCCGATGAAGGTTTTACCGAGCTGACCGGGCCGCGCGTGGCGTTGCGCCGGTTTCACCCCGGCGATGTGGTCACGTTCGTCGCATACCGCTCGTGCGAGCAGGTGGCCCGCTTTCAGAGCTGGGATGCGCCGTACCCGCGGGAAGAGGGTGAGCGGTTTATCCGGGAGATCGCGAGGGACCACCCCGACACGGCCGGGGAATGGTTCCAATTCGCGGTCGCGCTACGGGCGACAGGGCAGCTGATCGGCGACTGCGCGGCCAAGCCGCAGGCCGACGACCCCCGCCAGTGCGAGATCGGATTCACCATCGCCCCGGACCATCAGGGCCGTGGCTACGCCACCGAAGCCGTGCGCCTGCTGGTGGGCTACCTGTTCACTGGGCGGGGCAAGCATCGGATCACCGCCTACTGCGACGCACGGAACGCGGCGTCGGCCGCGCTGCTGGAACGGCTGGGCATGCGGCGGGAAGGACACCTGCGCGAGAGCACCTGGGCCAAGGGCGAATGGACCGATGACCTTGTGTACGGCCTGCTACGTGATGAGTGGCAGTCCGGGTCATGGTGATTCCACATGTCCGTCCGCGACGACGGCCATCCGGGTGAGGATGCCGGCGCCCGAGATGGCCGGCAGTGCGCGCTGAGAAGCGGTGGCTGCTGTGCGCTCGCGCCGAGGGCCAGTGCCGCGCCAGGCTGGGGCCCGGTCGAGGATGCGGCCTAGCCGTTCACTGCGGGCGATAGCTGGCTTGACGGTCACCGTGCTAACAGCCACGCACGCCTGGCCGGGTGCTCATCCGCGGGCAGGCTCGATGCGAGAACCGGTGAACCTCGGGCCGTCGGGCAGGCTAAGGCTCGCCGCCGGTCGCCAGCACGGCAGTGACCAGATCCAGCAGTGGCCCGCATAGGTCGTGCTCGGCCACCAGGACCGCGCGGTCATCGGCGCTGATGTGGTAGATGACGCCGCCGGGCGCCGGCCGGTACCGGGGCGGGATCGCCAGGGCGCGCGTGGCGAGATCCTCCCATTGGGCGCTGTCGCTGCAGTAAGCGGTGTCCACCACGCGGCGCTGCATGGTGCCATCCCACTCGATCCGGGTGGCAACGACCCTCATCAGCCCATTCTGCTCCCGGCTGGCGCAGAGGTCAGTCCGCGGCGGGCCAACGCTGGTCATACGCGCCCGGCGGGCGGCTCGACATCGTGGTAGACGCGGGCCGCGGCCAGCAGCCCGTCCGGGTCTCGCTCGTAGACCCCGAGTCCCGCCTGGGGCGGCAGGTCATGGCGGCCCCAGCGGACGCAGTTGTATTCCAGCGCACAACGGACGCCGTCGTCGGTCACCATGCAGTGCTGCAAACCGATACCGCCGCCCGCGCTGAACCCCCTGGTGAAAAACGCGCGAAGCTCTACCGCGCCACGGTGAGTGGCGTGCGGGCCGATGGGCTCACGGTAGTACCCATCCGGCGTGAAGGCGTTCACGACTGCCTCGGCGTCACCAGCCTCGAGCGCGGCCTGGTAGCGGCCGACGACGTCTCCAGGGTGGGCGTCACCGGGCTTGAGGATGGGCGGCCGGATGTGACGCCGCCCGTCGACCGGCAACTGGCTGCAGTAGGTCCGGAATATCACCGACAAGTCGTCGGGAGATTCGGCGACGACTGCCACCGGCCATGCCAGTTCCCCGCCGTCGCCGGTCAGGTGGGCCAGCAACTCCACCACAGCCCGTCCGTCCGCGTATATGGAAGCCACGGTCTCGATCCGGGCGTGGCGCTGGGTCAGCCAGGACTGGTTATGGCTGATGAACCGTCGCAGTTGCCCGTGGCCGCGGATCTCGCCCACGCGGGGATCGTAGACCACCACCTCACCCGGCCATGTGGTCTGCAGGACGTGGCCGTCACCGCGGTTCAGCGCGGCGAGGTACTGGCCCACTGGATCTGCCTGACCAGCGGCGCGAGTCTGCTGGCGCGCCAGTTCCACGGCACTGACGAAATCCGGAAACCACGGCATCTGGAACCCCTAGCTCCCTTGACGGCTGGACAGGCGCCGGTTCTTGCCCTCCGGCAACATCCTCATCCCCAGCCCCGCTCAGGGGAAGGCCTGTTCATGCGGTGCCGTGACCGTGGGGTGACGTCCGCTTCTTCGTGGTCGCGCGGTTCGTTCCTTGGCCGTGGTTGGTCTCCGGGGGCGGGGTTGGTTCGTGATAGCAGACCGGGCCAGGGACGACAGCCCTGTTTCATCAAGGCCCTATCGTCCCTGGCCCGGGCGCCACGGCTGTGTGGTCAACCGCTGCGCTATCCGCTGGGTCGTTCACTCCGGCAGTCGTTGGCTTGCCCCCAGAGGTCCCCCCACCTCTCTGGGGGCAAGCCAACGGGCCTGGGCGCTGGCCTCCGCGGACCCTATGGTCCGCGGGAGCTGGGCACCGCAGATGGGATTACCCCTCGGAATCCCATGCTGGAAAGTGTCGGCGCGGAGGGGAGTGCTCGCGCCACGGAGACGCCGTGGTATTTGAGCTGGCCTGGCTGCTGCGGGCTGGACCGGGATCGAGGTCGGCTCAGCGCGGCTGCGGCCTACGCATCGGCGGTCACCGTCACTGTCTGCCCGGGCGGCGGTACGGGGCGGGTGAGGGGCGGCCGACCGCAGGGCGGCTGGCAGCTGATGGCGCGAACTTACTGACAGCTTCTGGTAGACGTGGCGCAGGTGGCCTTCCACGGTGTTAAGCGTCACGAACAGCGCCTGGGCGATCTCGGGGTTGCTCATCCCGCTAGCAGCCAGCTCGGCTACCCGGCGCTCGCTGGGGGTCAGCGCAGCAAGCCCGGTCAGGGAGGCACGCCGTGCTCCGCCGCGAGCTCCATGACCATGCGGACATCGCTCTCGGCGGCCACCAGCTGGCCGCGGCGGACCCTGACCGCCGCGCGCACACAGGCGGCGACGGTAAGCCCGGCCACCGAGCCCTGCGACCGTGCGCAGGCAAACAGCTGACTGGCCAGCGCCTCCGCCCGTATGAGCTCGTCGAGCCAGACAGTGGCGATGAGCGCCTGCGCCACCATCAAGGGGTGGGAGTCGATCCGGGTAAGCAGGCGGTTTCCGTCGAGGGCATGATCGAGCAGGGCCAGCGTTGTGCCTGGCTGTTCACCCCGCCAGGCCAGGATTCCTGCGAGCGCTGCGGCCAGCGTGCGCTGCTCAGCGCTGTCTTCACGGGCCGTGGCGAGCAGCTGGCTCATCTGCTGATCTAGTTCATCCACTAGGTACGGATCGAATGCAGCGAGCCCCGCGAGCCAGGTCTGCAAGCGCACGACCGCCGCGCGGGCGCGCTTGCCCCGAGGCGCGCCAGCGTCTGTCAGTTCCTTCAGTGCCGTTTGGATGAAAGCTGCGCCGACGTCCCACTGCCCGGTGAGCACCAGCAACTCCGCCAGATCGGGCGCGACAGCTGCCCGCTGCACCGCGTCGCTCGCGAGCTCCAGCGACTCGCGCAGATGCTGGACCGCAGCCGGGTCGGCCAGCACCTTCTCGGCCAGCCCCAGTTCGTGCAGCAGTGTGGCGCGCAGGCTCACATCGGCGGTCTCGGCCAGTGCCCGCCTCAAATAGGCCGCCGCGCTCTCCGGTGCACCGCGCCGCATCGCCCGTGCTGCGGCTCCCCGCAACCGGTCCACGACCTCAAGCGACCCGGTTGGCTCGCACGCCAGCAGATGCGCGCACACCATATCGGAGTCCGCGCCCTCCGCGGCCAGCAGCCGCGCGGCCTCGGCGTGACGCAGGCCGCGTTCGGCCTGAGGGATGTCATCGTGTACCGCGGTCCGCACGATCGAGTGCACGAACCGCAACGGTGTCCCCGGCTCGAATACCCCTATCTCAGCCAACCGGTCAGCGGACGCCGCAGCGTCCGCCAGCCCGACCCCGGCCAGCCCCGCGGCATGCCGTAGCGCCGCCTCATCGCCCAGGATCGCAACCGTCCGCGCCAGTTCCCCGGCCGCCGGCCCAAGCCGCGCGACCCGCAACGCCACCTGCTGCGCGACCGACCTTGGACCCAGTCCTGCCACCCGGTCCGCGCCCGCCTCACCGGGGCCGATCCCGTCCGCGCGCAGGGTCTGGATCAGTTCTCGCACCAGAAACGGGTTACCGCCGGTCACCGCATGACACGACCTGGCGAACCCGTCGCCCGGACCCGTTCCGAATGCCCCCGACAGCAGCGCCCCCACCGCCCCCTGGCTCAGCGCGCCGGGGGACACTACGCCACCCGCGGCGATCTGCTCAAGACGCGTCAGGCCGTCCAAAGTCCCGGGAGCCATGGCTTCGCCGGTGCGCCACGTAAGCGCCAGGCCGACCGGCAGACCCCACAGCCGGTCAGCCAGGTACAGAACGAAACGCAGTGAGGCCTGATCGGCCCATTGCAGATCATCGATCGCCAGCAGGACCGGCGCGATTTCGCTCGCATTGACCGCCAGCCAGTACAGGCCATGGACTGCCGCGAACGGCGGGTCACTCCGCACCGTCGGCCGGAAGTGATCCGTATCACCCTCAAGAGCGGTCAGCGCCCGGTGCGCCGCCCCAGCAAGCAGCGCATCCTGGTCCGTCTCCTCGGCACCACTGAGCAACGGCTCAAACAGCTGCCGCGCAACCCCGAACGAAAAGCCGCTCTCCAGCTCCCGGCCGCATCCCGACAAGACCTGCATCCCCGCCAGGCGCGCACGCTCCCTGGCCACTCCCAGCAAGACACTCTTGCCAATCCCCGCTGGACCGGTGATCAGCAGCATGTCCCCGCTGCCTGCCTGGGCCAAGGCGAGCAGGGCGTCGATCCGTCCGAGCTCATCCTCGCGCTCGAACAAGCCAGTCCGCATCAAACACCTCGCAGAGGCCACAACCTAATGAATTGGCTCAGAAAGCGGCACTCATGTCACGCGCGGCACGATCAAGCAGAAAATACCTCAATATCGAGCCGTTACCGCTCGCGCCGCGGAAGATGGGGCAGAGCCGACGCCCGCGCCGCGCCCTGCGTAGCTCTCTAACGAGCCCGGGACACATTCTTATGGCGCGGACCTCCGGCCCTGCCCCCTGAACCCGGCCGGCTTCTCCCACTGACCGGGGGGTTCGGCCAGTGGCCCCGGCCCGGGAGGTTTACACGCTACGCCCGGTGAGCAGCCAAGACCACCCCGCAGGCCGAGGTTGTTGGCTGACTGTGACCTGGTAGCCGCCGCTGTCTTGCCGTAGTAGTAGCTACTGTGCGTCAGCGGGTGTAGCCGTGCTGATCGAAGCTGAGTCCTCCCCTCTCCTCGACCGATAGCCGCTGATAGGGCACGTAGACCGGCGCGCGGCGCAGATACTGGGTGTAGCCGGCCGCGCGCAGGCTCATGGTGAACAGGTCGCCTTCGACGGTCCAGTCAAAAGAGCCGTGCTCATCGGGGCCGGACCGCTCGATCGCGCCAATGGCCAACTGGAAGGCCCATCCCTGCAGATTGATGTCGGTCACCAGATCCCACGCCCGGTGAAAGATCAGGGTGGCCGGGCAAACCCAGAAACTGAGCGGGCCCCTCGGCACCGGACACGGACCCCACTCCACGATGTAGTCGATGTCCAGCAGAAGGTTGCCGGGATCAGGCGGCGCCGGCTCGAGCGCGATGGCGTGAACGGCGTTGTCATGCCAGCCCATCGCGGCGAAATCGGCATCCGTCCAGATGGTCTTGGTAACTGCCAGGCCGTCGCTCATGCTGGTGCGCACGGCCGCCCGGCGAGCACGCCAGCGCTGGACGCAGCGGTCACAATTCCCCAGGCTCGTCGCATGCCCTCGGCCTCCCACCCATCCGCCGGGCCGGCAGCGTCATGCCCGGCAAGCCAGTCAAGCGTAAGATCCGGCCGCGATCACGGGCAACTGCCGACCCGTGCTGCGCGACAACTAGCGGCTGCGCTATCGGTCGAGCGGGGATACTGGTGTGAGGCTAGGCGGCGCCGCACTGGTGAGGGACGGCGCGGCTTGGTCAGTGGCTGATGAGGCGGATCGCGCAGGGAGCCGTGATGATTACGGGCCCAGATGACGTGACGGCGGCGGTGCTGGCCGAGGTGGAACGCGCGGAGGACCCTCGCTCGAGGGAACTGCTGGCCGCGGCCGTCCGGCACCTGCACGCGTTCGTCCGGGAGACCCGGCTGACCGAGGCGGAGTTTCAGCAGATCGCGCGGGTCGTGGCCAGGCTCGGCCAGCTCACCAATGAGTCGCATAACGAGGTGGTGCTGATCGCGGGCTCGCTTGGCGTGTCGTCGCTGGTATGCCTGCAAAACAACGGCCAGGGCGGGGTGCAGCAGACGACGGCGAACCTGCTGGGGCCGTTCTGGCGGGCCGGCTCGCCGCGAGAGGACAACGGCGCGTCCATCGTGCGATCGCCGACCCCGGGTGACCCGGTCTTCGTCACCAGCTTGGTGGTCGGCCTGGACGGGCGCCCGGTCGCGGGCGCGGAGGTCGATGTCTGGAACACCTCGGGCGAGGGCCTGTATGAGAACCAGGATCCGGGTCAGGCGGAGATGAACCTGCGGGGCAAGTTCGTCACGGGCCAGGACGGGCGGTTCAGCTTGCGCACCGTGAAGCCGGCCGGTTACCCGATCCCGGTCAATGGTCCGGTGGGCGACCTGCTGCGGGCGCAGGGACGCCATAACATGCGCCCTGCGCACATCCACTTCCTGATCAGCAAGCCGGGCTACAAGACGCAGTTCTCGCAGGTGTACGCGGACGACGATCCCAACCTGCAGACCGATGCCCAGTTCGGGGTGACGGCCGCGCTGGTCGGCTGCTACCAGAAGCATGACACCGCGAGCGAGCCCGCGCCCGATCCGGGCGTGACGGGCACGTGGTATTCGCTCGAGCACAAGTTCGTCATCGAACCCGGTATCAGCTCGCTGCCGGAACCACCGATCACCGGCAAGGCCACCGGCGCCGTCCCGGTGCCGCAGATCCTGGAACGCGCGCCCTGACACGGCAGTAGACCACTCGACCAAGGATTCGCCGCCTGGCGCGGCGCAAGCCAGTACCTGCCGGGACGTTAGGCCGGGCGCCCGGGGTCCTTCGGGCCTACCCGGCTCAGCGCGCACGAGCGAGTTTAAAGACAGCGGGCGGCCAGCAGCGATGCCCCGGCCGGCCGGCCGGTATCAACCAGTTCGGGGCACCGGAGGTGCTGATCATGGCACTCAACGCGCGGCCATGGCTGGATCTGCCGCCGTCCGATTACCACCCCAGGCACAAGCACCCGCGTATCGGCGACGTCCTCATGATTGGTGGGGCGGTGGCTTTGGCGGCCTTCCTGGTGGCCCTGATCACGGCCATCCTGACGGCTGGCGGCGGCTGAGCTGACCAGAAGGGAGTCGACGATGGCTGCCACGCAGCGTGCCCGCCATCCATCCGCGGGCGCGCTGGCTGGCCGGCCACAGCCCCGCTTCACCAAAAGGATGATCCCATGAG
>Ga0306920_100008490_pt1 | contig 13635 bp, 14 predicted proteins | sample flu12Cox44000170_FD_204666 | JGI IMG/M metagenome (GOLD analysis project Ga0306920, IMG submission 204666) | Lab enrichment of tropical soil microbial communities from Luquillo Experimental Forest, Puerto Rico - flux4day.12C.oxic.44.000.170 (v2)... | ecosystem: Environmental > Terrestrial >... | reverse complement strand
GCGCCGGAGTCACTCACCACGGTCCCGCGGACAGTTCCCGAGGATAGAGGAACTCCCTGAGCCCAACAACCAGTTATTGCAAGACTGAGTAAGATCAACCGGATCAGGAGCAGGCGCGATTCAGCAACTATAAACATAGGTGATTTAGGCGACTCCCGTCGAGATATATTTGAGTATTTTTGGTAGTATGTCAAGAACATTTCAAGCGGCGACATAGAGGACCGTAAGATTAAATCCACACAATTGAGTGAGCGAGGAATTTCTAAATAAGCAACCGCGGGTCAGGGATTGCCCGGATGCTAACGGTGCACCAGTGATGGCGCGTTAGCATCGAGCAGCGCCTGAGAAGGATTCCCTGGTCGGGGGACCCCCGGAGATTTTCTCGGGAAGAGCTCGCCCGTATCCGCCGACTCATGTTCCATGCCCGTCGGGACCGGAAGCGCCAACCGCGTCTAGCCGGAAACCAAGCAACCCAATCTTTGTGGCAAAGCTTCGGGCGTTCCAAAACCGGGAGAGTTAATTCTGTTTGTGCGACCCTGGAGGCTAGGAGAAAAGATCTAATCTCAGTTAATAGACCCATAAGCCGTTGTCATACGTGTCGGAAAAACAGGTCGCCCAAACCGACCAGGTTGGCGAACCGTCGGTGTAATCACGAAGATTTTCCCCATCGGCGCTTTCGCACGAGCGGCTTCGTTCTTATCTCCCTATCGAAATCGATTCGGCTCGGAGGCCCGGAGACCTCCATTGGACCGATAGGCGTAAAGCATCTGTACCGCCTATTCTGCGGCTGCCCATTTGGACACCACTCTCCGCATCAGAGTTTCTGAACCAAACAGACCTCAAGTACCGATGGAGCAGGTCCATTGTTGGCGACCGGGATCCCGGACAAGAAGAGCGCGCCCTCGGGAACAATATCAGGAACGCCGGCGTCCACTAACTAGCGAGTGATACGGCCTTGGAGGACCGCTGGAATCATTCATGGATCCGAGAGCGGGTCCTCACTGGGGCTGATGGATGGCGGCTATTTCATGCGCTAAGACTAAATACGAATCAACTTCAAGGGCACGGCCAAGACCTGAGAATTTGCCTGTATTAGGCGAGTTATGGAGTAAAGAAAAGGAAGAAGGAAAGGAAGTTAGTATGGCGATGTTTGAACAGACATTCGTAGCGACCGGGAAGACCCATAAGATGGGGACTGTCCTCGTTTCCTGCGTAGCGCAGACGATCCTAGTGGCCATTGGCATCCTGATCCCCATGATCTACTTTGATGCCTTACCCACAGCTCAGTTGCAGAGTTTGTTGCTGGCCCCGCCGCCTCTTCCACCCGCGACTCCTACGCCCCCACCCGAGGCACCCAAGGTCGTCAAGTTTATTCCGCGTCGGTTTGACGACGGCAAGCTGATGGATCCCCCGGGGGTTCCCAAAAATAGCGCGGTGTTTAAGGAAGATGAATTGACCGCGCCATCGGCCGTGGTCAGCGTTAACCGCGTAGGCCCAGACGCGCTTGTCCGCATCCTGGGTCCGGTTCCGGTGGCGGCTCCACCACCTCCTCCTTCTGTCCAGAAAAACGTGCAGACGCCTCGCCTCCGGATCGGCGGCATCGTGCAATCCGCCAGATTGATTCGCCAGCTGAAGCCAGTCTATCCGCAACCGGCCAGGCAGGTTCGCGTTCAGGGGGTCGTCAAGCTCCATGCCTTGATCTCCAAGGAAGGCACCATCGAGGAGCTAAAGGTCGTCAGCGGCCACCCGCTGCTTGTACCTTCCGCCTTAGAAGCAGTGAAACAGTGGGCATATCAGCCGACTCTACTCAACGGAGAGCCCGTCGAAGTGGAAACGGACATCGACGTGAACTTTACGTTGAGTCGGTGAGTGCACCTACGTCGCGGTTCAGCGTATGCATCATTCCAACAGCCGAAGCGTTGTTGGCCGCCCTTCCGTGTCATGTGCCGGGCGGGCCGTCCGGTGGGCTCTCTGCGCTGTCGCACTTGCTGCCACCTTCTACTTGCTGGCGTTCGGCGTCGCGGTATTCCTTGGTGCTCCACCATGCCGACTTGGAGAGGGCTTCTGGAGGCCGGAGAAGTTTGTCTACGGGCTCCTGCCGGTGCTCGCCACGCCAGCAATTCTTGCGATTACGGCCCGGCATTGGGTCCGACAATTCGCTCAAAAACGAAACGCCTGGCTGACTCTGTGTGGGGTCGCCGTCTTTGCGATACCACTAGACACTATCGGGTTCCTGAAGCTCCGCGGGCGGCAGGACGAAAGAGTCCGCTTGGACTGGCGGAAAGAATCGGCTGTCTTCAGTTGGGGAACCGGGGAGGTCAAGATGCCGGCCGGCTTCACCTATGCGCGTGAAACTGGCATCGACACGTTTGTGGGCCTCTTCACCTCAGAAGACGGAAGATTGGTTATTGAGCACGACATCGGGGAGCTGGCAGCAGAACACGGAGGCATGGGGAACCTGGAAACGCTGGTCGAAGGTTCGCGGGTGAGGTTTGGCAGCGTAACCCATGATGACGAGAAAAGCGGCAAGGAATACTTCTTTAAGGTTTCCTTCCCCGATGCCAGTTGCGCTAACTTCTACCTTGAATCCGCTAATGAAAAGGACTCGGCCATTATTCAGTTCATCGCCCGCAGCTTCCGGCCGAGAGGTTGGCTGCCCTCCTTCTTGCGCCCCCTTCTCCCTGAGGTTCTTCGATCCGACTGTCGCTACAGAGTGAGACTGCCCGGAGGGTTGTAGCACGGGCAAGTTCCAATTGAGATAACGGGAAATGAGCCGCGGCCGCCTGGGCGAGTTCGCCAGCCCTTGGGCTGGAAACACCCATTCACTCGCGGCCCGGACATTTTCCACGGAGTGTCGGAACCTAGCGCTGCAAACTGATCCTCTTTCGGAAGCTTTTCGTTATACTTTTATCCACCATCAACAAGTTCACCAAGGGCCGCCGCCAAACCGCAGCCTGAACCGCACGCCAGTGCAAGGATTCCGACTACGACGGGGATTGCCATCCATGTTGATTCTAGCCGTATCAAACAAGCGCGCGTCAAGACTTGGTGACCTCAGCTTGCGGAAAGACGTGCTCCTCCCTTGCCAGCTCTGCCTGGAACGGGTCGGCGCAGAAGCGACCGTAAGACGACTTCTCACTCCTCATTTGGCCATGCTACGCTGAAGCATCGAAACCCTGCATGACTGACGAGCGAGAGTCCGACCTCATCGTTGCAAGGCTTGACCGGATCGCTGGAAAACTGAACGAGTTGCGTCATGCGGATCGAACCCTCTCGCTGAAGCGGGCGAACATCAACGTCACTTTGGACGGCCCCGTGAAATGTAGCTCATTCTGTCACGACCGTCACGATCTGTGACAATGGGCATCGAGATAGATGGTCTGCTTGATGCGGCTAAGTGACCAGCAGACCATACTGCAACGCGAGTTCCTGGCCACGAGTTGTCCTCGCGCTTAGATCGCGTGGCTTTGAAATGCGCCAACTCGGATACGGACGGCCATTCTTATCCAGTTGAACGCATCGGTATTCAACGCGGGTACTAGTGGGAAGGACTGCGTACAAGCATCTTCCCTGCTCCACCACCTCAACCTCCGGTAGCTCAGGCATTTTCACGGGCCTGCCGTTGACCTCCAGCCGGTAGGTCCAATTATCTCCAGACGGCGAGCCGCGCGCGAGCTTTTCCCAGACGGCGTAGTCGAGATCTGTAAGTGGCCATTTGAGAACTGCACACGCTTCTTCTAAGAGCGACAGAGCCTCTGGGTCACCAACCTCGGAACCAACGGCATCAGAAATGAAGTGTTGAATGTGGACACCCGGTTTGGCGGCCTGCGCCCCCAGAAGCATTCGCAGGTACTGGAATCCGGCAAGGCCAAACCCACGAACGCCTACGGACACGTAATCCTGTGGTTTAACCGAGTCAGCCCATTGCAGGAGTCGATCCGACTCGGAATCTCCCATGATTGACCGCTGTGCGGCTACCAGGTAATTGAGAACGCCCACGAGAGTTTCGGCGCGGGCCTCATCTCGATAGTCTAGTTCCTGTATGCTGAATTCCAGTGGCGACAGATAACTCCGAATAAAAGAGAGCAATGCCTCCAGGCTTTCGATCTCCGGATGCCGTTTCTTGAAGTTCTGTACCCTTGGCAAACAGAAGCTATCGTAGTGGCGGTTCAGGGAGAGCACACAATCGAGAACATCCAAAGGTGGGATTCCCCAATTGGTGAACTTTCCTACTGGCAGCCCGCGAGGAAATACCTCCTGTAGTTTGGAAATTAACCGTTGCAATTGAACCGTCACCGATGGTCCTTTCACCTGTCACTACACTCTCTCGGGGCGCTGAGTCAGCGACCTACCGAGTTCGCATCTTCATCTCCAAAGAAGAATCGGCGACGCCGGGCGCCAGCCTCAAGCTCTTTGAAGCGATCAGCTGGGCTAACGCCGCCGCCGCCGTGGAACCGAACGCCGCCAAACCCGCCGCGGCTGCCGCCCTCAGTTGGGACGCGCTTCACTACGTTCAGCAAGCGCGCTCGAGCTTGCGGCCGTTCAGACTGGGGATAGCCCGGTCCGCCTGGGCGGCTTCGGCGATTTCGACGAACGCAAAACCGCGCGACCGGGCCGGCATCGTAGTCGATAATAAGATCGACACTCTCGATGTTGCCGTTAGGGGGCAAACGACGCAGGGATAGATGAACGGTTACGGCAAAATCCAAATTGCCTACGAAAATATTTTTCACGTTAACTCTTCCTGTGTTGCTATTCGGGCGAAGGCAAGGCAGATTGGACGTCTTATTGCGGCGGGTGGCAGACCTTGCACGGCTCATAGCCGCGCCGCTGGGCCTCTTTCAGCGAAAGCGGATAACGACTGTAGGCGAGGTAACGGCATCCGGCACGGTGGTACTTTCTGGCGATCCTGGTGATGAATACCGTCTGTTTTTTGTTTTGGACCTGCTGCCGCAGCGCTGGCGTTTGCGCTGGGACGGTGATGGCTGGCGTCAGCACCAATAGCAGTGCAACTACTGTCGTCAACAGACGGCGCACGTCTCATCTACTCCGTGGTTTGGAAGATCTCCGAATGCAAACCCAATTGTACGGCAGGTTCATTGAGCCATCCATTGTACTGAATTACTAATTTGGTAATAGATCGAAACCGGATAACCTGCACCTCGGAGGTGCTAGTGATTAGTACTGTAGTACAGGGGTGCGATTTTTAGTCCAAGAAACCGATACATCGTAAGCAGGTGACGCAGGCCACCTGCAAGGGGCATACGTCGACCTGTTCAATCAAGCGCCGATCGCGGCGACGACGGACTGCCGCAGTTGGAAGTGCAGCCGATCGGAACGGAGCCGAACCCGTTCAACGTAAGGAGGCCAAGCTGAGCACGGCGAAAGCAGCGGGGACGAATCCGGCGGATATTGCGCAACGGCAGCAGCAGATGCGACTCAAATTTCTGGGGGAACTTGGGCGGAGGACTGCTGTGTCTGGCGACTGCCTCACTGGGGGATGAGGCTCTGGCCGGACGCTGCTTGTAAGCTCGGGGGATTGTTCAAAGAAGCACCCGCGCAGTCGCGCTTTCCGGGAGGTCCACCGATCCACGGCGGCTTTTGTAACCCAGACCGGTCAATTTTCAGGGTCTTTTTAGAATCAACGACTTGGCCTCACGAGGTCCAACATTCGAAACCGCGCGGGACGGGCGGAGAGATTATGGACGCCTCAGCGCGCCCCAGTCTAAGTCCTAGAATCTAAGGTTCTAGGTGCAGAACCCCGACCAGGTACTGAGGCGCGCGCTAAGCCTTTGAGTCCTTCTGTGCCCAGCTATCTCGAGGAACTGCTCGCAGAGTCCGACGGACACCTTATCACAATTGCCTCGGCCATCAGGGGCAGGCACCACATGCAACGCGGCGAGAATGCGGTACCTGCCTAACGCTTATTGCTCACTCAGGTCTGGTACTCGTCTTCGTCGGCTTCGTACTCCGCGCCAGCCTTCATTGAACGACTCGGATGGAGTCGAGCCGCTGCAAGCGTGGCCTCCTCCGCCCACCTATAGCCAGTGTAATGCCCGGTGCTTTGCTCGTATGGGTTCTCCAGCCGCATGTTCAGGCGACGTAGCATAGCGGATGTCGAGGAAGGCCTGCGTCTCTTGCTCGTCAAAAGACCAGATAATGTATTTTTGCTTCTTCATAGCTGACCCCGTGGCTGAGTGCATAGTCCTGGGATGCGCCACGCCCAGAATTGCGTAAAGCATCCTGTAGCGGGTTTTCATTTTGTGGTCTTCTCTTGCGTTCGAAGTCACGGTCTTACTTCGCGATTTGCCTGAATCCAGTTCGGCTTGAAACGTCATCATCACATGCCCGGGCGACGACAGCTTTTGGCCAGCGTTAACCCAACATATCGGTAGCGCGTGATCGGGAGCCCTAACTGCAACCTACGGAGTGGCCGTGCAACACACCGTGAGGTCCGTAAAACCGTTATGGAGATACCTAACCAAAACCGCGGCATTTATCAAATTCTGATTGCGCCTTTATGCGGCCTTTATGCGGCGTACCGTACTCTGTTACTGCGGGGCTTTGAACAATCGCGAAACAAGGTCTCTATTAATCGTTGTCCCATGTCTCTTGATAACATCTGCTTGGGTCAGTCTGACAGCGCCGTTGACCGCCGCGGATTCCACTAGTGCGACGAACTCCACCGCTCCGGCCAGATACCCATGGTTTCGTTCACGGCGTCACGCTGAAAGCAGATGGCCTGCCATTCGAGTCGGCGAACGTGACCATCCGCAACCGGGATGGCGATGTCACTCGAAGAGCGACTACAGCACCTGACGGAACGTTCACAGTGGATGGTCTCAAGTCGGGATCTTATGAAGTCGCCGCCGCTAAAGAGGGATTCGCGACGCCTTCATCCACTACCGTCGATGTGGCGCAGGATAAGGTAGCGGAAGTACGAATTTCCGGTCGAAGCTCTTGCCCGGCCCGAACGTTGATCTGTTCCGTGACAGTTTCTACGACGTAAAGGGCCCTGTTGGAGGAATCGCCAGAGCGGCTCCGAAACTTAATTTCGTGGAACCGCCGGCCAGACTCCCTACCCCAAAAGAAAAAGAGTCGACCGGTTTCGCGGCCACATCGTTTGCACCTAAGCGTAGCCGGAAGCTCGGGGGTCATTTAGCTCTACATCTTGGCAAGCACAGCCGGATGAGTAGAATCATAGCCGGGGTGTTTTGTTCGATAAGCTGCTTTGCCGTGAGCTTGCACGCTGAACCGCAGGATTCGTTTTCTCAGGCGCACAACTCTGCCCAGCAGACGAACGCTACGCAACCTCCCCGGCGTGCGCTCCCAGCGCCGCTGGATGGAATCTTTCCCAGCTCGGAATACTTGGGGCCTACTCCGCTCATCGGTGTTCCGGATACCGACCCTGTATGGCCTTTGACTAAGGCTCTGTGGGACGCATCACCAACGTTCAAGAAAACCAAGATCAAGGTTTACGGCTGGCTCAACCCAGGGGGCGACGCCAGTACCTCCGGAGACTCGAACATACCCGAGTCCTACGCCATCGTCCCCAATAAACTCGAAATGGACCAGGCCGTACTCCGGTTTGATCGCATCCCGGACTCCTTCCAGACCAATCACATGGACTGGGGATTCCGCCTCACAATATTGTATGGCATCGACTATCGATGGACCACGGCTCAAGGTTGGTTTAGTGAACAGCTGCTAAGGCGCAACAGTCTTTACGGCGCCGACCCCTTAGAAGTCTACGGGCTCCTTTATTTCCCCCACGTGGCCCAGGGAATGATGCTGAAAATCGGCCGATATATTTCGACGCCAGATATTGAGGCGCAATTCGCCCCCGACAACTATTTGTTCACACATTCGCTGACGTTCACGTATGATTGCTTTACGCAAACCGGCGTCAATGCAGCTATAAAACTCAATCAACACTATACCGTTCTATTCGGCATACACGCGGGCTCGGACGTCGCGCCCTGGAACGCTGCCGCGCATCCGAGCGGTCTGCTTATGCTGCGCTGGGTTTCGCAGAGCAACAATGATTCCCTCTACGGAGGTATAGATTCCATCAATAGCGGCCGCTTCAAAGACGAGCACTACAACTTGCAACAATCCAATCTCACCTGGACCCACAGGTTCAACCAAAGGGGAACCTTCCTGACGAGTACTGAGGGTTATTACATTTATCAGAGTAACGCCCTGGTTGGCGGAACGGTTAACAATGGTCCGCCGCGGCCATGGTTTAAGTTGACGGGCCCCGGAGCCCCTATCCAAGGAAACGCTCCTGCAGTCGGAGTGGTCAACTACACGGCAATCAAACTTGGCAAGAAGGACTTCCTGACGCTTCGCCCGATCGATTTCCTCGTCGATATAAAAGGCCAGCGGACCGGCTTTGCCACGACGCTGGCAAGCTGGACCGCCGGCGTGACCCACCGCTTCTCCGATCTGTTCGCCGTACGGCCTGAGATCCGATACGAGTACGCCTTCAGTGCGCGGCCTTGGGACAACGGGCTTAAGAACAGACAGATCATGTTTGCAATCGACGCCATCATACGCTTCTGAATTGCCCGCAGACGCCGCACGATAACTGACAATATCGGAAGCTAAGTCGGAGATTGATCCAACGCTTTCCTGTTGCGGTCACGACCGCTGCACCGGAAGCCTGCTGAAGACGTGCGACCGATTGCCTAAGAACGACGGGCAGAATGATCCCGCTGTGGTGCTGACTCGCTTTCCCATTCTCGTTCACGTTGTCATCGTTTCGTCATACGGTCGCGCCGTGCGAAGTTCTCCTGGCGGCCCGCGTTTAACGTGTATGACTACGCTTGGACTGCGATAAAATATCCGGAGCCATGCGCCCCAATCGGATTGCTCTCCCAGCTCTTTTGGCGCTTTTTGTAGCGTCTTTGTTTGGTCAAACGAGCATTTTGGACCAGCCGGCCTTCAGTTCTGCTCGTGAAGATCTGCAAAAAGCGTTTCCTGCCGGGCAGCCAGGTTCGGATCCGGTAACTGTCTTGGCCGAAGCCGCGAGTTTCGACTTAGGCTCCGCCGGGCGGGTGGTTTATACGCGGCGCGTAGTCTTTAAGGTCTGGACCAAACAAGCCGCTGAGGATTGGGGCATCATCGAAGAGTCCTGGTCACCATGGCAGGACGAGCGCCCCGCGGTTCGAGCCCGAGTCATTAGCCCTGATGGCTCTGTTCACGAGTTGGACCCCAAGACAATCGCGGATGCTCCTGTGCGAGATGACGACAACAACTTAGTGAGCGACCAGCGCATGATCCGGGCGCCCCTGCCTGCGATGGAGCCGGGTGCTATTGTCGAGCAGGAAATCGTGGACCGGCAGAATTCGTCCACTCTTTCCGCGGGAATGGTGCGCTATTACTATTTCGGGAGCAGCGTGCCGGTAGAACGAACCCATCTCACAGTCCGCGCGCCCGAAACCTTGCCACTGCGTTACAAAACGGCCCTGCTGCCCGATGTTGCTGTAAGAGAACGCTCGCAAGGCGGTATCCATCAATTGGATTTTGACCAGGGCCCCATGAAACCGGTGGAGAAGCGCGTGCCGTTTCTGCCGTCAAGCGAACCGAGGCAGGCACACGTCGCCTTTTCTACGGCGCAAAGCTGGCAGGCGATTGCGGCGGAGTATTCGGCCATTGTGGAAAAGCAGATCAAAGGATTTAATGGCAACTCCTTTTTGCCGAAGTTCGCCGCCAGCGCGACGCGCGAGGCGAAAATCCGAACGATCGTGGAGAAACTCAATCGCGAAATCCGGTATACCGGCGTCGAATTTGGCGACGCGTCCGTGGTTCCGCGACCGCCTGCGGAAGTTCTCCAACGCAAATACGGCGATTGCAAGGACAAAGCGGCATTGGCGGTAGCTTTATTGCGGGCTGCCGGAATCGAGGCACACATCGCTCTGCTGCTTTCCTCATTTGGCGAAGATGTCGAGCCAGAGCTGCCAGGAATGGACATCTTCAACCACGCCATTGTTTACGCGCCTGGTGCGCCGGACTACTGGCTGGATCTCACGGATCTCGATGTTCGGCCGGGAGTCATCGCGCCCGAGAATCAGGGACGGTGGAGCTTAATTGCACGCCCCGCCACGAACAACCTGGTGCACGTGCCGGACTTGAGTGCCGAACAGAACCGCGTCGTTGAAACCCGGGAATTCGTTTTGCCCGAGCTGGGAAGGGCCAGGATTGTTGAGACGTCCGAGACGTACGGCTCGGCGGATCGGGAATATCGCTCCTCGTTCGGCTCCCGCAGTGACAAGGAACTGCGCGAGTCATTGAAAAGCTACATCGATACCGCCTATGGCGAGGCCAAGATCGGGAGGATATCGGCGGGCGACGCTGAAGATTTATCGAAACCTTTCACGCTGCGGATAGAACTGGAAGACGCACAGCGCGGTGTTACGGACCGAACCGAGGCAGCCGTGGGAATCTTCGTATCGCACATAACTGCAAGGTTGCCCCGGTTTTTCCGGGAAGACCCGAAAGACCAACCAGTCGGGAAAGGCGTCGAAGCCAAAGAAGAGCCTCTGCGCACGCAGGATTTCGAAGTCTCCGAGCCGTTCATACAGGAATGGCGCTACAAAATTACCGCGCCGGCCGGGTTCCGCGTTCGCCAGCTTCCCGATGCGACTCAGGAAACGTTGGGCATTGCGACGCTGAGCACGAAGTTTCAGCGCGACAGCGATACGCAGGTCTCCGCTGAACTCCTCTTAGCGATGCCCAAAAAGCGCTTTTCCGCCAGTGAAGGACTCAAATTGCGCGATGCTCTGGTGGAGCTGGGCAAGAGAAAGCCCTTGCTGATTTTCTTCGATCAAGTCGGAGAAACTGCGCTCGCTGAAGGCAAAGTGAAGGAAGCACTGGCTGAGTTCGAGATGCTGCGGAAACTCCATCCGACAGAGGCGCTGCATTCCCTGCAATACGCGCGGGCGCTGCTGGCTGCTGGCGCTGGCGAGTCAGCTCGCGCCGAGGCACGCCGCGCGGTTCAGTTGGAACCAACTTCAGCAACCGGCTGGGTGCAGCTCGCCGAGGTCCTCAAGAATGATCTTGTGGGGCGCCCCCTGGAAAAGGGTATGGACCAGAACGGCGCGGTGGAAGCCTACCATAAGGCGTTGGAACTCGATCGCGATAATTATGAAGCGCGAGCCAATTTGGCGATCCTTCTCGAATACAACGCCGACGGCATCCGCTATGGCAGGGGCGGCAGGCTGGATGAAGCAATCGTCGAATATGAAAAGATCTTGGACAAGCTGGCCGGTCTCAACGTTGCGCAAAATTATCCAATCGCTTTGTTACGAGCAAGCCGGGCGCAACAGTTGCGTGATTACCTGCGCAAGCAGCCGGATAGCGACTTGAATCAAACTCTGGCGGTATGCGCGGAGGCCATTCTCAAAGGTTCGAAGTCGGCCTTGGATCGCGCCGGCGAGATTTCCGGGGTCAACTCCAAACAGCGTGTGCTCGCATCCGCGGCTCAAACGCTGATCACGGTCCGGCGATACAGCCTGGCGGCTGACCTTATGGAGGCCGCGGCCAATGGCTCGAATAATCCTGCTGCGTTGGCGAGCCTTGTCCAGATCCTCCGAAAAACCAGACCCGTGGAGGACCTTCCAGGGCCTGTCTCCGCGCCGGAGGACGCTGTGGTGCTGATGATCGCACGCATGGTCGGTCTCGGCCATCACGAAAAAGATTTGCAGGAAACGCTCAGTTCCCTGCTCAAAGACGATCCTGCCTTCGATCCCCGGGACGCGAAGCAAGGCTTTTACAGCGCTTTGGCACGACGGAGTGAGGAGGGCATGAGTCCGGAAGTCGCACTGGATTTCTTTGTGTCCGCCGCCAAATTCACGCGCGAAGGTGACGATGAAAAGGGATACCTGGTTCGAATGAATGTGCCGGGAATGGATGCAGCGACTCAGCAGGCGCAGGTGGTCTTCGTAGTCAAGGAAGATGGCGCTTACAAGGTCCTTGGGAACATTCCCGCCGTTGGTGGCGTTGCACGGCTGGCGCTGAATCTGGTTGACGACGGCAAGCCCGAATTGGCCGCGGTATGGCTCGACCGGTTACGCCGTGAACTTCCTCCCGGTAATGGTGACGATCCATTATCGGGACCGATGTTCAGCAGACTTTGGCAAACAGGCTCCACCGCTCCCCGGGATCCAGCATCCATCAAACTGGCCGCGGCCGCCTTGGCGGGCATGGGAAATGTATCGGCCCAGGTGCCGGCCATTGCCATTTTGGAAGGAGGGCGCAGCAATACTACTGGCGCGGCGGCAGCGCCTTTGTCCGCTGCGCTTGCAGAGGCCACCTTCCAGGCGAAACAGTACAACAAATCGCTGGCCATTGCCGAGGATCTTGTAAAACAGTTGCCGCAATCGCAGACCGCCGTGCTCTTGGCCAGCCGGGCGGCGTATGCTGCCGGAGGCCAGAAAGAGGGTCGAAGAGTCGTCGAGGCCTATATCGGGCGGTTTGATCAGGACCCTATGGCTCTTCGAGCCATCGCCGGTGTTGCTATGGGATTTGGCGATGTCGAAACTTCCGCGAAATTGACACGCCAGATCATTGATGCGGGGCGGGCCACACCGGGGGACTACAACCAGATAGCTTGGGGCGATCTAATGTCCGCCAAAACCGGGCCTGCATCCCTGGAGGCGGCCAATCAAGGAGTGTTAATGATGGGGAACAGACCCGCCTCCGGGTTGCTCCACACGTTGGCCGCGGTGGACGCGGATATTGGAAAAGAAACCGAAGCGCGCGCTGTATTGTTACAACACATGAAGCTGGATGGATCCCCGGAACCACTTGATGCGGATTGGTACGTCTTTGGCCGCATCGCCGAAGAGTATGGTCTGACCAAAGACGCGTCTGCCATGTACCGGCGCCTAGAACGGCCGAAGATGGATCTCAGGTTGGCGGCGTCCAGCTACGCCTTGGCTCAGCGCCGGTTAGCAGGTTTGCAAGGGAAATAGCCGGCCCTCAAACTGAAGCCCCCCAGCGCGTTAGCGAGAAAGCCTCGCCGACTCAGGAATCGGGTGGCACCGCCGCAGGCTCACTGGCTTCCTCCAGCGGAGCCTCCGGACCGATTTGGCCCTCCGGTTGAAACGGCATACTCGCGTGAATTGCGGCGGCGTATTGAAGCCGGTCGTCGGCGCGTCGCGATCTCGTTCTTCGTTTACAGATGGGCGTCGAGCATCACATGCACTGCTGTTTTACTGATCGCGCCCAACGACTCCGCGACCACCTTACCACCCCTAAACAATAAGAGCGTCGGAATGCTCTGGATCCTGTAGCGCATCGCGGTGTTCCCGTTGGAGTCGACGTCGAGCTTTCCGACCTTCGCTTTGCCGGCGTACTCATGCGCCACGACGTCGATGGTGGGCGCCATCTGCCGGCACGGGCCACACCATTCAGCCCAAAAGTCCACCAAAACCGGTACGTCCGACCGCAATACATCCGTGTCGAAACTCTCGTCGGTAAAGGTCAATGTGTTCTGCCCTGCCATTTTGTCTCCTAGGATCATTAGAATCGAGCCGGAACGAAAGGATTCAAGCGCTCCGCCTCGTCGCTAGAAGTTGCCGGTACAGCGCGGAATACGCGCCAGCCGACCGCTTCCAGGAAAAATCCTTC
>Ga0306920_100008489_pt1 | contig 13635 bp, 13 predicted proteins | sample flu12Cox44000170_FD_204666 | JGI IMG/M metagenome (GOLD analysis project Ga0306920, IMG submission 204666) | Lab enrichment of tropical soil microbial communities from Luquillo Experimental Forest, Puerto Rico - flux4day.12C.oxic.44.000.170 (v2)... | ecosystem: Environmental > Terrestrial >... | reverse complement strand
TTCTTCAAGTTGAAGAAGGCCCACCGCAGGCAGTCGGTGCCGACATGATGCAGGAGCGCCGTGAGGCGTTCCTTCCTGTTCCTGGTAACGGCCTCGCGTATGCGGCCCTGCGCTTGTGACACGGCTGCCCGGCTCTGTGTCCGGACCGTGCTTTGCAGTTCCGCATTCCTCTTGGTCCCACCGCTTCCCTCCATCGGCTCCGCCGCGGCGCGCGCCGCCTTGTTCGCCAACTTCCTCGGTACTATCGGTGAGTCTGACTGCTCCGTCCCGTTCATCTTCGGCTATGACCTCCGGTCTTCCCGTTGCGGCCCCACGAACCGCGTTGCAGGGCGGTGACGGAGCTCTCCCGGTTCCCGTGCAGGAGGTGTATGTGCATGCCAGGGTCCCAGACGACGCGGGGTGGTACGGATCCTCGCGCTATCGCATCCGCCCCTGTTGCCTTCTGCTGCCACGACGGCATTGGCACCCCGGACTACATTGCTTTCGCCGCTCACAACCTGGCCTACACACACCCCTGTCAATGCTTCGCGTGACGCCTCGCGGCGCAACGCGCATGACTCGGGGCCGGTGTGGGTCGCTACCCCTTCACCGTAGTGGACTTCACCACTTACTCCTGCCGGTCTCCTGGCGCACCGTGGCTCAATCCCCCACCCCATCCGATCACTGTGTACGCTTCGCATCCGCCGTCGCGGACGACTGCGCAACACCCCCTTCCCGGCGGTGCGCTACCGCCTTACCGGGCCCGGTCTTCCACCGGCAGGATCGCGTCAGCTCCGCCTGACGCACCGGAACCGGAAGCTCGGCGCATCAATCGCAACCTCGAGGAGTTGGTCGCCGAAAGAACGCGCGAGCTCGCCGAGGCCAACCGGCACCTTGTTCAACGAGATCGCCGATCGCCGCCAAGCGGAGGAGCATACCCAGAAACTCGACCTTATTGGCCAGCTGACCGGTGGAATCGCGCATGATTTCAATAACCTGTTGATGGTCATCTCGGGCAATTTGGAGCTGGTCCTCGAGGCCTTTGACCCCCCGAGTATCACGGCACCCAAAAACCTTGACACGGAGGGGTGGCTAGCACACCCCTTTGTCATGTCTATCTTGTCAATTGCGAACCGCCTCATTCGCCGGGCGCGACGGCGCAGAGAAGAACGAGGTCGAAGACTCGCCAATCAGGGCGATGAGGCTAGAGATCGTGGGGATTTCGAGACCGCCCGTAAGCGATATCGAGCCGCGCTGGATCTCCATCCAGGCTTGGTTCCGATTTGGGTCCAATATGGCCACATGGTCAAGGAGCAGGGTGACTGGCACACCGCCGAAATCGCTTACCGGACGTCGATCGAACTCGATGGCAACGATGCCGACCAATACCTGCAACTCGGTCATGTCCTCAAACTGAAAAATCGCGGTACCGACGCCCTTAAGGCGTATTCCCGAGCCCTACAGATTGATCCCGACCTAAGTGCCGCCCGGAAGGAACTGGAAGCGCTAGGTGGCCAGCAAAAAGAACAATCGGATATTCGGCCGGGGCATGATATCGATATATTAGCTGGTACCCCGGTTGAGGTCTCGACCGACGAACCCAATAAACCCTTTTTAGATCCTACCTTTTCTGTTGTCGAACTCGACACTACTAGGGTCATTGGTTGGGCTTTTCTGTCCTCTGACTTGCACCATACTGCCCTAGTAAGCGTTTTTCGGCAAGGTATGCTTGTTGCTGCGGGCTTGGCAAACCGCACTCGACCAGCGGGCTGGTCAATTGGTCCAGAAAAATATTGGTATGAGATAAGGCTCGGCTTCAGAGAACCGGAGTTGGCAAAGCTCATTTTTCAACGCGGTGAAGATGGTGTCCTGTCTCCAAACCCGTTGGCTGATGATCATGCGTTAAATTTTGCCGACTTGCTGAATGCCGATGCCTTTGTCGGTCGTGAAAGCAATCAGCCGGTCACTACGCAACTGAGCAATTTGTCCGCGAGCGCGATCATCCATATCTACTTTCTGGACTATCTCGGACGACCGCCTGATGCGCATGGGCTGGCTGTGTATCAGCAGTCGTTAGAAAGGGGATGGATGTCGGTCGATGACTTCAGGTCGTCATTATTGCGTTCGGACGAGTTCCGAAATCGCCGTGTGCGGGTCTCCGACCGACTCGGCCAGTCCGTCTGCACCCGTTTCCTATCGCTCTACCCTGAGGCAGCTTATGATCGACCATGAGGGGGAACCGATCGTCTATTCGACCGAGACAACAGACCGTGCCAAGTTGGGGTTTACCCATTATTCTTACGGCTTTGTGTCGCACAAGTTTCTCGATGCGTTCCATCTGATGGGTTACCACCCGAAAAGAGTCGAGTTCCCGGCATACTACGGTGGGCGCGGTTTGCCGGGTGTGAAAATCCATATCATTTTTCGGTCAACTGAGAACATCCAGACAATCGTCGGCTGCTATAACATATGTTGCTTTGCGTGGGAATTTGAAGTCTTAAAGACTGAAGAGCGGCCTTTTGAGAATCCTTTTGCAAATCAAAAAAGAATGCTTGAAGCATGCCAGGAGATTTGGGTTGCCTGTGATTACACAAAGCATGTACTCGAAAAGTCAGGATTACAGAATGTACACCGAATCCCCGCGCCAATCACGCCACCCGAGGTACGCAAGAACGTTAGTAGAGAGGATCTACTCCTCTCATTGTGGAAAATCGAGTCGGTACTGTTAAAGGTGAGCAATATCGTTCCACCAACAGCGGATCATGTTATGCCGTTGATTTTCAGAGATTGCGTCATCCAAGCGATAAATGACAACTGTTTGTTTCTTACGATTCTTAATCCTCACGATAAACGAAAGAATATGCAGGAGATGATCTTTGGCTTTATAAATGCGCTACAACAACGCCCAAATGCTGTCCTCATCATCAAATTAGTCCTGGCCGAGCAAATGGTGCCGCTTGCCAAGGTGCTTGACGTCGTGCTACGGCATTATTTTGATGGAGAAGTGACGATCGCATGCGATCGAATCGTGGTCATTTCTGGTTACTTGGCAGATGAGGAACTTGCAACCCTCTACAGGTTAGCAGATTTCTATCTGTGCGCCTCGGTCGCCGAAGGTCAAAACTTGCCGCTTATCGAGGCTATGTCCTATGGGGTCATACCGGTGTCAACCGTCCATACCGCGATGGCTGATTATCTGACTGAGGACAATCGCATTCCGATCGTGACCCGGCCATTCTCCAATTATCGGCGCGAGATGGCAGCTGACATCACCGGACGAGCTTACTCGGTGGAGTTCTCGTCGCAGACTGATGTTGGTCGGGCGCTGCTTCGGGCTTGTGCCCTCACTCCTGCTGAGCGACTGAGAATGCAAAAAAACGCGCGCGACACGGTAACCCGACAGTTTTCCCCAAGAGTGGTGGCCGACAAAATCCGCGATCGGTTCGCCGCGATCACCGGTAAGGGGCGCAAGAATGATCACCACTTATGATATCAGAATGGCATACCGCTTGATCTTAGGGCGAGAGCCCGAAAATGATGAGATCGTTAAAGAGATTTTACAACGGGCTTATTCACTGGCCGAACTTAGACGCGAGTTTTTGACATCACGCGAGTTTCGTACGACGACTACTTTCCCGGATATGGCAAAACCACTCGATTGGGCACCATTGCCAGTCGAAACCGAAGCATCACCCGAAGAGTCAGCCCAGATGTTGCGTCGTATTGAAACGTATTGGCGGGAAATAGATGTTCCTGAAGTCCAATCATCATTAATGCAGCACGAGGATTTTACATACTTAGACTTTACCGAAGATGAAAATGATTTTTACGAACATGGCCAGGAATTGATAGGAATTTTTCAGAGTACTGCCGAAAGATGCGGTATATCGTTAGATCAGAGGGTTTGTCTTGAACTCGGCTGTGGCGTGGGGCGTCTTACTGTATGGCTCTCTGAATTGTTTCCGAAAATTCTTGGTGTGGATATCTCTCAAGTCCGCATGGATCTGAACCAAAGAGCGCTTCGGCGATTTGGACGCAGCAATGTCGAGTTTCACAAGCTCATATCGATCGATTCACTCGCTGCGCTGCCTCAGTTTGATGCGTTCTTTTCGATCATAGTGTTGCAACACAACCCGCCACCTGTTATTACTGCATTGCTTAAGACAGTTTTGGGCAAATTGTATCCTGGTGGTATCGCATATTTCCAAATTCCAACTTTCATAAAGGGATACTCTTTTTCGATTCATCACAATCTATACGAGACCGAGAAAGCGAGCCTTATGGAAATGCACGCGGTACCGCAGAAAAGATTATTTCAAATCCTTCAAGATTGTGATTGCGAACTGCTTGAGATCCGCGAAGATCCATGGACAGAAAGCAATACTATTGTCTCGAACTCTGTACTTTGCAAAAAAAAGGAGGTCACGTCATGACCGAAGACGAGGTGATCCGGGCACTCTACGAGACGTTGCTTTTGCGAGCGCCCGATGCAGAGGGGTTGAATGAAAAACTCGAAGCCCTGGTTACCGGGCGGGAAAATATTAGCGACGTTATGCGCAGGATAATGAGCAGCCCAGAATTTACGCAGGTTTATCCGATCTTGCTCAGTCGCTATGTTAGACAGCCGCGGTTCATGAATGATGTTTCCCAAAATGGTGAGATCGGTCTGCTGTTGACGTACATGATCAACGATGCCGCGACACACGGCATTGTTGTTGATGTTGGTGCTGGCGGTATAGGCGGATCGAACTCATATGACCTGTTACGTGTTTTTGGCTGGCGCGGCCTGCTGATCGAGGCTAACCCCGCCCTGATTGATGCACTCCGCCGCGACTTTGCCGATTTCGACGTGCAGATCATCAATTGTGCTGTATCAAATTACAACGGTACAGCGCTCTTCTACATCGGCGTTAATAATGATGTGTCGTCCCTGCAACAGAATGCCGCTCTCGGCTGGGGACCAATTCAAGGTACAGTAGACGTTACAGTGCGCCGTCTCAGCGAGATCTTGCAAGAGTACATAATTCCCTTCGACTTCGATCTCTTAAGTTTGGATATCGAGGGCGAGGATATCGCTGTGTTTAACGATTTAGTCGAATCTGGTTATCGACCGCGTTGGGTGATAATAGAAGTATCTTTCAGTTCTGCAATCCTCGGTGCGACGCGAACATTGCATGACGCCCCGTTTTCACCACAGGTAAGGGATTGCTATGCTCTCATTGCGCAGACCGAGCCAAATCTAATTCTAAAGTTGCGTCACTAAGATCCTGCACGATGCGTTGCTTGATTACCGAGTAGAAACGTCTCCAGGAAAACTTGTCTGCCTGTTGTCGGGCGCGAGCCGCGATTTGTTCTGGTATCTTCGCGACATCATAGAGCGCCTTGGCCATCACCACGCCAAATGACACAGGGTCAAACGGATCAAAATAATAAACCGCGTCACCAGCCACTTCGGGGATACTTGACGAGTCGGTTGTTACCACAGCCTTCCCCAAGGACAATGCCTCTAATACCGGTAACCCAAACCCTTCAAACAAGGACGGGTAAATCACTAATGTCGCGTTTGCCAGCATCACATATTTCGTGAACTCTCCAACAAACCCAGGAAACAACAGCCCCTTGTCGAGTTGCTCTGTCAGACTATACTGTCGTACCTTTTCGATGGCCGGGCTGCCCCATCCATGCTTTCCTAGAAAGACGAATTTATATCGGTTTGTGATTGAGGGGTTACTGACAATATAATTCAAAACGACATCGATGTTCTTACGCGGCTCGATTGTCGCCAACACTACGATAAAGCTTTCCCCGTTGTACCCCCACCTGTGGTCCAGAGCGGCAAACCGATCCGGCCAGAACCATCCGGGACGAGCAACCAGATTCTTGTGGCGCGGGGCCTCGGGGAAATACCGTTCGAGATCGGCGCGGGTAGCCTCCGAAACGCAGATGTTCAAATGATTGCTGCTGATATCCCGCAGCAAGGTCTCGCCGTGATGCCGTACCGTGTCGATCGTATGAAATTGCGGAACCATCAGGTAGGAGAGGTCGTGTATGATCTGGGCTTCGTAGTCGAATACGAAATGGGCGGTCTTGACTGCCCCAAAAATGCCCACCGAAGGGCTGCCCGACAGTGCCGAGATCGGAGCGAATGCCGAGTGCCGCACCATCCAGCCAAACTCCTTGCCGTCGCTCATCGTGACGACTTCCTCAACCATGCTTCGCGGCACCTCTTTGCGTTCGACAAAAAACCGCACCGGAAAGTCGGTTTCAGCCAACAATTCGGCAGTAAGATGCCCGACGACCTTTGATACCCCGGTGTAAGCGAGTTCTTGCAGCGGCCCGATTTCGAGGGCAAGCGATGCGATCATTCTTTGATCGCCAAGAAAGAGTTCGAAACCATATCCTGGATACCGGTCCAAGCATCTTCCCGGCATTCTAATAGACGACAACCATTCTGGTGAAGGATCTCAAACACTCGGTACTGTGGGATTACATGCATTTCTATCTCTCCTAGCGGTAATGCAGCGTTCATATAGTCCTCAATTCCAAAATTATAGTTCAACCGATAGGTTGGTACCTGAAAGTACGCAATCCCACCGGGGTTCAATTTGCGCAGGATGCCAGAAAGCAAGGCATCAATCAGTGGCGGTGGGTTATGTTGCAATACTATGACGGAAATGAACGTGTCAATGGGCGGGAGGAATTCAAGGCTCTCAAACGAACTGAAATGGGTAAGGAGGACATTCTTGCGATTCAAGCGTTCTAAGTTTTGCCGCGCAATCTCCAAATGAGTCGGAGAGATGTCAGCGGCGATCACATTCTCGAATATTTCGGACAGAAAGATTGTACACCGGCCAACTCCACACCCTAATTCAAAACAGGTTTTGGAGTCAAAAAGAGCATCGCCGGGACTAAGGCCGCATCGTCTGACTGTCACTATGAGCTGGTGCAGGAATTGTCTACCGCTCGCGTAAAACTCGTCTTTTGTCAATTCGATATTGGCGGTGCGAAAATTCTCCTGGCTCAGCACCGACCAGTGTGGTTCCGTCTCGCCGAGTAGCCGCCAATTTTCTTCAATGTGATTCCGCATCGCCGTCAATTGCTCCGGACTGGCATTGAGTTCAATATTCATTGGTGGCCAGTTGAGTGGTTGGGCCACCAACCGCGACGGCGGATAGAATTCATCGCTGTCAAAGAATTTTTTCCGGAGGTCTGCCAGAGTCTCTATCTGTTCAGCATGCGCCACTACTACATCACAATTTTCAGGGTCGCGCCCGAGAATTAGACGGTAGGCGGCGACTACATCCCAACTATCGACCATTGCCAGACCAGAGTTGTTTGGTAAAATCCTACCATCTGGGATGGTAAAGTCAATGTTTCCCTTAGGAAGAGGTGCGAGAGATGATAACACGCCGTGGCATACTGGTCGTGGGAGTATCCGCAGCGCTATCGAAGCCCCTAACGTACGCTAAGATCCCTGTCGAGCCCGCTCCGTCGCCAGAAGATTTTGATGCGCCCGCCAACGGACAAGATGATGACGGGCCGGCGTTTAGGAGGGCCATGGATCATCTCTCGTCTACCGGTGGTGGTACCCTTTATCTTTCCACAGGCAAGCGCTACTCGTGCCAGTCGCCCGTCACGATCCCCGATAATTGCGGCATTGATGGTGGTCTCTTATCACCGGGGTTTGTTGCCGGGCTCGACTATCGGAAGCAAGCCAGCAGCCTGTTGTTGGACCCCCGAGCCAGCCTATCGCTCGGGAATTCTACCGGGCTCCGCAATCTCCGGATCTTGAACGCTGCTCTGCAGTACCCGTGTCCGGAAACCGAGGCAGGTGCCCGCGCCCATGTCGATGAGTTCGCCGGCACAGCGATTACCGATAGCGAAAACTCGGCTGACCGGCACATCGAGAACGTCTTGGTGATCGGCTTCAATCAGGCGATAAAGCTTGTTAGTAATCAGGGCCGCGCCATCATCAAAGACTTTAGGTTTGATTGCCGTAATGGTATAGAGATCGCTAACTCTCAAGATGTAGACAGCCTTGAAAACTGTCTTGGTAGTGACTTTTACATGCAGGGACGAAAGTTTAATTGGAAAGCAATCTATCGCGATGGGACCGCATTTAGCTTTCACCACTCCCAAGATGGCCCGTATTTGGTCAATTGCTTCGAGATAGGCTATAAGCTCGGTTATGCCTTCGAGAAAACCCTGTCGCCGCGGCTGACTAATTGCGACTGCGACGGTGCAGCAGACTTGTCGCTGACCAACTTGACGGGGCTCCAGTTTACTGATGCCGGCAACGCCAGCATTGTCGGTGGCAACATCACAAACCAATGGCGTGCGGTCTCGGTCATCAGTGGTGGGCAACATGCGTTTATTGGGGTCACGATCGGCAATCAGGCCGTCGCGCCCGATGGATATCTCTTGCGGGCTGCTGGTGGTTCGGTCGGGCGTGTGGTCGGCTGTTTCTTTGTTGCCAGTCCAAAGGGTGGTGACCAGAACCCGATCAGCTTCGTGAACAAGGCTGGGCAATGGACTGGAACCCACAACCAATTTTTCGGGTTCCGAGCCCGGCCCGTGGCTGCCGAACAAGGCGTGCCGTCACCTGATTTTCGGTGAGGTGATGGCGGGCATATTGCGTGGGCGTCCGCAAGATGCATAATAAGCCGGATGTGACACCGGATCGTAATGGCCATACTCGGCTTTTTTACCGCGATAGATGCAAGACTGCTCCACTATATCTTTATTTCGGTCCTCAATTTTCTAGGGCGTAGATTTGGATCTGATAGCTCTCAGGTGGGTCCATCGGCTAAATACAGCTGACGATTGATCCTGTGTTGGTCAAGCCGAGTCAGAGCTGGAGAACCGAACCGGGAATGTCCATTCGGCGCGTCGAGGCTATGGCGCGCGGCCATTCGCCGACGGCAACGACGCCGTCTATCTCGTCGCGCGGGAAACTATCTCGCCGAATTTGTCGAGAGCATCTATCCGGTCCGGTTGCGGCGCTATCCGATGAACCCCGACAGTGGCGGCCCGGTCGCTGGCGCGGCGACGCGGCATCATCCGCGAATTCGAGCTGCTGGCGGATGACGCGCGCGCCCATGGCCTTGCCGATTTCGACCGCAGTCAATCCGACCCCGCCTGCAGCGCCGAGCACAAGCAAGTTCTCGCCCGCCTGCAGGTGCCCGCGATGGGTTAGCGCGAAATGCGAGGTGCCGTACGCAACCGGAAACGCGGCAGCGGTGGTGAAGTCCATGGACGCCGGATCGGCACCACCGCAGCAGCGTCGAGAACGATCTCCTCGGCGTAGCCGCCGCCAGAGCGCAGCACCGCGAGGACGCGTTGTCCTGCCTGCAGGTTGCCGACGGCGGCGCCGGTCTCGACGACCTCGCCACCGGCTTCGAGCCCAAGTGTAAAGGGAAACGGCGGCTTTACCTGGTAGCTGCCGCCGACCATCAAGGTGTCAGCAAAGTTGATACTCGCCGCACGCACCCGAACGCGCAGCTGATGCGGTTGCAGCTTGGGGCTCTCCGCCTCTTCGAGCCGCAGCGTATCCGGTACGCCCCATACTCGGCAGAGGATCGCCTTCATCGCCGGAGCGGGTCCGTTCAGCGGCAGCTATCGGACCCGTTCGAGCCAGTCCGACTACGACGGGAGTTCCTCCGACTCGCCGCTGGAGCAAGCCGGAGTCGAACCCTTGGGCCCACCTGCTCGGATGCGCTCAACTGTTTGGAGCGGACTCTATGAAGCGCGGCATCCCCTGTCCACACGGCAGCGCCGGTACGATCTCTCTCGCTCCAGCAGGGAGGCCTTGCCTCGCAGAGACCCCGCCTTCTGCGGCAAAAAACTCCGGACTTCCCGCAGAGGTGCTCGACATCAGGGCAGGAGAGCACTACGAAAGTGAGGCCCGTTCCAGATTGGTCAGGCCGCCCACGAGCGAATGATGTTCGAGTTTGGTTGCGCTTGCCTCGCGCCAAAGTTGGGCACCTCGCGCATTGTCGGCGAGCGCATCCTCGGGGCGGCCCAGCCGTTCGCCCCATAGTGAAGCCGAGGCCCAGGCCGAAGCCTATCGGCCCAGCCGAGTGCAGCTGCCGCGTCGAGATTTGCACGAGCCTCTTCGACGCGCAGCTCGAGTCGCCGATCTTGCGAAGGGCCCCGGCTCCCCCGGCAGCCACTCTCATTCCGACCGCCCTAATAGGCAGCCGGCGACGAGTTTCACGATTGTCTGCGCAACTGTCGCGAGGCGCTGGAGGAGTATCCCTATCGAAGGGCAGCCAAGCTGATGGCTGGACCCGAATTCAGGTCTACCGCCAAGTTGATGGCCGCACTGCCGAAAGGTCTGTTCGAGCTGCTGTTGGTCGAGGGGTTGAAGAGCAAAGGCCTGGCGCAGGTGGCGCTATTCGCTATTACTGAACGGGACGACCCGCTTTCCTTGTGCGACGTCGAGCGCTCCCTACTCCGTCGGAGTGGTGCGGGTGCAGTACATGAGGACACTTCGCATCGTCGCGCAATGGTTTAGGACGAAGGATTGCGGGATGGTTTAGGAGGACCAAGCTTAAAGGGATGGACCGGCTGGACAGGTTATCGCCGACGCTGATATAGGGGCCTAAGGGATACGAATACGAATTGGGGGGACGGAGGTGCTGCCTTCTGCCCGAATATGGTGGCGCCGCTTCCAATACCGCGAGCGATAGCTGATTACCCCAGAGGCCTGCGTGCCATGATTATTCGCGGAACCAAGGACGTCGATGCGTTTTACGCATTGTTTCTTGGACGGCTGCCCGAGAACGATCTTGTCCGCGAGAGCAAAATCGGGCGAGATGCATTCGAGGTAGCTGCGGAAATCATCGATTCCGAGGAATTCGAAAAGCAGGTCGTCGATCGCGCCCGTCGGGATGGTTCACTTCCGCATCAAACCCTGCCGCCAGAACATCTACCAAATGTACTTGGCGTAATTGCGGAATGCGGGCTCGCGCCCGCCAATGAAGGGGCAACGGAAGTCGATTGGGGAAGCGTACTGAGGCGGGTGCTTACAGCGGTGCCCCTTCGTGGGAAGCTAGAAACCCGTTACGGGCAACTCGGTCAGCAACTGATCGACGTACTCCCTGGGGCTCATCCCGCCGAGCTGAAGCTCCACGGAGTTGCTGCGAGGGAAGGCGATCCGGCGATATCCTCGGGTGTGGACATCGTCGCCAGCACGGTCTGCCGCGGCTGGGTAATCGATCGAAACGACCCGCAGGCAGTCCTCCACATCAAGGTCACAATCAACGGTCTGACCGCGAGGATCATGGCTGCCGACGAGTTTCGCCGCGATGTGCAGGATCTCTATGGCGGTGACGGGCGCGTCGGCTTCACGGTGCGCTTGGACGCACTTCACAACGCCTCGTCTCTGTCGAAGGCCAGCGTCGAGATTATCGAGCTCAGCCATGGCATCGTCGTGCTTCCCGAGTGGGTCGTCGAATTCGGCGCTGGTTCCGCGGCGCGGAGCGAGGCAGTGATCCGTGAAGAACTGATCAATCTACGAAAGGCGATTGATCGTCTTGAGCAATCCCTGCCGCGGCTCGCGCATCGCCAGCACTGGGCGCTAGCGCTGTACGGCTCTGTGCGAGAGTGCCTCGACCTGGTCGTCCGTCCGCCAGCGGTGAGCACTACGATAGGGTTTACCGTCATCGTCGTCGACGACCCGAGACGGCCGCGGGCTACCCGGGACACGCTTGCGTCGGTGCTGGCGCAGACTTGCGAGCCATGTGAGATCGTCCTGCTGCTCACTGCCAATTCGCAGCTGAACCTTGCGCCTGAAGGGCGTGTGGAGGTTGTTTGTTTGGAGCAGGATAAACATCCGAATTCAGCCGTGAACAGCATCGCTTCCCGGGCAAGAGGTTCATATCTGCTCGTTCTCGATGCCGGAACGGTGCTCGCCGCCGAGGCGCTTGCCTGGTTTGCAGTGGCGATCGAGCGCACCGGTGCCACCGTTGTGTACGCCGACCGGGACAGAGTCGCCGCCGACGGGCTCGGGCGCGAGCGGATCCTACCGCTCTTCAGCCCGGCGCTAGATCGCGAGCTGCTGCTCCAGCGTAACCATGTGGGCGAGACTTTCTGCATCATGCGAAGGGGCTATATCGAGCTCGGCGGTCTGACCACCGACTCTTCCCTCGATGCCGGTCTCGACGTTCTTCTGCGCACACTCACGCAGTTCCGGCGCGGCGCCATCATGCACGTGCCACTGGTTCTCGTGCACAATGGCAGCGAAGCGCCGGACACTGAAGAGGTGCAAAGCCGCACCCTGCGGACCGTCCAGGCCCACCTCGACCGGATCGGCATCGCTGCGCGCGCCGTCCCGCACTGGGACACCGTCGGCCGCACCGTACCTGACGCCGTCAAGATAATATGGAAAGAGGACTGGAGCACCCGTATCTGGGCGGTCATTCCAACCCGGGATCGCGCCGATATGGTGTTCGCGCTGCTGTCGAGCCTGCGCCGCCATACGGCAGTCTGGGACCTCGTCGACGTCGTCGTATGGGTCAACGGCGCTCCGAGCGCACCGATACGCTACGCATTCTCGGAAATCGAGAAGGTTTTCGATCGGGTAAGGGTCATTTTTCGGCAAATGCCTTTTAATTGGGGGGCAATAAACAACGCTGCCGTGAATGAGTGTACCAAGGACGGTGTATTGGTTTTCCTCAACGACGACATGCTCTGCCTAACCCAGGATTGGGATGTTCGGCTGCGCGGCCAGCTGGCGCGACCGGAGATCGCTGTCGTCGGTGGGCGGTTGCTCTACCCCAACGGAGCGCTCCAGCATGCCGGGGTGATCTTCGATGACCACGCTCGCGCTAGCCACGAAGCCATGGGCGATGCGCCGAGCGACGGCCTCTACCTCGACCGCACCTTGCTGGTGCACGAGACAGCCGCGGTCACCGGTGCTTTTCTGGCCTGCCGCCGGGCGATTTTCGACCGCCTCGGCGGCTTTGACGCTGAGCGCTACGCCGTGACGTTCAGCGAGACGGATTTTTGCGTCCGGGCGCGGGCCTGCGGTTACAGCGTACTCTACGACCCCTTCTTGACTTGGATACATTACGAATCGGTATCGCGCGGGCGCGACGAGCGTGACGTCGAAAAGCAACGACGGGTCGAGTTCGAACACAATGAGTTTCGCTCGGCCTTTCTCAAGATAGACTTGGTGGATCTCGGCCTCAATCCACATCTCGCACGCTCGATGCGGCCGTTCGAGACATTCCATCGCCCCGATCGCGAAGCGATCGAAGCGTGGCTTGACGCTCAGCTACGTCGTCAGGATCACCGGGATCAGGCGCTGCAGCGCCCTCTGCCTTGGCCGGGGTAGCCGCGTAAAACGCCAGGGGGCGAAACCGGAGCGCAGACCTGCGGTGCGTCATCAACTGCCGGATCCACCGTTCTCCATTGGAACGGGCACGGTCTCGTTCGTCGGCGGGTTACCGTCCCGCCACTCCCTGGTTGGAAGTCTCGCCGCCTACCCCATAGCATCTCACTGCTGGAGGGAAATGGATTCGAACTTGTATGGGGCTTTCCCTGTCAAGTGGTTTTTTGGTTTGTTGCCGGTTCCTTGTTTGGAGGTGTGTCCAGGTAAGGCTGGCATGTTCAGCAGGAGACAGTCCTGCCGGGGTAAAAGTCAGAGCCCCG
>Ga0306920_100008487_pt1 | contig 13640 bp, 14 predicted proteins | sample flu12Cox44000170_FD_204666 | JGI IMG/M metagenome (GOLD analysis project Ga0306920, IMG submission 204666) | Lab enrichment of tropical soil microbial communities from Luquillo Experimental Forest, Puerto Rico - flux4day.12C.oxic.44.000.170 (v2)... | ecosystem: Environmental > Terrestrial >... | reverse complement strand
AGCCAGCTCGGCCGCGGCGAAACCGTGGCCGACACCGCGCGCGTATTGTCGCGCTATGTCGACGCGATCATGATCCGCACCAACCAGCAACGCAAACTGGATGATCTGGCGCGCTATGCGACCGTCCCAGTGATCAACGGCCTGACCGATACGTCACACCCATGCCAGATCATGGCCGATGTGATGACGTTGCAGGAGAAGAAGGGTCCGGTCGCAGGCAAGGTCGTGGCCTGGAGCGGCGACGGCAACAACGTCGCGGCCAGCTGGGTTCACGCGGCGGTTCGCTTCGGCTTCACGTTTCGGCTCGCCTGTCCGGAGGACCTCAGCCCGCCGCAGCGGCTCTTCGATTGGGCGCGCAGCGAGGGTGGTCGCGTCGAATTGACCACCGACCCTATGGAGGCTGTCTCGGGGGCGGACTGCGTCGTCACCGATACCTGGATCTCGATGGGCGTTGAAGCGAGCGTCAACCGCCACAACATGTTGGCCCGGTACCGCGTCGACGAGCAGCTGATGGCGCATGCCAAGCCGAACGCCATCTTCATGCATTGCCTGCCGGCAAAGCGCGGCGAAGAAGTCACTCCCGGGGTCATTGATGGCCCGCAATCGGTCGTCTGGGACGAGGCAGAGAACCGGCTGCATGCCCAGAAGGGTATCCTCGCCTGGTGTCTCGGTTAGCTCTCGCTTTAAGGCTCGTCCGGATATCTCGGAGCCTGCGAGCTTGAACAGACCCAGCCAGACCGCCCCCGATGATCTGATCCAGCCCTTTCGGATCGATCCGTTTGCCTTGCGCGGCCGCCTCGTTCGGCTTGGCCCCGCGATCGACCGCATCCTGTCGCAACATGACTACCCGGAACCGGTCGCAACGATGTTGGGCGAGGCGATCACCTTGGCCGTGGTGCTCGCTGGCGCACTGAAATACGACGGTATCTTCACCCTGCAGACAAAGGGCGACGGACCAATCCGAATGATGGTTGCGGACGTCTCGACCGAGGGCGCGTTGCGCGGTTATGCGCAATACGACAAGGAGAAACTCGAGGCAGCGCTCGCTCGCGCGCGCGTGTCCTCGCCATCGGTCCCGCTGCTCGTCGGTTCCGGCTACATTGCTTTCACGGTTGATCAAGGTGAGGACACCGATCGATACCAAGGTATTGTCGAACTCGCCGGATCGACCCTCGCCGAATGTGCTCATCACTATTTCCGGCAATCCGAGCAACTTCAGGCCGGGATCAAGCTATCGGTTGGCCGCTCCGGGCCGGGCGGCACCTGGCGAGCCGGCGGGCTGATGGTGCAGCGCGTGCCACCGGAGGGTGGTTATGCGGTGATCGCGGATGATGTCGAGGACGGCTGGCGGCGGGCGATGGTCTTGATGAGCTCAGCGACCGCCGAGGAGCTAGTCGACCCCGATTTGCCGCCGCATGGCCTGCTGTACCGCTTGTTCCATGAGGAAGGGGTGCGGGTCTACGACACGCACGCGCTCGAAGCGCGGTGCCGGTGCTCGCGCGAGCGCATCGAGGGTATCCTGCGCGCCTTCCCGCCCGACGAACTCGAAGACATGCGCAAAGAAGGGGCCACCACCGTGACCTGCGAGTTCTGCAACACGCGCTACGTGTTCGAGAAATCAGATCTCGACCGCCTGATGCCGGACTAATGAGACGGAGCGCGGTAAACGTAGAGACGACGCAAGCCTCCGCTCGATCAAATCCGGGTCATTGAAAGGGCGGCGGCCGAGAAGGTGGTGGCGTGTCTTCCCGCTGCCGAATAGCGCCAGCGTCATCGATGCGCCTAATTTTGCCGAATCGCGCTCTGTCCGGTTCAGCCGGTCTGACCACGCTGGGCCGCGCAAAGTTAAGCGAGGCGGGAGAGCGGTCAGCGTCGTCTTGACCCTGAGAGCAAGGCTGAGGAAAAATTTGTGCGTCGCTCTGACGCGGAGGCACCAAAAATAAGAAGTGCGGAGAAAATTCGGGTGATCGAAAATCGTCCTATTGTTCGGGTTATGAGCCGCCGGGGGAAGCCACGGGTGTGCTCGGCCGTCCTCTTCGGCTTGGCGCTATGCTGTGCCGGATGCGCCGCGGCACCGAAGGATGCGGGTGTCGCGGATGACGCCGACACCGAGCATGATCCAGCAGAACCCGTCAACCGGGCGATTTTTAAGGTGAATGTCGCGGCCGATCACGCGGTCATGAAGCCGGTCGCCCAAGCGTACTCCGATCATGTGCCGGAAGGCGTTCAAACGGGCATCCACAATGTCGTCCAAAACCTCAAAGAGCCTGCCGTAGCCGTCAACGACGTGCTGCAGGGAAACGTCAAGCACGCCTGGGAATCGGTGCAGCGCCTCGCAGTCAATTCGACGGCCGGGGTGGCCGGGATCTTCGATGTGGCCAATAAGTTGGGTCTGCCGCCGCACAAGGCCGATTTCGGCCAGACCTTGGCGGTTTGGGGTGTCGGAGAAGGCCCGTTCGTCGAACTGCCTCTGCTCGGCCCATCGAATGCGCGAGACGCGGTCGGCACGGTCGTCGACATGGCGATGAACCCGCTCACCTTTGTCGGCGGTGCGCCAGCAACCTACGCGGGAGTCGCTACCGGGGGCGCGAACGTCGTCGACACCCGCGCGCAGCATTTAAAGGACCTCGACGAACTGGAGCGCAATTCGCTCGATTATTACGCGACTTTGCGCAGCGTCTACCGGCAGCACCGCGACTCCGAGATTGCCGCGGCGAAAGAACGCGAGCAGCCACCGCCCGAGGGCCAGGTCGACATTTCGGTTCCGGCTACCCGTCCTTGAGGCTAGGCACGGTCCCATATAGCAGGTATGGGCGTCACCACCAAAATTTGCGGTCTGTCGACCGAGGAAGCGGTTGCAGCGGCGAGTGCCGGTGGCGTCGCTTTTCTCGGCTTTGTCTTTTATCCCCCAAGCCCGCGCGCCATAACGCCGCGCCACGCCACGCGCCTTTGCGCAGGTATTCCCGAAGGGATCGCGCGCGTCGGTCTTTTTGTCGATGCCGATGACCGCGCGATCGATGCCGTTCTGGCTGAGGCGCCGATCGAGATGCTCCAATTCCACGGCAGCGAAACCCCGGATCGAGTCGCCGCGGCGAAGCGGCGCTTCGGCCGCCCCGTGATGAAAGTGGTGGCTGTTGCCGGGCCCGAAGATGTCGCGGGCGCCGCTCCGTACCAGGATGTGGCGGATTTTTTGCTGTTCGACGCAAAGCCGCCGCGGCGGCTGGATGCTCTTCCCGGCGGCAATGGGCTGGCGTTCGACTGGGAGCTGATCGCGGGTCGCTCTTGGCGCGTTCCGTGGATGCTATCGGGCGGGCTGACCGCCGAATTGTTGCCGGAGGCGGTCAGGATTTCCGGCGCCGCGGCCGTCGACGTTTCGTCGGGTGTCGAGAGCCGCCCCGGGGTTAAGGACGTTGAAAAGATCCGCGCTTTCCTGGCCGCCGCCCGGGCGCTTCAGGATGCGCCAAGCCGGGCGGGCAAGCCTTATACGTGGCCGCCGGTAGCACGATAGCGAAGGAGGTGATCGGCCAGCACGCAGGCGACCATGGCCTCGCCGACCGGGACCGCTCGGATGCCGACGCACGGGTCGTGCCGGCCATGGGTTTCGATCTCGACTTCGTTCTCCTCGACATCGACGGTACGCATTGGCCGCAGGATCGAGCTTGTCGGCTTAACGGCAAACCGAACGACGATCTCCTGGCCGGTCGAGATGCCGCCGAGAATGCCGCCGGCGTTGTTCGACAGAAACACGACCCGCCCGTCTTTGATCCTCATTTCGTCCGCGTTGTCTTCACCCCTCAGCGTCGCTGCTGCAAAACCGGCGCCGATCTCGACCCCTTTCACGGCGTTGATCGTCATCAGGGCGCGCGCGAGATCGCCGTCGAGCTTGTCGTAGACCGGCTCACCGAGCCCGGCGGGGACCCCGATCGCTACAATCTCGATGATTGCCCCGGCTGAAGTGCCGGCCTTGCGCACACCGTCGAGGTAATCAGCCCAACGCAATGCCTCCGCGGCATCGGGGCACCAGAACGGGTTCTCCTCGGTAGCCCGCCAATCCCAGCTGCCTCGATCGACCGCATGCGGCCCGATCTGCACGAGCGCCCCGCGGATCGTCACGCCGGGTCCAAGTACCTTGCGGGCAATCGCTCCCGCCGCCACCCGCGAGGCGGTCTCGCGCGCCGAGGCGCGCCCGCCACCGCGGTAATCGCGGACGCCGTATTTTTTCCAGTAAGTGTAGTCGGCGTGTCCCGGCCGGAACCGGTCGGCGATATTGCGGTAATCCTTCAAGCGTTGGTCGGTGTTCTCGATCAAGAGCTGGATTGGAGTGCCGGTCGTCACCCCATCGAAGGTTCCGCTCATGATGCGCACCAGATCCGCTTCGCGCCGTTGAGTGGTGTAGCGCGACTGACCCGGTTTGCGTTTGTCGAGCCATTGCTGGATGTCGGGTTCGCCGAGCGGCAAGCGGGGAGGGACGCCATCTACGACAACGCCAATGGCCGGCCCGTGGCTTTCACCCCAGGTCGTGAAACGGAACAGTGTGCCGAACGAATTGCCCGCCATTTTCGTTAATTTGCCGACCAGCAGCGGAAGTTACGAGTACCACATCGGCCTTGCGCGCGCCATCGCGCGTCGCCCGCTAGGCGCTGAGACGCTCGTCAAACGACTCGCCCGTCGATTACACCTTCGGCTTGGTAACGCTCTATCTCCACAACCCAGATATCCGGGTCGCGCTGCCGCTGGCGGGTTATGTAAGCATCGGCGTCGGCCTCGGGGACGGGGACAGAGCCGGTGGACCGCATCCACAAGAGCTCGCCATCCTGTCCGCGGGCCTGCGTCAGCACCGAACAACCTTGCGTGCTGCCGCCATTGAGCTTGAGGAAAATAGCTCCGGCATCGGGGTCGCCACGGGCCACCAGCGCGATTGGGATTGCCGCAAGGTCGCACCGCCGGATCAGCGCCTTGATCCAAATCTCGCTCTTCAGCCTCGCTTCCAACGCAAGCGCCCCGCTTCAGCGATCCAGCGCCAACGGCAGGCGCACGTGGATCGCCAACCCTTTTGGTTTCAGATTTTCTGCTTCGATCGTCCCGCCCATGGCCTCCACATTACGGCGAGAGATCCACAATCCGATCCCGAAGTAGGTCGATGTCGCATCACTTGCCGCGTCGGCGCGGCGCTCGGAGTGGTAGCGGTCGAATATTCGTTCGAGTTGCTCGGAAGGAACCCCCGGTCCCTGATCGGATATCGTGAGGTGGGCAAACCGCCTGTCGCGAGTGAGGTGAACCAAGATTTCGCTGCCTGCCGGTGAAAACGAGACGGCATTCTCGATCAGGTTTTCGACGACCGTCTCGATCATCTCTTCGGTTCCGAGCACATAGAGGCCCGGCAATAAGTCCGCCGAGATCGTCAGATCGTGACTGGCCAGAACTATCGAGACGTCGTGGGTGGCAAGGATGCCAGACCGGACCTGGATGACGCCTCCGATCACGCGGCCGAGGTCAACGGGTACTCGCGGCTTGGCGATCAGATCGGCGGTGGCCTCATCGAGCCGACGCGCCGAGGCGACCAGCCCGTCGAGCCGGTCGAGCGAGTGCTCGACAACGCCGATCGCGCGCTGCGCACGCTGATTGTCTGGAGCCAAGGCGCGGCGCAACGGTTCGATCGATTGCCGAATGACCGCGATCGGCGTCTTGAAGGCGTGGGCATTATCTTCCGCCGTTTGCCGGATTTCGGCAGCCGAGCGGTGCAAGGCGTCCACCATTCGGTCAAACTCGGCCGCGACATCGGCCAGCTCCGGGAGATTGTCGCGACCGGCGAACGAGCCCGCGTCCGGGCCCTGCTCCCGAATGCGGCGGGCGCGCAGAGCAAAGCGGCGAAGTCCCCCACGCACGCTGAGCAAAGTCGCCAACGTGATCGCTGCCATCGTAAGATAGATCACTGCCGCGATAATGACCGGCGGCGTCGCCCAATAAGGCTGACCCAGATGAGCGCCCGGGAAAGCATCCTCGGAAAAGGAGGCTACGACGGCCCAGCAACCGGCCGCCGTTGACAGCGGAGTTACCGCAGTGACTATCTCGGCGCCGCCGGTTGGCCGGTGATAGATCAGTGAATACGGCATTTCTTGCCGGCAATTCTCGGTGAGGCGGTCGAGTACCCCCTGGGCTGCCAGTGTCTCACGCTCTGCTTCGAGATGGCTGGGCGCAACCGGGGGCCAGGAAGCTACGTAGTAAAAACCTTCCGGTCCGTCTTGGGTGCCGGCTGGCTGCAGTAGCAATTTTATCGTTGTCACCTCGCCGGCATACCGGGCGAGATCGCGACCGATCTCCGGCAGCGCCGCGTGATCGGCGTTCGTCAGAAGCGGCAGCAAGGACTGGGTGATCGTGCGTCCTTCGGCGCGGACGCTGCGCAGCAGGAGCTCCTGGCTCGTCTCGTGCGCGGAGCGGAACTCGATGTAGAGAAAGACCGGAACCAATACAAAGACTACCCCGAGAAAAGCGGTCTTGGCCGTAATCGACCATGCCCAATGAATACCGCGCCGGGTCTCAGTCTTCCGCGGTCCAGCGATATCCAAAGCCGGCGTAGTTTTCAATGTGGTTGAAACCAGGGTCGACATCGCGGAATTTTTTGCGGATACGCTTGATGAACGTGCGTACGTTCGCACGATACCCTTCGGAGCCGTGTCCGGCGATGAAGTTTTTACCGTGGACCAGATCGTAGATCTCACGGTATCCGACATCCTGGCCCGCTTTTTCGGCGAGCAAAGTAAGGATCTTGAATTCGGTGAGGGTGAGGTCGACGGTCCGTTCGGCCCATATCGCCCGGCTCGTATCGAAACGCAGCATGAGCCGCCCCAGAGGCAGGGCCGACGGCCTCGGTGGCTCCGGCTCGCCCGTCGGCCGGCCGCCTTCCGCGATCAGTTGTAAGCGCCTAAGGAGGATAGGCAACCGGCGCGATTTGTCGATGAAATCGACTGCGCCGCCCTCGAGCGCCGCCTCCTCATAAATGTCGTCGGATAGCACCGTCAAGAAAATGACTGGGATCGTAATCCCGGCTGCCCGAGTCCGGCGCAGCACGTCGAGGCCCGTCAGGTTGGGCATGCGCCAGTCCAACAGCATCACATCGCCGACACCGCCGCGATCGAGATAGGCCAACACGTCGCGCCCGTTCGCGAAACTCGTGACCTCGTAGCCTTCGTCAATCAAATTGAGGCCGAGCGATTCACGAAAGAGATCGTCATCATCGACCAGAAGAAGATGCGGCATCGATGATCCGGCTAGCCTTCCCGAGAGGCGATCAAAGAACGCAAGCATTCTTGCCGTCTCCCGGTGTCGGCAGCGCCGCTCTTTAGCGCATAATGCAGCGTCCTCATGCGACCGCTGCGCAAGTCAAGGTAAAAGAAAAGATCGAGTTCACACCCCGCAGTCTTGTATCGCCAGACTGTCGCCGGCGGTTCGTCGGACTTTTCCGTCGCCGGCCCGAATAGGCGCGTAGCTGCGGATTGGTCCAGCCCGATCAGCTCGACGTGAGAGGCAATCTGGCCCGGTGAGTCTGGGGAGCTCGAAACGGCCGCCTTTTCGGAAGACGGCGAAACCGTTTCTGCGGCGTTCGGCTCCTCCGGAGGTTTTGGCGCGCTCAATGTGGAAGCCTCTTCGCCGGGTGCAGGCGCTGAGCTTCCTCCCGACGGCCGCGGGGTCGGTTTGTGCGCCGGCCGCGGAACAACACTGGTGTTGGCTGGTGACGCAACGTGTGGCGGCGGCGGGCGAATGGCGGAAATCTGGGGTGCCGGCTGTGGTTGGGGCTCAGCACATGATGAAAGCACAACTACCATCAGACCCAGCAGAGCGGTGGAGACGGGCGGCGATCGCCGTGCCCGATGGACCGTCTCCGACACTATGCGTCCCGCCACGCCAACATGATCCGATCAGCGGCGACCGAGGCGCTCGATTGCGCCGATATCGCCATCGCGGTAGATCGCCAGCAACTGACGATCATTCAGCAAGACATAGGTCTGGTCGCCTCTATCGCAATCGAGTTCAGCAACGGCATAGCTGGGCTCGACCAGCGTGTCCGACAACTTCTGTCGGAGGTCAGGCTGGCGTGGGACGAGGTTCGTTAGAGCTTGGCGGCTCTTCGTCCCGTAAGCGAACCGGAACGCGCCGCGGCATGCGGTCTTGTCTAGCACCGTGCTTTCGCCGTCCGGTTGATGCTGAACAACCGTATCCGGGCGGATCGTAATGCCCGCGTTTTCCGTCGTGACCCAGTCTCCGAGAAACGGGTTTTCCGATCGCTCACCTGTTGAAAAGGTGCACGCGAGCAGCAGTGCCGAACACATGCCGGCCATAGAAATCCGGAAGATCCGAATTGCTTCGCCGACGATAGGCACCACTTGCATCTTCCTCGCTTGAGCCGTGTTGCGTATACTCGTCCGGTCGCACGTGGCAAGAGCGCTGCAGAGCACAGCTTTTGCGCCGAGGTCGCAGCTGTGTTCGTTACCAAACGAGCGCGGGCCCCCGCCGCATCGAGGCGAGGTCCCGGCGCGCGGGTTGGCTGCTATGCTAAGGCCGGTTCGCCACAGAGTCGAGAATTACACGTGAACGGGCCAATCCCTGCGGGCGCCAATCGAGCTTTGGTCCGTCTCTCCTCAGGCGAATACATCTGTGTCGACACGAATTCGCTGGATGCTACCGACTACCTCCTTGGTTGGGACATGGAGGTGAATGCGCTACCGGTATTTCGAAGCTTCTTGAGATTTAATTCTGTAGTTTTAGACATTGGAGCAAATTTTGGGCTTTATACAGCGACTTCGGCCTCCCTCATGAAGGCTGGAGGTCGCCTGTATGCTTTCGAGGCTAATCCGCACACCTTCGATTTGCTGAGACGAACTCTCTACGCCAACAGACTGGTGCAGCATCCGAACGTAACGGCGATCAACGCCTTGGTCGGCGAGAATAACGGGCGGGGGACCCTTTATTACCTGCCGGAATTTCTTGGCGGCGCGACGATGACCGACATCGGGCAGTGGGGGGATGCTAAGCGCTCGATCGAGCTGGATATGATCACGATCGATGAGTTCCTGCCACCGGGCTTGGCAGTCGACCTAGTCAAAATCGATGTTGAAGGTCACGAGCCCTACGTCATCAGAGGAATGCACAAAACGATACGCCGATCGCCAACTATCCGGATCTTTGTCGAATTTGTCGAAGCGTTCTTGTCTCATACTGTCAGTGCCGACCAGTTTTCGGCGGAAATTGAGGGTTTGGGGTTACGGATCTGCCGCGTATTGTCGCATTCGCGATTGGAGTTGATCGAACGGGGGAGGCCGCTTCGCGGCGCTAATTTCTGCTTGCTAACGAGGACCCCGGAGGAGGATATCGCGCACGCTAGACGCGCCGGAAATCGGTTGCGCGTCCGCTTGACGAGCTACATGAGACGGCTGGGCATCAGGTGAGACGGATACCGCCGCGCGTTGAACGGTTGCTAAAGGACAATGGCGGCGCTTAGGGGTGAGAGGGCGCCGGTCCGAAACATTTGCCGCGTGAGTTGGCGCTGGAGCTTGCCGCTAGTCGTCTTCGGCAGGCTGCCGGTACGAATTAGGACAATCTCACCAGCAGTAAGTTCGTGCTCCTTCGCAATCGCTTCACGGATCGAGGCGACAAGCTCATCTCTAGTCACTCCTCGTCGGAAGGTCCGCTCGATCTCCTGTACTACGACAAGTTGCTCCTCATCCTCCTGATCCGGCACGCTAAAGGCGGCGCCGCAATGCCGCCGCAGAGCCACATGACAGTTCTGCACTGTCTCCTCGATGTCCTGCGGGTAATGGTTGATGCCGCGGATGATGATCAGGTCCTTGATTCTGCCCGTGATGTAGAGCTCGCCGCCCTCGTCGACAAAGCCCAGATCACCGGTGCGCAACCAGTATTGGTCACCGCCTGACGCCAGCTGAGCTCTCAACACCGCACTGGTCACCTCAGGCTTGCGCCAATAACCCTCCGCGATATGCGGCCCGCCGACCCAAACTTCGCCGACCAGACCTGGTCCCAACAGCGTTCTCGTTTCCGGATCGACGATCGCCAGTTGCTCGCCGGTCAGCTGCCGGCCACATCCGACTAATATCTGAGAATCCCGCTCTCGTGCCGGGGTGATGATACGGTTGCGCTGCAAGGCATCGCGATCGACCTTGCGCGAAGTTGGACCAGTGCCTCGCCGGTTTGCCGAAATCAGCAGCGTCGCTTCCGCCATGCCGTAAGCAGGTTGCAGGCTCTTGGAATCGAAGCCATGCGGCGCGAAAGTGGCGGTAAACCGGTCGATCGTATTCGCCCGTACCGGCTCCGCCCCATTTATGGCCACTTTCCAACACGAGAGATCTACGCCCTGGAGTTCTTCGGAACGATAGCGTCTGACGCAGAGATCAAACGCGAAATTGGGACCACCCGCCACCTCCGCGCGGTAGTCGTGAATCGCCCGCAACCAGCTGAGCGGACGCTGCATGAAGCCGACCGGCGCCATGATTACGCACAGGGCACCGACATAAAGTGACTGCAACGCGTTCAGAATGAGCCCCATATCGTGATATAGTGGGACCCAGCTCACATGTGTCGATTTTCGGGTATTGCCGAACGCAATACGGATCATCTCGGAATTTTCGACTAGGTTGCCATGCTTGACGACGACGCCCTTGGGCGCTGAGGTCGATCCAGAAGTGTATTGCAGAAACGCGATGTCGTCCCGCCCGGGAACAGGTAGCGGGTCGCGCTCCTTTATCGAAGCTGCGGCGCAGGAATCCACAAAGACCCAATCCAGCCGGCTCGCTTGGAAACGCTCCCTCAGATCTGGCCGGGCGATGGTAAGCAGATCACTGCGGGTGAGCGCAAAACGCGGCGAGCAGTCGGCTAAAATCGCTGCACTGGCATCGCTCGAGCTGGCGCGCCGCGGAACCATCATCGGCACCGCGATGACCCCGGCAAGCAGACAAGCAAAAAAAGCGACGATGAAATCGAGGCCCGGGGAAAAAAGCAGTAACGCTCTGTCGCCGATCTGTGCGCGCTCGCCCAGGTTTATTGCCAACGCCTCGGCGCTCGCGCAAAGCTCGGCAAAGGTCAAGGAAAGGCGCTCACCTCCACGCTCCGGCAGAAAAATGTAGGCCGGGTCGTCCGGCTGCTTCGCCGCACGACGTCGCAGCACATCAACAAGGGACGAAAGCTCGGAATGGTTGGCCGGCTCAGCTTGCGGCACAAATTCGGCCGTCACCGTGCTCACCGGCCGCTGCGCTCTGCCAGGTGGCGGGCGAGTTCGCAAATGGTCGGATATTCGAATAGCAGATCGGGGGTAAGTTCCAGCCCGAGCCAATCTTCGAGCTCGACGATCAGAAATACCGAATTGGCCGAATCGAGGCCCATTCGGGCGAATGTCGTCTGCGCATCAATCGTTTGGGCCGGCAGATCGAGCGTGCGTGCCAGGTACTCCGTGCACCACTCTCGGATCGCAACTTCGCTCGGATTTTCGGCCCGCATCTAAGCTCCGTGTTATGTCGACCGGTTCCCTAACAGTGCTCGGTTCAAGGGGTCAAGGGGCGGCTTGCCTCATTAAGGGCAATGACGGGTTGCGGCGCGCGAAATGGACGGTCGGAGGTGAGTTCTCGATAATCGATTTGAGCTGGGCGGCAAGGACGTAGCAGCGTGACAATAGGATCCAGAGAATGACCCAGGAGCGGCGAGCGGCATCACCACCGATGCCATATCCGGCGCCAGCGCCCCCATCGCAGCGGATGCCGGTCGAGCCATCGCTTGAACCGGATTGGCAGGAAATTCCGGCGTTCCTCGACGGACCTGATGTCCGCCTCCGGTGTTCGGGTCAAAAGACAATAATTGAAACCGCGAGGAGTTTCGCCGGGCGGGACCAGACAAATTCTGAAATTCGGGAGTACCTGACAGATGGCGAATCCGAGTCCCCGGATGTATTCGGCAAAATCATCTGGATTCATCGTGCGGGCAAGCAGGGGGTCGGCGAACTCGATGACCAGGCGGATATTCGGCGAACGGGCGATCGTGTTCTCCATGCCACGAAGTACCATAGGCTCGTGGCCCTCGACATCGATTTTGACCAAATCGACTTGCAGCTCAGCGGGCAGGAAATCGTCAATTGTGGTCATGTCGACTTCGACCGCGCGCTGCTTACCCTCGGGAGATTCCACGCCGGACATCGTACCGCCGGCCATCAGGTGCGCCGAGTAGTGCAGGACACCGCGGCCGGTCTCGTTTGAGACCAGGACGTTTGCCGCGACGATATTGGGATTGAAATACAAACGGTTGGCTACGATCGTGCGCTGTAGGCAGTCAAAGACAGCGGGATTACCCTCGAACGCGTAAAGACGACCATGATTTCTGACGATGCTGGCGCTCAGCGCCGTGTAAAGGCCGAAATTGGCGCCGATGTCGAGAACGACCGATTGGTGCGTCAGAAACGTCCGGAAAACGCGAATGACATCGGCTTCGTGCTCCCAACCGAGCATATAGCCGAGCGCCTCGAAAGTCGTCGTGTCGACACAGAGATATTCGCCCGACGCGAGCCGCACCAGCGCCCAATCGGCCCCGGTAGCAATCGGACGGCGGATCCTCATTCATCCCGGCTGGGCGGGAGCGCAACAACAACCCGGGCTCGGCCCGTCCTCACCTCGCGCGCGCGGCGGTGAGCCTCAAATTGCAGATTCGACCCACTCGTAGAGTTTGCTCTTGGGGAGAGCGCCGATCTTGGTGGCAGCGACCTGGCCACCCTTGAAGAGGATAACGGTAGGAATTCCGCGCACCCCGTATTTCATCGGAGTCTGCGGATTCTCGTCGATGTTCAGTTTGGCGACGGTTACCTTGTCGGCCATGTCAGTGGCCAGCTCTTCGAGGAACGGGGCAATCATGCGACACGGGCCGCACCATTCTGCCCAAAAATCGACGAGAACGGGGCCGCTCGCGCGGAGCACCTCGGCGTCGAAGCTGCTGTCGGTGACGGCGATCGGTTTCATCTGCTGTTCCTTCGGTTAACTGCCGGTGAGATTAGGGGAGCCGAAAATGCTCCGTCAAGGCAGGTACCCCGCAAGGATCTCGGGGCTGATCGTCATTAGCCGCGGGCCTTCGGTCCATAAAAGGGCGCAGCGGATCTCGCGCTCCGGGTAGATGCGCGCCAGCGCCGCTTGGTAAGCAGCGAGTTGTCGAAGATAAATCGGCGACACTTCGTGCTCGGCCGCGGGCGGTGGGCGTAACGTCTTGTAATCGAGGACAAGCACGCGCTTCGCTTCAACAACCAGGCGATCAATCTGCCCTGACAGGGCGTGCTCCCCGATCACCCCGACGAGCGGCACTTCGCCTTGCGAGCCCGGACCAAATAGCGCAGAAAAATCTGGATGATCCAGGACGGCGAGAGTCTCGCTCCGTATCTCGTCCTGCTCCTCGGCTGTTAGCCGATGGGTCGGCAGTGCCAAAAAACGACGCGCGGCGACCTCCCGTTCCTCGATAGGCAGCTCGGGGAGTGACTGCAGGAGCCGATGCACGAGAAGCCCGCGCTTGAACCTGTCACGCCCTTGCGCCGCGAGCGGCGAGAGAACGGGCGGCTCGGCGCCGACAGGCCGCGACGGGGCGAGCGGCTTCGGCGGATCGGG
>Ga0306920_100008485_pt1 | contig 13643 bp, 13 predicted proteins | sample flu12Cox44000170_FD_204666 | JGI IMG/M metagenome (GOLD analysis project Ga0306920, IMG submission 204666) | Lab enrichment of tropical soil microbial communities from Luquillo Experimental Forest, Puerto Rico - flux4day.12C.oxic.44.000.170 (v2)... | ecosystem: Environmental > Terrestrial >... | reverse complement strand
GGTGCGCCTCATGGGCAAGCAGCGCAAGGTGCTGGAAGATCCGGATGCGAAGCCGCCGCCCAAGCTGCCGCCGGTCAAGATCGTCAAGGGTCCGCCCTCCCCTGCCGCCAAGTATTACCAGCCCAAGCCGGGCTTCTCGAACTTCTACTTTAACAAGCTGGAGCAAGACCGCCTGCTGGCCGCCTTCCACAAACATGGGGATTTTTCCAGCCTGGGCGGGACGTGGATTATCGACGGCGGCGTGCGCCTCAAAAAGCTGACGTCACAAAGCAAGGCGCACATCGAAATTGGCGAGGAAAAAGGCAAGGATGACAAGAGCGCCAGGTCGGTGGTCAAGATGACCGTGGGCGACTTCCCATATACCCTGGAGCCGCTGAATCAAGGCGATCCAGCGGTGTTGCGTTTGCCGGAAGGTAGTGGCGGGTTGCTGGCCGCCCTGTATGTGTACCGGCAATTTTTGCTGGGCGACGGCAAGGGATTCAGCGAGTTTGCCCACGGCGGCTACGAGCCGTTTTACCCCCCTCCCGCTTCCGGCAAGCCTCCGGCTAGCCTCGGCGACCTGCGTGTCGATGCCGAAGTCATCAACAGCCGCCTGGGGCCGTTCCTCACCAAATGGTTCTTCTCCAAGACCGACTCGAAACTGCTCGGTTTCGAGCTGCGCCTGCAAGAGAACGAAGATCCATGTGAGGTCTACCTGTCCGATTACCGCCCGGTGGATGGCCGCCTCCTGCCCCACAAGATGCAGGTGCAGTACGGCAACTTCCACTACGGAACCTTCAACTTGACAAGCTTCAAGCTGGCGGCGGCGAAATAGATTCTATCAAACCCCGCAGGCTCGAAGACTCGCCTGCGGGCTTGGAAGTTTTTTAGAGGCCCCAGGGCGAGTCTTCGAGCCCTGGGGTAAAGAGATTTGCATTATGAGAAATCGCCGGATCATTGCCCTTGGCACCGTGCTGGGTGGCTTATTTCTGGTTGTCAGCGGGCTGCAGGGACAGCAGGCTTTCACCACGGTGGCCAGCCAGGTTAACAAGAAAATGGTCAAGCTGTTCGGCGCCGGCGGCTTCAAGGGGCTGCCCTCCTATGGCACCGGCATCCTGGTTTCGGCGGACGGTTTCATTCTCACGGTCAACAACCACATTCTGGCGACCACGGATCTGCGCGTCCACTTGTACGATGGACGATTCTATCATGCCAAGGTCATCGCCAAGGAGCCGGAGCTGGATGTGGCCCTGGTCAAGATCGAGGAAGAAGTGGACCATTTGCCGCACTTCGACTTCGCCAAGGAGAGCGCCCGCCCCCTGTCCGGCGCCGGCGACTGGATCCTGGCCTTCAGCAATCAGTTTCAGATCGCCACGCGCGATGAACCGATGTCGGTGCAGCGCGGCGTCATTGCCGCCCATGCTGAGCTGCGTGGCCGGCGCGGCGTCTTCAACGCTCCTTATAGCGGCGAAGTCTATTTCCTTGATGTCGTCGCGTGCAATCCGGGCGCCGCCGGCGGCATTATCACCAATCGCAAGGGCGAGCTTCTGGGCATCCTCGGCCGCGAGTTGCGCAATACCCTTACCGATACCTGGATCAACTATGCCATCCCCATCCAGGCCAAGGCGGAAGTCCAGGTGGACGAGAAATCCTCCTTTGTGGACATGGCCACCTTCGTGGATAAAGGCATGAAGGGCACCTACAGACAGAGCGAGAAGCGGGCCAAGGTGGACAAGGGGGGCTATCACGGCATCATCCTGGTGCCCAACGTAGTCAGTGCCACGCCGCCCTATGTGGAGGAAGTGATGGCGGATTCACCTGCCGCCAAGGCCGGCCTGCAAGCCGACGATCTCATCGTATACATCGACGGCGAATTGGTGCAAACGATCAAGATGTTTCGCGAATTCATGAAGGGCGTCGGCCCCGGCATGGAGGTCAAGCTCGAAGTGCAGCGCGAAAATAAGCTCAAAAGCTTGAAATTGAAGCTTACCGATCCGCCCAAGGCAAAGAAGGCGGGTTAATAACCGCTAGTTTGGATAATCTGGGAGAGATAATTCGATGCGCAGGGGTGTGTGTGGGGGTCGCCGCGCATCGAATTCGCTTTGAAATCTTTGAAAAAAGGTGAAAAACATGTCCTGGCGACGTTCTGCTGCGATTCTCGGTGTCCTGATCCTGATGGCCAACGCGGTTCGTGCCCAGGATCTCAACGATCAGTTGGAAAAAGCCATGAAGGATGCCGCCGCCAAGGTGGCGCCCAGCGTCGTGCAGATCATCACTCAGGGCGGCGCCGACCTGGTGGTGACCGGTCCCAAGGGGCCGGCCTTCCGCAAGGCTCTCGGGCCCACCACCGGCGTGGTTGTCAGCGCCGATGGCTACATCATTTCCAGCGCGTTCAATTTCCTCAATAACCCTACCACGATTCTGGTCGCCGTCCCGGGCCATGCCGATCCCTACGTGGCCAAGAAGATCGCCACCGATCGGGCTCGCATGGTGACGCTTCTAAAGATCGAAGCGGGCAAGCTACCTGTACCGGTGGCGGTGCCGCGCAAGGGCCTCAAAGTTGGCCAGTGGGCCATCGCCCTGGGCCGCACCTTGGACCTCAAGCGCAACAGCATGCCGTCGGTGAGCGTGGGCATCATCAGCGCCCTGGACCGCATCTGGGGCCGGGCCGTGCAGACGGACGCCAAGATTTCGCCCTTCAACTATGGCGGTCCGCTCATCGACATCCAGGGGCGCGTGCAAGGAATCCTCGTTCCCGCCTCGCCGCAAGGCGAGGGTGAGACGGCAGGCTTCGAATGGTACGATTCCGGCATTGGCTTCGCGATTCCACTGGAAGACATCAATGCCATCCTGCCCCGCCTCAAGGAAGGCAAGGATCTCAAAAAGGGCCTGCTCGGCATCCGTCTCAAGAGCCCGGACATCTACAGCGTGGCTCCGGAAATTGCCGAGGTGAGCAAGGATACCGCGGCCGCCAAGGCCGGCCTCAAGGCCGGCGACATCATCGTCGAGCTGGACGGCAAGCCGGTGGTGCGCATGGCCCAGATCCTGCACATCCTTGGACCGAAGTATGAAGGGGACAAGATTTCCCTCAAGTACAAGCGCGGCAAGGACGTGGTCGCGGTCAACACCCTTGAGCTGGTCAGCGCGCTTCAGGTATACGCCCATCCCTTCCTGGGCATCCTGCCCATGCGCGACGATCCCAAGCTGGGAGTGGAGATCCGCCACGTGTTCCCCAAGAGCCCGGCCGAGAAAGCCGGACTGAAAGAGGGGGATCGCATTGTCAAGCTCGGCACGAAGACCGTTCCCCCGAAGCCGTTCAGCGGGTTTAAGCCCGGCCGGGGCGAGCTATTCGATTTCCTCAACCAGCTGACTCCGGGAACCGAAATCAAGCTGGAGGTGCTGAAGAAGGACAAGAAAACCGAGACCGTGACGCTGACGCTTGATCCGCTTCCCGGCGCGACTCCCGACTCGATAGACAAGGTGCCCGAGAAGCTGCCGGAAAGCGCCACCGTCAAGAAAGCCCTGGAGCCGCTGGAGATCGGCAACCCCAAGATCAAGCCGCCCAAGATCGAGCCCAAGGAAAAGGGCGCCACCGGCATGGTCAAGCGCACCGGCGGCAGCGGCCAAAAATACTGGATCTATGTCCCCGAAGACTACGATCCCAACATCTCCTATGCCGTGGTCGTCTGGCTGCACCCGCCCGGCAAGCACAAGGACGAAGACGTGGAGAACTTCGCCGACCTCTGGGCCGACTACTGCAAGGAAAACCACATCATTCTCCTGCAACCCACTTCCGACAAGGACTCCGGCTGGGTGCCCAGCGATGCCGAGTTCGTCCTGGAAGCCCTGCGCGACGTGCTCAACCATTACACCGTTGATCGGCAGCGGGTGGTGGCGCATGGCCTGGGCGTAGGCGGGCAGATGGCCATGTACCTGGGCTTCCATGCCCGCGACCTGATCCGCGGCGTGGCCACCTCCGGCGCCGTGATCGGCGCTCCCAAGGACAATATCGCCGGGCAGCGCCTGGCCTTCTACATCTCCGGCGGCGACCGTGATCCCTTGATCAAATCCATCGCCGAAAGCCGCGCCAAGCTGGCCGCCAAGAAGTTCCCCGTGGTCTACCGCGAAATTCAAAACCGCGGCCGCGAATACTTCGAAGAACTCGTCCTCCGCGAGCTGATCCGCTGGATCGATAGCCTGGATCGGCAATAAGTCGCGAATTGGAGGCATTAGCGAACAGAGTAAGTCGGAACCTCCGATGTGGTCAACCCAGCGTGAATCTTTGGCTAAGGGCCGCTTTCTCAAGTTTCTAATCGATCTGAATTTTTCACCGATTTCATATTCAGAATTCTTGAGCCGATTGCAAAACGACGCGGACTTTCGTGCCTATTTCAATTCTTTGTTGACGGAAGCTCCATTCTCTGCATTTCGTTGGGAAACACCGCCGGTGACAGCGGCCACGGCACACCGGCTCTTTGAGTTTGTGTTGGTAGACAGTCCGGGGCTGGGACAGCACGCGGACCCTGATGCCTTGGTGGAACACTTTAAGGGTTCGAAAGAAAGCGTTGTGTCTTTTCCCAACCTCGGCAACGATGCGTTTCTTGTGGTTCCTTGCCCGGTGGGTCCCAGGTCCGCTTACGGGCACCTCGCGGCATTTGTTCGCCAAGCCCCGAAGGAGCAAAGCCACACCCTGTGGAGAATGGTTGGAAAGTTGATGGAAGAAAGGCTGGGACCGGCGCCCGTTTGGTTAAGCACCGCAGGCGCGGGCGTGCCGTGGTTACATGTGAGGCTCGATCAGAAGCCAAAATATTACGGATATGGCCCGTATCGGCAGCCGCCCTGATCTTCTTCAATTCTCAATGAATTCCCTCACCGCCGCTTGATACTCCTCCGGCGTATTCACATTGCGAAGCGATTGCAGAGTGGGATCGACATCCGCCAATTCGGATTTGCCAACCACACGCGTGGCCACGTTCTCGAAGAGGAAAACGGGCCGTAGGCGGTTTTCGGCAAGCAGACGGTGAACGGCGTCCACGACTTCGAGTCGATAAACGGCTGCGAGGGGATGATGTCGGCCGTCCACTTGGGGCACACAAATCGAATAGTCACCGAGCAATTCGATGAGGCGGCGGACAAAAGCGGGCACCAAAAAAGGTACATCACAGCTGGAAAGGTAGACGGTGTCCACTTTCCCCGTCAAATAAGTCAGGCCGGCAGTCAGGCCTTCGAGTGGGCCGCGGTCTCTTTTTTTATCGCGAACGATGGCCACGTCGGCCGGCAAGGGAGGCACTTCCTGCTGGAGCGCGGCCACGACCACAATGGGCTGGACCGCCTGGCCCAGAAGTCGGACCACGCGCGGCAGCATGAATTCGCCCGCAATAGGCAGCCACGCCTTGGATTGACCCATGCGCTTGCTCTGCCCGCCGCACAGCACGATTCCGCCTACCGATGGCATGCCATCATTCTATTTCTTCTTGGGAAGGGGAGTGATCGTCTCGAACGGGCTCTGGGGAAGCCTGGGCGTGGCGGGTTTGATCGGTGGCCAACTGGGTATTGTGAACTTCGGAAAGTAGTTGCTCAGGATAAACGGCGTCGGCGGCCGCGGCGTGGAAAACGCCTTGTTCACGTTGAGCGTCGCCATGGCCTTGCTGACGTCCACGGGCACAAATTTGATGTTCTGCGGATTGACGCCGGTGAAAAAAGAACTGGCCTGGCCTTGCTGCTGAGCCACTGCATCTACCCCAAGGGCCAAAACCAGGGCCATGGACAACAAGAACAAACCTGCGCGCATGAAATCCCCCCTTCAGACTTTCACAATCCGTTCTTTGGAATATCGGGAGGTGGAACGATAGCGGACAGTTGCTTCCTGTCAATCCCAGTAGGCAGAAATTTCCGTGTTAAAACAGACAGAATGCTATTCAAAAAAAGTGGCATGCACAGAATTAACATTCTATTTGAGAAAGACTTAAGAAAAAAGATTCCTTTCTCTGCAGAGGGACTCACATGTGCACAGAAACGCGTTTTTGCACCTTTTTTGTCGTAACATCTTTATGCTAAAACAGTTATTTCGCTGCATGTGCGGTTGCACAGAATCTGCAGCGAAACCATTTCGTGAGAATTCGACTGAGGACCGCCTTTCTAGATTGAGCCGGTGATGGCAGCGCAAAGAATTCTTTCAAAGAAAAAACCGGAAGCCCCTTTCGGATGACCTCCGGTTTGCAAAATGCCCGAATAGGTTAGCGGAAGTAAGCCGGAGCGTAATAGTAGCCGGAATAATAACCGGGGCTGTAATACGACTGGGTGTAGACGCCGCGGGGCCGGAAGATTCCCAGGCCCACGTAACTCCGCGTTGTCACCACGCCGGGAGAGTAGTAGGAGGTGGTCGGATAGTAGTAGGACGTGGTCGGATAATAATAGGTTGTGGTGGGATAATAGGCGACGGTGGAAACCGGCGGAGCATAGTAGGAATAGGTGACCGGCGCGGGCGGATAATAGACGGTGGTCGGGGGCGAATAATAGCTGTAGGTTACCGGAGGCGCGACGACAGGAGGATAGTAAACGACGTACTGGGCGCTTGCCGGCGCTACCGCGACCAAAGCCAACACGGCCAAGGCGAGAGCAGCAATCGTCATGAAGCGGTGCATGGATGTTTCTCCTTGGGGGAATGATTTAACGCCAACACACCGTAGACAATGTTATGCTATGGCTCCGGTCATGCCTGGTCAATGCTCGGGCTGCGAAGTTTTTGACGAATTTGCATATTTTTATATCTGGTCCAGGCCGCGGAAAAATCGCGGCGCATGAGGTGCCCCAGCGCTATCAGTCGGTCCGTATCGTCGTCAGGGCGCAAACGCTCCGTCGCTTCTGCGTGAAGCAAAGCTTCCCGCCCATCTCCGCAAGCAATCGCCATACTTGCCGCCGCCACAAGACGCGCACGCTCCTTCTCCAGGCTCACCAGCAGCGACAGATCCGCTCGGCAGCGCCGGCAGATGGCTTCGATATTCTCAGCGCGACAAACGGGACAACGCATAAACAAATCCAGGAATCAGGAGTCAGAGGTCAGGAGTCAGAAGTCAAGGAATCCTTAACCTGATTCCTGATCCCTGACCTCCTGACTCCTGATTTATGCATCTTCAATGTAAAACAAGATATCCGTCAGCTCATTGCTGCCCGCGGTGACCTGTTCCCACTGGCGGTCGGTCAGGGCGGTGCGGACCTTGGTCATGAGTCGTTCCACCTCGGTGCGGTCCTCGGCGGGGAGCCGGCCGAGCAGGCGGTCGGCCTTTTCCAACAGGGCGCGAGCCTGCACAGTCTCGCGCTGCCCTTCGCGCGGACCGGGGACGAGCTGTGGAATGGCCAGCTCTTCGGGAATCTCCTCCACAGCTTCTTCCTGGTCACCGCTGTCGCTCCAGAGGCGCTCGAGGCGCTGGCGAGCCAGGTCGCGCTCGTCGCGCTCGAAGCGGGCCAGGGCATTTTCAATGGTAACCTGTTTCTGCAAACCGGTGGCGCGCTCGCGGGCGGAAACCTTGAGCATGCCGTCCAGATTGAGATCGATCTGGACGACGAGTTGATTGCCCGCAGGAACCTGTGCCAACCCCTGTATCAGGAATTTGCCCACGGCATAATTGTTCCGCACGTCCCCGTGCTCTCCCTGGTAGATATCGATTTCCACACTCGTCTGGCGATCGTGAACCGTGTGAAATACCTCACTGCGCGAGGCGGGCAACGGCGTGTTGCGGTGCAGGATGGGAGCGAAACGGAAGGGAAAATCGTAGCCCTGCGAGAGATCGAGGCACTTGATGCCGAGGGAATGCGGGGTGATGTCCACCAGAACCGGGCCGACATCGATGCCGGCGATGAGTCCGGCCTGGAGAGCCGCCCCCATGGCCACGCACAGGTCCGGGTTGACTTCCTGATGGGCAGGTTGGCCGAGCCGTTCCTCCAGCAGCCGGGAAATGATGGGTGTGCGCGTGCTGCCCCCAACCAGCACGACCTTGTTGATGGCCGATCCGGTCAGATGCGAGTCGTCCAGGGCCCGCTGCACGCAATCCATGGTGCGATCCAGCAGCGGGCGGATCATGTCCTCGTATTCCTCGCGGCTGATTTCCATGGTCAGGTGCAGGGCTTGCCCGTCCTTCTCACCAATGAATTCCTCCTCGATGCGCGCGAACGGATGGAAGGAGAGATTGCGCTTGGCCGTTTCCACCGCGCGCAGTAGCCGGGCACGGGCGACCAGGTTGGCGCCCAGATCGATGCCGTGATCCGCCTGGAATTTGCTGGTCACGTGCTTGAAGAGCAGGTCATCGAAATCGTCGCCACCCAGCTGGGTATCGCCGTGGCTGGCCAGCACCTCGATGACGCCTTCCTGAGCCTGGACGATGCTCACGTCAAACGTGCCCCCGCCTAGGTCGTACACCAAGATTCGCTGTAGCTCGTTGTGCTTGGGATCGTAGGTGAGGGAGGCCGCAGTGGGTTCATTGAGTATGCGGACGACTTCGAGGCCGGCCAGGTCGCCGGCTTCGCGCGTGGCCTGTCTCTGGGCATCATTGAAATAGGCCGGCACGGTGATGACCGCCTTGTTCACCGGGGCGCCAAGCTGAGCGCAGGCGCGGTCGCGCAAGGCCCGCAGAATCATAGCGGAGATTTCTTGCGGCCGATAGTCCTGGTCCCCCAGCCGGACCGTAACGTCCTGCCCCATTTTCCTCTTGATCGACTTGACGGTTCGCTCCGGGGCGAGCACCCACTGGTTGCGTGCTGCCGTGCCCACCAGCAGCCGCCCATCCTCCGCCAAGCCCACGAACGAGGGCACGATGGGATCGCCGTCCTGGGCAAAAACGTGCGGCTGGCCATCCTGAACCAGGGCCACTTCGCTGTTGGTTGTACCGAGATCAATGCCAAGAATTGATTCGGACATACGGTTTTCCTCCCTGAAAGGAGACACTTCCTTTACCCCATCCTATAAAATCGGCCGGAAATGGTAAACAAAGAATCTGCTGGCTTTCAGAGCAAGCACTTGCGCACGTTGCCGGGCTACAAAAACCGGCGAACGAAACAAGCGCGGCTCTCGGTGCCGAGGACCCCCAGCGCCAGACGGCGGTCGAAAAACCACTGAATCGCCAGCCCGCCGATCAGTAGAAGGCTCACCCACTGGTAATACGTCAGTCCCAGCCACCAGGCCGGCTCGGGGCGGATGAACTCCGTCAAGAAGCGATAGGCCCCATAAGCGATGAGATAGAGCTTCAAGCGCTGGAACCGAAGCGCGTCGCGCCGCAGCAGCTGCCACAGCAGCAAGGCCATCGACAGGTGAAAAACACTCTCGTAAACCTGCGTCGGGTGCCGATAGACGCCGTCGCCGTAATCGACGCCCCAGGGCAGGTCCGTCGCCACGCCGGCGCAGCAGCCGTTGAAATAACAGCCCCAGCGCCCGACCGCCAATCCCAGGGCCAGCGGCAAGGCGAAGGCGTCGCCCGTCTTGATGCGCAGTCCGAGGGCCAGCTTGGCGAGCTCGACACCCAGATAGCCGCCGATCAGTCCCGTGGTAATCGTCTTGCCGTCAGCCAGCCAGAGACCGGAGTCGGACCAGGTGAACGGCAGTTTGGCGCCGAGCGAGCCCCCGATGAAACCGGCCGCCATCAGCGCCAACCGTTTCCACACAGGCAGGGCGACCACTGCCGCGGACTTCGGCATCTGCCGGTATGCGATGAGAAACACGGCGAAGGAGAGGAACATGAAGACAGCGTAGGCCAGCCGCTGCGGGGTCATGGTGTCACCAAAGTCAGTGGGGGTTGCAACCCTTGCTGCAGTTTTGCAGGGCCTGGGCTATCGCCAGCATGGCCACGAGGATAACGAGGGCTGCACCCATCACGGCGGTCGCACAGCCCCCGGCAATCGCGGTGCCGGCAGCAGCAGCCGGCGTCCGGCTCTTGTGGGCAACCCGGGCGACACCAATCAGAACCAGGACGACCAGCCCGATGCCAAGAATCAGGATAACCTGCGGGTCCCAGTCGAAATTACCTCCGAGGACGACAGCAAACAGGCCAATAAACCCCAGCACACCCACGGCAATGAGGCCGGCGCCGACTGCACTGCTGTCCCGGCGCACCTCGATATCCAGTGGTCTTTCGGTCCAATCTTCCAGGCGGTGCCGGTCCGCGTACCGTGCGCGGATTCCTGTGGAGGCCGAAGGAACCGCGAGCTGAGCATTACAGAACGGGCAATACTGCCATCCGCCCTGCACCGCCTTGCCGCAGCGCGGGCATTGTTCCAGCGGAGACGCTTCGGTCGCGGCGGCGGCTCCCCGTGCCGGCGGTGTGGTCCGGATGCCCACGCCGGGATTGGCCACCTTGTTCAGGCAACTGGGGCAGGTCAGTTCCGCTTCCCTTATGCCTTCGGCAATCTCCAGGCGCTGCCGGCAGAAAGAACAAATGACTTCGTAAGCCATGTTCAATCCTCGCGACCTTGAGGAATGCTCACCGGATAACCGCGAACCAGCCGGCGGGCCTGACGCACCGTCTGGCCGGCCAGAAACCCGGCCGTTGCCAACCCCAGCACGAAAATAACCTGCTGCGTTCGCGGAATCCGCACCAGCGGATTCGAATAGTATTCCTCCCAGCCGACCTGAAACCAGGCATAGGCCCCGAGCAGGAACAGATAGCACGCGATCGAACCGAGCGTGGCAGCGTACACGAGAGGGAGCGAAAGCCGCAGTGCGGCCGCCGCGATCACCAGGAAGTAGAGCACCACCAGCGGGCTCTTCACCCCGCCAGCCTGGGCCAGCAGCAGGGTAAGCAACGCCAGGTCGCCCGCCGTGGCGGCGTACTTCAGCACTGGCCACACCTGGCGGTGCGAAAGCAGGTAATAGATGGCAAACGCCAGGATCGCCCACGCCACCGCAACGGCAGTCGTTGCCACGTGGAATGGACCGATCACCGTGGGATCGTCGCGAAAGACGTAGACGTTGAGCAGATGGTGGGCGTAGAAGGCCAGGATGGCAGCCACCCGGACCAGGTTGACCCGCGCCTCGCCGGCCCACCCTTCGAGCCGGCGTGCAGCCGCCCAGGCATCCCCAACGGAGTTCGCACGAGCAATGGACATAACGCCCTCGGTCGGTTGGGACAATCGTTCTCTGGCGAAATATAGTGAATGCCGAGCGGTGCGGCGACTTGGGAACCGATGAGGAATGAGGGACGAGGAATGAGGGATAAGAGATGAGGAACGAGGAATGAGAAGAAGGCAATGAACGATGCTTCAACGCTCATTCCTCGTCCCTCGTTCCTCGAATTCATTCCGTTCTTTCCCGCAGCCGCCGACCGGCTTCCCCCAGGCTCTTCAGCTTGAAGTACGCTTCTTCCAAGGGAATGGCGTGATCCTTGCCCGGAGCGAAGCCGCAATCTGGATTGAGGCTGATTCGCTCGGCAGCAACATGTTCCAATGCTTTTTCAACCCGTTCAACAATTTTCTCCGGCGTGTCGATCTCCGGAAAGCGAACGTCCACGCAGCCCAGGCCGATCTTCATGTGCAGCGGCAGCTCTTTGAGCACGGCCACATCGCCGGCCACCGGGATCGAAAACTCCATGAGAAATTGATCGACTTGCAGTCGCTTGAGGTGTGTCAAAATAGCTTCGTAACCGCCCGCGGCCCCCCAGCCTTGCCGGCCCCAGTTGCGCCGGCACAGATGGACGGCCAAGGTCACTCCCTTTACTCCGGAAACGATGCAGTTGATCATGTCCACGGCCCGCGCCATCTCGGCTTCCGGATCGGCAAACTTGGCGCGCACGGCCGGGTCCACCAGCACACACAGATGCGGCTCATCGAGCTGGATCACATCCACGCCCACGTCCTTGATGGCCAACAGCTCCGCACGCAAGATGGGCACCAGCGCTTCACAAAATTCCGTACGTGTCGGATAGGCGGCCCTAGAGTATTTCTCCACCCACATGCGCTCGCCGATGAGATAGGGGGAAGGCAGGCACATCTTGACGTGCCGATCGGTGTTTTCCTTGAGGAAGCGCGCCTCTTCGGCAATGATGCCGGGCCGGCACGGTGTCATCTTGCCGGTGACCACCTGGTGGTAGGCGAAGACATCGCGCTTTACCCACTCGAAGCCGTGCATGATCTCGGCAATAACATCGACATAGGATTCGCGCCGCCATTCGCCGTCGGAAATGATGTCGATGCCGGCCCGCTCTTGCATGCCGATGGCGAAGCGGACGGCATCGTCCATGCGCCGCTGCCAGGCGGGATCGGGTTTGTCGCGCCGCGAGCCGGCCTTGAAGAGGTCCTTCACATACTGTGGCCGCGGTAGACTGCCGACGACGGTAGTAGGAAAAAGCGGCAAGGGACCGCGCATTTCATTTAACCTCCTCAAGATAACCCAAACGCGTCTCGCCTTGCTGGTTGGCCTGCCAGTATTTTCCGGAGCCGACATCCAGACATGTTAGCCAGCCGTTACCATACGCCCAGGTATCGATGCAAATGGCATGGCCAATATTCTTGGGTTTGCCTGATTTCTGCGAAGTGTGCCCGCAAACCATAGTTTTTCCTGATTCATGCGGAGGAGGACCATCAAAACTCTCCCAGTACAACATGAAGTCAGGTTGCTCCTGCAACGGACAGTCGGGGTGAGCATTGGCGTGGACGAAAAAATGCGTATCGATCTCAAACCAAGCCCGGGTTTGCTCCTCCAGGAACTCCCAGTGGGAATCCGGGATATCGACCAGCCGGCCGGGGTCGCCGAAAGGTGAATAAGATGCCAGAGTCGCATCGCCGCCACATTTCACCCACTCCTTGCAATCCTGGTCGCTTTCTCGGGCTTGAAGCATCATCAGTTCATGATTGCCGCGCAAGGCAATCAATTTGTTTTTCTTGGCATAAGCTATGAGCCAATCCAGCACGGCGCACGAATCCGGCCCACGATTGACATAGTCACCAAGGGTGATAATCACGTCCTCGGGCGTGAATGGCACAAAAGCAGCCAAAGTGGTCAGGGCCTTGAAACAACCGTGAATATCTCCAACCGCCAGATGTCGCATTACCGTCTCCTGCCGCGGCGCTTCTTCACCTGCGGCGCCGCCGTCGGCTGGCCTTTCAGCTTGGCGATGCGGTCGCGCAACTCCGCGGCGCGCTCGAACTCCAGATTGGCGGCAGCAGCCAGCATCTCGCCGTGCAATTCCTCCAAGTATTCCTCGGTCACGTAATCGGTTTGACCGACCACCTCGGCAGCCATCTTGTGGGCCGCAATTTCCTCCTCGATGCCCATGTTGATGGCCGAACGCACGCTTTCCGGTGTGATATGGTGCTGCGTGTTGTATTCGAGCTGCAAATCACGGCGGCGTTGCGTTTCGTCGATGGCCCGCTGCATCGAATCAGTGACCTTGTCGGCATAAAGGATGACTTCGGCGTTGATGTGCCGGGCGGCCCGGCCGATGGTCTGGATCAGCGATGTCTCGCTTCGCAAAAAGCCTTCCTTGTCGGCATCGAGAATAGCCACCAGGGAAACCTCTGGCAGATCGAGTCCCTCGCGCAGGAGGTTGACGCCAACCAGTACATCAAACCCGCCTTCACGCAACTCGCGGAGGACCTGCACGCGCTCGATGGCATCCAGTTCGGAGTGCAGCCATTTGCAGCGCAGGCCAGCATCCTTGAAGAAGGAACTCAGGTCCTCG
>Ga0306920_100008484_pt1 | contig 13643 bp, 11 predicted proteins | sample flu12Cox44000170_FD_204666 | JGI IMG/M metagenome (GOLD analysis project Ga0306920, IMG submission 204666) | Lab enrichment of tropical soil microbial communities from Luquillo Experimental Forest, Puerto Rico - flux4day.12C.oxic.44.000.170 (v2)... | ecosystem: Environmental > Terrestrial >... | reverse complement strand
CATCATCGCCGGGACCAGCAGCATGGTCGGCCCCAGTGGCCCAAAGCCGAGCGACGACGTGCCATAGCCCGCCTTCACGGCCGCGTGGTTGGTGGCGGCGTAGGCGTTGTTGACGCCGAACAGCTTGTGCGCCTCAAGGTTGAACGAACTGACGAAGCTGGCGTGCGAGTTGAACAGCAGGAGGGCCACGACGACGGCGAAGCCGATCATGCCGCCGATGAAGCACCACCGCTGGACCTTGGCGTAACCAGCCATCCCGATCGACACGAGGATGCCGGCCACCGCAATGGTGATGAGCGACACCACGAAGATCCCGTTGTGCGTGCCGAACCACGCGGCGCCACCCGCCGGCCAGGTCCATTTCATCGTCGCCCAGAGTGGCTCGAACAGTTGGACCGCCAGGATGTTGCCGTAGATCGGCGCCCACAGCCACAGGATGAACCACCAGCCGGTGACCGCCATCACAAAGCCCAGGCCGCTCCAGAGGATCCGGGTCTGCCAGACGTAGTCACCGCCGGCTCTAGGGATCGTGACGATGAGCCCGCTGTAAGCGATGACCAGGAACGAGACCCAGATACCCGAGATAATCACCGCTGTGATCAGCTGTCCCTTGGGGAACGCCGGCCCAGCGAAGGTGAACTCGTAGATGCCCAGGGTGACGAAGTTGGTAGCCAGGACCGCATAGATCATCGAGTCCCTGACGTTCCAGCCACGGACGAGGCCGGTGGCCTTCCGCAGGAACAGTGCAGGCCTTTCCTCACCAAGTGCTTCAGCAGCCATAACTTGCCTCCCATGTGGGGCTGACCCGGGGTGTGCTAAGACCGGCCCTGGTGCGTGAGCCGGGTGACAGCGCTCAACCGTTCACGAGAATATATTTGGCGACCTTGCCCTTCTTCGCGTTCAGGTCCAGCAGTGCTCCCTGCAGGACGCCATCACCGTAGACGCTGCCGGGATTAATGGCGAGCGTCCTGCCCATCTTCTTTACACCACGGCTCTCGTGAATGTGGCCATGAACCGAAAGCATGGGCTGATAGCGAACGATTGCGTCCCGAACGGCCTTGGATCCGACCGGTTTCATCACCGCTCCGCCGTGGATCGGGCGGAGAGTCGCGTCCAGGGCAGGCGCCTCGTCCAGGCCGCTGCCATAGGGCGGGGCGTGGAAGTTGAAGATGGCGCGTTCCATGTCCGGCACCAGCTCGGCGACCGCGTCGATCTTCGGCGCCAGTTCCTCGTCCGGCGCCTCACGGAAGGTGTCCCACGGCGTCGGGTTGGTCCAGCCCATCGACACCAGGTGGAACCCATCGAGATCGAGCAGCTTCCCCTCGGCGAAGGTCACGCATGGCGACGACTCGATAACGGGGTCGATTTCGAAGAAGTCGTCGTTGCCGCCGTTCAGGATGCACGGCACCTGGCCGCCCCCGAGCTTGGTGTCGGCCATGTCCAGCCAGCGGTCGAGGGAGGAGAGCATCTCAGTGCCGAACCGCTCGTCGACCGCGCCTTCCTCCTTGCTGAGGTGGTCCAGCTCGTCCGGGCTCATCAGCGCCGGGTACGACCCGCGGTTGCGGATCTGGGTCTGGATCTTCTCGAGCTCTTCCTTCGACTCGATGCGGCGCCGCTGCCCGCCGAACACGACCTCCCAGTACCCGTTGTGCGTGGTGATCGGCACCATGACCTTGCCGGTGACGTCACCGCCGAGGATGACCATGTCTGCCTTGTAGAAGGCGGCGGCGTTGAGGAACTTCCGCCAGCAGATTTCCGAGCCGTGAATGTCGGTGGCAAAGAAGACTCGCACTGGGACCACCTACTGCCTTCCCGCGCACCCTGCGCAACTAACGTGCGCTCTGTGCAACGTGTAGCACTAGCGGGAAAGCGCCGTCAAGCAGGACAGATCCATCAATGTGCGACTTCTTCTGGTAGCTCGTACCAGCGGACCCGCTCGCCCACGTTCGCCCGCAGCTTCCACTTCATCGACTTGGGTGTCTCGACGGCGAGCTCCAGCAGCCGCCCCGCCTGGGCGACGGGCTCGTAGACGTGGTTGCCCGGGATCAGGGCAGGCCGGTCCCCCAGCAGCTCTTCCATCTTGGCCAGGTTCCCCGTGACGGTCCGCCACCATCCCCAGTCCGTGCCGAGCAGCTTGCAGAAGCGGTCGGTGTCGATCGATGCCTGGGAGCCTCCGCCCACCGGCAGCGCGGCGAGCAGGTGGACGATGTCCCGCAGGTCCTTCTCGTTCAGCTCGACGATCTGCAGCTTGGACAGCAGCACGTCCACCGCGTCGATGGTGACCGGCTGGCGGTCGAAGTTGGGCCGGAAGTCGAGCACATGGCACATGCTCAGCCGGTCCACCATCACATCGATGGCCCGCCCGGACGGGGCGTTGAAATACATCTGGCGGTCGCCGTTCAGGTTGTTGAACCTGCGGTCCGGCTCGCAGCCCGCTCCGGCCAGGTAGTCCGCCACCTTCTTGCGCTGCTTGGTCACGCAGGCGAAGTCGATGTCCTGATCGCGGCGCAGCCGCGGCGGGAACTCGGGGCAGAGCACCCGCACCGCGAGCCCGCCGAGGAGCTTGAGCCCGAGCGAGGCGTCGGCCGCGCCGCGGGCCAGCCCGAGGGCCTCGGGCAGCGGGTCGTCAGCGGATGAAGGGGTGCCAGCCGCATCGGGTGTCGTCATGCCAGCCTGCTCTCACACATCGCGGCGGCACCCGCGGCGGCACCGCCCGGCACTGTACTGCTCAGCGAGTATGCCACGAGGGCCGCAGAGCGGGCATGCCGGAGGTCGCGGCCCCGCGGAACGGTTGACGCCCGCCGCGCCGCCTCGCCATCCTTGTTGCATGAGCGAGGCCCCGGTTGCGCCCAACGCGACCTACCACTCGGCCGAGCGGGTGCTGGCACTACTCAAGAGCTTCGATGACACCCGGGCGACCCTCCATGCCCTTGGCCTTTTGTGCGCCAGCGCCTGAACCAGAGGGGGCCGGTCATGCTTGAGCATCTGATCTGTGTGGGCGGTACCTGGCGGGACGGGCGCGCGGGCGTGATGACGGCGGTCAGCCCGTCGTCCGGCGGGGTGTTCGCCTCGGTGAGCGTGGCCGGCCCGGCCGACGTCGACGACGCGGCCGCGGCGGCCGGTGCGGCCGCGCCGTCCTGGGCGGCGCTGTCCGCCTTCGACCGGGCCGCCTGCTGCCGCCGCGTCGCGGCCGCGATCGACGGCCGCGCCGAGGACCTGGCCCATGCGCTGGCCGAGGATCAGGGCAAGCCCCTGGCGGCCGAGGCACGCGACGAGGTCAGCGAGCTGGCCGAATACTTCCGGATGGCCGCCGAGGATGCGGTGCGCCTGCCGGGTGGCGCACCGCCGTCCACCTCGCCGTCGCGGCGGGTGCTGACGCTGCGGGTGCCGCTCGGCGTCGTCGGCGTGATCAGCCCGTGGAACTGGCCGTACACGATGGGGGCCGAGCTGTTCGCGCCGGCCATGGCGGCGGGCAACGCCGTGATCTGGGTGCCTGCGCCGACCACGTCGGCGTGCTGCGCGCTGCTCGCGGAGGTCATCACCGGGGCGGGCGTCCCGGCCGGGGTGTTCAGCTTCCTGCCCGGCCCGGGACCGGTGGTCGGCGACGCGGTGGCCGGTCACCCGGGGGTGCACGCGGTGGGCTTCATCGGCTCGGTGGCCACCGGCGCCAGCGTGGCCGCCCGGGCGGCGGGCAAGACGCAGCTGCTGGAACTGGGCGGCAACGGTCCGATGGTGGTGCTGGAAGACGCGGACCTCGGCCTGGCCGCGGAGGCGGCGCTGGAAGCCGCGTACCTGTGCGCGGGCCAGAGTTGCACGGCCGGTGAGCGGTTCCTGGTCCAGGCCGGCGTCCGGGCGGAGTTCGTGGAGCGGGTGGTGGCGGCCACCAAGGACCAGGTGCGCCTCGGCGACCCGTTCGACGCCGCGACCACCATGGGGCCGCTGAACAACGAGCCCACGGCGGCCAAGTTCGACCGGCACGTGGCCGGGGCGCTGGCCCAGGGGGCGCGGGTGTGCTGTGGCGGCGGCCGGGCGGCCGGGTTCCCCACCACCCTGTTCGCCGAGCCGACGGTGCTGGACGGGGTCACGCCGGACATGGAGATCGCCCGGGAGGAAACGTTCGGCCCGGTGGTCCCGGTCATCGAGATCGGCTCCGCGGAGCAGGCACTGGAGATGACCAACTCCTCCCCGTTCGGGCTCACGGCCGCCGTGTTCACCGAGGATCTGGAGCGCGGGCTGGCGTTCGCGGAGCGGGCCCGGGCCGGCTGGGTGAACATCAACGCCTCGACCAACCTGTGGGAGTCCCACCTGCCGTTCGGCGGGCGGTCCGGCTCAGTGAGCGGCCGCGGCCGGGTCGGCGGGCGGTTCGCCATGGAAACCTTCACCGAGCCGAAGACGGTCGTCTACCCGGCTCCCCGGTACGGCACGTGAACTCGCGTCAACCTCGACGAAGCGGAAGGCAGCGGCGCACATGACCACGCACCCAGGCGCCGAGCACATCGGCATCGGCGCCGACGGCAGCGTCGTCGGGCGGTCGTGACCGCGCCTGGCGAGCCGCCGCCGCAGGAGAGTGGCGGGCCCGGGACCGGCGAGCCGGGAACGGCCATGCCGGGCGGCCCGGCTACGGCCGGAACCGGCCGGGCCGGGTACCTGGACATGCGGGTCGGCGAGTTCCTCGAGGGGCTCGCCGCCGCCCGGCCGGCCCCGGGGGGCGGCTCGGCAGCGGCCATCGCGGTCGCCCTCGCCGCCGCCCTGTGCGCGATGACGGCGGAACTGTCGGCACGCCATCTGGCCGAGGCACCCCGGCTTGCCGCGGAGTCGCGGGGGCTGCTGCGCCGGGCGGCCCCGCTCGCCCAGGCTGACGCGGACGCCTACGCCGGCGTGCTCGCCGCGTGCCGGGCAGCGGGCCAGCCAGCCGGCCGGCCGCGCGAGGAACGGGTCTCCGTCGCGCTGGCGCGGGCCTCGGAAGTGCCCCTGGAGGTGGTGGATCTCGGCGACCGGGTGGCCGCGCTGGCCGCAGAGATCGCCCACCGGGGCAATCCCGCCGTGCGCGGTGACGCCCTCACCGCCGCCGGGCTCGCCGCCGCCGCCGCGCAGGCCGCCGCGGCACTGGTACGGATCAACGTCGCGGGCATGCCGGATGATCCCGGGCGCGCCCGCGCCACGCGCCTGGCCGCCCACGCCGCGCGCCAGGCCGCGCAGGCGGCGCGCCAGGCCGACGAAGCCGTCCGCGCCGCAGACTGACCGCGCTCCCGGCGCGCCAGGCCGGCGAGCCCGTCCGCGCCGCAGCCGGCCGCGCCGGCGGCGGTCAGCCCCGGGTGATCACCTGGAAGGTGGCCAGCGCGGGGTCGGCGGCGTAGGCGATCCGGCCGCCCTGCGCCTTGGCCGTGCGCAGCGCCGCCAGGGCGTCGCCGGTGATCATCTCGCCGGGCGCGAGCACCGGAATGCCCGGCGGATATGGTGCCACAAGCTCGGCGCTGATCCTGCCGACGGCGGCATCGGCCGCGACGGTCTCGTTCGGTGCGAAGAACGCCTCGCGCGGCGCGATGGCCATCTGCGGCGACACCGACCAGGCGGGGGACGGCTCGGGCCGCCGGGGCGGGCCGCGGTGCCGCTCGATCGCGGCGGCCAGCACCGTGATGAACCGGGCCACGGTGTCTTCGGTGTCGGCGAGCGTGACGATCGGGATGATCATGTCCCGGTCACCCAGTTCTACCGGCATCCCGGCGGCGATTAGGTCGGCTTCCACGGCGTAGCCGTCGGCCCCGGCCCCGGCGAGCAGCACGACCAGCTTGGCCGGGTCCACGCCGGGACCGTCAAGCACGGCCACCCCGGGTACCTCGGCCAGCCGCTGCCGGGCGGTGGCCACCAGCCGCAGCAGCCGTGCGCACAACTGCTTGCCGTCACGGGCCAGCAGGGCCCGCGACGCGTCGATGCTCGCGATGATCGCCCCCGCCGGGCTGGTGGTGTGGGTGGCCTCGAAGGCGCGGTCGAGCCTGGCCCGGCCGAGGCGCTGGGTGCGGGCGAGCACCAGCGCGCCCTGGGTGCTGGCCGGCAGTGCCTTGTGCGCGCTTGTCACCATCGCGTCCGCTCCCGCGGCGATCGCATGTGCCGGGAGGTCGGGGTGGAACCCCAGGTAGGCCGCCCAGGCGGCGTCCACGATGAGCGGAACGCCCGCCTGATGCGCGGCATCGGCGTGCCCGGCCAGGTCTCCCGTGGTGCCCACGTAGGAGGGGTCGCCGAGGAACACCGCGCAGGCCCCGGGGTGGGCGGCGAGGGCCTCGCGCACCGTGCGCACCGCGACGCCACCGGGCAGGCCGGTGCCCGGGTCCCGCTCCGGCAGTACCCACACCGGGCGCAGGCCCGCCAGCACCAGCCCGAGCAGCAGCGACCGGTGCAGGCACCTGGTGACGATCACCTCCTGCCCGGGAGCCCCGACGGCGAGGGCGAGCGCCTGGTTGCCGTGCGTGGAACCGGCCACGGACAACCGGCACCAGTCCGCGCCCCAGAGCCGCGCGGCCCGGGATTCGGCATCGGCCACCAGCATGTCGGCGTGCTTGATCGTGTCCACGCCGCCGTAGAGCGGGGTGTCCCCGGCCACCACGGCCCCGGTCAGGTCCTGCCGCTGCTTGTGCCCGGGCGTGCACATGGGCGTGAGGCCGCCGCGCTCGGCCGCCGCGGTCGAGGCCAGCCACCCGTCGAGCAGGGGGGCGTCGGCGCGCAAGCCGAGCGGGTCGCGCGGGTCGGTCACGGACCGAGCATGTGGGGCCACGAGGTTAGTCTGCCCGACGACACGGCATGCCCCGTAGGCCGGTGCAGTGGCGCGGCCGGGCGCGATTACGCTACGGGCGTGGTGACCCCCCGAGAAGACCTGGCCGCGGCCCGGGCCAGTTACCCGCAGTCCGGCTTCCCCGACATCCCGGGCTCGGCCGACATCCTGCTCATCCGGCACGGCCAGTCCGAGCCCTACGTGCCGGGCACGCCGTTCCCCCTTGTGGGCGGGCACGCGGATCCGGCACTCACGCCCGGCGGGCACGAACAGGCCCGGCACCTGGCCGACCGGCTGGCCACCGCGGGGATCGGCGCGATCTACGTGAGCACGCTGCGGCGCACCGCCCAGACCGCGGCGCCGCTCGCGGCCCGGCTTGGCCTGGCCCCGGTGGTGGAGCCCGGGCTGCGCGAGGTGCACCTCGGCGACTGGGAAGGCGGCGAGTACCGGCAGCGGGCGGCCGAGCGCGACCCGATCGTCCGGCAGGTCTTCGAACAGGAGCGCTGGGATGTGATACCAGGCGGGGAGACCTCGGCGTCGCTGTCCTCGCGGGTGCGCGCCGCGATCGACCGGCTTGCCGCCGGGCACGCCGGGCACCGGCTGGCCGTGTTCACCCACGGCGGCGTGATCGGCCAGGCTCTGGCGCTGGCCAGCGGGTCCCGGCCGTTCGCCTTCCTCTCGGCGGACAACGCGTCCATCTCCCGGCTGCTGGTGGTCGAGCAGCGGTGGATCGTCCGCGGCTTCAACGACACGGCGCACCTGTCGGGCTGACATCTCCGATGCCCGGCCGTGAACCCGGCCGGGTCCGCCTCCGTGGTAAAGGGCACAGGGATCGGCCGCCGGGCCGCGCAACCCCTCCCAGGCACGGCCCGGCGACAGCCCCGGAGCGGTCGCGGTTACCCCGAGAGCTGCGGCCGCTCCGGTCATCCCGGCCCGGGAGTCCGGCCCGTTGGGTCCGGCGCGCGGACATGGAGCGGCCGCGGCGACCACGGCGCCGCGGCCGCTCCGCCGGCATTATCCTCCCTAATGATCATGATTGAGGCCCATCCGGCGCGAGCATGCGGGCTATCCCGGCTGCGCCCCGATCAGCGGGGCCAGCAGGTCACCGCGCTCCGCCACCCGGTCCAGCACCTCGCCGCCGGTGAACACCAGATCCTCCGGCTGCCCGCACCCGGCGACCTCCTCCCAGGTCACCGGCGTGGACACCGTGGGCCGGACGCGGGCACGCAACGAGTAGGACGCGATCGTGGTCTTGTGGGCATTGTTCTGGCTCCAGTCGACCAGGACCTTGCCGGGGCGCAGTGACCTGGTCATCCGGGAGACCACCACGCCTGGGTGCTGGCGTTCCAGGTGCTCGGCCAGCGTCCGGGCGATCGCGCTGGCCTGGTCGGAGCTCATCCCGGCCAGCGGGGCGAGCAACTGGAGGCCCTTGCCGCCCGAGGTCTTGGCGAACGCGTCGAAGCCGGCCTCGGCCAGCAGCGGGCGCAACCACAGCGCCACCGCGCAGCATTCCACGATGGTCGCCGGCGCACCGGGGTCGAGGTCGAAGACGAGCAGGTCAGGCTCGGCCACGTGGGGGACCCGCCACATCGGCGTGTGCAGTTCCAGGCCGGCCAGGTTCGCGGTCCAGATCAGGGTGGGCAGGTCACCGGCGATCACATACCGCACCCAGTCCCGGCCCGAGGTGGAGCCGGGCGCGGGCAGCCGCTCGGTCCGCACCCAGTCCGGCCGGTGGTCCGGGGCATGCTTGTTGTAGAAGTGCTGGCCGGTGACCCCGTCGGGGTACCGCTTGAGAGTCAGCGGCCGGTCGGCGATGTGCGGCAGCAGCACGGGCGCGATGCGCAGGTAGTAGTCGATCACCGCGCCCTTGGTGAACCCCGTCTCCGGGTACAGCACCTTGGCCAGGTTGGTCAGGACCAGGCTCCGGCCCTCGACTTCGACCGCAACCTTCTCGGGATCGGGGCTCATGTCCGCCGCCCCTTCCCGCCCGGCTGAGGTCACCTGCCGCCTGCCCGTCTGAGCTACCCGCGCCCCGATCAGGCAAAACGATCCAGGCGCCCAGGCCAGATCCCGCCCGCCGCCGGGCATCGGGCAGGCCCGTCCTGACGTGGTGATTTACCGATCATGTCATCCGATGGCGGCGCTGGCGCGTCAACCTCATGGAACCCTGGCAGTTCGCGAATCGCTGCACGCGAACTGCCAGGGCTGAATTTTGCGGGGCCGGGGCGGGCGGCCGACTGACCGCCCATTCGGCTGAGTCACACGAAATCATCAGGAATCCTGGATCGGACCCCAAACTGCGGGCGATGGACTGACAGTGGCGGGCCGCCCCGGAGAACCCAGGATCCCCCGTCCGCCGGGGTGTCCCGCCGCCAGGGTCAACCTGTTCCTGGCCGATGGCGAGGCGGCGTTCCAGGAGGTCTTCCACGTGCACCTGCACGTGATCGCGCGCACCCCCGGCGACGGGTTCCCGATCCGGGCGAAGTGGCGCCGTCCGGCGCGGGCCGAACTGGACTCGGTCGCGGCCGAGGTGCGCGGCGGCCTGGCCCGGGCCTAGCGCACCCAGGTACGCGACCGCCGGGTAGCGCTGACGGCCGCCCACTACGATGGGCCGGTGGCCGCGGCGGCGATCGACTTCCATGTGCACCTGCCAACCCCCGACTGGCTGGACGGCAGCATGGCCGGGTACGTGGAGGCAGCGGAGGCGTACTTCCGCTCCCCCGTGCAGCGGGCCACGCTGCCGGACCTGGCCGCCAGGTACCGCGGCCTGGACCTGCGCGCGGTGCTGCTGGCCTGGGACGCGGAGACCGCGACCGGACGGCCACGGGTGCCCAACGAGACCGTCGCCGACGCGTGCCGTGAGTACCCGGACGTGTTCACCGGCTTCGGCTCGGTGGACCCGCACAAGGGCGACGCGGCGGTCGCCGAGGTCGCCAACATCGCCGCGCTGGGGCTGCGCGGGGTCAAGTTCCATCCCTCGCTGCAGGCGTTCGCCCCCGACGACCCCGCTTGCCAGCCGCTGTTCGCCGCGTGCCAGGATCACGGCCTGCTGGCCCTGTTCCACACCGGGACCAGCGGGATCGGCGCCGGCCAGCCCGGCGGCCAGGGCATCGGCCTGGACTACGCGCGCCCGATCCGGCTGGACGCGGTCGCGGCCGCGCACCCGGGGCTGACCGTGGTGGCCGCGCACTTCGGCTGGCCGTGGCACATGGAACTGATGGCCATGGCGCTGCACAAGACCAATGTCTACATCGACATCTCCGGGTGGTCGCCCCGCCGGATCCCGGCCGAGGTGGTCAGCGAGCTGCGCGGCCGGCTGTCCGGCCAGTTCCTGTGGGGCAGCGATTTCCCGTTCTTCACCCCGGAACGGTGCCTCGCCGAGCTGGAATCGCTCGACCTGCCCGGCCCGGCCCGGGCACGGGTGCTGCACGAGAACGCGGCCCGGATCCTCGGCCTGGGCCAGGGCTAGCCGCGGAGCGCGCATGGACTTCTCGCTGAGCGCGGACCAGGTGCTCATCCGGGACGCGGTTCGCGAGGTCTGCGCCGGATTTCCCGGCCGGTACTGGCGCGATCTGGAGGCGAACGGCGAGTACCCCGCGGAATTCGTAGCGACAATGACCAGGCTCGGCTGGCTCTCGGTGCTTATCCCCGCCGACTACGGGGGCGGGGGCCAGGGCGTCACCGAGGCAGGGATCATTCTCGAGGAGATCCACCGCTCCGGCGGCAACGCGAACGCCTGCCACGCCCAGCTCTACACCATGGGCGCGCTGGCCCGGCACGGCAGCGAGGAGCAGAAGCGGCGCTGGCTGCCGCCGCTGGCCGCCGGTGAGCTGCGGCTCCAGGCGTTCGGGATCACCGAGCCGGACGCCGGGTCCGACTCCACTCAGATCGCCACCCGCGCCGACCGAGACGGCCAGGACTACGTGATCACCGGGCAGAAGACGTTCATCAGCAGGGCGGAGCAGACCGACTTGATGCTGCTGCTGGCCCGTACCGGCCCGCCCACCGCGGCCGATCGGACCGCCGGGCTGTCCCTGTTCCTCGTCGACCTGCGGCAAGCCCGCGGCGCGGTGGAGACCCGCCGCATCCCGTTGATGTTCAACTACCACACCTACCAGGTCTTCTTCTCCGGCCTGCGGGTGCCCGCCGGCCACCTCATCGGCGTGGCAGGGCGCGGGTTCCGGCACGTCCTCGACGGGTTCAACGCCGAACGATGCCTCCTGGCGAGCGAGGCCATCGGCGACGGGCTGTTCTTCCTCGATCGCGCCAGCGAGTACGCATCCAGGCGGGAGGTGTTCGGCAGGCCGATCGGGGCCAACCAGGGGGTCGCGTTCCCGCTGGCCCAGGCCAAGGCCCGGGTCGAGGCGGCGTCCTTGCTGCGGTTCAAGGCGACGGCGCTGTTCGATGCGGGCCAGCCCTGCGGGGCGGAGGCGAACATGGCGAAGCTGCTCGCCTCCCAGGCCTCGGCCGAGGCCGGCAACGCGGCGATGCACGCGTTCGGCGGCAACGCGTTCGCGGCCGAGTACGACATCGAGCGCAAGTTCCGGGAGACCAAGCTGCTGGAGATCGCCCCGGTGAGCAACAACCTCGTGCTCGCCTACCTCGGCCAGCACGTGCTCGGCCTCCCCCGCTCGTACTAACCCGCCCGCTTGCGACGCACAGGCTGGAGGCGCCAACGTGGTGACCGGGACCCGCCGCCCGTCGTCCTCGGATCTCACCGCCGCCAGGGACAAGACGATCCCGGACGTGGTCGCGCCGGGGCTGCGCGTGCTGTTCGCCGGCATCAACCCCGGCCTGTACTCCGCCGCCACCGGGTACCACTTCGCCCGGCCGGGAAACCGGTTCTGGCCAACGCTGCATGCCGCGGGTTTCACCGACCGGGTGCTGCGCCCGGAGGAGCAGGACGACCTGCTGCCGCTGGGCCTGGGCATCACCAACGTGGTGGCCCGGGCGACCGCCCGCGCCGACGAGCTGACCGCCGGCGAGATCCGGGCCGGGGGCCAGGTGCTGACCGCCAAGGTCGCCCGCCTGGCCCCCCGCTGGCTGGCGGTCGTCGGCATCACCGTGTACCGGGCCGCGTTCGCCCGGCCGGGCGCGACGACCGGGCGGCAGGAGGAGACGCTCGGCGGCGCCGGCCTCTGGGTGCTCCCCAACCCAAGCGGTTTGAACGCACATTGGAACAGCGCCGCGCTGGCCGCGGAGTTCGCCCGGCTCCGCGAGGCCGCCCGCTGAGCCGGGATCGCCGTCCTCGCGGGTCCCATCGTTCTCCTGACCTGCCCCGGATCCGGGCGGTGGCGACAGACGGTTGCGGGCCCATGCGTAATGTTTCAGTGGTAAAGAGGGCGGCCCACGACGCGCTGGCCGTTCTCGTGCGGCCACAAGCCCCGGGAGAGCTCCGATGACATCAACGCAGGACGGACAGGCTGCCGCCGACCTCAAGCCCACGCTGGCCGCGCTCGTGGCCAGGCACTCCGAACGGCTCGATGCGGCGCTCGCCGCGATCGCCGGGCGCGGGTACTGGTCGGCCTATCCGGAGTCGCCGAGCCCGCGGGTGTACGGGGAGGGCACGGCCGAGGCCGGGAAGGCCGCGTTCGAGGCGCACCTGGGCAAGCCGTTCCCGCTGGGTCAGCGCGGAGCGGACGGCTGGGTCGGCGGCGAGGCCTCGCCATACGGCCTGGACCTCGGTATCACCTACGAGCACCTGGGCGCGGATGCGCTGGTCGCCGCGGCCACCGAGGCGCTGCCCGGGTGGCGGGCGGCGGGCCCGCGGGCCCGCGCGGCGGTGTGCCTGGAGATCATCGACCGGATCAACGCCCGCAGCTTCGAGATCGCGCACGCGGTGATGCACACCAGCGGGCAGGCGTTCGTCATGTCGTTCCAGGCGGGCGGCGCGCACGCGCAGGACCGGGCACTGGAGGCGGTCGCCTACGGCTACGCCGAGCAGACCCGGCACGCCGACACCGCGGTGTGGGAGAAGCCGCAGGGCAAGCGGCCCGCGCTGCGGATGGAGAAGACGTTCACCCCGGTCCCCCGGGGCATCGCCCTGGTCGTGGGCTGCACCACGTTCCCGACCTGGAACGCCTACCCGGGGCTGTTCGCCAGCCTGGCCACCGGCAACGCGGTGATCGTCAAGCCGCACCCGGGCGCGGTGCTCCCGCTGGCGATCACGGTCTTCGTGGCGCGCGAGGTGCTGGGTGAATTCGGGTTCGACCCGAACCTGGTCCTGCTCGCCGCCGAGGCCCCGGGCGAGGGCCTGGCCGCGGTCCTCGCCGTCCGGCCGGAAATCAAGATCGTCGACTTCACCGGGTCCACCGCGTTCGGGGACTGGCTGGAGGAACACGCCCGCCAGGCCCGGGTGTACACCGAGAAGGCCGGCGTGAACATGGTGCTGATCGAGTCCACGTCCGACTACGCGGGCATGCTCGCCAACCTGGCGTTCTCGCTGGTCCTGTACAGCGGCCAGATGTGCACCACGCCGCAGGACCTGCTGGTGCCCGCCGAGGGGATCGACACCGACCAGGGCCACAAGGACGTCGCGGAACTGGCCGCGGACCTGGGCGCGGCGATCGACGCCACGCTGGGCCCGGACGCCCAGGCGGTGGAGCTGCTCGGCGCGATAGTCAACGACGCGGTGCTCGGCCGGCTGGACACGGCCGCCGCGCGGGCCACCGGCGCCGGGCGGGTGGCGGTGCCCAGCCGGGCCATCGGGCACCCCGGGTTCCCCGCCGCCCGCGTGCGGACCCCGCTGGTGGTGCACGCTTCCGCCGACTCACCGGAGATCTCCGGCGAGTGCTTCGGGCCGGTCTCCTACCTGGTGTCCACCGCGGGCGCGACGGCCTCCGTGACCCTCTTCCGCCAGATCGCCGGGGGCAAGGGA
>Ga0306920_100008483_pt1 | contig 13645 bp, 12 predicted proteins | sample flu12Cox44000170_FD_204666 | JGI IMG/M metagenome (GOLD analysis project Ga0306920, IMG submission 204666) | Lab enrichment of tropical soil microbial communities from Luquillo Experimental Forest, Puerto Rico - flux4day.12C.oxic.44.000.170 (v2)... | ecosystem: Environmental > Terrestrial >... | reverse complement strand
TATGTATCTTTGCGGCCTCAACCGCCGCAGCGGTCCCTCTATGCTGTGGGCGTCACAAACTCTACGTGACCTGCCACCCGCGCCTCCTCGAGTTCGAGCCGCGTGAGCGAGCTTTGGCCGCAACGCTGTCGAAACACTAAGTCGATCAGACTCGCGCGCGCTCTGAAAACGCGCGCCTCATTGTGGTTGCATCGGCTCCATCACAGCAGCGAGCCCCAGCCCTATGCAAAAGAGGCAATAGAATAACACGTCCGCCGTTGTATGCGGCGTGGCCCACGCGACCAGATAGGATGGAAGGCTGAAGACCCCGAATATCGCGCCCAACCCGGCTAGGCGCAGCATCATGGGTTTCGCCGAAAGACTTGCTGTAATCATCAGAAAGCCGAGGAAGTTGACGAACCCGGCGATGACGAGAACGTTCACAACCGGCGAGTGGAACGCCGGGTTCAGCGCAAGATACTTCATCGACTGAACGAACCACTTCGGTTTGTAATAGAAAAAAGTGGCCAATACGTCGGCAGGATAGTGCCGTAAAATATCGAAAAACGCCGCACCCATCGCAGCTTCATATCGTCTGCCATACAACTCCGTCAACGCGACGTCAGCGGGGACATTGTACGTAACCAAGTAATGCCACCAAATACAGTGGCCATCGCGGTCGACAGCGCCCGCGACTAGCCCTTCTGGGATATCTCCGACCTTGCAGTCATATATTTCGTGGAGGTTACCGAACGGCCAGGCCGGGTTTACGCCGAGGCTGATAACCACGCGATGCCAAAACACTGTCCCTACCAGCCCGTCTCGCACATACCGGGACGGCAAGGCCAGGAGCAGCGACCCCGCGAAAACGGCTCCGACCGTGGCGATTACCGTACCCTTGCGACAGAGCGAGCGCAATTCGAAGCGATTGGCGCGATTTCTCCAGACTTTGGCCAGGCCGACGAGAAGTATCGGTCCGGCCGCGGAGGCGGCGCTGCCGCGCACGAGAATAGCCAAGACTAAAAGGATAACCTGCACCGCCAATACGAAAGTATGCAGTCTTCTCGCCCCGTCGGCCTGCCCGTTCCCATCGGCAAGCTCCAGCACCAGATGAAAACTCGGCACGATCGCAAGCAGTGAAAAATAACGAATCCCGCCAATCGGTATCTGGTTTGCGATACCGGGGTCCCACACGAGTGGTGTGCACAGCATCAGGGTGAGCGCGAAGAAGGTCACAGTCACCACTGCGGACCGATTGTCGCCAAAGCGCCAAAGGAATGTCGCCGTAGAAATGGCCATCAGCGCAAGCATGAAGAAGGGGAGGGAGAACAGATGTGGGCCGAAGAGACGCATCGCCGAGCTCGCCGCAATAATGAACCCGATGCCGTTGCCATCGCTTACGGGCATTGTCGGATTCGTCGGCTGGGGATCGAGATGTGCTACTCTTTCAAGTACTGCTTCGATAGGTGCCTGCGCATTGAAAAGCTGCGTCTGGATTTCTGGATACACTTTACCGAGTGGCGCTCCATAAACGACGTCAGACACGGCCGCGGCCAAACCGATTCGCTCACAGCAAAAGGAATTATCGTGGTGCTGCTGCAGGACCACTACCGCACTCGCGTAGATGATGAAGGACAACACTGCCGCCACCAGCTGAAGCCGGCTCGACACCGCGGTGTCGCGGAACGCAACCCGACTAAGCATCGGCGGGCGTAGCATTTCTACCCCCATAAAATAAAGTCAAAACGGGAAACGTCAAATAAAAAGACCATTCCGTTGAGATCGGCCACGATACCTGTGAAGTTACTCCGTATTGAAAAAATTAGCGGGAGGTCATTCGGATATTTCCAGATTCACGGCTGTGCCAGAGTAAAATGATGGGAAGAGCGGCGATTGAATACCCGGCGTCGATGTGTGCGAGGCTGCGGCCATTAATCATGGTCAGCATTACTTTACCGAGCTGCATTTCCAGCCCGACGAGCAAGAAATACAAAGGAAATAGGCGCGCGATCCGTCCCGTATAGAAGTCGTGTAATTGTCGTCCATCAAAATTCTTGAGCCGATTAAAATAGTTGTAGTGGATAACAAAGCTGCTGAGGACAAAAAACAGCGACATCCCAATGCTGGCCGGCTTCACCAGTAACAAACTGACAAGGGTTTGGTTTTTCGAGCGGTCGTAACCCTGCATCGGACGGTCGCGGCGCTACGACCGACGCCTCGACACCATGCACTGCCTGCGTCATCCGACGAAAGAGAACGCCCGGCGAACCGATCATCACTGAAGGATCCGAGCGCGAGCTACCGCTTCACAACCAGTCCCTGACCGGTTGGCATTTCCAGTATTTCGTAACCCCGTCGACGCATGAAGTCGTCCTCGGCTTCCTTTTGTTTGTGGAACATCTTCCACCCGTAGTCATCGAAGACGATGACCCCGCCCGGCAACACGCGGTCAAACAATCGCTTGAGCACGGCGATCTCCGCCCGTGGGGAATTGAGGTCGATGTGCAGAAAGCCGATCTGCTCCGGCGTCGCCGCATCGAGCGTCGCGGGCAGAAAGCCCTTTATTAGACTAACGTTCGCGAAGGACGCGAATCGATCTCGAACGGATTCATAAAGACCGGGCTGACGATAGAAACCGTCGGCAAAATCGAGGAAGCCCGGACTTCCGGCAAAATCTTCGGGGCTCGAATAGTCGCGTGAGAATCCCTCGAAGCTGTCGAACAACCAGAAGCGTGGAATATGTGCACTTCCGATCGTCTGCAGGACGACCCATGCCATATCGCCCTTGAAGGTGCCGCATTCGACAAAATCGCCGCCTGTTCGAAGTGCGCTGCGGCCCGCCCAAACCAAGGTGTTGAGACGCCAGGCAATGCTGTCTGGCCCATCGTATTGGTCGTAGGGGTGCGAGCCTTGGATCGCCCGGAAAGCTTGCGCAAAGGCCGGCTCCTCCTTGAAATCCGCGCTCTTGTCGAGCGTCAGCAGCCGATCGCCCCACGATACCGAGCGATGGTCGTGCGCCAGTGTCTCGACAGTATCGTTAACAAGCCTAGTCAGAAGGGGATCGCGTTGATCCAGGTCCTCCTCGCCGTAGACCCGAGGCAGCAATGGTCTGAGGTCCATGAGCGCTACGTCCGACCGTCCTTTTCCGGAGCGAAACGCGCCAAATCATCGAACGCATTGGGTTTGAACACCGACCAATATCGGTCCTCCACTACTTTGTTTTCGGTTCGGATTCCCGTGTTGACATCGAGCGGCGCAACATAAGGAGTGTCGAACACCTTCTGCATCACCGCGACGATGCCCATGTCGGCGACGCGATAAGCTTGCCGGCGCATCTCGATGTCGGGTTCGAACGGAGCGACCGCGCCGGTGATGTTCTCGGGCAGCGCGTAGTAGCTCGTTGCCGCGCTGACGTTCAAATAGACGAGCCGGTAGCCGTTGCTGCGAGCGAGCATCCAGAAAAACTTTGGATTGTAGTTGACCAGCCCGTGATTAAGCATGCCTTGCATCGGTAGGTGGTGGATCATGACTCCCCCGAGGGCGGCGAGATCGTGGACCACCTTAAAGGCGTTGAGTTGGTTGGCAACGTGCTCGGTCGTTCCGAAATTGGTTACGAGCTGATATTTGCCGAGCGTATGATGGGGCGCAGAATCGTAATTGAGGTCAAGGGGGATGCTGCCGGGACTGCCGTCTATGTCGATCGAGGCATAGTCGAAACCGAGCCAGGTCCAGAAATCGCGCGCAGCGGGTGCGTCCTCAGCGAGGTGTTCCTGTCCTCCATCGAGGTAGCGGGTTTGTGTCGCCCAGGGAAGCGGACAAGGCCGGTCTGCACGGAACACAGATCCGACATGAGCGAGCCGATCGCGTGCCTCGAGGAACGTCCTGGCAAGCTGTTGCGCGCCGATCTCGATCACCGAGAGCCGACTATCCAGATAGCCTTCCCCCTTGAGTCGAATCAGCAGCTCGAGATCAAAATTCCCCAGCGCCATAAGTCTCAGCCTTGGCTCGTTTGAGACGTCGACACTAGCACCTCCCGGTAAGTTGCGGTGGCCCCGTCGCGAACATTTACGCGGAACTCTCGGAAACTCGCAATTCTCCACACATCACATGGGCACAGCGACGTAGGGAAGCGTCGTCGAGTAGGAATCGGCTTCTTCTGCTAGTGCATCGATTCAAACAGATGCTACACGGAGCGATCGAGCTTGGCCAGGATATCATCGGCGGATTCGCTCCGGACAAACGGTTTGGGGCCTGGCATTGTGCTTGGCGCGATAACCCTTATTGGCGCCTGCAGATCGGCGATCGAGGGAAGGACGCCGCGGCGGATGAGATGCCGCGTCATCTTGGAGAAGAAGTTCTCGACGCGCTGAGCTAGGAGGCCGAGGTTGAGGCGAAGCGGAACGTCCAGCGCGGATAGCGCGATATATGGACAAGCAGCACCCCCGCCCCGCGTCGCCTCTGCGGCGCGGGCTCTCGAGATGTTTGTGGGTGGCATAGTTGTCGAGGACGACGCGGATCAGCTTGCCTGCTGCGACGTCGTGCTCGACGGTATTGAGGAAGCGGATGAATTCGCCATGACGGTGGCACCGCATGCAACGGTCGATCACCTTACCGCCGAGCACGCTGAGGCAGCGAACAGGGTGGTGGTGCCGTACCGCTTGTGCGTCATGATCTGGCAGTTCCCAGGCCTGATCGGCAATCACGGTTGGGCGGTGCGGCGCCCATCGGGCAGGCCCCCGGCCCTCGGCATCCATCAGCGTCTTCACGCGCTGATATCGCCTCGGGATCGAGCCCACGCTGACAGAGAATCCTGCCATCTCGCGCCTCTCCTGGGGCGTCTTGGGATGGCAGCGGGAAATGCGTCAGAACGATGTTGACCTTGCAGAGACATAACATCAGAACTGAAAATAGATAAACTGGGCGGCCTCGCGTTTAGCGATGATCGTGATGCCGAAATAACAGCTGACTGCGATCGCTGCCCCGACATAGGGATTCCAGGCACGAAAAATTTCCGGAAATTCCACATCCTTTCGGTAGCCCATATATTCGGTGAGCAATACGATCGATCCCAAAAAAATAATGCCACGGGTATACAGCCGAGTGAGGGTAAAATCGCCGGGCTCAAGGATTTGCACTATAGATTGTAACAACGGCGAGATCGTGCCGGTCTGTGCACGAAACAGGATCCAGCCGAAACACACAAGATTGAATGTGATCAGGATCGAAATCCACTTGCCGGGGATGCCAAACCAATCTCTCAGGTGCCGATCGATCGGCACCACCCGGTAGAGCACGAGCAGTGCGCCGTGATAAATGCCCCAAAGTAAGAACAAAACCCCGGCGCCGTGCCATAGACCGCCCAGCGTCATTGTGATCATCAGATTGCGGTATTCTATCCACCGGCCGTAGCGATTCCCGCCGAGCGGGATGTAGAGGTAGTCGCGCAACCACGTCGAAAGCGAGATATGCCAGCGGCGCCAAAACTCGCCCGGCGAGGCTGAAAAGTAAGGCGTAAGGAAATTCCGGACGAGCTCAACCCCAATCAGCTTCGCCGAGCCGCGCGCGATATCGGTATAGGCGGAGAAATCGCAATAGATCTGACCGGCAAAGGCATATGCGAAGAGTATTCCGGCGCCCGGGACCGGTATGTTGGCCTGCACCGTTGCATCGATTGCATCGACGATGTGCCCGAAATTGTCGGCGAGCGCTAATTTCTTGAATAGGCCCCACATGATCAGCATCAGCGCATAACGCGCTTCGTCAGCCGAAACGACTGGTCGCAAAGTTTCGAGTTGGCGAAGCAGATTGCGGGCTCGCATTATCGGCCCGGCGACGAGATGCGGCCAGAACGTGACGAATGCCATGTAGTCGATTAGGTTGCGCGCCGCTGCCATCTCGCGTCGATAGACCTCAATCGTGTAGCTCATCGTCTGGAAAGTGTAGAACGAGATACCTGGCGGCAACACAATGCTGAGCGCCGGAAGAGTGAACGCGACCCCGGCTGCGCCTAGGCCGAGATTAATCTCGCCAATCAGCCATGGCGTGTACTTGAAAAAGCCGAGCAGCCCTAAGTTGGCGACCAAGCTCACGATCAGCCAGGCACGCCGGGCGAGCTGACGCTCGGTCTTTGACAGGCGGATCCCGACTAAGAAGTCGACCATAGAGGTTACGACCAGCGGGATCAAATACCAGGCGGTGCTTGCGCCGTAGAAGTAATAGCTGGCTACCAGGATTAGAACGTTCGCCCAGATCGTCCGGCGAAACAGGTGGTACAATACCACCACCATTGGGAGGAAGATAAAAAGGTAGTCGAGCTCGACGAAGGTCATATCGTAGCTGGCGCGGCCACTAGTTGTTGGCCCTGAGCCGCCTATTTACCTAAGTCGGCGGGTAACGAGGACTCTGGACAATAGCCGTCAAACTTGCTTACGCCATCCTCGAAGATCGTCGGGATAAAAATGTGCGATGCCTCAGGCCAGCGGACAGGCTCACGCGTCTTGAACTCTGGTGATCGGTAAGTGAAGATCATGCGGCCATCGAGTTCGACCCATTGCGCGTCGGGGCGCGGGTCGCAGAAGTCGATCCCGCTGACATCGATCGGTCGCGCGTGGAGCTCAGACAGGTCGAACCCGATATCGATGTTCTTCGCGCGCTGCACGTCGACGCGAGTATGTGCATCGTGGATCATGTATCGATACGCCGGTTCTGAGTTGAGTAGTTCCAGCACCCGCCGCGAGATGCGATCGAGGTAATGCGGATCAAGGGTCGTCGTATAAAGATAGAGCGCGAGCGCGGCGGTCCGGAGGTCCGGATCGTCCGGGCCGGTAACCTTCCAGTCGATTGTAGGGGACGGCCCCGCGTCAACAAAGCTTGGCGTATAAGACCGGATGCTGTCCGGTGCCGTCACGAGGCGGCCGATAGCTTGGCCGAGGCGCATGGAGCTTAGAAAAGTGTATTCCCGCGACACGTGGTTTGCCGTGCCGAATTTCTCGGGTCCCCAGCGTTCGATCAGTGGTAACAGAAACTTGACTTCAGGATGATCCTTCGAGAACCGCGCCAACGCCTGTTCGGTGGCCGGGATCTCCGGGTCGGCGGCCATCACCGCGCGCCGTGAGATCGGCGCGTAGCCGATCGCCAAGATGGCGCCGTAGCTTTTGACTAAATTATTGAAGTCGTCGAGCGTCGCGTAAACCGACGAGCTCTCGCGCAGCCGGAGCTGCGAGAGTGGATCAGTGCGCTTATCGGGCAAGAACGGCTGGATACCGCCAATCCGATCGACCCGGATATCAAACTCGGGCAGCCAGCCAAGTGCTTGGTCGATCGTGTCGTCCAGCTGGAGGCCATAAACCGCATGGTTTCCCACATCACCGGCATGAAAACGATACCCGTCGAACGCCTCGTATTTTACGTAGGGTGAAAGGAATGCACTCGGCGGTGTTAGGTAAGATAGCGGGCCGACCATCGTGTCATAGACAATCGGTGCTAAATCAGCGACCCCTAGAATATAAGGCACAGGGACGATCTGAGGAAATGCATAAATAACCACATATTTTAAATGTGACGATCGCATTAACATGTATTCAGCCACGGATCGATAACCCAGATAGGCGTAATTCGCCCCAGTATTAAGGCTCAAATAGCGGGCGCCCTTTGTGTAGCGGTTGACGATCGTCGACTGGATACCAAAAAATCCGGAGCTATCACCCACCGAAATGACCTCGGGATCGGAATTTTCAAAATGGTGAAGTTTTTCGTAAAGAATCACCCGATCAAATATTTCGCCCCGATATGGGTTATACATCAACCATGTCGTGCGCTGCCAAAAGCCAGGGTGGTAGCGCAGATGTATGGCCAATTCGATCGATCCCGCGAGCAGGATTGCGAAGAGCAACGGGAAGACCAGGCGATGGAGAACCGGTGATCGCAGGAGCTGCCCACGACGATCGACTCCCTCGACTGCTGGGGCGGGCTCGCCCCGATACCCGGAAACAGAGCCAGGTCGTTCCTCGCGAGCGGGACGTTCCGCTTCGCCCCTAATCGCGAAGCGAGTCGAGAACTCAACCATGCAAGGCTATCACTACAGGCTACCAAGAAGGATCTAGACGCGAATATCGAGTCTGGACCTGCGACGCATCGCCGGAGCGTCTAAATCACTGCGGACCTGTGCGGTGCGCCCCCATCAATCGACCAAATTCGGTCTCTATGCGGCGCTCCCGTTCCGGCGTGAACCATGCCAACCCGACCTGCATAAAGGAAACTTCGATCCCGCGCGCCAGACATTCATAACGAAGTAACGCGATACTGTCGCCGATCTCTTCCGGCATCGCGCCGTTTCGCCCCCCGCGCGACTCGATTCGACTGGCATCTACATCGTAATAGACGTGTCGGACGCCCGCTTTAGCAGCCCTACGAACGAACAGGCCGGTTTCTCGGTAGTTCTCTTCCGTCACGATGAACTTGGCCCAGCATGGGTTAGTCGCGTTAGGCCGCTCATTGGCACAGTACTCAGCAACATTCCTCCATACGGCCTCGTTGTAATCCATCTTCTTAATGGCCCTGTAGACAGCGGGCGTTGCCGCATCAACCCCCATAATTACTTCGACTCTATCTCGCCTTAACGCGTCAATGATGCTCTGAGAGCGTTTGACGGCGTTGGTATAAATGACGCTTGTCACTCCGTACTCGGATAATAATGTCAGTAGCGCGTCGAATTCGGGGAGTAGTGTTGGCTCGCCGCCGCTGAAGCGCACCTTTGCATAGGGCGCCAGCTCGCCCGTCTTAATCATCTGGCTGAAGGTCTCAAGTAACCGCGGGACCTTCGAAACAGGGGCCGTCCATTCCGCTTCGCGCGTTACGGTGTAGCAGTAATTGCAACGGATATTACAAGTCGTAAAGTGAGCGATGGTAATTTCGTCGACAGATTCTTCTGTCCGGAATTTATCCGATTCCCACTCGAATTCTTCAAGCCGGGGGCAACCCTGGCATTCAGCAACGATATCACCGGCTTTATGACGCTCCCTAATCCCGTTACGGCCGGCCCTCACTCTTTCGATTGCAGCCAGGCCACCGCTTCCAAATTCTGCTAGGCGCGGCGTGAGTCCCGTTGCCGGATTTGCACAGCAGGCGTGGAGCGCTCCAGGATAAAACACCAGGCCACGCTCAAGATGACGGCAGCTCGCGTACCGTCGGGTTGTCCCCGTCGGCTCGTCAGACCGATCCCCACTCATAGCGCCCGTCCCCCGCTACCTCACCGCGTAGCCTTACCATTTGGGGGCCAACCGCACAACGTTGGATTAGCGGCGGTGATGGTCCCATTGGGACCCGCTGCCGAGCCCTGAAACCGAGCGCCGTTCCGTTGAACTGAAACGCGAACCGCCCGTCCGGTTTGTTTTTACTACCTCCACCTTCTTGCACACCAAGCCACGGGCCAGCAGAGCCTGCTCTCGCGAAGGCAGGGGTCTGTCGAGGACCAGCATCACCCGGTCGTAACGCGGTGTCAGGTCGCTTGTGACCGCGCACTCCTCGAGGAAGGGGCGGCGCGGGTTCCCCCGCACTGTCCGGGCAAACGAGATGAAAGACCGATCCCGGTCGCACATCTCGCAAGGCTGTGGTCGGTGGACGTTCCACCCGGTATGGGTGCCGAGCGGCGCCGCGACCGTTAGCGCCATTTCCTAACCGGCAGATAAGGCGATGGCTGGCCGGCATAGGCATGTTGTGCCAAGTCTCGGCGCATGGGCGCGCAGTGGTCATGTGCAGAATCGCTATTGCTGCTCGAGAAGTTCGGTATTAATCCGCGCGCTCGTCCGAGCGGCGACGGCGGCGCGAGGGAGACCTGAGGGTCGCCAACGCAGGCGAGGAGGTGTAACCTTCCCGGGTTCGGATATAGTCAGGGAGGAGCATGAAAATCGTCGACATTCTGAGGCGAGTTGTGGGCAACAGCGACTCCTCGGCGCAGTCGTTGATGCGAGCCGATAATAAGCTCGACGCGCTTGTCGCGGGATGCGCGAATCAGACCGACCTACTGAACGGGAAATTTGAGCAGGTCATCGCCGGCCTCAACAACCAGTCCGATCTATTGAACCACAAATTCAATCAGGCCATTGCTGGTCTTAATAACCAATCCGCTCTGTTGAACCGCAAATTCGATCGCCTCATCGAGGGTGTCTTCCGCGGCCGCGAGGTCGGCAATGGGGAGATGCAAGTGCTGGACGCGATGCAGGCACCACCGGCAACACTACGCGAAGCCATGGAGCGATTGCCCCTTTTGATCGCAGAGCGGACCTACAACACTTCCCACCCCGACTACGATGCCCGCGTGGTTCGCAACTTCCCTGGTCGCGTCTTCAATCTTGCCAAACCATGCGAGAATGCCGCCCTCGAGGAGCTCGGCCGACTCGTCCAGGGAGACCAGGTTCCCGACCAGGCGTGGGACGCCGTGCTCGGCGAAAGCTTCGTCGAGGCCGCGTCAGTTTCCCATGCCGCGCAAGTCTTCGAGCGCCGCAGCTATGTCGAGCGATACTTGAGTGAGCTCGGCCATAAATATCACGCTCATTACGTGCCCGGTTGGGTCAACCTCGACGATGCGCTGTTACTCTATTGGCTGGTACGCCAGGTGAAACCGCGCACGATCGTGCAGACCGGGGTGTGCAACGGGTTATCCGCCGCCTTTATGATGCTCGGATTGGTCAAGAACGGCTCGCAAGGAAGGCTTCACGTCATCGATCTGCCGCCTGTTTTCGACGCGCGGGATCCGGCCTGGACGGTCGAGGGCAAAGTCTATGGCTTTGTTATACCTGAAGGCAGAAGCAGCGGCTGGCTGGTGCCGGACGCCTACCGCGACCGGTTGGAGGTGTGGAACGGCGACACCAAGGATCTGCTCCCCCAGATGGTCGACAAGGTCGATTCGATCGACTTTTTCTATCACGATTCCGACCACACCTATAACCACATGATGTTCGAGTTCCACCAGGCCAAACGCAAGCTCAATAAGGGCGGGCTCGTCGTCGCCGATGATGTGTCGTGGAATGCCTCGCTGTGGGATTTCGCCGACGAGTTCTCCGTTCCTTCCTATAACTTCAAAGGCGCGGTGGGGGTGGCGTTTTTCTGAGAGGCTTGGGTGGATTTGGGCTGGTTCCGAATCCTCCGGACCTGACCCAAAATAAATCTCGACCTATTGGAAAAGCTTTGCGCCAATTTCTGGTTGCCGGTCCGCGGCAACTAGAGGCGCGGTTCCCGGCCACGCGTCAGGCTTTTTCGAATCTGAAGAGAGGCGTACAGCGATATGGTGCCGTCGCCGCTGAGCACGATTGGCGGTTGAAATTGGGGGGAATATGAACGTCGCTGATATCCTTAAACGCGCCACGGACCACACAGACGCTGCGGCTCAGTCGGAGACCGGTCTCTTGGAAAAGTCCGCTGCGCTCGGCACCGACAGCATCAGGAGCCCAGACCTTCTGTATCGCAAATCCGCTGAGTTCGTCGCAGGTCTCATCGATCCGTCTCGCCGGCTGAGGCGAAAGCTCAAGCGGGTGATCAGGCCGGTCCTGACGCGGATGCGGCAGCGAGGGAAGGTGCCCCAGACGGCGTTGCGCACCGCGATGGAGCAAATTCCATTGCTGCGCGCCGAGCGGACTTACAACACCTTCCACCCCGACTATGATTCGAGCCTGGTTCGCAACTTTCCCGGGCGCATCTTCAATCACCACCTTCCGTGCGACAATCCCTCCTTCCGCTCACTTGCTCGGCTGGGCCGGCGGCGGAATATTCCCAACCGGGCGTGGAGCGCCGTCCTTCGCGCGGTGCTAGCCGAAGCTTCGTCGATACCTCATGCCGACCAGGTCTTCGAGCGGCGCGCCTTTGTGGAGCGGTATGTGAGCGAGCTCGAGGCCAAATACGGCTCGCATTACGTCCCCGGGTGGGTCAACCTCGACGATGCACTCTTTCTCTACTGGTTGGTGCGCCAGGCAAAGCCGCGGATGATCGTCCAGACCGGCGTGTGCAACGGGTTATCGGCCGCCTTCATCATGCTTGCCCTGGTCAAGAACGGCCCCGAGGGAAGGCTCCGCGTCATCGACCTGCCGCCGGTGTTCGACCCGGACGACCCGGCCTGGACGGTCGCGGGTACCGTCTACGGCGTCGTGATACCCGAAGGGAAGACCAGTGGCTGGCTGGTGCCTGATGCCTATCGCGACCGCTTCGAAGTGTGGAACGGCGATGCCAAGGATCTCCTCCCCAAGATGGTCGACAAGGTCGATTCCATCGATTTTTTCTTTCACGATTCCGATCACACCTATGACCACATGATGTTCGAGTTCCACGAGGTCAAACGCAAGCTCACAAAGGGCGGGCTCTTGGTCAGCGACGACGTGTCGTGGAATGCCTCGGTCTGGGATTTTGCCGACGAATTCCGGGTCCCGTCCTATAACTTCAAGGGTACGATTGGGGTCGCGTTTTTCTGAAGAAAAGCGGTCGCAACCCGCCTTCACGGAAGGTGCCCCGATGGTCGACCAAAGCTCGGCGCCGAGCTGGATTCGGCGGGCAGGGCATTACCGCATGCTGCGGGAATGCCGGTACGAGGACCTCATTCGCACCGATTTCAGTCGGCTGTTTGCATTCTCTCCAACGGCGGGCGGGCATCTGCTCGATGCCGGGTGCGGTACCGGCAACGAGACCGTCAACCTGCGACGACAGGCTCCCAGGCTGCGGATTTACGGGGTCGACGTCTCACCGGCCGCCTTGGCGATCGCCGTCACCAGGCCCGAGACAAGCGATTCCATTTTCTACCGATCGGCGCTCGAGAGCCTGCCGTTTCCCGACGGGGTTTTTGACTATATCGCCTCGCACGAGGTGATCGAGCACGTCGAGGACCCGGCGGTGGTCCTCCGCGAATTCTCCCGGGTGCTGAAGCCGGCCGGAGTTTGCGTCATCGCCACGCCCAACGGTGCGAGTTTGTGGATCGAGCATCTGCGCCAGCGGGTAATGCGGCTCTGCGGCCGTCGCGGTGCGCCGGTCGGAGCCGACCATACCCGCCCACCATCGTTCTGGCGGCATGAATTCCGCCACGCCGGGTTTGTCCTCGACCGGCAAATCTTCGATGGCGCCGCGCTCGAGTTTCAGCTCTTTGTCGCGCCGGTCCGGTGGATGCCGATGCTGAGCCGGCTCTTCGAGCCCTTGCGCGTGGTGCCGCTGGTCAACTGGCTGCTCTGCGACCGGGTGAAGTTCCGTCTGCGCAGGCCCGACGCCGGCGACGGCACATCCGGCGAGGTCACGCCGTGCTGCCCGGTATGCCGTGCCGGCCTTGACGAGCGAGGATCGATGCTCGTGTGCGGCAACGGCCATCGCTTCGCGTGCAATGCCGCAGGACTGGTCGATTTCACCGGGCTTGCTGCCGAGCCGGCCGCGGTGGCCGAAGGCTCCCCGGACCCGATTTCGGAAATACCCTCGTTCACGCCGGCCGGGCGGTCCCGGTGGGTTCGGTACCTGCGGCGTGGCGCGCTGTTGGGGCTGAGTCTCTTTTATGCAGGGTTTCTGCTGGCTCTGGTTCCATTGGCGTACGCTGTCGGGCTGTTTCACCAACCGTTTCGACGCTAATCAAAAACCTTGCAGTACATTTGGCTGGGGCGGGAGGATTCGAACCTCCGTATGGCGGAATCAAAATCCGCTGCCT
>Ga0306920_100008482_pt1 | contig 13645 bp, 11 predicted proteins | sample flu12Cox44000170_FD_204666 | JGI IMG/M metagenome (GOLD analysis project Ga0306920, IMG submission 204666) | Lab enrichment of tropical soil microbial communities from Luquillo Experimental Forest, Puerto Rico - flux4day.12C.oxic.44.000.170 (v2)... | ecosystem: Environmental > Terrestrial >... | reverse complement strand
CCCCGACCGGAGCGCCGACCAAAGGGAGCCGCGCCTACGCCGTCAGATGCACACACCCGCGCGCCAGCGAACGCAGGTGTGGCCTCGCTTGTCACGAGCGACGTGGTGTTCGCCACCTCCGGGTCTCGCCAGGCCGTCGGACTGGACCTCGTCGACACGGTCGCCGCGGATTACCGCGTCCACGTGAAACCAGGGCCCGCCGATCCTGGCCCCGCAAAATCCAGGAGCAGGTCTGAGTCCGCGAGACGGTCCGCACCCGGTTTGCGCGGTGGCTGTCGCTCAAAGCTGTGAGGAGCGCGAACGCGTTGGAGCGTTCGTTGGGGGTTGATGCTTGCCGCGGTTGGTCGGGACCCGGCGGGCGGCCGGGGCTTCCGCTAGCCCGGGGCGATGGCGAGTTGGTGGCGGTGGAGCTTGCTGAGGTTGTGGGTGAGCATCGCCAGCCGCCACTCCGTCCTGACTAACGATCTGCCGCGGTAGTTGAATCTGTAGATCTTGCGGTTGTGCTTGGTGTGACCGAACACCGGCTCGATCGACTTCTGCCGTTTGCAGTAGAGCCGCTTGCCGAGTTCGGTCTGGAGCACCGCGCGCATGAATGAGTAACGGCCGCCGGTCCAGCCGGGTCGGTCTCCCTGCCGCTTGCCGCCATCCGGCGGGATCAGCACCGGGATCCCGTGTTCGGCGACGACGTGGTCGATGTGCTGCTCGTTCCAGTACTGCGCGTCGGCGACAATGATCTCGGGCTTGTAGGTGACACCGACCTGCTGGAGTTCGTCGATCGCGGTCTCGAGCATCGGTCGTAGCTGTGACCAGTCGGTCGGGTTGGTGGTGATCTCGGCAGCGAGCACGATCTGCTGCTCGTTGACGACGGCCTGCGCGTTGTAGCCCTGGATGTAGCGGCGGTTGCCTTTCATCCGTCTGGAGTCCGGGTCGGTCAAGTTCACCTCGCCGGCTGGAACATCGGGCGGCGTGTAGGGCTTGGTCGGGCCACCGAGCTTGCGTTTGTCGTGCAGCCGGCGATGCTCGCGAAGGTCCTCGTAGGCCTTGTTGCCACGGCATTCGGCGTCCAACTCGTCCTCAAGGAAGCGGGCGCCGAGCCGCAGCCGCTCAGCCCGAGAACGCGGGATCGGCTGCGGGTCCTGCCAGCGTTCGGCCTCTAGCTGGCGGTGCGCTTCGCGCAACCAGCCGCGTCTCCCGGTTCGGCCGATCCGCTCAGGGTCGAACTCCTCGACCGCCTCACCGACACCACACTCCAGCGGATCGTTGTCACCCCTCTCGGCCTGCTCGCGAGCGAGCTCACGCTCAAGCCAGCCGCGCCTGCCGGCCTCGGTCTGGAGCTCTGGCGGTAGCTCGTCACCGCGCGCCTCGCCATGCCGCTCGTCCTCGACCTCGTCGGTCGCGATCGCCTCAGCGATGACCTCCCGCGCGATTCGGTCATAGTCAACGTTCGCGTCACTGCTCGCGCTCGCGGTCAGCTTCGTGCCATCGACCGCGACCACACCGGAGCTCACCAACCCGGCCCGCGCGCACAGTCGCAGCACCGCCCCGAACAACTCGTTGAGCGACTGCTGGTGACGACGGATGAACCGCGCGATCGTCGCGTGATCAGGCACCTGGTTACCGGTGATCACCCGGTATGCGATGTCCTGACGGCACCGCCGCTCGATCCCGCGCGAGGACCGCTCATCGGTCGAATACGCGTACAAAACGAGGGCCACCATCACCGACGGCTCATACGCGGCGCGGCCATGCCCATCCGCGCGATAGGCCGTATAGAACGACTGCAGATCGAGCCGGCCAACCGCCTCGATCACAAACCACGATCGCGGTAGGGACCGCCGTTGCCGGCGGCCCCCCGCACAGATCCCAGCGTGCGCGTTAACGCACTGGGCTCCTGCCTTGGGTCTTGGCGTAGAAGCGTGGCTCGGGCCAGGGGTGCAGTATCTGAACGGGAGGTAGCCATCGTTCCGCGAGGAGATACATCCGCTGCCAGGTCAACCGGTGTCGCTGGCTGCGGCGCCGCAGCGCCCGGAGCCAGTGTCGGATGATCAGTTGGCGGAAGGCGCTGATCGCCTCGTAGTTATCGGGCACCGCGTAGTAGTTGCAGTGCCCGCGCAGGACGCTGGCGAGCCAGCGCGCCTGCTCAGGGATGGGCAGATCTCGGCGCTTGATGAGCGTGGTCTTGACCTCGCGCACCTTCGCCCGCATCCGCTTCGAGTCGGTGATCCGCTTGAGCTTGAACCGTCCCCTCCTGGTCTGCGCGCAGCAGTGCGTGAACCCCAGGAACTGGAACGTCTCAGGCTTGCCGCGACCGTGCGCCCGTCTGCGTTCGGCCGCGAACCGGCCGAACTCGATCAGGCGCGTCTTCTCGGCGTTGAGTTCCAAGCTGAACTGCGCGAGCCTGTCGTGCAGATCTGCCCAGAACCGCAGCGCATCGCTCCGGTACTCGAAGCCCACCACGAAGTCATCGGCGAAACGCACGATCATGACCTCGCCGCGCGCGTGCCGACCTCTCCACTGGTGAGCCCACAGGTCAAAGACGTAGTGCAGGTACACGTTCGCCAACAGCGGCGACGCTGACGCCCCTTGCGGGACGCCCTCCTCACACGCCGTCCACGACCCGTTCTCAATGACTCCCGCCCTGAGCCATCGCTGGATCAGGCGCAGGACCCTCTTGTCCGCGATTCGGTGCTCAAGGAACCTCACCAGCCAGCGATGGTCAAGGCTGGTGAAGAACTCGCGGAAATCCGCGTCGAGCACCCAGTTCACATGCCTCGTCTTGATCGCAGCCGCGAGCGCGTCCAACGCATCATGCGGAGAGCGCCCCGGCCGAAACCCATACGAGAACCCGACAAAGTCCGCCTCGTAGATCGCGTTCAACACCTCGACCAGCGCCCGCTGGAGGATCTTGTCCTCCAGCGCCGCAACGCCGAGCGGCCGTTGCCGCCCATCGGGCTTCGGGATGAACGCCCTCCGTGACGGCTTCGCCCGGTAACCCCCGCGGTGGACTCGAGCGTGCAGATCCCGAAGGTTCGCCTCGAGATCCAGCCCGTAATCCGTCCACGTCACGCCATCCACCCCAGCAGCGGCCTTCGGCCGAAGCGCCAGGTACGCCGCCCGCAGGCGATCGACATCGACGTGGTGCAGGAGCGCCGTGAACCGCGCATCCTTATCCGTCCGCGCCGCTCGGCGCACACGATCCAGGTCATTGGACACGCCACTCCCGGCGCTGAGTCCGGCACGTGTTTCCCTGGCCGCGTTCCCCTCGGCCGGTCCTCTTCCCTCCACCACCTCCGCCGCCCCGCCCTGGGCATTGTTCGGCAGCTTCGCAGGTACTACAGGACCGTCTGACTTCCCACGGTCGTCCATCACGGGATTACGGCCTCGGCCTTCCCCGCACGACCCGCCCAACCATCACCACAAGCGGGTGACCGTGGGACCTCCCGGTTCTCGCGCATGGAGAGATCGCGCACATGCCCAGGTTCTCCGACCCCGCAGGGCCCGCCACCAGCTCGCGAAAACGCTGCTGGCGGTATTGCCTTCCGCCATTTGGAGGGCGTCAGCACCCCGGATGCAGGAATTTCGAGGCTCAATAGCCCAGCCTGCGCGCACCCCTGTCAACACTTCGCCGACACCCTCGCGGGCGCCGACGCATGACTCGGGGCCGTCGTGGATCGCTACTCCTTCGACGTAGAGCCCTTCCAGCTCCTTCCCCATGCCGGTTTATCCCGGCGCTACCCAGATGATCCTCCGCCAGCCAGTCACGCAACGACGGCGGCATCAGAAAAGCCTGCTCACGATCACAATCGATGAAGTTCTGGGGCATGCCGGAATCCCACCGGGCGCCCCGGACGGAACCCCTTTATGCGACAGCCACCGCGGCAAGCGCGTCTCGGCGGCCCTCCCCGGCACTCATTCAGCTCTTGGGCGCCCAGCGGTCTCGAGATCCGCGCATAGGAGGGAACTCGGCCGTCACGCTCGAGATCCTCGTCGGACTCGTAGAGCAGGTCTCGGTTGACGTCGGTGCTTCGCCGTGCATCCCGACTGATCGGACGCAGTCGCTTCACGCCCACAGCGGTCACGGTACGGCGCGGCCGCTTTCCTCAGGGACCGGTAGAGCCCAGTTCGAGCCGAACGAGCAGGGACGGCCTCGATCGGGGTCTCGCGTTCCGAAGGCATCGCGATGCGTGGTTGTCGAACGCGGCCTGTGGATCGGTCAAGTAGGGCGCGGGAGTTGCCGATGGACTCTAGGCACTTACCTATCCAAGTGGGATCCCTGCCGAGCCGCCTCGCCTTCGAGCGACGTCGGCTCGGCACGGGTCGACAGTCGCGGCGCATCGCTGGTCGAGGCGCAACCGCTACTGCGGTGTCAGCGCGCGGAAGGCAAGGCCGCCTGCCTCGATCACGGGCGAATCGGCTGGGCGCTCTGCGGCTGGCACCTAGGAGCGGGGACCATGTCGCCGGTGCGGGGTAGGTGGCGCCGCCGAGCGTGCACCCTGGATTGCGCCGACCGGGGACGATGACGAGGTACGGGCCTGGTACAGCAACCGCTCGATACGTCGGGGCCGCGGTGGGCCGCGCGGCGGGGAGTCGCGGCTTGACCGCCTCGGCGCTCGGTCACGAGCGAGAGGCGAGGCCCCGGCTTTGCCGGTGCCTCATGTGGGAATACGTCAGCCGATCGGGGGGGTCGAGCCGAGTCCGAGAGCTTGGAGGATGCGGCTGAGGTCGAGTTGCGTCAGTCCGCTGGACAGGTCGGTGATCCCAAGCTGGTTGAGGAGCGTCTGGATCTGGGTCGTCGACAGGTTGACCCCGAGGCTGCTGAGCAGGCTCTGCAGTCCACCGAGGCTGGTGATGCCCCCGCCGCCGGCGAGGCCACAGAGGAGCTGGCCGAGCAGACCCTGGCTGGGAATCGCGTTGATCGTGACGATCACGGGGTTGGCGTGGGTCTTGCCCTAGAGGTCGACGACGAGGCCGAGCAGGTCCAGGTGCAGTGGCCCGAGGACCAGCTTGAGCACTTGACAGGTTTGCGGCTGCGCCTGGGCGGCGCTCGCGGGCAGTGATTCGGATGCCGCAAAGACCGGCAGTGGCCGCCCGGCGAGGTGGGAGTTCAGGGCGCGGGCGGCACGATCGGCACTCGGTAGCGCGACCTTGGCGTTGGCGAGCGCGCAGAACAGGTTGCCGAGGACGCGGCCGTGGACCGCGTAAACGTCGAGACTGATGTAGGAGGTCGTGACCTGCACGCCGAGCAGTTCGAGGTTGAGTGGCGCTAGCCGGAGGGTGATGACGTTGCACCGGGCGCCGCTACTCGCGGCCGCGACCGCGAAATGCACCGGCGCGCTCTGGCGCGTGACGCCGGTCCCCGAGTTCAACTTGCCGGTCAGTGTCCCGTCCGCGGTCACGCCGCTCGCTGTGGCCCGGAAGCTGGTGATCTTCGCCGACAGCGAGAGCCTCGACGACGCGCCGCCGATCCTCGGCGGAGTTGGATTCGCGTTCGCCGGCGGTGCGATGACCGCGGCGAGGGTGAGTGCTGAGAAAGCGGCAGCGACGAGCTTGCGCATCGTCCCCTCCCCCTTGATGGGTGAGATAGATCCGCCTCCCGCGCGGCGGTACTACCCGCTCCGCTGTCCCTGAACCGCAATTGCGGCGAAGAGCATCGGTGAGTTCAGGTAGGCACCTGTCCGGGCGGGTATGACCAGCCCATGGAACGCCAACTGCCGGCAGGCCTGTCAGAGGCTCAGCGAAGCGCTCTGCTTGAGTTCTTCGCGGGACACATCAGCGCCGGACAGCTCACGCAGCGTTTGGGGATCGAACCTCCGCCACCGACCCGTGGTTCAGCATCCCGGCGCCAGTCACCCCCGCCGGAGCTGCATGCCGAACTACCTCGCGACCGAGCAACACGCAGCGCCAACCGTCTACGTCGCCGGCTCGCCACATAGCCGCCCGGTTTGAGCGGGTGCCCGGACTCGCCTCGAGGCTCACTGAGCACAGGACCTGACCTTTGTCGTTCCGGCGCGTTAACGGTCTGAGCACAGGATTACCTGAGAAAGTGACCTTGCCGCGTGCGAGTCCGCACGCACGACCTGGCCGTGTACATGTCAGTACAGGTCACGCTGGCGGTCATCTCGTTTGCACGTTTTCGCTACGAGCGCGCGGGTGCACCGCAACCCACCAACCGTGAAATTTGCCTCTCAGCAGTGCGGTGACGCCGCTGCCGAGGGTGTCGGAAGCTGTGCGCGCTCAGCCGCGGCAAAGCACGTGGTGCTGCGGTGACCGTCGACCATGCTGGGCGGCGTGAGGCGCTGTAGGATCCCGGCGTAGACGTTACGGCACCCCTCCTCGATTCAGACGATCGCGAGTAGAACCTAACGAGGCGCCGCTGGATGGCGGCCCCTCCTGGATGCTCCCCTGGCGTGGGCGTTATGAGCCGTTGGAGCTCGTGGTCGTCGTCGTGTTCTCGCCGGAACCGCTCGAATTCTGACCCTAGCTGCCGTTCTGGTTGCTCAGCTGACCGAGGAGCTTCGCGGCGGCGGACACGCACAGGCTGAAAGGAGTGCCCTTCTCGCCGGCGTGGTGCTTCTTGGGCTCGTTCGCGCACGCACTCGTCGGATTGGTCGTGCTCTGGGAACCGGTGGTGCTCTGCGAGCTGTGGGCGGCGTGCGCCATATCGGTCACGCACCTCGAGAAATCCGTCCCCTTCTCGCCGGCGACGTGCTTCTTGCTCTCGCTCTGGCACAGCCGACCGTAGGCCTTCGCGTTCGGGTTCGGCGCGGTGCCGGTGGTGGTCGTGCTGGTGGTGCCAGTGCTGGAGGTCTGCTGTGTCCGGTTGTGGCCCGGCGCGCTTCCCGAGCGGCCATGAGTGGTGCCCGGGCCGCTGGCCAGCGCGGCGGAAGCGAGACCCAATGTCATGGCAGCGGTCGCCGCCGTCAGCTTCGCGGGGATCTTCATACTTACCTCCTTGTCGTGCGGGATTCGATATCCCGACGGCGCGCGTGGATGATCGAACCTGCCTGCTTTACAAAGGCAACGCGCTAGCGGCCGTCGAGTTAGGCCCTACTTTGCGCTCGGCGGTCGCGGCGTGAGTTGGGTGCCCGGAGACGCAAGGCTCGCCACATTCAGAGCACGCGACGCGCGCGAGCTGGGGGTCGTGCTCAGCGCCGGCGGGCCCGCCTCGCCGTTTCGATGCGGGCTCGGCGAGGTCACTGAGCGCGCGGGGCGCTGCGAACCGCCCGCTGCCTTGCTCGACCCGTGCGTTGCTCGGGCGGAGCCACGGGTGGCGCGTTGGCTCCTGCCGGCGCCTGGCGCTCGAGCGTGTGTCGAGCCGCTGGGTCGGCCCGTCATCCGACGCGTCCCGTGGTTGGCGCCCGTGCGCGCGGATTGCGACGCGATGTGGCCGGGCGGCGAGGGGGCGGCAGCTCCCCGGTGGGCTGCGAGCACAGCGCCGCCGCTTGCGGTGGACGGCAGTGGAGTCGAGTTAACGCCGCCTCCTACGATGAGGTGCGCGGAGCCGGTCGGGATGCTCTCCTGCCGAAACCGACCGGTCGCAGAGCCGCGTGCGGTCGACGCGCCCGCTGCATTTCGTCCCGAGTCAGCGCGGATCGAGTTTCTGGTTCCGGCGCCCCCCGTACCGTGGCTGGCGGTGATCTGGTGAAGGACTCCGGTGGCGCCGACCGCGGTGGTCGCGAGCACGGCGACCCCGGCCGTGAACGCCTTCCCGGACATGACGACGCTCGCGGTCTTGCTCGTGACGCCGCCCAGCACGCCGCCTCCGCCACTGACGTGTCCCAATCCGACTCCCGTGATTTGCGCAAACAGCGCCGAAGCGGCGCCCGCAGGGAGCGCGGGCGACAGGGCGAGCTGGTCCGCGCGGCGAGCCTCGATCGAGGCGCCAAACGCGGCGCAGGCTGGGCAGCTTCTGAGGTGGGCGCGCACCCGGCGCCCGCGCAGCGCACGTTTGTCGCCGTCCGAAACGATCCGCTGGATCTCCTCACACGCCATCGCTCGACCCTCGGCCCGCTCCAGCAAGGCACGCCGGGCCTCGAACACGGTCTGCTTCGCCGCGCCGACCGACATGTCTAGCGCACAAGCGATGTCCTCGTGTGACAGGCCGCTGAACTCGCGCATCACGAGCGCCCCGCGCTGGCGGTCCGACAGGTCGGCGAGATCCGCCACCAGCAGCCGCAATCGCTCCGACTCGATCACCTGCTGCTCCGGTGACGGAGCCGGTGACGCGACCGTGTCCGTCAGCTCGGCCTGCGGACGCCGGCTTCGGAGCGAGCTGATCGCCTCGTTGTGGGCGATCCGGAACAGCCACGGTCGCAACGGCGCGTTCCGCCGGCCCGCTTTGAGCGCTGCGAACGCCGAGGCAAACGCCGACTGCAGCGCGTCCTGCGCGTCGGCATCCTGACCGAGCATCGAGCGCAGATAGCGGTACAACGGCTGGTGGTAGCGCTCGTAAAGGAGCGCGAAGGCGCGCTCGTGCCCAACCGCGACCAGCCGCGCCAAGCGCTCGTCGCCGAGCCTGAACAGAGCCGCAGGAATCCGCGGCGCGAACCGGGTCCCGATTGCGCTCGCGGAAGCCTCCATCACCCATCCCTTACCGACGACGAATCGAACAAGCCAAAGTCAGCACGTTGTTTGTCGGCCGGGCTCGCGTCGAGAGGTCGCGGCCGGCGGTCGAGTCGCAGGTCGCTCGCCAGCCGGAGCGCGCGCCGCGGGCAGGATCCCATGCCGGGGCAAAGACTGACCGGAGAGTGAGAGATACCCGCTACGCGCGTGCGCCGACCACGCGAACCGGGCACCCGATGTCTGCTCGGCGGGCAGGTCGCGCCCCTGCGGAACAAAGCTCATCCCACAGGGAAGACGCAGCAGCCGAGCAAAAGTCACGCCGTGCTTGGGTGCAGGTCTGAAGCCTGACGTCGCGCCAGCGAATTCGCCCAACGGGGCTTCTCAGCGGTTGTAGGATCATCGCGATCCATCGCTCGAAGGAGGAGGAGGACGTGGGAGGATTGAGGGCGCGCGCCCTGCTGGTCGCGGTCGTATCCGCGGTGACGGTGGCGGCGGCGCTTCCGGCGGCGGCCGCCGCGAGTTCGCAGTCGCTGTGCATTGGCCATCATCCGCAGGATTTCGTGTGGTACACGTCGAGCTGCACCGGCCACGACGAACCCGAGATCGACCCGCTGTCCAACCGCGCGGGTTCCGCGCAGAACCTGACCTGGACGATCGTGCTGCCGACCAACGGCGCGGTGCAGGTGGATTCGGTCGGTCCGACGTTCTGGATCGGCGGAACCGTCACCGATCCGAACAGCCTGTTCGGCCAGGCGTTTCTCGAGCTCCAGTTCTACCCCAACAGCATCACGACCGGATGTTCATCGGGCGGGGGGTACAACGTGACCTATTCCGCGAACACCTACACCGCGTGCTCTCCGGTGTGGGAGGTCTCCAAGCACGGTAACTCGGAGTCGGCGGCGTTCAACGCCATGCTCACCGACAGCGCAACCGGCGGGCCGCTCGTCATGCACGCCGGCGACACGATCACCGATCACCAGTACGTGACCCCGGCGCGCGACGGGATGCACATCACCGTGACCGATCTCACCAGCGGCCACTCCGGCACCATCGTCCTGAACAGCAAGGTGGACGGGCCGCTGATGCCCGCGTTCAGCGTGCAGAAGCTCGGCAACGCCCTCGGCTGGGGACTCGTCAACGACGCGCCCAACTCGCTGGTCTGGGAGATCGGGCACACCGGCAACTACACGACCCCAGCCGGCCAATTCTGTCTCCCGGGCAGCGCCACCAAGCCGCCCTGTTACTCCTACGACGTTCCGACGTGGCTGAAGTTCCAGCCGCTTCAGATCAAGGGCGTCACCTTCGGTGATGGCAGCACCGCGACCGCGTGGTCGGCCGTGAGCGACTTCGGCGGCGAGGCGGAGGTCAACCAGTACTGCGGCGCCGGCAACTACGGCGCCCCGTTCTGCAGCTATCCGTGGTACGCGTTCAACAAGACCGACAACGCGTTCACCTACGGCGGCGACTACCCAGGAACGTCGAAGGACTACGGGCAGGCGCTTCAGTTCCAGCAGCAGGAGAACTGCACGAGCCCCGCCGGTCCCTTCCCGCAGTACTGCTCCACGGTGCTTCGCTGACGAGCCGGCTTGATCCGGGGGACCGGGGCCGGGTGGCAAGCGCCACAACGGTGTGGCGCAAGGATTGGTGCGCCCTGCCTGCCGTCGAGGCTAGCGGCGCAACGACCCGGCCCGGTGGTCCTGATCCTGCGCGTCGAGCGTGGCCGCGGGTCTTGACTCCGTCGCGTGAGCGCGCGTAGGGTCGATCCAAGCAACACAACGGAGGTGTACGGACATGTCCAGCGATGCCACGACCGGCGCCGACCCCACGACCGCTTCAGCCGGAGTTCTCGACCTCGCCGACGCGTCACGTCGGCTGATCGAGCAGAGCTTCAACGAAGGCAACCTCGAGCTCATCGACCAGCTCGTTGCGCCGGAGGCGGTCAACCACGATTCCGGTCTACCGGCCGCGATGCGCGACCTGCGCGGGCCTGAGGGGCTCAAGCGTGTGGTCGGCATGTACCGGGAGGCGTTCCCCGACGTGCGGATGACCGTCGACGATGTCATCGCCGCAGACGACAAGGTCGTACTGCGCTGGCACAGCGAGGGAACGCACCGCGGGGAGCTGGCCGGCCTCGCCCCGACGAGCACGCGCGGATCGGTGACCGGTATCAGCATCGACCGCTGGCAGGACGGCAAGATCGTCGAGGCGTGGGCCGAATGGGACAACATGGGACTCGCGCGCCAGCTCGGCGCCGCGCCACCGGAAGGCAGCGTCGGCGAAAAGATCGGCCTGGGTGTCCAGCGACTCATGGCCCGCTGGATGCGCAGGAAGAACCAGGCGTAGATCCGTATCAGAGACCTTCCGGCCGATCGGCGGCACCCACGCACAGGCGGGCGCCCTCCCTTGGGAGCGGCCGGCCATGTGGTTTCGGGCGCCATCGGGATGGGCGGACTCGACCCATCGGGGGAGTCGATGCTGGCGCCGGGCGGCGTGATCGAGCGGGACTTCAGCAAACGACGAGACGTCGCCGCCCGGGACGTGACCGGGCGCCTGGGCGCCGCGGCGCTGAGCCTGGCCTGATGACTGCGGGGCGGCACCAGAAGCCCGGGCCCCCAAACCCCCTCTTCGGTGCCGCCCCCGCCCCCGTTCGCCATAACGCGTCAGCGCGCCGGATGTTGCGGGCACTGGCGCTCGAACATCTGTCCACGGATCGAAAGGTCGCCATAGAAAATCGTGCGCCTTGGGCCTGCGTGGGCCGTGAACGCACGCGTCAGCTCGATGTAGTTTGAGCCCGGATGAAGCCCGAGGCCAGCTTTCAAAGATTCCTGTGCCGGCGGGGTAAGAAGTCCGAGGAGCCGTGGGTCGCGGCGCGGTGGTGACGGAGGTGCGCCCGGCGAGTGCTGGCGTTGTTCATCGTTTTGTCATGCCCTAGTAAGAAGTTGCGCCTACGGTTGTGAGTCGCCTACCTCGCGGAACCCGCAGCGCGACCGAGAGGAGAGTGAGGTGGCGAGCTGCCGGCGCAGCGTAGCTTTGGTTGTGTCCCTGTTGGCGATCCTGGGCGTGTCGATCGTCCCGGCGGCGTCGGCGAAGAAGCCGGGTGGCGGCGGCGGTGGCGGTGGTGGTGGCACGTCGAGCTCGGCCGCCTTCGTGAGGACGTACTCGAACCTGTCGGGGACCACGCAGTTCAGCGTCACCCCGGAGGACGTCCACACGACCTCGGATGGCGGCTACATCGCGCTGGGCACGACGCAGTCAGCGACGAGCGGCGTCGGGGTGAGCTGGCTTGTCAAGCTCGCCTCGACCGGTGTGCCGCAGTGGCAGCGAGTGCTGGGGTGCCTGAGCACTCCCCCGGGGGATTACTCGGACGGCGTGTCGATCGTGCAGACATCCGATGGCGGGTATGTCGTCGGCGGTGGCACGATCGGCTGCGGCACCGGGTCGGACTGTCCGTCCACGAGCGGGCTCACGTGCGCGCTGGTCGAGAAGGTCAGCGCGACCGGCGCGGTCATGTGGGCGAACGTGTACGCCGCTGGCGCCGTCTCGAGCGTGATCAACAGGGTCCGGGAGACGAGCGACGGTGGCCTGATCGCGGCCGGCACCACGACCGATGCCAACCATAACAACGCCGGTCTGGTCCTCAAGCTCGACGGTCAGGGAAACGTCCGGTGGCAGCGCCAGATCGGGCCCGGGTCGACCACCCAGCAGTTGCTGGGCGACGTGCAGCAGACCTCCGACGGCGGCTATGTCGTCGCGGGCGAGTCCGAGCCGCCGAACGCGACCGGTCAGACGCTCGCGAGTGTGCTCGTCGTCAAGCTCGATGCCAGCGGGAACGTGATCTGGCAGCGGAGCTACAACAGTCTCACCGGCAGCGGCTCGCCGACTGCGAGCAACAACGCGCTGTCGGTCATCCAAGCCTCCGACGGTGGCTACCTGATCGCCGGCAACTGGGTCAACGCGCCGAGCCCGGGCGAGTGCTGCTCCGGTGCGCTGCTCCTGAAGCTCGACTCGGCGGGCGATATCCAGTGGCAGAACTCGCTGAGCGGCGGGCTGTACTGCTTCTTCAACGGATTCAGTGAGACCTGCGCGAACCTCACCGCGGTCGCGTACACCGCGCATCAGACCGCCGACGGCGGGTACGTCCTGACCGGCGATGAGACGCTGAAGCTCACCGATTCGACGCCGCTGGAGCCGTGGATCGCGAAGGTGGACGCGAACGGCGCCCTGCTCTGGCAGCACCTCTATTACCAGACCAACAAGACGTCCGGCCGCCCTCTGAGCGAGTACTTCGCGTCCTCGGCCGCGACCACCGACGCCGGGTTCTTCGGGCTGGGCTTCACCGAGAACGCAACGAGCGGCGACGGCGAACTGCTCACGGTCAAGACCGATTCCGCCGGCAACGCCGGCTCATCCTGCGGCGACGAGGACCCGGCCACGGCGCTGAACGCCGATGACCCTGCGCTCGCCTCGACCGTGACCACGCTTCCGGTGTCGGCAGCCACGACGCCCGTCGCGAGCTCGCCCGCGACAACGACCTCGACCTCAATCAGCTCGCAGTCGGATTGCTGACCGATCCGAAGCCGCGATGGCGTCGGCCCGAGGGCGCTTTCGCGAACTACACGACGAGGACGCGAACGGTTGCCTCAAGCTGATCGAGGTCGCCACCGGCTGCGTTGAAGTTCGTTTCGAACGTGCAGCGCCGTCAGGCCGATCCTCGATGTCGGCACTGTTGCGAGTGAGCCCGCAGGGAAAGGGGATGCTCGTACGAAGAGCAGACGCTGTCGTGTTTCGGTCGAGTAGCCACCTCGGGTGCACGAAGTTGCTCCTGACTTTCGTGCTGCCGATTCGTTGTACGGCTTGAGGAATCGTCAGCGCGCCGTCTTACGCGCGCGCCGTTCGAACTCGTCGGCTTCGCCCAGTGGGGTGGGCGAAGAGCCAAATAGCCTGGAGCGTTCATCCGCCTCTGGGCGCCCGAAGCGAGCTCTGTCAAGCGACCTTTGAGGAGGCCTTCATGCGCAGGTTCCTAGTCACCGCCGGAGCCGTCTTGGCGCTAGGCGGCGTTTCGGCAACGGGTGCGCTCGCAGCG
>Ga0306920_100008481_pt1 | contig 13645 bp, 8 predicted proteins | sample flu12Cox44000170_FD_204666 | JGI IMG/M metagenome (GOLD analysis project Ga0306920, IMG submission 204666) | Lab enrichment of tropical soil microbial communities from Luquillo Experimental Forest, Puerto Rico - flux4day.12C.oxic.44.000.170 (v2)... | ecosystem: Environmental > Terrestrial >... | reverse complement strand
CGCAGCTTCTGGAAATCGCCGCCGGGGAACACGAAGTTTTGCGCGACCAGTTTGTCCGCATCAAGGCTATCGAAGCCCTCGGACGCATGTGCTCGACCGATGCCGCGGAGCTCCTCAAGACCCTCGTAGGGAAGCGCGACGGCCTGGCCTATGCGGAGCCCGCGGGCTTGCGCGCTGCCGCCGCAGACGCGCTTGCGCTGATCGAGAATCGGCCTTCGTTCAAGCAAGCTGCCGCTGCTTTTGGTGCCCCCACGCAAGCGAGCTCCGGGTACCTCATTCCGCGCCGCTACGTCCGCGTGCTGCTCGAGTCGCCGCTACGCGCGCAGATTGCAGGAGCATCGGCCGGCCTCGCCCGCGTCAGGACTATCAGCCTGGGAGGCGCTTCCCTCGAGTCTCGGCGAAAACTCGCCGTGGGCGACTCCATCAAGCTCGAAGTGCGCGCCGGCCTTCGCAAAATCATTTTCACCGCCGTGGTCCGCAATATCGGCGAGAACGGCACCGGCGTGGAATTCGTCCACATGCGCGAGGAAGACCGCGAGCGGCTCCGCAAGTTCGTCCAGCGCCATCTGCAACTCTAGCTCAAGAACGCTTTCCGACTTGTCTTTTTTGGCCTTTCGCAGTCCCCACTGACAGGGCGAACCGCTAGAACGCTATTGGGACTTTCCGCGTCAGCAGCTTCCCGGCTGGTGTGTATCGAGCGGAGCTTCTGTTGGGCATGCTATGGCGTGGCGAAGCTAGTTTCGCATGCCGGAGTAGGCAACCTGCTGCACCCGTTGGATGGCGACAAGAAGCGACACTCCCCTGCCTTTTCTGCCGTTTCTCGTCTTGTCGCTTGCCAAGTAGGCCCCTTCGGCCCCATGCTGCCGTCGGCGCCCGGGGCCTTAACCTGAAAGACAAGTTCCGGAGAAGTTTTCAGTTGAAAGCCGGACTGCATTGCAGTAAAAGCCCTGTATTCAATTGTCTCGGGTGTGAAGCGGCGGGGCAAGCTCGCCACCGCTAGGGGTAGCGGTAGATTCAGGTACCACAGGAGGAAGACTCATGCAACCTAGGCAACGGGTGTGTGCTTTGAGGGCGTGGCGGTTCACATTCGCAGGAGCGTTGCTGGTTTTGTTGGTCCTCGGCGGACCAGCGATCGGGACCGCCCAGGTCAATACCGCGACTCTTTCTGGCACGGTTTTCGATCCGCAGAATCTCGCCGTGAAGGGCGCAAAACTAACACTGACCAATGCGGCCACAGGGGCAACGCGCACCGCGGTCACCGACGACAGCGGCCGCTACAATCTTGTGGCAATTCCTCCCGGCCGGTACAAACTGACCGTGGACGGTGGCGCGAACTTCAAGCCCTATGAAAATCCTTCGGTCGAGCTCACGGTAGGCGAAAGCGCCGCGTTTGATCCGCGCCTGCAATTGGGAAACATGGTCCAAACGGTGATGGTGTCGACCGAACCCGACCTGATTGAACCCGGCAAGACCGACGTGTCCGACACCGTCGAGCAGCGCCGCATTGAGAACCTGCCCATCAATGGCCGGAATTACATCAACTTTACGCTCATCGATTCGACGACCAAGCGCGACATGGCTCCGACGATCGGTCCCGCGCCGAACAGCGGATTAAGCATCGGCGGCGCGCGGGCCCGCGGCAATATGGTCAGCGTGGACGGCGCCGACGCGGTCGACAATTCGGTCAACGGCATCCGCTCGACGATTTCGCAGGAGGGCGTGCAGGAGTTTCAGCTCATTCTGAGCAACTACAACGCGGAATATGGCCGCGCCACCGGCGGCGTGGTCAACATCGTAACCAAGAGTGGAAGCAATGAATTTCACGGTGACGCCTTTGGCTATTTCCGGAACAAGGCTTTTCAGGCGCGCAACGCCTTCTCCGGCCAAATCGACCCGACAACCGGCGCGCTTGATCCCGTCAAGCAAGCTTACACGCGGACGCAGAGCGGCCTGACGTTCGGCGGGCCGTTGAAGAAGGGCAAGACGTTTTATTTCTTCTCGTACGAATACGCGCAGCGGGAGGAAACCGGGTTTTCCAGCATCGGCGTCGGTAATTTCGGCATGGTACCGGTAACCTTGCCGACCCCCGGCGGGCCCCTTCCGGTCGAATTGACCGGGCCGCAGGCGGCGGCTGTCGGCGCCCTGCTGGCGTCCGGCAACTCCTCGCTCCAAACGCTCGGTGTGCAGTACGGGGTGTTCATGGGCTCGGCATCGAGTGTGGCGCTAAACCGCCTGGATTTTGGCGCGGTCGCCCAGGGATTCGGATTTCCCAATCCGGGACCCGGAGCGCGCTTCTCGATCCCCGTCCAGTGTCCGGCTGGAATGGTTGTCAACGCCATGCAGTGCGGCCCTTCCGGTTTTGGCCTGGCGCCGCTCCCGGCTTCCTATGTCGGTCTGAATTCCATCCGCGGCAATTACCCGGTCATGGAAAAGACCAGCCTGTGGTCCGCTCGACTGGACCAACACTGGAACAATCGCAACAATTCCTTTTTGCGCGTTGGCGTGTCACCCTCGCTCGTTACCGGGCTTCCGTCGACGTCCCAGAATCAGGTGTTCGGGCAAAACTCCGGCTCGCGCGCCGGTTACGACCAGTATCGCGACCTCAATGCCACGTTTCAGCACCAGATCACCGTAAGCGACAAAACGGTCAACGAATTCCGCACGCAAATTGCCCGCCGCGGCTTGCATTTTGGCTATTCGCAGCTCCCTGGCGGTTCCAACATCGGCGTCAATATTCCGGGGTACGCCTACTTCGGCCGCGAGCCTTATTCCACGGTTGATCGCATCGAGCGCCGCTTCGAATTCACCGACAACATGACGCTCGTCCGCGGCGGCCACACCTTCAAAGTCGGCGGCGACTACAATCTCATTCAACTGCGCTCCAACAAGGCGCAGATTTTCGAACTCGACTTCGGCGGCGACGTGAATTTTGGCGGGTTTTCGGCCTCCACTTTTAATTTTCCGAATAGCGTCGCGGGCATCTTCCTGCCCGGCACCACGGCTTTGCAGTCTTACGGTCTCGGGGTTCCCACCTCCTACATCCAGGGAATCGGGAACTCCAACCATCCCTTCGACAACATCCCCATGGGGTTCTTTGCCCAGGACAGTTGGCGCATGAACCGGCACCTCGTCGTCAATTACGGCGTGCGTTACGACCTGGAAATCAGCCCGCTCTTTACGCCTGCGACGGCGGTCAACGCCGCCGCGGAACAGGCTCTCGGGGTGGTCGAAGGCATTCCGCGTGACTACAACAACGTGGCCCCGCGCGTTGGTCTGGCGTGGGATCCCGCGGGCAATGGCAAGACGGTCATCCGCGCCGGTTACGGCATGTTCTATGACCACCCGCTGCTAGCCACCGCTTTCGACGCCGTCACCGCCGACGGCGGCCGCTCCGTGCAATTGATTTCCACCGGAGGCAAGCCCTCCGCCTGCGGACTCCTACCGCAAGCGACCGTCTGCGGCAATGGCTTGGATTCTCCAACCAACCTCAACGGCTCCTCCATCTTCCAGGGCGTTCTAAACGCGTTGCCGAATATGTTTTATCTGCCGAGCCAGCAGCGCTTCGATCCTCTCGCTTCCGGGTCCATCTTTGCCAACCAAGCCTACTTGCAGGCGGGATTCCCGCTCCCGATTTTGCCGTTCACTCTGCCCATCGCGAAAAACTTCGTTTATGCTTATGCGCAACAGGCGAATCTGACGGTCGAGCGGGAGATCGCCGGCTCCTGGAAAGTCAGCCTCGCCTATCAATGGACCCGCGGCTTGCATTTGAACCGACCCATCGACCTCAACACCACCGATCCCAAGCTCTTGGCGCAAAATGCGCTCAACGCCGCCGCTTCCGGGCTTAGTGTGAGCAATCCGCTCACGGTGGTCGTTCCCACCGGCGCGCCCGGTTCGTGCGTACCCGAGGGAAGCGGCAGCATTTCGCTCATTGCCCCAGGCGTGCTGGGACAGGGCTTCGCCGCCAACGGCTGTCCTGCAGCAGCAGCCGTGGGTTTTGTCGGCACGCCAGCGTTTTTCAATTTCTTCCGGCCCTCTGGTCCCAACCCGTCGTTCGCTGGCTTGGTGGGGGGCTATGCCACGCAAGTGGCGCTGGCCACCATGGCCGGATATCCCAAGGGATTCGGCGCCCCCGTGCCGTTCAACAGCGTGGACGCGCAGCTCTCGACGGGCAACTCCTGGTACAACGCGGTGACTTTCAATCTGTCAAAGCGTTTCTCCCGGGGCTTTGAGCTGCTGTCGAGCTATACCTTCTCCCATTCCATCGACGACTCGACGGACTTGCAATCTCCGCTCGAGCCGCAAGACAGCCGCTTTCCGCTCCTGGAACGCTCCAATTCCGACAACGACCAGCGCCACCGCTGGGTCACCAGCGCAGTCTTCCAATCGGGCAGCGCCAAATCGGGAGACAGTGTTTTCAAGCACTTCTTGGGCGACTTCACGCTTTCGCCGATCGTCGAGCTCTCTTCCGGCCGGCCGTTCAACGTGATCACCGGCGAAGACACGCGGCTGGACCTCGGCGCTTCACAGGCTCGTCCTTCTGTCGCTGCGAGCGGCGCGGCAGCCACCACATCGGCCTTCATTCCCGGCGTTGCCTTTGTGCCTGCAAACGTATGCTTGAACGGCAGCGGCAGCGCCTTCACCGTTCCGCTGGTTTCGCCCCCGGCCGGTTGCATCGGCAACCTGGGCCGGAACCGCTTCGTGATGCCCAATTTCTTCCAGTGGGACATGCGCCTGTCGCGGCAAATTCCCCTTGGCGAACGGTTCAAGGTCGCTGTCATCGCCGACGCTTTCAACCTCTTCAATCGCACCAACATTGCCGCGGTCAACCAGCTTTGTGATCCGCTCGCCGGTGCGACTTGCACCGCCGGCCAGCCGAGCGCCTCCTACGATGCACGCCAGTTCCAGTTTGCGCTAAAGCTAACCTGGTAGCGCAGGCCCGCCGGTTCGGTTCCTCCCGGGCCCCGATTCCGATCGGGGCCCGAGGGGATCTCACGCGATTCTCTGCCCGTGCCAGTTTGCCCAGACGTTCTCTTGGCGACCTGCAACTGTCAACCTTCGACTTCCGACCTCTGCTAAAGTAAGAACACCGTTTCCCGTCATGACCTTGGGAGAACCAATGACCGGAGTGCTCATCGGTGTAGCAATCGTGGTGGCTCTTGCAGTCCTTTGGCTGGTGATCGAGGGCCGCGGAAGCCGCAAAAAGAACGAAACCCTCGAATCTCAAATGAACGAATTGCGCCATGACCTGCAGAACATGGCCACGGCACAGGCCAAAAGCACCGGGCAGATGGAAGCGATCGCCAAGAGCGTCAATCAAAGGCTCGACAGCGTCACTCCGGCGTTGCAGGAAGCGGTCAAGAACTCCGCCCAAATCACCGGCCAGCTGGCCTCCGACGCGCAGTCCCGCATGGCTGCGGAACTCAACAATGCCCGCGATCAGATCAGCCAGATCCAGAGGCAGCTCGGAGAAGTTCACGAAGCCAGCGCGCAGTTGTCACAAGCCGCTCAGACCATCGAAGGGATCCTCGGCGGCGCGAAGTCGCGCGGCTCGCTCGGTGAAATCACCCTTGAGCGTCTGCTCGAAGACTCTTTGCCTCCCGGCCTCTATGCCACGCAGTATCGCTTCGGCAGCGGAGAAGCGGCGGACGCCGTGATTTTCCTCCGCGACAAGAAACGGATGGCCATCGATTCCAAGTTCCCGCTCGATGCCTACCGCCGTATTGCGAGTGAAGGAGACGAAGCGCGCCGCGCGTTTAGCAACGCGGTGAAGGGCCACGCAGACGCCATCGCCAAGAAATACATCGTGCCGGAGGAAGACACTCTTGATCTCGCGCTCATGTTTGTGCCCTCGGAAAGCGTTTACTACGAACTTCTTATGACCGCGGACGCCAAAGGCCAGCCCTTGGATGCTTACTGCCGCGAAAGACAGGTCATCGCGGTTTCCCCGAACACCCTCTACGCCCACCTCTGCGTGATCGCCATGGGCCTGCGTGGCATGCAAACCGAAGAGAATGTCAGGCGCCTTCTTGGAAGCCTTTCCGGGTTGGAGAAACAACTAGACAAATTTGCAGACAAGTTCGCTGTCATGGGCACGCATTTGAAAAAAGCCGCGCAAAGCTACGGCGAGGCCGACAAGCTGCTCGAGAAAACCCACGATGCTCTCGAAGGAATGCTCGCGCCGGACCCCGCCGAGCCCGCGCTCGAAAACGGCCAGGGTGTGCTCCGCCTCACCGCGGAGGCCAACGCCGGCCGAGCCAGCAGCTCCAAAAAATCCGCTTGAGCCTGGCCCGGTTACAGAGCCGCGTGTGTCCCGCTCGGCGTGTGCTCTACTTCGACCTTCTGGTAGGCAAAGGTGACCTCCACGACTTCGGCGCCATTGTCGACCTTGAACTGCACGCTGGTGACTTCGGCTTCGGTCAGCTTGACCGCGATTTGGTTCTGCCAGCTCAATGTAAGGTTCGGAATACGCCGCGCCGTTACCGCCTCCTCCAGCAGTTGGACGGCCGCCTGGTCCGCAGCCTTGCGGCAAACGATCGGGGTTGTTGAGGCTCTTCCCGTGGCCTTTCCCGTCACTTGATCGCGCACGCTTACGCTGAACTCCAAAGCGCTGCACGCAATCGTGCCCGGTAGCGTCGAAGAGCCGGGACGGTTCTGCCCTCCCGCGGCGAGTGACTCGTTGCGACTCTGTTCCCGACCCGGCATGGTGCCGGCGCCCGGGTCGGTCGCGGTTGAACCGGAAGGGGTGAGGTTGGCGCGAGCCGTTCCCGTGACCAAGATCTTCGTCGCACTCAGCCCGTAGCGGTCTCTTCCCTGGCTTCCGGTTGGCCCAGAAGCGGCCCTGGCCGGCCGAGCTGAAAACCAACCTGCGCACGCCACAACGCACACCCACACGCGAATCCATTTCATGTTGTTCTCCCCGTTTCGGCCGGAATTCCGCGTTCTCTCCCCGCTTGTGGCGTTCGTGCCGCAAGCAAGCCTGCCCCCTTGGCTCCAGCCGTCGTTCGCCCCGGACCTGCGGAGTCTATCACGCCTTGCCCTGCTCAATTTGTCCCCGTCTCGCCAACCGCACAGGCAAAAGCGAATCCCGATCGAGGCACCGTCGACAATTGGCGGATTGCTGCGCTTAGGCGGGTAGTGATTGTGACAGGGCTGTCGACCTTGTGCTGCCGCTAGCGGCGGTCGGGGCGGCCGAGCGCGGGTACCAATCGGATGGAGATGAGGAAGGTGCCGTTCTTTTTGCCGACGACCTCGAACGCGGCGGCATTTTCGTCTTCCCCGCCCGAGCTCAGCCGCCGCACCGGATTGCCTCCCTCAAGCTCCGCGACATCCGGGGCCAGGTTGCGAGCCTCGAGCGAAATCCTTTCCGCGGTGCCGCGGACGCGCACGGTCAGGGTGCGATGCTCGCCGCGCCTCAGCGGCGACGAATCGGCTTGCAACTCGAGCTCGACGAATACCACGGAGAACCCCGGCGCGTCGCGTTTCGCACATGAGACCGTGACCTTCGCCGGCCCAGCTCCCAGCTCCGCCGGCGGGAGCACCGTCAGCACAACGGGAGAAGACGCCAGCACCAGGGCGCCGTGGTCGGCGATTGCGACCTGGTTCGCATCGGCATCGCCGCAAAATCCCTTGCCGGAAATTTCAAACCGGTCGGTCAGCGAAGCCACCTGGGGAGCTGCGGAGATTTCCATCGCGGGAGCCGACGCCTCGGTGGGCTTGAGAATCACCGTCGACACGCGCCCGGGGCGTCCGGCAATCGACCCGTAAATGACGCCGGGATTTAGCGGCGCCACGAAAAGGGCTCGGCCCGTCGAGTCCGTCCTGATGCGGTCACCGTTCGAGAAATCGATGGTCACTCCCGGCGCGAGCCGCCCGCCTGAATCCAGCACGGCAAGCGTGGCGCGTTCCCCGGAGACGATGCGCCGCGGCAAGAGCAGGATGCGGGCCGCGGCAGGCGCAGGGGGCGCGAGGGGCGCCTGCTGCGCCGCCAATTGGAGAGCCAGGCTGCCGGCGATCGAAAAGGCGACGAAAAACAATTGGCGGCGACGAGCCATGCTTGAATTGTAGTGGAGAATTTCGCGCCGGCGAAAGGCCGGCGAGGCCGGAGAAAGAAATTCTTGAATGGCACCCGCAACTTGAGGCATCTCTGTCGAAGAACCGCGGATTCGCCCCCCGATCGCGCGATCCCTTGTGATGAAATTCATTTTTGAAAAACGACTGGCTCCTCGTCGGGCGCATAGATGAGCACGGTTCGGCTCATGACCCCCGCACACAAGCGCCGCAAACGATAGCGGTAAGGGCGCGGCCCCGAACCGTCGGCGCAATCTTCCAACCGATAAAAAGTATCTTGATATTTCACGGTTCGCGGAGGCCTCCAATCCGGTTTTCTGCGGCTAGCGCGAATCTCCAAAAATTCTTCCGTGCCCTCTTTGAAGACGCAGAGCTCGTCGGGAACTCTGGGCGTTCTTGAAACACGAACTTTTTCGCGGATCGCTCCGACATAGGAAGAGAAATTTCCTTCCGCGAAGCCGCCCTCTTCGGCGGCGCTCGGGCCGCTCCGCCCGGTGATCTTCAGAAAAACCTGATCCAGCACAAAGAGTGGAAGAATTGCGAGATAGCTTTCTGCAAAGGCTGCCGCCACCAGCCGGACGCTGCCTTCGACCGCAAAGTAGGCAATCAGCCAGGTGAGCGGATGCGTCGAAAAGATGAAGATAGCCATAAAGCCGATCTCTTGCTCGTTCACGCCTGGACCAGCTTTCCCAGCCAGCGCAACGTCCAACCCGCGAGAAACCCAGGTGCTCACCCGAGTACGAATACCAGTAGAGCGTGATCACTCCGTCGCTTGAAAGGCGACGGCTTCTCGCGGCACGCATGAGACGACATCCTCTACGTTATGCCGCGAACGCCCGATCCGGGCGCGTTGCAGTATGACTTGCGCGCTGACCACGTTACGAGGCGCCGACAATCCGCATACCGGACATTTATGCCAACGCTCCGCAAGAGTCTTGGGCACGGCCGCTCCGCATATGCACGTTTGGCTAGTTCCACGCGGATCCACCTTTACCAGCTCTCGCCCGGCGCTCGCAGCCTTGTACCAGAGCTTGGTAAAGAAAGAGTTCCATCCGGCGTCGTGGATCGGGCCGGCTAATATTCCGCGCGAAAGTCCCTTGATATTGAGGTCTTCCACGCGATCAACCCGTAGCGCTCCACCAGCCAGCGGCTGAGATCATGATGAAAGGCGGCACGCTGGTTTCTGATCTTACGGTGCGCCTTTGCCACTTGTGTGGCGGCCTTGCGGCGGCGGTGGCTGCCGCGCTTGCGGCGGGAAAGCCTACGCTGGGCGCGGACAAGGTGTGCCAACCCACGCTTGAAGTGCCGGGGATTGTCGATCTCCTTACCATTCGAAAGAGCGACAAAACCATCCAGTCCGACATCGATGCCGACATCCTCGGACGACTCCGGCAACACGACACTGTCCCGCTCGACGGAAAAACAGACATACCACTGGTTGACGTCCCGCTTGAGCGTAACAGTCTTGATCTCACCCTCCACAGGCCGGTGCAGCTTGACCTTGACGAGACCAGCGCCCTGGATACGCAACCTGCCGTCTTCGAGCAAGCGGCAGCCATCGCCGTAGGACGGAAAGGTGATACTGTCGTACCGCCGGAACGAACGGAAGCGCGGGAAGCCGGGCTTCTCGCCGCGTCTTACGCGAGCGAAGAACGCCTGGAAGGTCTTATCCAGCCGCCGGAGCACGTCCTGGCAGCAGGAGAAGTTGGCCAGTCCGAGCAACCCTTCGGCCCGCATGGGCTTCAACTGGTTGGCCTGGTCGTAGTAGTTGATGCTCTTGCGGCAAACTTTCCAAGCGTCGCGCCGTTCCTGCAGGGCGGCGTTGTACAGGTCGCAAGCCTCGTGGACCTGGTTCTCGAGAAACGGAACCTGGGCTTTGTTGGGGTAAAGGCGGTATTTGTAAGCGAATCGCATCTACTTTCTCTGGCCCTCGATGTATTTGCGCACTACGGCTGCTCCCGCGACTGGTTTGACCAAGACTCGGCGGCGATGCTTCGAACACCACACCGGATGACATTTGACGCTGAAAACGGCACCTGCATGTTGGGCGTATTGACCCGTGCGCAAGAGTATACAAAGAGCATAGGTCTAAGACAAACAAAAAGCGAAGATGCAAAAACGTACGAACGTGAAAAAAAAGGCCGCATTTCCCAGCATTTCCCCTTTCGCCTGAAGGCGACAGTCCCCTGCGGTAGGATCTATGGAGGGGACGCGCCAATCGGGGGACGTGAGAAAAGACAGGGACCGCCGCCACCGCTTGGGCAGCAGCGCGAGGAATGGCCCGAGAAGAAAAGTGAGCATGACCTGGTGCGCGCTTCCAAGGAGGATAGCATGCCCGCGCGAAGGGCTCGTTTTTTCGAACTAGCGGGCTTCTTGATCCCCGGCCTAGGTTCGCGAACTTGCGAGTCCCGGGCAAGGGCGCGGATGAGCATCGCGACCCCGGGAGCTCTTGCCCAAGGGTCGTTATTGACTTCCTGTCTATCGAACCTCTTAAGTCACAGAAAACAGGGCAATTCCAGGGCGCGGCATGTGGCGTAAATGCGAGTAATCAGTAGGGTTCAGGGCCCTTCGGCGGCGCTTGGGGTGTGCTAGCGTGGAACGAGGCCCAAGGCTTGGGCGTGTGAGCTAGGGGTGTGAGTTCAGGCGCAGAATCGGAGCAGGTGTGCAAATCGCGTGTGGCGGCGTGACCGACCTAGGTCGCGTTCGAACGAACAACGAGGATTGCTTCCGCATCGTGAAGCCGCTGAACCTCTACGTGCTGGCCGACGGAATGGGCGGAGAAGCGCACGGCGAAATTGCCAGCGCGCTGGCCGTGGAAACCGTGGTGAAACACTGCCTCGACGCGGACGCCAATCCAGCGGCGAAAGTCCTCGGAAAAGTGCAGAGCGGCTGGAGCGCCAAGACCAAACGGCTCTCGACGGCTCTGCATCTGGCCAACAAGAGCATTTGCAAATCCGCCCAGGAGCATCCGGAGCAGCGCGGCATGGGGGCGACGTTGACGGCGGCGTGGATTGACCGTTCGAAGCTGAGCATCGCGCACGTCGGCGACAGCCGCGCGTATTTGCTGCGCGGCGGCTCCCTGCTGCAGCTGACGCGGGACCACTCGCTCGTGGCCGAACAGGTGCGCCGCGGCATGTTAACCGCGGCGGAAGCGGAACAGAGCGAAATGCAAAGCGTATTGTTGCGCGCGCTGGGCGCGCAGCCGGAGATCGAAGTGGATGCGGAAGAGCACGTCCTTTTTCCTCGCGACGTTGTGATGCTGTGCTCCGACGGATTGACACGCGTGGTCACGGAGCCGGAAATTGCCGGCGTGCTGCAAGCCGAAACCGATCCGCTGCGCGGCGCCGAAGAGCTGGTAGCCATCGCGAATGAGCGCGGAGGCCCGGACAACATCACGGTAGTGATCGTGCGAATGCTCAAGGATTCCAAGGGATGGTTCTCCTGGTTGCGCCGTGGGGCGCCTAAGAATCTGGGGAACAATGGCCACGCTGGAGGAAACTAACGATGCCGAAACTCAGCCTCATGTTCAATGACAAACTCGTAAGAGAGGTGCCGGTAGGAAGCCGCCCGGTGACCATCGGGCGGGCTCCGGACAACGACTTGTCCGTGGACAACCTAGCCATCTCCAGTTACCACGCAAAAGTTTATTTCGAAGGGGGACGCATGGTGATTGAGGATCTGAACAGCCTCAACGGCACGTTCGTCAACGATCTCCGCGTGGAACGCGCGACGCTGCACGATGGAGATAAAGTTCACATCGGCAAGCACACCATCAAAGTGGATACCAGCGGCGATGCGCCCGTGACGTGGCAGTCGGGTCGCAAAGCGGCGGCGCCCCGCATTAACGAAACCATGGTGCTGGACACCAAGGAGCGGCGCCAGATGCTCCAGCAGGCCGCCGCGATGGGCGAATCCATGCAATTCGCTTCGACGCGTGTCAAAGTTGCGACGCTCGTGGTGCTTGGCGGAACCACGGACCAGAAAGAGTACGTTTTGACGAACCAGCTGACGGTCATCGGAAAATCCCCGATGGCTACGGTGAAATTGAAAGGCTGGTTCAAGCCGCAAATGGCGGCGCAGATCAATAAGCGCGATGACGGCTACTTTCTCGGGCCCGGCGACAAAGTGCCTTCGGTGAACGGCAGACTCATCGGCGGACCGACGCGGCTGAACACCGGCGACGTCATCGAAGTGTCCGGCGTAAAGCTGAATTTTATCTTCCGCGAGTAGCATTCAACCGCGATGGCAGCTCCGTCAGAAGGCTTCTCGGAAAGGCGGGGCTTGTTCGGCCTCTACGAACTGCTGCACCCGTGGTGGCGGCATCGCATCTCGTTCCTTCTGAGTCTGAGTATTACGCTGTTTGCGCTCAGCACCTACTACCTGGTTTTTCTGCAGGAAAAGAGGACCCCCCTTTTCGAACTCGCCCAGCGTCTAGAACTTGACACGCTCGATACCCGCTTCCGTTATCGCCCCGCGCGATTCGCGCACCCCGACTCGCGCATCGCCATCGTGGATATCGACCAGAAGGCCCAGGAAGTCTTGGGGCGCTGGCCGTTCTCGCGGACCTACTTTGCAGAATTGCTCGACACCCTTCACCAGGACGGAGCGGCGGTCGCGGCGTTTGACGTAACCTTCAGCAAACCGGATCAAACTGCGGCGCCACTTCGTTCGCTTGCGGCTTGGCTACAAGACCCCCGGCAAACGAGCGAACAAGTCGATCCCAAAGTCATCGCTCGGATCAACCGGCTCGCTGCTGAATACGATGCCGACACGAAGTTTGCCGCTGCCATCCGGCGTTTCGGCCCGGTCATCCTTGGCAACTATTTTCTGTTTACACCGGCGGACCTCGAGGGAGTCAGTGATGCGACGCTCGACGCCTACTCGAACCAGATCTCGTTCTTCGCGTTTCCGCCAGCGCACCCCATGCGGCCGGAGTCCGCGAAACAAGACAAGTTGAACCTGCTGGAGGATTTCGCAGCCGCCAACCTGGTGCCGCGCGGCGCGGAAGCGAATCTGGACGCGCTCACCTCCGCGATCGAAGGCGACACCTCCTGGACCGGCTTCTTCAATTTTCCGTCGGATAACGATGGAGTGGTGCGCCGCGCAACGCTGATTCTGCCTTACGGGCGCTCGCAAAATCCGGAAGAGTGGGATCTCTATTCCTCGCTGGACCTCGTCGCGGCCCGGGCCCTCATTGGTCAGGAGGCCCAAGACACCAGTCTGTTCTACGGCCCGACGGGCATTTGGAAGATTGCTCTCGGAACCAAGGCGGCCATTTACCCCGATGGCCGCGGCCAATTGCTCATCAACTATCAGGGTCCCTGGGGAACTTTTTCGCACCACTCCATCGTGGATGTTCTCCAGGGAAAATGCCAGCCGGGCGCATTCCAGGGAAAGCTGGTGCTTATCGGCGCAACGGCCACGGGTATCGGGGACCTCCGTGCGACTCCCTTCGGCGGCGCGAATTTTCCCGGTGTGGAGATCCACGCCAACGTGATTGACAACATCCTCAACCATCGCTTCTTGAAAAGAGGCGCAAAACAGGCGCTCATCGACGTGCTGCTGATTTTCGCTT
>Ga0306920_100008479_pt1 | contig 13646 bp, 12 predicted proteins | sample flu12Cox44000170_FD_204666 | JGI IMG/M metagenome (GOLD analysis project Ga0306920, IMG submission 204666) | Lab enrichment of tropical soil microbial communities from Luquillo Experimental Forest, Puerto Rico - flux4day.12C.oxic.44.000.170 (v2)... | ecosystem: Environmental > Terrestrial >... | reverse complement strand
GTAGCTCGTCGAGCCGTTCGCCGACGAGACCGTGAAGTAGGTCGTCCGTTCCCCGTTCGGGCCGTGCGCGGCCGCGGGGACCCGGATCTCGGGGGGCAGCTTCGGCGCCGAGCCTCCGCCGACGAGAAAGCCGCCGCTCACGAACTTCCCGGAGAGCGTCCGCACCTGGTACCAGTTGATCCCCTCCACGGGCGGCCCCGTCCCACGGGGAGGCTGCCGGCCGCCGGGGCCCCGCCCGCCTCCCGGCCCGCCGTGGTCCGGGAAGGCGGTCTGCTCGGCCTGCCCGTGCCCGATCTCGAGCGTCTTGTCCACGCGGTCGAGCAGAAAGGAGCGAAGCGACGCGTAGGTCGCCGCATCAGCGGCGACCAGGCCGACCGCCGCGAGCACGAACACGCCGAGCAGCAGTCGAGCGCGCAGCGACAGCCGGTTCAAGCGATGCAACTAGTCCTCGGTCTCGAGCATGTACCCAGCCTGTCTGACGGTGCGGATCAGCGGAGGGCCGAGCGCGTCGAGCTTCTTGCGGAGGTAGCTCACGTAGGTCTCGACGACGTTCGAGTTCCCGCCGAAGTCGTACCGCCACACGTTCTGGAGGATCTGGCCCTTGGAGAGAACGCGGCGCGGGTTGAGAAGGAAGAACCGCAGCAGGGAGAACTCGGTCGCCGTCAGGTCGATGCGCGTCTCGCCGCGGAAGACCTCGTGCCTGCTCTCGTCGAGGCTCACGTCGGCGAAGCGCAGCACGTCGCCCGGCAGCTCGCCGCCGGTGCGCCTCAGCACTGCCTGGACCCGGGCGACGACCTCGGCGAGGCTGAAGGGCTTGGTCACGTAGTCGTCCCCGCCCGCACGCAGTGCGTCGACCTTGTTCTCGACGGCGTCCTTCGCCGTCAGGAAGAGGATCGCCGTCTTGAAGCCGCGTTCACGCAGACGGCGGCCGACCTCGATGCCCTCGATGTCCGGGAGCATCCAGTCGAGGACGATCAGGTCGGGCTCGAACTCGACGACCGCGGCCATCGCAGCGCGTCCCGAGGACTCTTCGCGCACCTCGAAGCCCTCGTAGCGCAGAGCGGTGGCGACCGCATCGACGATTGACGGCTCGTCGTCGACGACAAGCACCCTCGCCACGCCGTTCCCGTGCTGCTCGCTCGAGTTCATGAGTTCACGCTGCCACCGGATGCTGGGAGTGGGCTGAGAAATGCTCCTTCGAAGCTGTGAATCGCCTGAGAATCTTCAGCTTCTACCGCCGCGATCGGTCGAGGCGCAAGGCCAGCCGTGGGCACGCAGCGACGGCGCGGCGGGCCTCGGTGCGAAGGTCGCCGGGGACGTCCTCGTCCGCGATCATCGGGTAGCCCCACTCGTCGAGCGACACCAGCTCCGGCAGGAGCTCGGCGCAGTAGCCGTAGGCGTCGCAGCGAATCGGATCGACGACGAGGCGCTCGCCGCTCATCCCCGCTCCGGCGCCGGCAAAGCCGGCGCCTCCGTTCCTAGGCGGCTCCGCCGAGCCTACGCCGCTCATCCCCGCTCCGGCGCCGGCAAAGCCGGCGCCTCCGTTCCTAGGCGGCTCCGTCGAGCCTACGCCGCTCATCGCCAGCCTCCCTCGACACCGGGAGTCGGCAGCAACGGACGGTGATCGACCGCCGAGCAGGCGCCCGCCAGATGGCGGGCGAACTCGTCGCGGAAGACGAGGGTCGCGCTTGCGACGAAACCGAGGACGCCGTCCGGGTGTGCACAGGCCCCACGGCCCGCGATCTGCCGTTCGAGCCGTTCGAGGCGCTCGTAGGACTCGGTCGCGTCGCTGTCGCCCCGGGCAACCGACTGCAGGCTCTCGGCGAGCGCGCGCAGCCCGAACACGCAGGGGCCGCACTGGGCTGCGCTCTGCGCGGCCATGTAGGCGACGACGCGCGCCGTCTCGACGACGCCGCACGAACGGTCGCCGAGCACGACGATCGCCCGTGCGCCGGGGCTCGCGCCCACTTCGGCGAGGCTCTCCCGGCTGAGGCGCAGGCCCGGCCACGGTGGCACCCAGTTGCCGAAGTACCCACCGACGAGGTAGGCCTGCACAGGGCCGCGTGCGCCTCCACGGAGCGCCGCGAGCTCGGCGACGGGCACGCCGAGCGGTGCCTCGACGACGCCGGGGCGTTCGACGGCGCCGGTCACGGTCGCGAGGATGGTCCCGGGCTCGTCGGCGGTTCCCTCGGCCCTGAACCAGTCCGGCCCGAAGCGGGCGATCAGCGCGAGGTTCGCGAGCGTCTCCACGTTCTGCACGAGCGTCGGGCGACCGCCGACCCCGCGCTCGAATGGGCGCGGCGGCGTAGTCGTCGGCTTCGCGGCGCCGCCGTTCAGCCAGTGGACGAGGGCGGACTCCTCGCCTGCCACGAAGCGATCGGGCAGTGTGGCGACGCTCACGCCGCGTGCGTCGCGCCGCTCTGCCAGCGCCCCTTCGAGCACGGTGGCCGCCGCGCCCGAGCGGCCGACGGCGATCACCACTCGGCGCGCCCGCACGAGCCGGGCCGCGGTCAGCGTGCCGTCGATCACGAGGTGCGGGTTCCGTTCGATCAGCGTCCGGTCCTTGGCACTCACGGGCTCGCCCTCGGTTCCGTTCGCGACGACGACCGCGCCGCGCCGTGAACGGACGGTGCGCAGCTTGCGCGCCGTCGGGAAGCCGGCGCCGCCGCGACCGGTGAGCCCGCTCAGCTCGATCGCCTCGAGCAGCCGTTCGGAGACCGCCGGCCGTGGGCCGTAACGGCGCTCGAAGGCGGGGAGGTCCAGCGGCTCGCGAGGGAGCAGCCGCGTCTCGGTCGCGCGCACGGCACGGGGAGGCGCCTCGAGAAGCGCGCTCATGCGGTCGCCGCCCGCGGCTCGAGGTGCTTGGCGTCCCGCTCGGCGGAGAGCCTCCAGAGAACGCTGACTGCGACCGCTGCGACGCAGACGGCGCCGATCCCCTCGAGCCACGTTGCCGACGCGTCCGTGCCGGTTGCGAAGCTGTGCGCGAGGGCCAGCGGCCAGGCGAGGTAGGCGAGCCAGTGGATGCCGCGCCAGAGCCTTACGGGGACCCGTGCCCGCAGCAGGCTCGAGACGACGAGTGCACCGGTGAGGTCGAGCGACAGCGCACCGAGGCCGACCGCGAACGAGCTCCTGCCGGCGACGAACGGAACGACGACGGCGGCTGCGCCGACCACCGCGTACGGATCGACGACGGCGGTTAGCACGTGCACGCCGAGAAACGCGACCGCCAGGAGCGAGATCGCGCGGTGCACGCCGGCCGTGACGACGCGCGGCGCGCGTCCGGGTCGCCAGCGCCGGTGAGTCGCGATCCCGAGCACGAGCACGCCGGTGAGCAGCACGAGCGTGACGACGCCGGTCGCGCGCATCAGGTACCAGGCGGCGTTCGAGGAGAAGTGACTCACGATCCGCCGGATGTGACGAGGGGTTGGCTGCTCGCCGTCGACGGCGCGGTCGAGCTCTCCGCGCTGGTCGTCGTGCTCGCGGCGGCGGTGGTCGCGGAGGTCGTGCTCGAGGTTGTGGCGTGCCGCGTGTGGGCGCGCGCGATGGTCACGACGCGCGTCGTCGTCGCGGAGGCCGTTGTCGTTCCCGCCGCCGCGGAGGCCGTGCTCGTCCGGTGCGCGAGCCCGAGCCAGCCGACGATCAGCGCAGTGGCGCCGGCGGCCGCAACGCCGACCCCGTAGGTCGCGCGCCGGACCAGCCGGTTGGCGATCTTGCGGTCCGTGGTCTGTGGTTGCTCGGTCATCTCGTGACCATCAGACACGAGCGTCTTCGGAGCCCTGTGTGTTCTGCCTGAGAGTCGGCTGTGAGCCGTCAGCTCCGGTCGCCGGGCCAGCCGCAGAAGTACGCGACGCTTCCATCGCGGCGCACCAGGCGTGCAGGCCGGTCGCGCTGCGCGAGCCAGTTCGGTGCGGCGGCGCCGAGGATGATCGCAGCCGTGGCTGCGGCATTCGCCTCGACGCAGGTCGGCGCGGTCACGGTCGCAGTTCGCCAGACCTCGGGCGCTGCCGTTCCCGTGCGCGGGTCGACGATGTGGTGAAGCTCGACGTCGCCCGCGCGCCAGCGTCGGACCGTCGTGCTCGAGCTCGCGAGCCCTCCGTTCCGGATCGCGACGACCTGCCCTCCCTTGGTGTCGCGGTGGCTGTCGCTGACGCGAACGGGCCAGCCTCCCGGTGGGGATCCTGCGACGGCGATGTCGCCGCCGAGGGCCACGAGGACCGGGCTCCCGGTCTGCTCGTGAACGGCGTAGCAGATGCGGTCGGCGGCGAGCGCCTTCGCGGTTGCGCCGAGATCGAGCTCGCTCCCCGCGCGCAGGCTGACGGCGTTCGCTTCCGAGTCGAGGCTCACCGAGCGCCACCCGGTCGCCGGCACGAGCGTGAACGACGGTCGGGGGCCGCCCGCGACGACGACGTCGAAGTCGCGGTCGTAGCCGAGCCCGCGCATCGCCGGGCCGATCGTCGGGTCGACGAGCCCCTCCGTCGCCGCTGCCACGCGGAGAGCCGTCTCGATCGCCTCGAACAGGAGCGGCGAGACCGGGACGTTTCCCGTCCCGGCGCTCGCGTTCAGGGCGACGAGCTCCGAGTCGTCGCGAAAACGGCTGCAGGCCTCATCGAGCGCCGCGGTCTCGTGGCGAGCGATCTCGCCGGCGCGATCGAGCGCAGCGGGCTCGGTGACGATCACCTCGTTCCGGACGCCGATCGCGTCGAAGGAGACGGAATGGAAGGCCACGTGTCAATGGAACCGCTGCTCGATGAGAGGTTCCTGTGAGCTCCCTGAGCGCGGATCGGGCAACCGACTCCGGGCGTACACTCGCGGCATGATCGAGCGCGGCCGGCCAAGCTCTCGACGCGTTGCCTCGGCCCTTTCGTTGGCGTCGGCCGGCTCGCTCGGAGTCGTCCTTGCGGTCGTCCTCACCTCGTGTGGCACGACTCGCCTGGCGGGCGCGACGCAGACACTTGTGACGCGGACCACGCCGACGCTCTCCGTCCCGGAGCGAACCACCACGGCGGTCGTCACGACGACCCGGACCGTCCCACCGACAACGGTTCTCGTGACCACGACCGAGGTCGTCCCGACTGTCACGCACTCCGTGACCACGACGGCGACCGTGTCGGTCACGCAGACTCAGACGACGACCATCGTCACGGTGGCCGCGCCGCCGACCGTCACGACCGTCGGCGCGACGACCACCGTCGGCACGACGACGAGCGGGGGCGTGAGCCCGGCCGGGGCAGCGGCTGCGGGAGCAGCGATTGCCTCGAAGAACGACCAGCCCGAGAGCAGCGGCACCGAGTGGAGCTGGATCGTCGTCGGCATCGTTCTCGGCGGGGTGATCGTGGGTGCGATCGTCTGGTGGGGGCGGCGCGGATCCCGCCAAGGACCTGGGAACGGCGCACCGCCGAGCACGAATGCACCGGCGATGTGAAGCTGGCCTCACACCCAATTCACGGATCGTGAGCCGCGGTCGCAGGGGTCGAGACGTCGGTCGTCCCCGTGTCGGGCGGCACCGTGCGGCCCGGATCGGTGGTGCGCGGGACCTTGAACCCGAGGAAGCCGTAGGCGACGTCGAGGATCGGGCTCAGGAGGTTGAAGTAGCAGTACGGGAAGTAGGACGCCGTCGACACGCCGAGCACGCCCGAGATGTAGGCCCCGCAGGTGTTCCACGGCACGAGGACCGAGGTGACGGTGCCGGAGTCCTCGACGGCCCGTGAGAGCACCTGCGGCTCGAGCCCTCGCCGCTCGAACTCGCCGCGGAACATTCGCGCAGGGAGGACGTCGGCGACGTACTGGTCACCCGCAACGACGTTCAACCCGATCGCACTCGAGTTGACGGCGAGAATCAGCCGGCCTCGCGTCGGAGCGCGTGCGACGACCGGCTCGAGGAGTCGCTGGAGGAATCCTGCGTGCTCCATGATCGCGGCGAACGACAGCGCTGCGAGCACGAGCCAGATCGTGGTCAGCAGGCTGGACATGCCGCCGCGCGAGAAGAGCTGGTCGATCGCCGGGTTGCCGGTCCTGCTTACGAAGCCTGTCGCCATCGCCGCGTAGATCCCCTTGATCCCGACCGCTACGGGCCCGAGGGTCGGCTCGTTCACGAACGCCTTGACCGCCGTCCATTGCGTGAAGCAGGCGAGGATGCCGGCGAACAGCGCCGACCCGAGGATGGCCAGGAACGGGGGCACCTTCCTGATCGTGAACACGACGAGGAGCACCAGGGGCAACAGGTTCAGGACGGTGATGTTGAACTCGCGCTCGAGGACTTCGAGCGCGGCGTCGGTGCTCACGTCGCCCGCCGGCGTCGCTGTAAGCCCGAGGATCAAGAAGATCACGAGGCTGATCCCGAGGGCGGGTCCGGCGGTCCAGAACATGTTGCGAATGTGCTTTCCCGTCGTCAGCCCGCGGCCGACCAGCTTCGGCACGAGAATCGTCGTCTCCGAGAGCGGCGTCATCTTGTCGCCGAAATAGGCGCCGCAGATCACCGCGCCGGCGGCGGTGGCGCTCGAGACGCCTATCACCTTCGACATGGCGACGAACGCGACGCCGAGCGTGCCCGCCGTCGTCCACGAGCTGCCGGTCGCCATGCCGACGAGGGCGCAGACGATGGCCGTCGTCATGAAGAAGATGCTCGGGTTGAGCAGGCGCACGCCGTAGTCGACGACGGTCGGGATCGTGCCTGCCATGTTCCAGGTCCCGATCAGTGCGCCGACGGCGAGCAGGATGAAGATCGCGCTCATCGCGGTCGTCACGCCCCCGATCGCGGCGTCGGCGATCGCTGCCGAGGTGTAGCCGTTCTTGAGGGCCACGAGCGCCGCGAACGCGGCGCTCAGCAGGAGCGCCACCTGCAACGGCCCGTCGGTCGCGCTGATCCCGAACAGCCAGATGGTGAGTGCGATCAGCCCGATCAGCACGATCACGGGCAGGACGGCGTCGACCATCGTCGGCGCCCGCGGTCCCTCGCTCCGTTCGGTGTTCGCGCTCACCGAACGGCTGCCTTCATCACGCCGGTGTCGTCACCACGGTCGAGGCCTCCTCGGGCTCGCCGCCGGGCGTCGCCGCGCCGCGGCGCGCGAGCAGCAGCCGTCTCGCCTCCGAGACCGGCACGATCGCAAATCCCACCACGATGCAGATCAGCCATTGATGGAAGGTCAGGTGCACGGTGTGGAGGATCCGCTGCAGGATGCCGAGCTCGGTGCCGAGCAGGATCGCCGCCAGCGAGCCGACGCTGCACAACACGAACATCCGGTCCTCGAGGACGTCGAGTGAGAACACAGAGCGTCGTTCGTCCCGCGTCGTGAACGAGAAGAACAGGTTCGCGAACGCGAACGACGTCAGCCCCATCGTCCGGGCAATGGTCGAGCTCGAGTAGTGATCGTCGGCCCAGGCGAGGAGGATGAGCGTCGCCCCGCCCATCACCAAGCCGGCGACGCACACCCAGATCAAGAGCGGCCGCGGCAGGATCTCCTCGTCCGACGCTCGCGGCTTCCGGCGCATCAGGCCCTCCGCAGGACGGCCGTAGCCGAGGCCGATCGCCTGGAACACCTGGGTGGTGAAGTTGACGTACAGCGTCTGCAACGGAACGAAGGGGATGCCTGCGACGACGTTGAAGATGCTGGCGCCGAGGAACGTCACGATGAACCCGACCAGCACCCCCATCTGGAAGCGGATGTACTTCGTCAGGTTGTCGTAGAGGCCGCGCCCGAGCTCGACAGCCTTGACGATCGTGGCGAAGTTGTCGTCGGTGAGGATCATCGTGGCGGCCTCCTTGGAGACCTCGGTGCCGGTGATTCCCATCGCGATACCGATGTCGGCCCTCTTCAGCGCCGGCGCGTCGTTCACACCGTCCCCGGTCATCGCGACGATGTCGCCCTTCCGCTTCAGGGTGTCGACAAGGCGCACCTTGTCCTCCGGCGCGACGCGGGCGATCACGCCGATGTCGTCGATCGCCTCGTCGAGCTCCGAGTCGGACATCGCTTTGAACTCGGCGCCGCTGATCGCTCGACCGGGGATCCCGAGATCCTTGGCGATTGCGGCAGCGGTGACGGCATGATCGCCCGTGATCATCCGCACACGGATTCCGGCGTCCTTCGCAGTCGTGATCGCCGCCTTCGCACTCGGTCGGGGCGGATCTACGATCCCTACGAGTGCGAGCACGGTGAGCCCGTCGAGCAGCTCGAGCAGGTCGGCGGACGCATCGAACCCGTCGGCAGCGAAGTCCTTGCGTCCTGTCGCCATGACGCGCAGGCCCTGGCTCGCCAGCCGCTCGTTCTCGTCCATGTATCGCTGCTTGAACTCGTCGTCGACCGGGACGATGGCGAGGTCTTCGGGAGCAGGTCGCGAGGCCGCGCGCGCGAGCAGCTGGTCGGGCGCGCCCTTCACGAGCGCGCGAACGACTTCCTTCCCGGACTCGTCCTGCATCTGGTGGAAGGTCGCCATCAGCTTATAGGCCGCATCGAACGGGAGCTCGGCGATGCGCGGAAACTGCTGTCGCGTGTCGGCCGTGTCGAGGCCGCCCTTCTCCGCGAGCACGATGAGGGCGCCCTCGGTCGGGTCGCCGACGAGCTCGCCATCCTTGACGACTGCGTCCGCGCAGAGCGCCATCGGCAGCAGGAACTGCTCCAGCGGGACCTCCTGTTGGCCGAAGACGTGTTTGATCGTGCCGTCGGTCGAGTAGCCGCCGCCCGAGACCGTGTACCGTCGGCCCGGAATCGTCAGCTCGACCGCGGTCATCTGGTTGAGCGTCAGCGTCCCCGTCTTGTCGGAGTTGATCGCCGAGGTCGAGCCGAGCGTCTCCGTCGACCGCAGACGCTTCATGATCGCGTTCGCCTTGGCGAGCATCTGCGTCCCGTACGACAGGATCGTGGTCACGACGGCCGGAAGCCCCGTCGGAATTGCCGAGATCGCGAAGGCGATTGCAGCGGTGAACACGGTGTCGAAGCTCTCGTCCCGCGACAGGTTGAGGATGATCGAGATGGCCACCGCGGTGCCGGAGATGACCAGGATCTGGCTCGTCAGCTTCTTCAGCTGGATCGTGAGCGGCGTGTCCACCTCGCCCGAGGTCTCGAGCATCCGCGAGATGTGGCCGACCTCGGTCGCCATCCCGGTCGAGGTGACGGCGAAGCTGCCGGCGCCACGTGTCACGTTCGTGTTCATGTAGACCATGTCCGTGCGGTCGCCGAGCGGGGTATCCGGCTCCGCGACCGAATCGACGCCCTTGGACACGGGCATGCTCTCGCCGGTCAACGCCGACTCGGCGATCTCGAGCGTTGCTGCAGACAGGAGCCGCCCGTCCGCGGGGACGACGTCGCCTGCCTCGATCGAGACGATGTCGCCGGGGACGAGCTGTTCGGCCGGGAGCTGGGTGAGGCCCCCGTCTCGGAGCACGCGAGCCTTCACGATCATCATCTTCTGCAGAGCCGAGACCGCCTCGGCGGCTTTGCCTTCCTGGCGCAGGCCGAGCACCGCGTTGAAGAGCGTGAGAAAGATGAGGACGAGCCCGGTCCCGAGCTCCTTCAGCGGGTAGAGGCTGCCGACGCCCGCCACGAGGAGGACGATCTGCATCGGGTCCTGGTACTGGCGGATGAAGGCGTGCCAGCGCGGCTCGACCGCCGCTTCGGCGAACTTGTTCGGTCCGACCGACGTCAGCCGCGACGCGGCCTCGGCACCCGGGAGGCCGCGCTCGTGGTCGACGCCAAGACGCCGAGTCACCTCGTCGGGCTCGAGCGCGTGCCACGTCACCGGCTGGGCCTCGGCAGGCGCGCTGACCTTGGTGGGAGCGTCGTCGGTCGTCGTCATTTCTCAGTGTTCTCCTTCCATTGGGTCCCGCGGGATCTTCGCCAGCTCACGAGGCCGCGGCAAGTTCGAGGCCGGTCGCGTCGGCCGTGACCGTCGTTCCCGCCTCGCCGCGGAGCAGCCCGGGCGTGTCGGAGATCGAGCCGATTGCCGCAATTCCACCGGTGCGCTCGACGAACTGGCACGCGGCCCGCACCTTCGGGGCCATCGAGCCGGCCGCGAACTCGGTCTGTCCGAGTGCCTCCGGGCTCGCGCGTCGAATCGGGCTCTGGTCGGGCGTGCCCCAGCCGGAGTACACGGCTTCGACGTCGGTGACGATCAGCAGCGCGTCCGCCCCGAGGTCCTCGGCAAGCAGCGCACTCGCCAGATCCTTGTCGATCACGGCCTCGACACCGACCAGTCTCCTTCCCGCGGGCACCGGCTCGTCGGTGTACATGACCGGTATGCCGCCGCCGCCGGCACAGACGACGACGCAGTCGTGCGCGAGCAGCCACTCAACGGGCTCGAGGCCGAAGATGCGCCGGGGGAGTGGCGAGGGGACGACGCGCCGGAAGCTGTCGCCGTCGGGCTTGAAGATCCACCCCTTCTCCTTCGCCAGCCGATCGGCGTCCTCCTCGGTGTAGATCGGCCCGATCGGCTTCGTCGGGTCGGCAAACGCCGGATCGGCGCGGTCGACCTCGATCAACGTCAGCAGCGAGGCAAAACGCTTCTCGAAGGGAAGGACGTTTCCGAGCTCCTGCTGAATGAGGTAGCCGATCATGCCCTCGGTCTGGGCGTCGAGCAGATCGAGCGGGTACGGCTCGACCTCGGTGTAGGCCGATCCCTGCAACGCGAGCAGGCCGACCTGCGGCCCATTGCCGTGCGAGATCACGAGCTCATGCTCGTGTGCGAGCGGCGCCAGCGCCTCGCACGCCACGCGGGCGTTCGCGCGCTGATTGTCCGCGGTAAGCGGCTCGCCGCGGCGCAGGAGCGCGTTGCCGCCGAGCGCGACGACGACGCGCACGTCAGCTGCCGAGGGTCGCGACCATCACGGCCTTGATCGTGTGCAAGCGGTTTTCGGCCTCGTCGAAGACGAGCGACGCCGGGGACTCGAACACGTCTTCGGTGACCTCGAGCGCCGTGAGCCCATACTTCTCGTACAGCTCCTTGCCGACCTGGGTGTCGGTGTTGTGGAACGCCGGCAGGCAGTGCATGAACTTGACCTCGGGATTGCCGGTGAGTGCCATGGTCTCGCTGTTCACCTGATACGGGAGCAGCAGGTTTATCCGCTCGCCCCAGGCGTCGGCGGGCTCGCCCATCGAGACCCAGACGTCGGTCAGCAGGACGTCGCAGCCGTTCACCGCATCCGCGACGTCTTCTGTAAGCGTCACCTCGGCACCCGTCTCCTCGGCCGTCGACCGTGCGAGGTCGACGATCTGTTCGCGGGGCCACAGGGACTTCGGACTGGCGATCCGGACGTCCATGCCGAGCTTGGCTCCGGCCACGAGGTACGAGTCGGCCATGTTGAAGCGCGCATCGCCCAGGTAGCAGAAGCGCACCTCGTTCAGCGGCTTCGGGATGTGCTCCCGGAATGTGAGGAAGTCGGCCAGCATCTGCGTCGGGTGCCACTCGTCGGTGAGCCCGTTGTAGACAGGAACCCCGGACCACTGCGCCAACTCCTCAGCGGCATCCTGCGCGAATCCACGGTACTCGATCGCGTCGTACATGCGTCCGAGCACCCGCGCGGTGTCCTTGACGGTCTCCTTGTGGCCCATGTGCGAGCCCGACGGGCCGATGAACGTCACGTGCGCGCCCTGGTCGTAGGCGGCGACCTCGAATGCACAACGCGTTCTCGTCGAGTCCTTTTCGAAGATGAGAGCGATCTCCTTGCCGACGAGCTTGCGCTCCTCGCGGCCCTCCTTCTTGGCCGCCTTCAGCTCGGCAGCGAGGTCGAGGAGGTAGGTGATCTCGTCCGGCGAGAAATCAGCCAGCTTCATGAAGCTTCGGCCGCGGAGATCGATGACGGTGCTCATGGTGTGCTCCTCTCGTGAATCATGCGTCGCGAGAAACCGGGCAGGTCATGCAGTGGCCGCCGCCGCGCCCGCGACCGAGCTCCTGGCCGGCGACTGCGAGAACCTCGATGCCTGCCTTCGCCAGCTTCGCGTTGGTGGCCTCGTTGCGCTCGTAGGCCACGATCACGCCCGGGGCGAGCGCGACGACGTTGTTGCCGTCGTCCCACTGGTTGCGCTCGGCCTCGAACTCGTCGCCGCCGGTCGTGACGAGGGTGAGCTTCGACCCGACGACGTCGCTGACCTCGTCGAGGAAGCTTCGCTCCGAGAGTGCCGCCGCGACCCCGCCGTCGCCGTCCGGGCGGTAGAGCACCGGCAGGATCTGCGAGACGACCGGTTCGTAGATCGTGACGACGTGCCGGTCACAGAACGTGAAGACGGTGTCGAGGTGCATCGCAGCACGCTCGCGCGGCATCAGCGCGCCGATCACCAGCGTTGCTCCACCGCCCGCGAACAGGTTCTGCGCGAGGATGCTCACCGCCCGCGCGTTGCTGCGTTCGCCCTGGCCGATCAGGACGACGCCGTTGCCGATCGGCATGATGTCGCCGCCTTCCAGCGACGCGCCGGCCCAGTCGTGGTCGAAGCCGCCGTACCAGATCGGGAAGCCCGCATCGCGAAACCGTGGATGGAAGCGGTAGACGGCCTCGAGGTTGAGCGTCTCCCTCTGGCGGGCGGGCCAGTACATGTTGTTGATCGAGACTCCGCCGTAGATCCACGCGCTCGTGTCGCGCGTGAAGAGGGTGTTCGGCAGTGGGGCGATCACGAAGTCGGTCGGGCGCATCGCGCGGCCCACCACCGAGGAGATCTGCGTTGGGAGCTCCGAGACGGTGACGCCGCCGGTGAGCCGGGTGGCGAGTTCGTCCGCGGGCATCCCCCGCATCCACGCGGTCAGCTCGTCCGAGAACATCGCGGTCACCTCCTCGGGCCGGAGCCGGCGCTCGAGCAGCCACTCGCGGGCATCCGGTGTGCCCAGCGCCTCGGCGAAGAGGTCGTGGAAGAGCAGCACCTCGACCTCGCGCTCGCGCATGAGGTCGACGAATGCATCGTGCTCCTGCCGGGCACGGCGCACCCAGATCACGTCGTCGAAGAGCAGCTCCTGGCAGTTCGTCGGCGAGAGCCTCTCGTGCGCCAGGTCCGGCCTGTGCACGAGCACGGTGCGGAGCTTCCCCACCTCGGAGTTGGCTCCGAGAGCCGGGGTGGTGACGGTTTCCATGTCTCTCCTCCCGAGGTTAGCTCGTCGCGGCTGCAACCCCGACGAAGATGCAGACCACGACGACGACGATGACGAGGTAGGGCCAGACGAACTTCAGATAGCGGTCGTAGCCGACCTTGGAGAGCGCGAGACCGCCCATGATCACCGCCGAGGTCGGCGTGAAGAGGTTGACGAACCCGGATGCGGTCTGAAACGAGGTGACCGCGATCGCGCGCGGGACACCGGCGAAGTCGGAGAGCGGTGCGAGGATCGGCATGACGAGCGCCGCGTGGCCCGACGAGGACGGTACGAGGAACGCGATCGGGATGTTCACCGCGAACGCGAGGATCGCGAACACGCCCGTCGAGGTGCCTGAAACCGCCTTCTCCATCCAGTGGAGGATCGTGTCGGTCATGTACGCGTTCTTCATCACGACCGTGATGCCGCGTGCGAGCACGATGATCAGCCCGGCGCCGAGGAAGTCGGACGCGCCCGCGATGATCGTCGTGACCGTTCCCTCCTCGCCCAGGCGAGCGATCAGGCCGATCACGACCGCCATGACGAGGAACAGGGTCGCCGCCTCGGGGAAGTAGAAGTCGTGGAAGGTCGGCAGCGGGAAG
>Ga0306920_100008478_pt1 | contig 13647 bp, 10 predicted proteins | sample flu12Cox44000170_FD_204666 | JGI IMG/M metagenome (GOLD analysis project Ga0306920, IMG submission 204666) | Lab enrichment of tropical soil microbial communities from Luquillo Experimental Forest, Puerto Rico - flux4day.12C.oxic.44.000.170 (v2)... | ecosystem: Environmental > Terrestrial >... | reverse complement strand
GGATGGCCGACCAGACACGGTGCGGGGTTGCCGGCATGTCGAGCTGCGCAATGCGCTGCGCGCGCCAAAGCGCGTCAACAATCGCATTCATCACCGCCGGGCAGGATCCAATTGCGCCTGCCTCGCCGGCTCCCTTCACGCCCAAGGGATTGTGCGTGCAAGGAACGTTGTGCGTCTCAAAGGCGATAGCAGGCACCTCGTTGGCTCGCGGCACCGCGTAGTCCATCAGGCTCGCCGTCACCAGCTGACCGGAATCCAGATCGTAGACGGCGCGCTCCATAAGCGCCTGACCGATGCCCTGTGCAGTCCCGCCGTGGACCTGACCCGCGAGCAGCAACGGATTGAGCGTTGCGCCAAAATCGTCCACCACGACGTAATTAACGATGCGGCTCTCTCCCGTCGCTGGGTCGATCTCGACCTCTGCGATGTGAGTACCATTCGGGTAAGTTGCCTGAGGTGGCGTGAATGCATCACTGGTAGTAAGACGATTTTCTGCGTCCGGACGTTGCGCCAGCGCTGAAAATGAGATCATGCGATCAGTGCCGGTAACTCGCACTGCGCCATCGACAATCTCAAGATCATCCGCACCCGCTTCGAGCGCTTCGGCTGCCAGTGCCTTGAGATTCTCGGCAAGCTTCTTTGCCGCACCGGCAAGCGAAGCACCGCCACAAGGAATCGAGCTTGAACCCCCCGTGCCGAGGCCACTGGCGATGCGGTCGGTGTCGCCTTGCATCACGTTCACCTTCTCAGGCGGCAAGCCCAGATGCTCAGCTACGATCTGGGCGTAGGCAGTCGCATGACCCTGTCCGGTCGATTGCGAACCAATCAGCAGCGTGACAGAGCCGTTAGGCTCGAGCTTCAGGGTTGCTGTCTCCGCCCCGGCGTTGCCGCAAGCTTCAATGTAGGTCGAAAGTCCGATGCCGCGCAGTCGGCCTGATTTCTTCGACAAGCGCAGCCGCTTGGGAAAACCCGCCCAGTCGGCAAGCTCCTGGGCACGTTTAAGATGCGCAGCGAAATTGCCGGAGTCGTAGTTCTGACCAGTCGCACTCTGATATGGCATCGCGCCCGACTTGATGAAATTGCGTCGTCGCAGCGCATCGGGCGCGATGCCACCTTCTCGGGCCGCGTGATCGACAAGCCGCTCGATGACGTAAGCCGCCTCTGGGCGTCCTGCGCCGCGATAGGCGTCAACGGGCACAGTATTCGTATAGACGCCGCGCACCCGGACGTGGCAGGTGGGAATGTCGTACACACCGGGCGACAAAACGGCACCGAGCGTTGGAATAAGCGGCGCGAACTGCGACAGATAGGCGCCCATATTCGCAACCAGATCGACGTCGAGCGCAACAAAGCGGTGGTCTTGGTCAAGCGCAAGACGAGCCGTAGTTACATTGTCACGACCCTGAGCGTCACCGACAAAATGATCGGAGCGCTCGGCGATCCAGGTTACCGGTCTCTGCAGTTGCTTTGCTGCGACCGCAGCGAGGGCGTATTCGCGGTAAGGAAACAACTTGGTCCCGAACCCACCCCCGACGTCCGGTGTGATTACGCGTAACTTTTCCGCTGGCAGCTTTAGAACCTGGAGGAGGACGTCGCGGATTGCGTGCGGCCCCTGACTCGACAAAGTCAGCGTGACGCGCTCATCGGCGGTGTCGTACTCGGCCACCACGCCTCTGGTGTCGAGATAATTCGCTACCAGGCGTTGATTTAGCAGAGTAAGAGAGACAACTTTCACGGCCTCGGCAAAAGCTCGATCAGTCGCGGCCTTGTCACCGAGCGAGATATCGAAAACGACGTTGTCCTTGTGCTCCGCCCAAACCCGGGGCGCACTGGGCATGAGCGCCTCCGCAGTCCCGGTCACATGGGGCAGCTCTTCCCAACTGACTACCGTCGCTTCGGCGGCATCTTTGGCCTGCTCGAAACTATCAGCAACCACGAAGGCAAGTGCATCTCCAACGTGGCGTACCTCCTCGTGCGCCAAGAGCGGATACGGTGGCACGTCCAAAGCAGCGTTTGGCAACTCAACCGTGCATGGCAGAAGGCCGAGATTGGCTGTCTCACTGCCGGTGAGTACAAGGCGCACCGCCGGCATCGCCCGCGCTCTGGCAGCATCGATCTGAAAACGCGCATGCGCGTGGGGCGATCGTAGCACCACTGAATGCAGCGTCTCGTGCGGCGCAACGTCGCCAATATAGAGCCCGCGACCGCGCAGCAGCGGATCGTCCTCTTTACGGAGAACCGATTGTCCAAAACCAAATTTCACTGCCTGCATTGCCATCCGCTTACCGGTAAAAAATTCACATGCTGAAATTATGGCGTCAGGTTAAAGTGAGAATGGCCATTTGCAGTCGGCGGAGGATGCGTCCAATGACTGTTTCCATGTACACCATTTCTATTGCGGTTAGTTGAAAAAGGAAGTGGCATGATGGGGGAGTTCTGCAATAAAGTAGCTGTCATTACTGGCGGCAGCCGCGGCATCGGCCGCGAGATCGCGGTTGAGTTTGCGCGCTTGGGCGCACACACGGTTATCGTTTCTTCTTCGGCCGGCAATCTTGCGAACGCTGCCAAGACGATCGCCTCGGCCGGGCCCGCGCCCCACACTATCGCTGCCGATTTGCGGACCTTGGAAGGCTGTCAGAAAGTTTTCGACAGTGTCAGTGATAAACTCAATCGATGTGACATTTTGGTCTGCTCGGCTGGGGCCACGCGCGCTGGCAATTTCACCGAGCTGCCAGATCAAGCTTGGATCGACGGTTACGCATTAAAGTTTTTCGGCTGCGTTCGCATGTGCCGGCTGTTTTGGCCGCTGCTCAAGGCGGCGCAGGGTTCAATAGTCAATATTGGGGGTGGCGCTGCGCGCTCGCCAGGCGCCGACTTTTCGATTGGCGCGTCCGTCAATGCTGCTATGGGTAATTTTTCCAAAGCGCTGTCTCAGCTCGGCAAACGCGATGGCGTGAATGTTAACGTCATCCACCCCGGCGCGACCGAGACCGAGCGCTTCTATCAGCTGCTGGAGCAACGATCGAAAGCATCAGGAAAATCGGTAGAACAACTGAAGCAAGAGGCCACGGCAAGGGACGGCCTCCGCCGGCTGGGCAAGCCCACCGACATTGCTGCGCTCGCGTTGTTTCTCTGCTCGGAGAAAGCGCAACACATTCAGGGCACTGCTATAGCGGTCGATGGCGGCTCAACAATCGGCTACTACTAGACATAATTCCGACGCTTCTAACGGGGAGGCTCCCGACTGCCGCTCGGTGACTAGCGCTTCACAAAACGCACGGCGTGACTTCTCGGTGTGATCGCCCGCTGCCGTGATGTGTTGTGGCCCGCTCTGTTGTCGAGCCAAAGTGCCTATGGCTTTACCGACCGTGTTGGTGCAGCATTCGCATCGCTGTGCCGAAAACCTCGTCGGCAACTATGAAAGCGGCATGTGCGAGGGAGTACGCCCGTGATACCTGCAGCCTTCAACTATCACCGTCCCAAGTCCGTTCAAGAAGCCGTCGCGCTGTTAGCCGAACTCGGGGACAATGGCCGTGCGCTCGCGGGCGGTCACAGCCTCGTCCCAATGATGAAGTTACGCCTCGCCTCGCCGGGCAACCTCGTAGATCTCGCCGGTATCGGCGAACTCAAAGGCGTGCGAGCTGACGGCAATGACATTGTCATCGGCGCCATGACTACGCAGTACGAGTTGATCGCGTCCAATCTTCTCACCGACAAAATTCCGCTCCTCAGCGAGACCTCGCTGCAGATCGCTGACCCCCAGATCCGCTATCTCGGCACGTTGGGTGGCAATGTCGCCAACGGAGATCCCGGCAACGACATGCCGGCCGTGATGGTGTGCCTCGGCGCGTTTTATAACGTCACCGGCAAGAGCGGCGAACGGCGGATCGCGGCGCGCGAATTTTATAAGGGCACTTATCTCACTGCCCTCGAAACCGGCGAAGTGCTGACCGCCGTGCGCATTCCGACGCCGGCCGCAGGGCACGGATGGGCCTATGAAAAGCTCAAACGCAAAGTTGGCGACTACGCGACAGCGGCAGCCGCTGTGATGTTGACCATGAAAGGCGGCAAAGTTGAAAGCTGCTCGATCGGTTTGACAAACGTGGCCGACACGCCGCTCTGGGCGAAGGAAGCCGCAAAAATCTTGACCGGATCGTCGCTCGATGCCCCCACAATCAAGAAGGCGGTAGCGGCGGCGGAAGCAATCACATCACCGGCCAGCGATGCCCGCGGACCGGCGCAATACCGCACCAAAATGGCGGGCGTAATGCTCACCCGCGCGCTTGACCGCGCCAAGTCGCGCGCCCGCGGCTGAGGAAGTGAACGATGGCAAAATCCCAGATCGAACTCAAAGTGAACGGCAAGAGCGTCGAAGCTTTGGTCGAGCCGCGCACGCTATTAATCCACTTCCTGCGCGATCAGCTCAATCTCACAGGCCCGCATATTGGTTGCGAGACGAGCCATTGTGGCGCCTGCACTGTCGATCTCGACGGCAAGTCAGTGAAGTCGTGCACGATATTCGCAGTGCAGGCAAACGGTGCTGATATACGCACTATTGAAGGCATCGCCAACGCCGACGGCACGCTTCATGCAATTCAGGAAGGTTTCCGCGAGATGCACGGGCTGCAATGCGGTTTCTGCACCCCGGGCATGATTATGCGTGCTTACCGGCTGCTGCAGGAAAACAAAAATCCTTCAGAAGAGGAAATCCGTTTCGGCATTTCCGGCAATCTCTGCCGCTGCACCGGCTACCAGAACATCGTTAAAGCCATTCAATTCGCCGCCGCTAAGCTCAACGGCGTGCCGTTGCAGGAGGCCGCAGAATGAACGACATGACCCCCAGCTCCGCCGAGCGCGCCGCCAAACTCGAAGGCATGGGATGCAAGAGAAAGCGCGTCGAAGATATCCGCTTTGTTCAGGGAAAGGGCAGTTACGTCGACGACATCAAGCTTCCCGGCATGCTCTATGGCGATTTGGTTCGCTCACCACACGGCCACGCGCGCGTGAAGGGGATCGACACCGCCAAGGCGGCGGCGTTGCCTGGCGTCGTTGCAGTGATCACCGCCGAGACGCTCAAGACCGTGAACCTCGCCTGGATGCCCACGCTCGCTGGCGACGCGCAAATGGTGCTCGCCGACGGCAAGGTGCTGTTCCAGAACCAGGAGGTTGCCTTCGTCGTCGCGGAAAGCCGCGAGGCGGCGGCGGACGCCGTTGAACTGGTCGAGGTGGAATACGAGCCGCTGCCGGTCAATGTCGATCCGCTGAAGGCGATGACCGACGGTGCGCCGATGATCCGTGAGGATCTGAAAGACAAGACCGACGGCGCGCACGGCAAGCGCAAGCATTACAATCATATTTTCTCCTGGCAGGCCGGCGACAAGGCTGCGGCCGATGCTGCCTTCGCCAAGGCCGAGGTGACCATCAAGGAGATGATCATTTATCCGCGGGTACACCCATGCCCGCTTGAGACCTGCCAATGCGTCGCCTCGTTCGACAAAATCAAAGGCGAGCTGACACTCTGGGGTACCTTCCAGGCACCGCACGTCATCCGCACCGTGGGCTCGCTGATCTCCAAAATCCCCGAGCACAAGATCCATGTGATCGCGCCCGACATTGGCGGCGGTTTCGGCAACAAGGTCGGCGCTTACCCGGGCTATATCTGTGCGATCGTGGCTTCCATCGTTACCGGGCGGCCGGTGAAATGGGTCGAAGACCGGATCGAGAATCTCTCGACTACTGCTTTTGCGCGCGACTTCTACATGGACGTTGAGATTGCTGCGACCAAGGACGGTAGAGTGACCGGCCTGCGCTGTTATACCGTCGCCGATCACGGCGCGTTCGACGCCTGCGCTAACGCCACCAAATGGCCGGCCGGCCTGTTCTCAATCATTTCAGGTTCTTACGATTTCCCAGCGGCCTATTGTCTGGTCGACGGCGTCTATACAAACAAAGCGCCGGGTGGTGTCGCGTATCGTTGCTCTTTTCGCGTCACAGAGGCCGCCTACTGTATCGAACGCGCCATGGACATCATGGCGCAAAAGCTCGGCATGGACCCGGCCGAGTTCCGGATGAAGAACCTCGTCCGCCGCGAGCAATTCCCATACACGAGCGCATTCGGCTGGCAGTATGATTCCGGCGACTACCAGACAGCCCTGAACAAGGCGATGGAGTCGGTCGGTTACAAAAAACTCCGTGAGGAGCAGAAAGCCAAGCGCGAGGCCTTCAAGCGCGGCGAGACCCGCGAGCTAATGGGCATTGGTGTCGCGTTCTTTACCGAGATCGTCGGCGCCGGGCCGTCTCGCGCCTGCGATATTCTCGGCATCGCCATGTTCGACTCGGCGGAAATCCGCATTCACCCCACGGGCTCCGGCATTTGTCGGCTCGGCACTAAATCGCAAGGCCAGGGCCACGAGACAACCTATGCCCAGATCATCGCGACCGAACTTGGACTGCCGGCCGACAGCATCACGGTGGAAGAGGGCAATACCGACACGGCGCCTTACGGTCTCGGAACTTACGGTTCGCGCTCGACGCCGGTATCGGGCGCGGCGACCGCCATGGCCTGCCGCAAGATTAAAGCCAAAGCGCAGATGATCGCCGCCTACATGCTCGAGGTGCACGATGATGATCTAGAATGGGACGTCGACCGTTTCCGGGTGAAGGGTAATCCCGAACGCTTCAAGACGATGACCGAGTTGGCCTGGGCGGCCTATCATGAAGTGCCGCCCGGCATGGAGCCCGGACTGGAGGCGATCAACTACTACGATCCGCCGAATTTCACCTACCCGTTCGGCGCCTATATCTGCGTGGTCGATATCGACGTCGATACAGGCCAGACCAAGGTGCGCCGTTTCTACGCGCTCGACGACTGCGGCACGCGGATCAACCCCATGATCATCGAAGGCCAGATCCACGGCGGATTGACTGAGGCCTTCGGCATTGCCATGGGCCAGGAGATCCATTACGACGCCGACGGTAACGTCACCACTGCGTCATTCCTGGACTACTTCCTGCCGACTGCGGTCGAAACGCCGCACTGGGAAACCGACTGGACCACTACGCCGTCACCTCATCATCCGATTGGCGCCAAGGGTGTTGGCGAGAGCCCCAATGTCGGCGGCGTGCCTTGCTTCTCCAATGCCGTCAATGATGCATTTGCGTTCCTTGGCTCCACGCACATTCAAATGCCGCACGACCACTGGCGCACCTGGACAGCGGCCGAGAAGCTCCGGCTGCATGCGTGACGCTGTCGGGGCCGAACGAGCACAGCGAGTGATGGCCGGAATCCATAGCGGCCGTCGTCCGGCAATGGCGCGAGTTAAGCAAAATTCCTATGTCTATAATGATCGATTCTGGACCTCGCCGTTTTGCGACGTCCCAAATTGACTTGGCATGACCCTCAAGCGCGAAGAAATCGCGGACAAGCTTGCTGCCGTTGGCTATGTCGCCGATCACGACATCGCCACAGCATTGTGGCTGATGGGCTTACTAAAACGGCCGCTTTTACTCGAGGGTGAAGCCGGGGTCGGCAAGACAGAGGTGGGCAAAGCCCTTGCCGCCGTACACGGCGCCGAACTGATTCGGCTGCAGTGTTACGAAGGGCTCGATCAGAACGCTGCTCTTTACGAGTGGAATTATCAGCGTCAGCTCCTCGCCATTAAAGCGCGCGAGAGCATTGGCGAAAATGCCGACACCATCGAGGAGCATATTTTTTCCGAAAAATTTCTCTTGGAACGTCCGCTCCTCGCGGCCATCCGTCGCGACAGGCCCCCGGTCCTGCTAATCGACGAAGTCGACCGTGCCGACGAGGAATTCGAGGCTTTTCTGCTCGAACTCCTCTCTGATTTTCAGGTCAGCATTCCGGAGCTCGGAACGATCAAGGCGACTGCGATCCCGTGCGTCGTGCTCACTTCGAATGGGACCCGCGAATTGTCCGATGCGCTGCGTCGGCGTTGTCTTTATCATTACATTGATTTCCCGGACGTCGACCGCGAAGCAAAAATCATCCTTACGCGCGTGCCGGGCATCGATGCCACGCTCGCCTTGCAGATCGCACGCATGGTGGCCGCCGTCCGCAAGGAGGATTTGCGCAAGGTGCCGGGCGTCGCTGAAACGCTCGATTGGGCCGCGACGCTATTCGGCCTCGAAATGCACGATCTGCGGCAGGAACCGGAAGCTCTCTACGAGACGATGATCTGTTTGCTCAAGACGCAGGAGGATCGCGCGCGCGTGACGCGCGAGCTCAGCGAACGGCTCCTTGGCAAAGTGGCGTGATGACTGGCAACCTGCAGGAAGTCTCTCGTCCACGCGCGGACCTAGGTGTCGATCCCCGTTTGCGCAAGGATCAACGAAGCGAGTCCCTCAGCGCGCCGGCGCGCCGGCGTCTAGCCGGCTTCGGCAGGACGCTGCGAAATAACGGCTTTCGCATCGGTCTCGCTGAGACCCGCGACGCACTTACCATCCTCACGTCGCCCGCCGCCATCCAGCCGGCATTGATTAGGCCGGCGCTGCGGGCGCTGTTCTGCGCGACTCATTCCGATTGGGACCGCTTCAACGAAATCTTCGATGCTTTTTGGCTGGGCCGTAACATGCGGCAGCGGCAAGTACTGTCAGGGACGGCGAGCGCCCCGCATTCGCCGGCGCGGCGGCTCGTCGAAGCTCATGTACCACAGGAGGCGCTCGGCCTACCTGATCATGCCGAACGACGAAGCGACAGCAACGCCGAGATGCCCGCCGATGGCCGCGGACGTCGCGAAGGCGCATCACGCACTGAAATCCTAACCGCGACCGATTTGCGTCACATCGTCGATCCCGACGATATCGCTGCAACCCATGCGCTCGCTTCTCGCCTCGCCCGCATAATGCGTGTCCGGTTGGTCCGCCGCGAACAAATCCGAAGGCGCGGAAGACGGCTTGATCTGCGCCATACCATTCATCGCAATATTTCGCACGGTGGCACGTTGCTGGACCTCGCCTGGCGTCGGCGTAAGATTAAACCGTTACGGCTCGTTGTGCTGCTCGATGCTTCCGGCTCAATGAATTTGTACACCGCATTTTTCGTCCGTTTTTTGCATGGCGTGGTCGACGCATTCCGTGAGGCAGAAGCCTTTGTGTTTCACACGAGACTTGCCCATGTCTCACCGTCACTACGCGATCGCGACGTCACGCGCGCTGTAGAAAAGCTCTCGCTGATGGCGCAAGGCATCGGCGGCGGCACGCGTATCGGTGAAAGTCTTGCCACGTTCAACCGATGGCACGCGCGGCGCGTCATCAACTCGCGTACCGCGGTGATGATTGTTTCGGACGGTTACGACACCGGTGAGCCCAGCAAGCTTGGCGAGGAAATGCGCCGCCTGCGTCGGCGCTGCAAAAGGATCATCTGGCTCAATCCGCTGATCGGCTGGCGTGATTACTCGCCGCAGGCGCGCGGCATGCAGGCTGCCCTACCATATGTCGATCTATTTGCGCCCGCACACAATCTCGCGAGCCTCGCCGCGCTGGAACCTTATCTCGTGAGGATCTTATGAACCGCGCGGACGACATCCTTAACTCCATAGCAGCACGCAAATCTTCAGGCGAACCGTTCGCTTTGGCTACCGTTGTTAGGACCGTAGCGGCAACCGCGGCCAAGGCTGGCGCGAAAGCCGTGATTCTGCCCGATGGCACGATTTCGGAAGGCTGGATCGGCGGTGGCTGCGCCCGCGCGGCAGTCTTGAAGGCAGCGCGCGATGCGCTGGCCGACGGCAAGTCGCGTCTGGTCTCTGTGCAGCCGCCCGAGGAACTTGAAGGCCATGGCCACAAGCCGGACGAGGAACGAGGCGGCGTGCGCTTCGCCAAAAACATGTGTCCGAGCCAGGGCACCATGGACATTTTCGTTGAGCCCGTCTTGCCGCGTCCTCAGGTCGTGATTTGCGGATCGAGCCCCGTGGCGGTCGCGATCGCCGACCTGGCGCGGCGTTCCGGATTCGCGGTGACCATCTGTGCGCCCTCGGCCGAACAAGCGGCCTTCGCTGATGCCGATCGCCGCATCGAGGGTTTTGCGCTGCCCGTTAATGAGGCTGCGGCGCGGTACGTAGTCGTTTCGACGCAGGGGCGGGGTGACGAGGCGGCACTCGCAGCAGCACTAGCGGCCGATATCGATTACATCGCTTTTGTCGGCAGCCGCAAAAAAGCCGGGGCGCTTAAGGCCGCGCTTGCAGAACGCGGCGTAGCCGCCGAACAGTTGGCCAAACTGAAGGCGCCCGCTGGGCTTGATCTAGGCGCGATCACACCCGAAGAGATTGCAATCTCGGTCGTGGCCGAAATCGTCGCGGTGCGACGCGGCAAGCTTCGAAGTGATCCGTGGGGGAGTGCCAGCAGGTAGGGGTATATAATTGGCGTCTGGTGAAATCCATGCAATCCGAGCCCTGCTAACATCAAAACCTCGTCCCGTCTGGATGGACTGCGTTCAACGCAACCTAAGTAATTAGTCGGTAAGTTGAATTAGTTTCGACGTTGAGCATAGTCGTTGCGTAGTCGTCGGGCCCCAGCCTCACCGCCGAGTGGATTACGCTTCAATCCAAATGTTGGCGCAAGGTTCGGTAGCCAACTAATTTTACACAAAATGGCCACAAATCGGATCGACGCTTTTATCGTGCTGGCCGCCCTCTGGGATGGGGCGACAAGCATGGTTCTTCTCCTTGGGGGACTGGCCCCTTTAGGTGCGTGACCTTGGGGGCCCTTTATCTGCCCACGCACCAATGGGCGACAACGACGAAATCCAATCTACACGTAACGTACGCCAGTCACTTGGACATGGACCACGCATTCTGTGACCGTATGCCTATGGCTGTTGCAGCGGGATTGGAGAGTGCGCCGATTGGTGTCATCACCACGCCTCGAACTAAGAGCCCCCTAACTCGCTGGGCGTTATGCTGCCCGCCCCTCCCTTCGCACCACCATGGACGATTGAAGAACTCGACGCCGGCGTTGTCGCGTTGATGTCTTTGCCCTCGCCCTCGTCAGCCGCTCTTATCGGGGCCATGTCTCTAATGCCTAGAGGCGGGCAATGCTCAATCCGCTCAAATGGAAGTACGAAGATCAAGTAGGACTAATAACCGCGACTGCATTCGGTGCTACGCTCGGCCTCGCCAGCGGCTATTCGCCTGGGCAGGGGTGGTTTAACGCCCTCTGGGCACTCGTCGGCGCGGTCGTTGTGGGCGGGGCGTTCTATTGTTATCGGGCTTTTCGGTAGCTGCTCATGCCTTCACTCGCTTGGCGCAGCGCGACATCAGCTTAGTTGCGCAAAGCCCCAAATTGAGAGCAGGGCAGAAACGACAAGGGCTACCCACGATACATTCATGGATATGTTGTTCGGCCCAATCACGACTGACCATCGACCGATTATTCTCACGAGGTGCATGACTGCCAATATAGCGAAAAGCAACGCCGAAACTGCTGCATAAGCGTTCGACATCTTATTCTCTCCCCCTCAACCACGCCGCTTCCGTTCCCGCTGTTGCATAAACTTGGCGAACGCCATTAGGCCGAAAACGAACAAGCACAGCATCACGAATATGACGAAGCTATTCGTCGGCGTCGGCAGATTGTCTGGCACCCTTGCTGTCGGAAGCATAGGCCGATGGTAGCATGGAATAGTGCGCTTGCCGTCACTCGCTTGGCGCAGTCTGTCAGCCCCTCCTAGTGGGACCACCCAGATCAGCGCCAGCAACGTGCCCGCTCGTTGGATTGACTAAATGCACGCGGCTGCAAGCCATGCATGTCATTGTTTCATATGTGCTGGTATCGTCAGGTACTGGCGCGCGGACGATCCCTTGCACTTTGTGCCCGGTGGTCGGGCACCGAAATAGAAACGTATACATACCTCATCCCCTCATCCAGGCTGACATACAGGATTGCAGTCATTTCACAACTACGGGTGTTTACTTAGGTCAGCTTTAATGCCCTCCACTCGTCGTTTCCCTGCGCCTTGGTCTGTCGAAGAACAGGCCGCGTGTTTCATCGTGCGCGACGACAGCGGGCAAGCGCTGGCTTACGTCCATTTCGAGGAAGAGCCAGGGCGGCGATCAGCGGCGAAGTTGCTGTCGAAAGATGAGGCGCGAAGGATCGCGGCGAACATTGCCAAGTTGCCGGAGCTATTAGGGCGTCGCCAGACGTGGGGAGTGCGATGAGGCGCGACGAGCTTTAAGGATGATCCAAAGCATCGCGCGTTGAATTTGCGCGGCGCGTTACTACATCTTGCGCATTAGGCCAAGCTGGGTGGCCACCCCATCCCCCAACCCCCCTGGCCGCCCAGCCCTTAGAAGCCTAAGTGAGGCAACAAACTACGACCAACCCCAAGTGCGTATTCTGCTTGGGGTTCTTTTTTGTGGCGGCGGCCTTCAATTATTATTGCGGCCTGAGGCGCGCGAAGGATCGCGGCCAACATCGCTAAGCTGCCGGGGTTGATGCGCAAGCCGACGCCTCCTTGCGCACCACACGTGGTCGAGGGGTTTCCCTTTTATCCGCGTCGGTAGTGGGAAGGTGTGTTGTACCCTAGGGCAAGATGGGAGGCGGCGCATACGTGTTCTGGTGCACGACGCGCCGTCCCACCACATCCGCCGCCCCAAGGTCTCCCTCTTACTACCCAAGGGCAGCGATGCAGGCTCACGATCAGTAATTAGTCCGGTCGATCACATCTTGCTTTTTGGGGACAGATAGCAGTTTCCATCGGCCAAACGCATGAGCAGGCGCTATGCTTCTCTCGTCGGCTGGTGGCTGATCTCCCTCGCTGCCAGTTCGACAACCCTACCGATGCCGTGTGAGAGACACGGGGGCACGGTAAGGTCTGGGCGACGAGGCAAAGCCGTCAGGCGTTGGGGCGCCGACGGCTTTGCTGTATCCGCGCGCTTCTCCGCAAGCGTTCCGATCATTTCTTCGGCAGCTTTGCCTGCCTTACCGCGGCTACGCATTCGTCCCAGTCTCCTTCGAATTCCTCCTGTTCCGCGCTATCAAGTGCCCGCTTTAATTTATCCAGAACTGGCTTGGGTGGGTTTTTGGCGACCGCGGCCTTGATTGCTTTAATGCCATCAAGGCACTCGGACTTGTCATCAGCAAATGCGAATGTTCCGCTTAACAGCAGAAGCGTAATGGCGATGAACCAAGCTCCATTGCGCATTTTTTTGAATTCCCCTAGCACACGCCAACACACCACACACCGCTTGCGACCTCTTTCGAGGTCACTTGCGAACATTAAACATTGTGCGCTTGAGGAAATGACCCGCATTGACTTAGATCAACGGCAATTTTCATCCGGAGATCAACTCTGATCTTGGCGTGGGCGGATCACGGCTAACGTGGCGAAGTTGGCGGAGCCAATTGCGAAGAGGATGAGCGAGGGCTTAAGCTCATCATGCCTCTGACAGGATCGAGAAAAGACGCTCCTTAAAGTAGCTACTAATTTCCTCAACCGCTTCCTGCGCCGGGCATCCGAAGTGTTCGTCAAGCTCAGAACCGGTTCTGGCAAACGGTCTTTGTATCGAAACATCGGCCATACACGAAGATGACATGACTAAACGCTTCCTTCACATCTGAGGCGGATGCGTTCCATGATGAGTGTCTGCTCAACTCGCTGCACTTAGGGGATGGGTCCACAAGAAATAGATCACC
>Ga0306920_100008475_pt1 | contig 13652 bp, 11 predicted proteins | sample flu12Cox44000170_FD_204666 | JGI IMG/M metagenome (GOLD analysis project Ga0306920, IMG submission 204666) | Lab enrichment of tropical soil microbial communities from Luquillo Experimental Forest, Puerto Rico - flux4day.12C.oxic.44.000.170 (v2)... | ecosystem: Environmental > Terrestrial >... | reverse complement strand
CCGCATCACAGGTGCCGCATCATGAGACCAGCTATCGTGGATGGACTTCAAGATAGAGTAGGACGACGTGCCCGCGCTGGCCGCCCCGGCCGGACGCAAAGCCATGCGCTTCGATCGGGAACCGTCCGGCGATGGTCGCGTCGAGGCGAAGCACGGCCGTCGTCGCCGGCTCGACCTTGATCAGCCGGTCATAGCCGTGCAAGTGCAGTTCCGCCTCTTCATCGGTCGAGAACTCGAGCTCGACCGCGTCTCCACGCGTCACCCGGATCAGCTTCTGCGCCGGCTCGACCTTGCGGCTCTTGATGCTGACGACAAAGCGCTGAGGCTCGGCCGCGCGCGCGTTGCCGTTGCCGCTCGAAAGGAACGCCGACCCGCACAAAAGGGCGAGCAGAGCGACGAGCACAGGCATCAGCCATTTCACGGATGGTGTCCCGATCGTGCGACCAGCCGTGTCCAGGCATGCGCATGCGGCGCCCCATACATGCATTTGCAGCCTCCGCGCAGGGTCAGAGCTTTCTCCGTGTCATGCGCGGGCTCTTGACCCGCGCATCCATCTTCTTACGAAAAGGGATAGATTGCACCGGACCTCGGGCTTGCCCGAGGTCCGCATCCCTTAAGTGCCGCTAGTCCGGTATACCGAACTTGCGGGTCAAGCCCGGCAATGACAGCCCGGCAATGACAATCGTCCTCCAAACACGATGGAGAGTGCACCGATGGAACGCAGGAAGCTCGGAGCGCTGGAGGTCTCGGCCATCGGCCTTGGCTGCATGAGCATGACGCCGATCTACGGCGTGCCCGATGCGGAGGAGGCGATTGCGACGCTCCACCGCGCGCCCGAGATCGGCATCGACCTCATCGATACCTCGGATGCCTACGGCGCCAATGGGTCGAACGAGGAGCTCCTCGGCCGCGCGCTGAAAGGCCGGCGGGAAAAATATGTCCTCGCCACCAAGTTCGGCAATATTCGCCTGCCCGACGGCAAGCCCGGCGCCAAGGGCGATCCGGGTTACGTGAGGGAGGCCTGTGAGCGCAGTCTGCGCCGGCTCGGCACGGATCATATCGATCTCTATTTCATCCACCGCGTCGACGAGACGGTGCCGATCGAGGACACGGTCGGCGCAATGGTGCGGCTCAAGGAGGAAGGAAAAATCCGCCACCTCGGCATCTCCGAAGCGGGGGCGTCAACCATCCGCCGCGCGCACAAGGTGCATCCCATCGCGGCGCTGCAGACCGAGTATTCGTTGTGGACGCGCGACGTCGAGGCAGAACTTCTTCCGCTGTGCAATGAGCTCGGCATCGGCTTTCTCGCCTATGCTCCCCTCGGTCGCGGTTTCCTCACCGGAGCGGTGGCAATCGGCGATGCGTTGCCGCAGAACGATCGCCGTCGCGACATGCCGCGCTTCCAGGGAGCCAATGGGCAGCAGAACCTCAAGCTTCTCGCTGTCCTCAAGGAGCTCGCCGGCAAGGAGAAGTGCTCGCCGGCGCAGCTCGCGATCGCCTGGCTGCTCTCACGCCGGCCTCCGGTGGTGCCGCTCGCCGGGACCAGCAAGCGTAAATGGCTCGAGGAGAACGCCCGCGCGGTCGAACTCGCGCCCTCGCAGGCGACGCTCGCTGCCGTCGATGCTACGTTTCGGCCCGGCGTGACGCAGGGCGACCGCTATCCCGCCGCGATGATGGCGCGCCTGGGACTATGAAGCCCGGCGAGAGCGGGTTTTTCGTGCGCCCGGCTTTCCCCGCTCCGGAATGATTGGCAGCAGCAGGAAATTGTCGCGGCCGCCGCCGAGGTGGATGCTCGTCCTGCCGCCATAGATCGCCACCGGCCGGTCGCGCGGATCGTCGTGCAGGAACGGACCGCAGCCGGTGAACTCGTTCTTCATGTTCGAGAGCCTGCCGCCCGAGCCGCCGGGATAGATGTAATCGCGTCCGCGCACGCTCAGCCCGACCCGATAGCCTTTTGGCACGACGATGGACGTCGGGATGATCTCGATGTCGAGGCCATAAATCTCGCCGGGGACGAGCGGCTGCTTCTCGTCGTGGGCATGATAAGGGCGAAACGGCAATGTGAGCTTGCGATCGAGCTTGCGATGGGATGGGCGCAGCCATCCCTGTCCGACCGGGGTATGGGGGTCGAGCGCACCCTGAAACACCACCTCCTTCATGTCCGGCGCGAATACGCGCAGCACCACAAAGATGTCGGCGTCCTCGGTCGATGAGGAGATCTGCAGCCGCACAGCCACGGGTCCGGTGATCTCGACCGGCGCTCGCATGGGTTCGGTCACGAAGGTGACACCGTCGCCGAGCGCCTCGAAGCTCACCTCGCCGGCCTTCTTGGAAGCTTCGAGAAGGAGCTTGTGCCCGCCGCCGGCAAGATGAAATCGGGTCCATTTCGTGCGCGCGATCGGCCATTCATCCTCGTGTCGTATGACGAATTTTTCTCCGGGATGGCGGATATTGAGCTGGACACGGGGCTGCCGGTTCCAGCCGTTCTTCTCGCCCTTGAGGAAATAACCAAAGAACCGCTTTTGCAGATCGACACCGTAATCGGTGTAGTAGTGCGTCCAGTGCTCGATCCCGTGCACCTCGAGCCATTTTTGCTGCGACGCGGAGCGAAAGAATCCTTCGAAATTGCCGCGCGGGTGAAGCGGCTGTCCGCCCCAGTTCGCCGCCGATAAGAGCGGCACCTTGACCTTGGACCAGTCGGGAAACATGGCCCTGTAATGGTCGTCGTCCAGCGGGTGTGAGAAATAGGTCTTGCCGAGGTCGTAGCGATTGGCGCCCAGCTCCTCGTCGGTCAGCGTTGGCGGGCCGGATACCCAATCCCCGTTCATGCGGCTGCGGTGTCCCCGCACGCCCAGCCCGTGCTGCACGGTCTTGACCTGCATGTCGTACCAGTTCTGCGCAAACGTGTTGTAGATGCCGCCATTGTGGCTGAGCTCGCGATAGAAGTCGGCAAACCCCTCCCAGACGCAGATGGCTGCGAGATGCCTCGGCTGCATGCTCGCGACCTTCCACTGGTTGATGGCATAGTAGGAGATGCCGCTCAGGCCCACCTTGCCGTTCGACCATGGCTGGCGCCCGGCCCACTCGATGCATTCATAGAGGTCCCGGCTCTCGCGCGGCGACCAGTGCTCGACAAAGCCGGGCGAGCGGCCGCAGCCGCGCGAGTCGACGCGCACGCAGGCGTAGCCGTCCGGCACCCATTTTTCGGGGTCGCACACCTCCCAGCTCTGGTACTTGTTGGTCGAGCCCGCCGTGACGCTGGGATGCTTCTCCTCCATGCGCTTCCAGGCCGTCGGATATCCGTCGGCAAAGTGCAGCCATTTTCCGTACGGGCCGTAGCTCAGGATCACGGCGTAGCGACCTTTGCGGATGGGCCGATAGACATCGGCCCGCAGCACCGTGCCATCGTCCGCCGGGATCGGCATGTCCCAGTCGATTCGCATGTCGTCACGAACTTCACTCACTTCCTGGTAGCTCATGCGCAGGCCTCAGCTGGCGGGAATGATCGGGAGGAGCACATGCGCGGGGTGATCAGGGCCGGCATGCAGCGTCACATTCGCGCCGAAGACCGCCGGCGGACGGTCGCGCGGATCGTTGTGGGTGAAAGGCCCGACGCCGGTCCATACTTTGCCGAGCGTCTCCACCCCGGCGCCCGGCTCGCCGGGAAACACATAGTCGGTCCCGCGCACCGAGAGAGCCAGGCGAGAGCCTTGCGGCAGCACCACGCAGGTCGGCCACAGCTCGACCTCGACCTCGTAGATTTCACCGGGGGTGAGCTTCTGCTCCTCGTCGTGGGTGTGGTAAGGCCGGTAGGGGAGCGTCAGGTTGCGGTCAAGCTTGCGGTGCGAGCAGCGCAGCCATCCCTGTGCGAGCGGAGTGTGGGCATCGAGCGCGCCCTGAAACGTGATCTCCTTGAGGTCCGGCGTGAACGCGCGCAACACGAGAAACAGGTCCGCATCCTCGCTGGCGGATGAGACCCAGAGCTTCGCTGCGACCGGTCCGGTGATCTCCACCTCCTGCGTGAGCGGCTCGCCCAGGAACGTGATCCCCTCACTGAGCCCGCCATAGACGGCGGAGCTGCTCGATTGCTGGCGCTCGGGCGACAGGCTCGCGTCGGCCGGATGAAGATAGAACGGTGTCCATTGCGTGCGGGCGAGCGGCCATTCGTTCTCGTGGCGCTCCACGAATTTCTCACCGGGATGGCGCACCTGCAGCAGCACCTTCGGCTGCCTGCGCCAGCCGGTGTCCTCGCCCTTGAGAAAGTGGCCGAAGAACCGCTTCTGCAATGCAAGCCCGTAGTCCGTGTAGAAATGCGTCCAGTGCTCGCCACCATGGCATTCGAGCCACTTCTCGGTCGATGCCGCGCGCACGAACCCTTCGAAATTGCCGCGCGGGTGCAAGCCTTGCCCGCCCCAGTTGGCCGTCGACAAAAGAGGCGTCGCGACCTTGCTCCAGTCGGGCATGCGGGAGCGCCAATAGGCGTCGGTATCGAGCTTGCGCGCGATGCAGTCCTCATAGAAGTCGCGGCGGTTTTCGCCCAGCTGCTCCTCGGAAAGCGTCTCCGGCCCGGACACCCAGTCGCCATTCATCCTGCTCTTGAATCCGCGCGTGCCGCGCCCGTGTTGGACGGTGTAGACCTGCGCTTTCGACCAGTCCTGCACGAAGCCGCGACAGAAGATGCCGCCGTGATGGGCCATGTCGCGGTAGAAATCGGCGGCGCCCTCCCAGACGCAGATGGCGGCGAGGTGCCTGGGCTGCAGCGCCGCCGCCTGCCACTGGTTCTCGGCGTAGTAGGAGATGCCGTTGAGGCCGACCTTGCCGTTGGACCACGGCTGCACGCCGGCCCATTCGACGCACTGCGACAGATCCTGTGCCTCGCGCAGCGACCAGATGTCGATCACGCCGGGCGAGCGGCCGGCGCCGCGACTGTCGACGCGGATGCAGACATAGCCGTCGGGCACCCATTTCTCGGGATCCACGACTTCCCAGCACTGATATTTGTTGGTTGACCCGGTGGGCACGTCGGGATGGTCGGCGCACATCCGTTGCCATTGGTCGTGATAGAGATCATCGAAGTGCAGCCACTTGCCGTAGGGGCCATAGGTCAGGATCACCGGATATCTGCCTTCGGCCATAGGGCGGTAGATGTCGCATCGCAGCACCAGGCCATCCTCCATCGCGATCGGCATGTCCCAGTCAATGCGCATGCCGTCGCGGATCTCGCTCTTCTCGCGATAGCCCATCGATGTCTCTGTGCTGAGCGCCACTACATTCTCCTTCCATCGGCATCGAACAGATAGACGCTGTCCGGGGCGAACGAGAGCGGCATCGCGGCACCGATCCGGATATCCGTCCAGCCCGGAGCTTCGCTCACCGCAATGAATGCACGCTGACCGGCAGCATCGAAATAGATCAAGGTGTCCCGGCCAAGCGGCTCGACCAGCCGAACGGGCAGCTCGATTACGCCGTTGCCGCCAAGCAGGACATGCTCGGGCCGCACCCCGAGCGTAGCCGCTCCCGCCCGCGCCGACTTGAACCGGGGCGGCAGGGTGACCTCGAATGCCGTGGAGCGAAAGCGTGCCCCGTCCGCGACCGGCACGATCTCTCCGGCGACGAGATTCATCGAGGGCGAGCCGAAAAAATCCGCGACAAACTGATTGACCGGGTTGGAGTAGATTTCCATGGGCGGCCCGATCTGAATGATCTCGCCCGCTCGCATGACCATGATCCGGTCGGCAAGCGTCATCGCCTCCTCCTGGTCATGGGTCACGTAGATGAACGTGCGCTTGAGCACCTGATGCAGCCGGTCGCATTCGGCACGCAATTCCCGTCTGAGCTTGGCATCGAGGCTCGACAGCGGCTCATCCAGCAGAAACGTGTCGGGTTGAGTGACGAGCGTCCGCGCCAGCGCCACCCGTTGCGCCTCGCCGCCGGAGCATTGGCTTGGCATCTTCTCGAGCAGGTGCGCGATGCGGAGGAGCTCCGCCACCTCGTGCACCCGCTGCGCGCGCTCCGTGGCCGCTATCCGCTTCATGCGCAAGCCGAACTCGATATTCCCGGCGACTGTCTTGTGGGGAAACAGCGCATGGCTCTGGAACACCATGCCGAGTCCCCGGTCGCGCGGCTCGAGATCGTTGACCACGCGCCCGCCGATGCGGATCTCGCCGGCCGTGGGGTCCTCGAAGCCGGCAATCATGCGTAGCGTCGTGGTCTTGCCGCACCCCGATGGCCCCACAAGCACGACAAACTCGCCGTCCTCGATGGCACAGCTGAGATCCTTGACCGCGGCGGTTGCACCGAAAGTCTTGCTCAAGCCGACGAGCTCGATGCGCGCCATCGTTATCTCCGGACCATGCCGAAGCTGAAGCCGCGCGCGAGATGTTTGCGGATGAGGAGCCCGACGATCATGAGCGGGATGGTGATGCCCACTGCGAGCGCCGCTTGCCGGCCGTAGACGCGCCCCTCGGTCGTTCCCTGGTATTTTGACAATTCGATCGGCAGCGTCGTGACGTCGGTCTTGGTGATGATGAGCGCCAGCAGGTACTCGCTCCAGGTCAGGATGAGAATGAACAGAAAGGTGGCGACCAGACCGGACCGGATCAGCGGCAGCACGATCTCGATCAGGGTTCGCCACCGGCTTGCGCCCAAAATCTCCGCCGCCTGCTCGACCTCGCGCGGCACCTCATCGATGAAGCTCTTGGTCATCCACACCGCATAAGGCAACGTGGTCAGGAAATAGATCAGAATGAGCCCGATCCGGGAATCGAGCAGCCCGAGCGCGGAATAATAGAGCGACAACGGAGCCACGATCACGATCGGAGGGATCATTCGCAGAATGAGCAGCTGGAACATGCGCGTCTCGGAAAGGATGCGATAGCGCGAGACGCCGTAAGCCAGCACCGAGCCGAACAGCACCGAGAGCAGTGTCGAGGCCCCCGCTATGACGGACGAGTTGAGCAGCGAGACCAGCGGCTTTTGCGAGGAGATGGCGTATTGCGTGGCGGCATATTCCTCGGCGCCGAGCCAGACATTGAGGTAGTTTGCCAAGGTCGGCGGATGCGGGAAATAGACTGGCGGCCAGGCGAACCATTGGGTGTCCGGCTTGAACGAGGTCGAGATCATCCAGAAGATCGGGAAGAAGGCAATGACGCCCCACAGCGACAGGACGAGATAGCGAGCGCCGGCGGCGAGGCGGCGCCGGTGCGATCGTCTCATGGTGTCGTCTCCGCTGCGGTCGCCAACGACTCGTGCATCGCGTCCAACGATCGCTTCTCCCGGCGCAGCAGCTGGATTGCGAGCAGCACGATGACGATCGTCAGCAGCATGACGATGTAGGACATCGCCGCTCCCTTGGAAATTTCGAAGTACTGCCAGGTGGTCAGGAAGATATAGACCGGCACCGTCTCGGTCGCGGTTCCGGGCCCGCCCTGGAGCAGCGCCCAGGTCTTGGGGAATTCCGCCATCGCTTCGAGGAAGCGCAGCACCAGCGCCAGCAGAATCACGGGCCGAAGCAGCGGCAGCTGCACTTCCCAGAAAATCCGCCAGCCGGAGGCGCCGAGAATGCTGGCTGCCTCGATCGGCTCCCTTGGCAGCGCAGACAGTCCGGCGAGCATGATGATGAACGAGAACGGCACCCAGTTCCAGATCTCCAGCAGCATGACCGTCGGTAACGCCAGGTCAGGATTGGTGAGCCACATCGGCTTGAACTCGATTCCGGTCAGCCTGGTGATGAGGTCATTGATCGGGCCGCTCTGGTAGAGCAGCATCTCCGCGGTGTAGGCGACCACCACCGGCACCGTCAGCATGGGCAGGATGAAGACGGCATAATACAGCGTCCGGCCGGGAAACGGCTTGTGCATGAGGCCGGCGAGCGCGAATCCGATCAGGAAGCAGCCGATGGTGGATGCGGTCGCAAATGCCAGTGACCGAAGGAGCGCCCAGCCAAAGCGGGGATCGCTCAGCACTTCCCGGAACAGGTCGAGCCCGACATATTCCGCGTCCCACCAGCTGCCCAGATACACCGTCCACTGGTGAAACGAGAAATACAGCTGCAGGAAGAGCACCGGCAGCAGCACGCCGGCGAGCAACACGACGAGGGGCGCGAGGATCGCCCAGCGAAAGCGCCGGATCGCGCGTGCGCGTGAGAGCCCGCGCGCGGAAGCCGGCAACGCAACGGAAGCGGCCGGAACGGCGGCCACGCGCATGGAACGCCCGGCTACGCCAAACGCGCCTTCACGCCGGCAGATCGCGCCTGGGCATCAATGCCTTGTAGCTTGCCAGCTCCTCCTTGAGCTTGCTGCGTCCGATGCGGCGGACGATCGCGCTCCATTCGTCCTGGCTTTTCTTCAGGACGTCCTTGGCGGGAAGCTGGCCGACATAGGCCTCCGAGAGGTTCTTGCCGAGCGTGTCCTGGAATTCCAGGTACCCGGTCAGATAGGTCGGTGGCGAGACCACCTGAAAATTGCTTTCGATCGCCTTGATGCCGGCGGCGCTGTACGCCTTGATGACCTGCGGGGCGGAGAGCTGCTCCCTGGCCCACACGTCGTGGAACGTGTTCACCGGATCGGATACGATCGGGATGCTGTTCTTGCCGGAGCCGAGCCACAGGGCGAGATAGGCAGCCTGCGCCTTTCTCGGGCTGTATTTGTTGATCAGGAGCGCGGCAAGCGGCGATGAGATGGAGCGGTGGATGCGCTTGCCGGAGAAATCGGAGCCGGGGACGAGGCCGTAAAGCCATTTTCCTGTGGTCTTCGACTTCTCGGGATTCTCATTGAGCTTGGCGGTGCCGTCCCAGTACTGGCAGCTGACGACGTGTCCCTGCGCGATGCGCGGAATCATCTGCGGCGTGCCCCAGCCCGCGGACTCGGGGTGCGCGACCTTCCTGTCCTGCAGATAGATGTCAACCGCGTAATGCCCGGCCGGCGTGTCGAGCGTTGGGTTCATGTCGTCATCGAAGGTAAAGCCGCCCGCGCTGTAGAAGATCATGTACCACCAAGTCGGGCCGTTGGCGCGGTTGCGCAGATTGCCCGACCCATAGAGGTCCTTGGACGGATCCATCAACGTCTCCTGGAGGCGCAGATCGTCCTCCCAGGTCGCGGGGAACTTGAGCTCCTTGCCGTGCTTGTCGGCAAACTTTTTCCGGTTCTCGGGATCCTCCAGCAGGTCCTTGCGCACATATTCAATGTGCACGTTGCCATCGGTCGGAATTCCGTAGGTCTGGCCCTTGTAGGTCATGAAGGTCGCGTAATCGGCAACCGCCTCGATCTTGAACTCCGCCTGTTTCATGTAGGCGTCGAGCGGCTCGAGATAGCCGGCAGAGGCAAGCGAGGGGATCATGTTGGAATCGATATGAATGAAGTCGAATTGCGGCGATCGCGACAGCGCTTCCGCCATGGCGCGCTGGGGTGCGTCGAAGATCGAGATATCCTGCACGGCGCCGACGCCGATGCCGGTCTGCTTCTTGAACTCGGCGATGACCGGCTGCATGGGAACGAGATAGGGTGACCAGATCATGCCGCTGACATCGGCGGCGCCGGCCGCCTTGGCGGCGGCCACGGTGCGCTCCTCCATCGACGCCGCGAGCGCGAGCGGTGTTACGCCAGGCAGGAAGTTGGCAACTGTAAGTCCAACGCCCGCTTTGACGAGCCTGCGCCGTGTCATGCCTGACTTGATCATGGCTTCCTCCCTCCTTTTGCGCTTACGCGACCTCTTCGCGGGGTGCGTGCGTTTCGAATTTCCGCCGAAGGCATATCTCCACTGGATGATACCGCGCCGCGGAACATGGTGGAACAAGCTCAAGCGGGGGGCCGCGGGCGCGGCACCCGACCGAAAGGCGCATGGCGCCGCACGTTCCAATAGCATCCGGTGCCGTTGCTTGCGGCATGGTGTCCAAACCCATCATACTGGTGCGCACGGTTGTGCATGCAAAGGAAGACGTCATGGCGATAGACCGGCGTGAGCTCTTGTGCCTAGCGGGGACCACGGCTGCTGCCGCGATCTGTCCGCAGGCGGCACGCGCGGAAAGCTATCCGGCCCGCCCGGTGCGCATGCTGGTGGGCTATTCCGCGGGCGGCGGCGCTGACATCGCGGCGCGTCTGATCGGCCAATGGCTCTCCGAGCGGCTGGCACAGCAATTCGTGGTGGAGAACCGCACCGGCGCGGCAACCAATATCGCGACAGAGTCGGTCGTGCGTTCGCCGCCGGACGGTTACACGCTGCTTCTCGTCAACGCGGCGAATGCCATCAATGCGACCTACTACGAAAGTCTCAGCTTCAACGTCATGCGTGACATCGCGCCGGTCGCCGGCATCGCGCGCTTTCCCTATTTCATGGCGGTCAATTCCGCGTTCCCGGCCAACAGCGTCGGGGAGTTTATTGCCTATGCCAAAGCCAATCCGCGCCAGGTCAACATGGGGACCGGCGGCGCCGGCGGGCCGGACCACGCATCCGGCGAGCTGCTGCAGCTGATGACGGGGATCGAAATGACGCACGTGCCATACCGCGGCACGAGCCCCGCGCTGATGGACCTGATCACCGGCCAGGTGCAGATGGTGTTCTGCACCATTCCCTCGGCGGTTCAGTACGTGACCGACGGCAAGCTGCGCGCAATCGCGGTCACGTCAGCGAGTCGGTTGCCCTCGCTGCCCGAAATTCCAACGGTTGGCGAGACAGTGCCGGGGTTCGAATCGGCGCAGTGGTACGGCATCGGGGCGCCGGCCGGCACGCCCGGTTCGATCATCGCGACCCTCAACAATGAGGTGAGAGCCGCGCTCGCCGACGCCGGAATCAGGACGCGTATCGAGGACCTCGGCGGCATCCCGTTGTCGATGTCGCCCGAGGAGTTCGGCCAGTTTCTGGCCAACGAGACCGAGAAGATGGGCAAGGTGATCAAGGCCGCCGGCATCAGCGTGAAGTAATAGGTCAGCGATGCAGGCAGGCGTGCACACGCACGAGTGCACGACTCTGCGCCGGGATGGCAGCGTCGGCCGCCTCGCTCGCCTTGGCGCGCTCGCAGGTGATCCAGAAATAGCGTGCATCCGGGTCTATCACCAGCCGTGCCGGTGCGAGGGAGGGCGCCAGCAGTACGGAAAGAAAGTGCGTGGTCGAGGACCATGCCAGCCGGTTGTCGGAGGGGGAGATGTGCTGTGAGGATGCGAAGCGCGCATCCCCGAGCGCCGGGTCGGATGTCGTGCCGACCGCAAGCGTGCGCACCGCGTCCTTGTAGCTCTCCCAGGCGGCGACGAATTTCGCGGTCTCCACGGCATGGATAAGCATGACCAGCAGGAGCGCACCGATGGCCGTGCGCGCCATTGCCTCGCCTGCGCGAGCCTCCAGCAGCAGGCGGGGAACCGGAAACGGCGGCTTGAGCCGACCCTCGGCATGGAGCGCGAACAGGGCCGCCAGGATGCCGAACGCCGGCGTCAAAACCAGAATGACGGTGCGCAGATAATATCTGTTGTCCGCATGCAGCGCGTGATCAAACCAGAGCCAATAGCTGCCGAGCCCTGCGGCGACGATGGCGGCGGCATGGAGATGCGCCCTTGCTGGCGCAAGCGGCCGCAGAGCCAAAAAGGCAAGAGCATAGGCCGCAAGCGCGCCAAGCAGCAGCAGCATCAGATCTGCGGTGATAATTCGGGGATCGAAGACGTGCCGCGCCAATAAGTGCAGCTCCGCGCCGGTGTAATCGTCGGGCGGGAGCATCACCTTGACCGCTGCCCATATCGGTAGGACGACGAAAAACGCGGCAACAGCCCGGTGCAGGGCAGGGTCACGCCATCCCCGCAGTGCCAGCGTGAAGAGGATCGTGAGCGTGAAAATCAGCGCCCCTTCATGCGTGAACATGAGAGCGAGCAGCGCCACAAACACGATCAGAATTCCGGCAAAGCCTGTGCGGGCATAATGACAGAGCGCGAGAGTCGGCCAGAACAGGGCATGCGTCATCCAGGTCTCGGTCGGAAAGCCGAATACCACCGGGCACAAGACAGCCGTCGACAGACACGCAAAACAGAAGAGGATGCGGCCCTGCGAGCGGTCCGCTGCAAAGGTCGCGAGGAGGCCAAGCAGCTGCGCTGCAAAAAACAACAGGCCGTAAAGGACGATAGCGCCGCGTGCATCTGCGCTGAGCCCTGCGTAGAGCTCGGCGGGCACGTGAGAAAAAAGATGGACGAGCCAGCGGCCCGAGATGTTATGCCAATGGAAGCCCCAGGAATCGCGGACGGCAACCGCGTAGGAGAAGAGCGAGCCGTCCGCGTAGAGCTCGAGCCTGTAATAGAGCCCGACCAGCACGAACAGAGCCGACCAGCAAATCCCGGCCACGATCACGAGAGCGCGCAGGCATCCGTTGTCCGAGCGCACGAAGCAAGCCGTGCGACCCCGTCTCTCATTCGAGTCCATCGAATTTCAGTCTAATTCTGCGCCCGCGACCGAATGTAGGCCCATATCTGGTCGATCTCCTCGTCGCTGAGCATGCCGGCCCATGCCGGCATTTGTCCCTTGCCCTCGCGGACAATCTCGTCAAAGCGGACCCGCTGCTCGGCGCTCAGCAGCTTCAGGTCCGGCGCAGCGCCGGTTGCCATCAGCCTTTCGCCGTGACACGGCCCGCAATGTTCCGCGTAGATCTCGCGACCCGCATCGGCGGCCGACTGCGCCTGAGCGGGCGCGATCTGGGCGGTTACGGCGGCAAGGAGACATCCAAGGCGCCGGATACGCATGCGGGGCAGTGTGGGGCCGCTGCGATGGGCAGACCCGCCCCGCATTCGTCCAACGAACACACGGAAGCGCGTGAGAAACCCCGTGAGGCTCACGGAAGCGCGAAAACAAAGATCGAGTTATGCCCCCGCACGGCTTTCGGCATGCTTTTCTGGGTGATACTCAGCGGCCCTGCCGACACCGACTGGCCCTCGCCTGTGAACACCATGACGTACTGCTTGCCGTTCACTGCGTAGCTGATGGTGCTGTTCATCACCATGCCGCCAACGATGGTCTCCCAAAGGACCTTTCCGTTCTCGGCATCGAAGGCGCGCAAGCGCCGGTTCATGTCACCCCAGAAGACGAGATCGCCGGCGGTGACCAGGGCGGACCCTTGCCCCGCCTGAGGCTGCGAATAAAGGATCTTCATCTCACCCGTGGAGATGTCGATCTTGGCAATATTCATGAATTTGTTGGGGTCGATGCCGGGTCGCATCACGCCAACACGCGGTCCCCAGCCAACCTTGGTCTTCATATTTGCGGTCATCGAGAGGCACTGGTCCTGGAACGGAACATAAATCGAGTTCCTTCCCGGATGATAGGCGATCGACCATAGCCCGCGCGTGTTGTGGTAACAGCCGAGAATCTTGTCGCCATCCTTCTTGAACAACTTGGCCGTATTGACGCTCGTTGCGCCGGTCTTCAGATCGATCTCGCCCATGTTGATATTGGGATCGTCGAAGGGAAACGGATGACCCCACAGGAAACGCCCGGATTCCTGGTCGAGCACGAACATGCCGCCGCCTTCGCCCACAGTCACGATGACCTCGCGCGGTCGCTCCTCGTTCAGCGGAATGCCGGTGCCTATCCACTTGACATGCCTGGGATCGGGATTGACGCGTGTCCTGATCAGCATGCGCTCCTGGTTGTGGTCCGCATCCCAGTCGTCGCCGGGAAGCTCCTGG
>Ga0306920_100008473_pt1 | contig 13654 bp, 15 predicted proteins | sample flu12Cox44000170_FD_204666 | JGI IMG/M metagenome (GOLD analysis project Ga0306920, IMG submission 204666) | Lab enrichment of tropical soil microbial communities from Luquillo Experimental Forest, Puerto Rico - flux4day.12C.oxic.44.000.170 (v2)... | ecosystem: Environmental > Terrestrial >... | reverse complement strand
GGGGCCACCGAGGTCGGCGTCGACGGCGAACGGGCAGGAGGGGTCGTAGCCCCACGACGTGGCCTCGGGGAACTGCTCGACGGGCATGAGCTCGACGGCCGTGATGCCGAGATCGGCGAGATAGGGCAGCTTCGCCGCCACCTCCACCAGCGTCCCGACCGGGTCCCCCGGTCCCTGGTCGAAGGAGCCGACGTGGAGCTCGTAGATCACCAGCTCGTCCCACGCCGGGCTGCGGTAGCCCTCGTCGGTCCACACGAACGAATCCTCGTCGTAGACGATGGCGTGGCCGGCGGCGGCGCTCACGTGGCGGGCCCAGGGATCGATCCGGTAGAGGCGCCCGCCTCCCGGTCCGGTCAGGTCGAAGCGGTAGGGGGTGCCGGCGGTGACGGCGTCGACGTCCGCCGACCACAGGCCGCCGGGTTCGGCGACGAGGGCGTGTGCGGTCTCGCCGGCCGTGCCCGGCCCGACACTGACGCCCACGGCGGCGGCGTTGGGGGCCCACACCCGGAACGTCACGCCACCGTCGTACGGCGTGGCCCCCATTCCAGGCCTGGTTGACGCCTCCGCCATCCGCGACTCCTCGGCCGGGAGCGTACCGCCGGCCGCCGCCTGCGCCGACCCGGGCAGGTGTCGAAGTGCGGCCGCTACGCTCGTCGTCGGACCGTGAGGAGGTGCGGATGGACGGCGCAGAGGGACGGCGGCCCACCGTCGAGTTCGACGTGTTCGTCCAGCACTCGATGGCGGCGTCCGACGAGGCCTGGCGCGAGCTGCGCGAGGGATGTCCGGTCTCGTGGACCCCGCACAACGGCGGGCACTGGACCCTGGCCGGCTACGAGGACGTCACCACCGCCTTCCGGGACTGGGAGACGTTCTCGTCGGAGCGGCCCGATCCCGAGCGTTGCGCCATCTCGATCGCCCACTCACCGTTGCCCGTGCTGTTGCCGGAGGAGTCGGACCCGCCGCGCTGGCACGGCTACCGCCGCATCCTGGCCGAGCTGCTGTCCCCCGGCGCCGTCGAGCGTCTGCGGCCCCGGGTCGAGCACTGGGTGGGCCACCTGATCGACCAGTTCGTCGAGACCGGTTGCGCCGAGTTGGCGCATGACCTGGCCGTCCCGCTGCCGTCGATGGTGACGATGGAATGGCTGGGCTGGCCGCGTGAGGAGTGGCTGCCGGCGGCGAGCACGTTCCACGAGATGGCCAAGTACGTGCCCGGTTCGCCCGGGTACGCCGAGGCGGGGGCCCGCTTCGGATGGCTGGCCGGGCGGATCGCGGAGGAGATGGCCGATCGGCGGCGTCACCCGCGCGACGACGCCATGAGCCGCATCGCCGCCCACGAGGTCGACGGCGAGCTGTTGCCGCCCGAGATCGCGGCGTCCATCGTGCTCATCACCCTCGGCGGGGGTGTCGACACCACGACGGCGCTGACGTCCGCCGCCCTGATCCATCTGGGGCGCCACCGCGGCGACCGCCAACGGCTGCTGGCCGACCCCTCCCTTCTCGACAGCGCCACCGAGGAGTTCCTCCGCCTCTACCCGCCCGCCCGCACCCACGCGCGGACGGTGGCCCACGACACCGAATTCGCCGGTTGCGCTCTGCGTGCCGGCGACCGGGTCCTGTTGAGCGAGATCTCGGCCAACCGCGACACGCAGTCGTTCCCCGACGCCGACCGTTTCGTCATCGACCGCTTCCCCAACCGCCATGTGTCGTTCGGCGTCGGCATCCACCGGTGCCCCGGTTCGCACCTGGCCCGTCTGGAGTTCAAGACCATGATCACCCACGTGCTGCAGCGTCTCCCCGACTTCGTGCTCGACGAGGGTGCCGTGGTCGAGTACCCGAACTGGTCGATGATCGGGGGATGGGCGGCCATCCCCGTGACGTTCACGCCGGGGACCAGGGGCTGACGATGCGTATCTCGGTGGACAGCGACAAGTGCACCGGTCATGCGCTGTGCCGCGCTGCCGGCCCGAACGTGTATGTCCTCGACGAGCTCGGGTTCAACGTGACCCCGGCCGGCGAGGTCCCTCTCGAGCTCGCTGACGAAGCCGTGCGCGGCGCGCTGTCCTGCCCCGAGTCGGCGATCACGGTCGAGGACTGACGGACGGGCGCCGGACGTCCGGGGTCGGCGGGTTACCTGCCGGGTCGCCCCGATACCCGCGGGTGGGCGCGGCCCCTCAGTGGGGCAGCACGTAGCGGTTGACCGCCTCGGCGAACCCGTTGTCCTGGTTGCTGGCGGTCACCCGGCGCGCCGCCCGTTGCACCTGGGGGTCGGCGTTGCCCATGGCGATGCTGAGGCCGGAGTGGGCGAACATCAGTACGTCGTTGGGCTGGTCGCCGATCGTCGCGATCTCGTCGCTGGAGATCTTGTAGTGCCGGGCCAGGTAGCGCGCCACTTCCCCCTTGTTGGCCTTGGGGTGGGTCACGTCGAGGTAGTAGGGCTGCGACGGAGCGGCGGCGACGTCATCGCCGAAGCGGTTGTGCGCGGCATCCGCCGCCCTGGTGACCGCCTCGTGGTCGTCGCTGACCCCCACCAGCTTGGCCACACCATCGGTCAGGCCGTCGAGCCCCGACATCACGATGGGATCGAACTTGACCGTCCAGGCCTCCCGGTCGACATGGGGCGCCTTCGGATCGGAGACGTACCAGTCGGCCCCGCGGTAGACCCACACGTCGAGGTCGAACGACCGCATCAGCCCGACGATCGGCTCGACCAGTTTTTCCGGGAGCACCTTCTGTTCGATCACCTTCATGTTCCTGTCGACGATGCACCCTCCGTTGAAGGCGGAGATCGGCGTCTGCAGGTCGAGCGGTCCGACGAGCATTCCCATCCCGCGGGGTGGACGCCCACTGGTGACCGCGAACAGGATGTCGGCCTTCCGTAGCCGCTCCACCGCGTCGATGGCCTCGTCGGTCAACACCTTGTCCTGGGTGACGAGGGTGCCGTCGACGTCGGCCAGCATGAGCCGGACGGGTGTCTCCACCCCTGTCCGAGGGGGGATCTGGTCGGTCATGTAGAACCCAGTCCTTCCGCGGCCGCGGCGTCGGCGAGGATGGTGGAGCGGGCGGCCTCGACCCGCGCCGCCGGTATCGACCGGTCGCCGGCGAGGAGCTTGCGCAGCGCATCCCGCTTGTCCTCGCCGGCGATCAGCCACAACGCCTGTTGCGCCCGGGCGAGGCCGGGGAACGTGAGCGTCATCCGCCGGTGGCCCTGGTAGGGGTTGGTCACGGCCACGAGGCGGTCGGCGACGTCGAGCACCGGGTCTCCCGGCACGAGAGACGCCGTGTGCCCGTCCGGTCCGAGTCCGAGGTGCACGACGTCGAGGGCCCGCGGGAGCCGGGCCGCGTATGCGTCGGCGGCCGCCTCGAGGTCGGGGTCGGTGACGGGCATGGGAACCAGCCGGGCCGGGACGCGGTCGAGGGCCTGGTGGAGGTGGGTCAGGTTGCGATCGGGATCACCGTCGGGGGCGACCCGTTCGTCGACCTGGAAGATCTCGATGCTGCTCCAGGGCAGGTCCTGTTCCGTCAGCTCGGCGAACATGGCCCACGGCGTGTGCCCTCCGCTGACCGCGAAGCGGAAGCGCCCGTGTTGGGCCACCGACGACGTGGCCAGGCCGGCAACGACCACCGCCGCTCGAGAGGCCAGCGCCGCCGCGTCGGGCAGGGTCACCAACTCGTGTTGCACCGGTCCTCCCGCTCTCCTGCCCGGGGACGCGGGCCAGGTTAGACGCAAGTCCCACGGCTGAGACACAGGGCGCGCCGGCCGTCGCGTCACCGACGCGTCCGGCGGTAGCGTGCCCGCGATGGGCGACGAGCTGCGCACCGAATACCACCGCCAGTTGGAGGAGATCGACACGGCGCTGGCTCGGATGATCGTCCTGGTGGAGGAGGCGATCGCAGCCGCCAGCACGGCGGTGCTGTCATCCGACGACGAAGCCGCCGATGTGGTGGCCCAACGGCGGGCGGAGATCAGCCAGCTGCACTCGTTCCTCGAGACCCTGGTCGTGAGCCAGCTCGTGCTCCAGGCTCCGGTCGCCGGGGAGTTGCGCTTCTTGATCGCTGTGCTCCGGATCGTGCCCGAGGTCGAGCTCACCGCCGCACTGGCCGGCGACATCGGACGGCGCGGGAGCATGCACATCGGCAACGAGCTGCCGGCACGCGTGCGCGGCCTGGTCTCGGAGTTGTTCGTCCGCGTCCAGGAGATGTGGCGCGTGGCCGCCGAGGCCTACCACGACCGCACGTCCGGGGTGCTCGGCCGCCTCCAGGCCGATGACGAGGAGGTCGACGAGCTTCACGCCAGCTTGATGGCCGAGCTCGCATCCGGAGTGCTCCGGGCGCCGGTCCTGGTCGAGATGGCGCTCGTCGCCCGGTTCCTCGAGCGTCTCGGCGTCCACGCCGTCGAGGTCGGCCGGTGGGTCGAGACGTTCAGCGGGGACGAGGACTGACGGAGCGCCGGCTGGTGCCGGCGAGTCGGGCCAGCAGCTCGGGCTGGGAGTGGACGCCGAAGCGCTCGAAGATGGCCGCGAGGTGGTTGCGGACGGTGCTCTGGCTCACCCCCATCTCGCGGGCGATAGTCGGGACCCGTTCCCCGCGCGTCAGCCGGCTGAGCACCTCCCACTGGCGCGTGGTGAGGGCGCGCAGCTCCGGCATCGTCGGATCCGGCATGGCGCCGACCCGTTGCAGGACACCGCTCGCCTGGAGCTCGGCTGCGATGCGCCACATGTGCTGCTCGAGCTGAGCCACCCGGCTGGCCGAGCCGGCCGCGGTCATCTCGGGGCGTGCCATCAGGAGGAAGCACCGTCCCGCCGCTCCCTCCAGACCGCTGAGGACGCACGTCACGTCGCGACGCCGGCCCGACGTCCCGGTGACGCTGATGCCGAGCGACACCGAGACCTGGCCGGCGGCCCACCGGTCGGCCGCGATCACGCGATCGCGCTGGGCGGGATCGACGGCGTCGAGCAGCGACCGTCCGACCGCCACCGGCGGGTCTTCGCCGAGCAGCGTCCCGACGTCTGAGCTCACCGCCGTGACCGTCCACGACGCGTCGGTCGTCCCGACGACCATCACCCCCGGGTCGTGCCCGAGAAGGGTGACGAGTGGCTCGCCCGACGGCTCCGGCCCCGCCACGATCTCGGCCAGCGCCGCCCGCCCGTCGTCGAAGTCGACCGCCCGCACCCACGCCGTCGCCAGCTCCGCCGACGCGCCCGCTACCCGCAGTCGGCGACGGGCGCGGTAGAAGTCGATGACGCCGTCCCGCAGCGCACCGAGGGCCTGGGCCGCCCGGGGGCGGTCGTCCGGGTCGACCACGTCGAGCAGGGGACGCCCCACGATCGACGCCGCCGTGGCGCCCAATGGCCCGAGCGCGGCCCGGTTGACGGCTGTGACCTCGAGGCTCTGGAGGTCGATCAGGACGAGCGGCAGCTCTGCCGCGGTGAAGGCGTCGCCGAGCTCGTCCCCGCGTGGTGGCGGGCCGCCCCGGTTCGCCACGCGGTCAGGCTCGTCTGGTCGCGACGAACACCGGGATCCTGCGGTCGGTCCGCATCTGGTACTCGGCGTACGGGGGATAGGCCGCCACCGCCCGCTCCCACCACTGCTCGCGTTCGGTGCCCGAGACCTCGCGCACGGACACCCCAAACGGCTCGGGCCCGTCCTGGACCGTGACCTCGTCCGGATCCGCCTTGAGGTTGTAGTACCAGACGGGGTGCTTCGGCGCCCCGCCCTTGGACGCGACGAGGGCGTACTCCCCGTCGTGCTCGACACGCATCAGCGCCACCTTGCGGACCTTGCCGCTCTTGTTGCCGCGCATCGTGACGATCACGACCGGAAGCCCGGTGTCCAGGAAAGTGCTGCCTTCACGGCCCCCGGACTTCTCGTAGGCGTCGACCTGGTCCCGCACCCACTGGGAGGTGCTGGGCGCGTACTCGCCCTGCAACGTCATCCCTGACGCGCCTTCCAGCGCGGGTGCTCCTTGTTGACCACCACGGTGCGGTTGCCGCGCCGCACGACGACCGCCCCCTTCTTCTGCTTCAACGACTTCAGCGAGTTCCTGACCTTCATGGCTTCCTCCCCATCGAACACCAGCAAAAACGACGGCGGAGAACCGCCTATTCCGGCCCCTCCGCGCGGCTGGGATCAGCCGAGGCGGATGCCGGCGAGCTGGGTGCCGTGGGCCACCAGCCGGCCGTCGCCGTCCCAGACGTAGCACGCCTCGTCCACCCGTTCGGCGCTGATCAGCTGCGCCCGCTGGAGGATCCGCACGGGACCGGGGCGCGGCAGCGCCCGGACGTAGGCCGTCAGCTCGAGGGTGGGCACCCAGCCGGCGAAGGTGATGTCGAAGGTGGCGGGCGGGAACGCGTCGACGGCGAACAGCAGGGCCACGGGATCGAACAGTGCTCCGCCGGGCAGCTCCAGCCACCCGCGCAGCTCTCCCCGGCCGCTCGGCGTCCCTGTCGCGAAACCACGGCTGCCAGGGTCGAGGCGGACGCCGATCTGTTCGAGGATCGCCACGCGGTCGCCGTTGGGCAGACGGGGGAGAAGCGGCACGGCCTCCCCGTGGGTGACCTGGCTCATGGCGGGCACGCCGCCGTCCCAGTACGGCTCGACGCCGGCGTCGAGCCGGCTGGTCGTCACCAGGGCCTCCACGCAGGGGCGCCCGTCCTGGTGGAGCCGGGCGCGCACCTGGCTCGCCGTGCGCCCGGGGCGGAGCACCTCGACCTCGACGCCCACGGGTCCGGGTTCGGGTGAGTGCAGGTAGTGGGCGCTGGCGGCGATGACGTCGGGGTGCGGCGACACGGTCGCCGCCGCCCGCCCGAGGATGGCCAGCAGGTAGCCACCGTTGGGCTTGCCGCCGATCGTCCACCCGGGGCTGACCTCGGCCGTGAACCGGGCTTCGTCGACCCGGGCCACGGCGGTGACCTCGTCGAACGGACGCACCGAGACGGCCCGGGGGGCGGTCGAGGTCATGGGCGCCCACCGTAGCCCGAGTGAGTTCGATGACACAACCCACCAGGCCCGGCCATTCCCGCGGTGGGATGGGGTCGGTACGTTGACACGCCATGACGGCCCGCCGGCCCACGTTCATCTCCCCCATGCTCGCCACCCTCGTCAAGCCCCCCGAGCACTACCGGACCAGCCGGCCGGGGGATTGGCAGTACGAACGGAAGCTGGACGGGCTCCGCTGCGTCGCCGTGCGCAACGGCGACCGGGTCGACCTGTTCTCACGGAACGAGCTCTCGTTCAACGCCCGCTTCCCCGAGGTGGCCGCCGCCCTCGCCGCCCTCCCCGTGACCAGGCTCGTGGTCGACGGCGAGCTGGTCGTCTTCGACGGCGACCAGACCAGCTTCTCGCTGTTGCAGAGCTCACCTCATCCCGCGCACCTCACCTACGGGTTGTTCGACATGTTGCACGTCGACGGCCACGACACGACCCGCTTGGCGCTCACCGAGCGGCAGGCGCTGCTGGCGGCGGCCATCGGCGACGGCCACGCCCCGCTGAGCCTGGTCAAGCCGCTCGAGGGCGGTCCGGCCGAGCTGCTCGACCGGGCGTGCGCGGCCGGCTGGGAGGGGCTCGTCGCCAAGCGCGTCACCTCGACCTACCACTCGGGCCGGTCGCCGGACTGGATCAAGCTCAAGTGCACGGCCAGCCAGGAGCTCGTGATCGGCGGGTGGACCGACCCCAACCGCTCCCGCGTCGGCCTCGGTGCGCTGCTGGTCGGCTACTACGACGACGACCACCGGCTCCGCTACGCCGGCAAGGTCGGCACCGGCTTCACCAACGAGCTGCTGCGCTCGCTCCACGCCGATCTGCTCGCCCGCGAGGTTTCCGACTCGCCCTTCGCCGACACCGTCCGCCAGAAGGGGGCCCACTGGGTCCGTCCCGAGATGGTGGCGGAGGTGGCGTTCAGCGAGTGGACGGGCGACGGCCGCCTGCGCCACCCGAGCTTCCAGGGCCTCCGCTCCGACAAGGACGCCGCCGAGGTCCGCCGCGAGACACCCCCCTGACGCGGGCCGTGGGACGCCGCTTCGACGCGGGCACCGGCGGGAGCCAGTTCCGACAAGGTGCGGAGCTTGCCGCCGGGTTACGCGAACGTAACGAATGAACGTTTTGCTGTAAATCCGCAGGGTCGCGTGGTTATAAGTCTTGTGTGCCGGTGCGGGCGCGGGCGTCGTCGTCCGATTCGCTGAACACCCGCCTGACGGATGAATCGGCCGCGTCCCTGTGGGGGTTCGCACGCGCCACGCTCGGGGAGACCGCCGCCGCCGAGATCGCCGTGCGGGCCGCGTTCGCCGATGCGTGGCCCCCACTGCCGCCGTCGGACGCCGGCCGGGCCCGGCTGCTCGTCGCCCTCGGTCGGGCGGAGGGCTTCGTGCGGGCCGAAGACGCGCGCCTCCCGGCCGACGCCCCGACCCCGTTCGGCCGGGCGTTCCGTTCCCTCGCCTGGCCGGTGCAGGTCCTGGTCTGGGGCCGGGTCATTGACGCCCTGGACGACCCGACCATCGCCGACGCCCTCGGTCCGGAGGGCGCGGCCACCGGCGACCCGTCCCGCCGGCTCCTGCGCCCCTACCTGGTCGAGCTGGCGCGCTCGGCCCCCCTCGGGTGCGCCGACGCCCTCCGCCGTGCCGCCGCCCGGGTCGACGCCGAGCCGCTCCGCCGTCTCGAGGACCTCGACCCGCACATCGGCACGTGCGAGCTCTGCCGGTCCGCCTTCCCTCTCCGCGCCGCCCGTTCCCTCTGCCTGCTGGCGTCGCCCGACACGAGGATGCCGCCCGGGCTGGTGCACCAGATCGAGGTCGACCACGCGCGCGCCGGGGCCGGGCTGGAGCTCGCGCTGGCGACCGAGCGGCCGGCCGGCCGCCGGCCGCCGAGCCGGCGCTCGGCGCTCGGCGTCCTGGCGCTGGCGCTGGGCGCAATCGCCTTCGCCCTGTACGCGACCATCGGGAGGGGACCGACGGGCGAGCTGACGACCGGCTCGGCTCGGGGTGCGGCGGGGGCGCCGGCGCCTGCCGCGGCATCGTCGGGTGGCGTCCCGATGACGCAGGCCGCGGCGACGGCCGTGGAGCCCGACCAGACCACCGCCGTGCCCCAGGGCCCCCCGTCCGCCCCCTCGGCGCCGCCTCCGGCAGGGGGCACGCGGCCGTCGGCCAGCGGGCGGCGCGGTCCCGCCAACCCTCACGCCGCCGCCCGGAACCCCTCGGCCGGCCCGGGCTCCCAGCCGGCGGCGGGCGTCCCGCCGGCATCGCCCTCGTCGGCCACCACGTCGGCCCCGATGCCGCCGCCGCCGACACCCCCGACTGCGCTGTCGACCCCGCCGTCGGGGCCGTTCGTGGGACCCCCGCCGCCACCCCCCGTCACGGCCCCTCCCACCACCGCCCCGCCGACCACGGCGCCGCCCGCGACGACCACCACCGTCCCCACGACCTCGACCGCGCCCACCACCACCGCCGCGCCGACCACCACGACGACGCCACCGACCACGACGACGCCGACGACGACCGGCCCCACGACCACCGCCGCGGGGTAGCACCCGACCCACGACCACCGCCGCGGGTGGCACCCGGCCCCATGACCACCCCCGCGGGGTAGCACCCGGCCCCGCGTCCGCACGCTTGTAGTGTCGACGCGCACACCGGATGTCGAGCGGGGGTGAGGGGATGGCTGCTGTCGACGGGCCGCAGACCGGCGAGCACGGGCTGAGACCGTTCGTCTTCGACGTCGCCACCACGCCCGGCCACACCAACGCCGAGCTCCTCGGGGATGCGCCCGAGGCGGAGCACTACTTCGAGCTGCTCGGTCGCGACCTCGTGACGAGGTTTCTCGTGCAGACACCCAAGCTGTCCGTGTACCACGAGACGGCGCAGCCGGGCGAGCGCGTCAAGCCCCACCGCCACGGCACCTATCAGGTCAACTACGTGCTGCGCGGCGAGCTGTTCTTCGGGAGCCATCGGGTCGGTCCGGGCATGGGCTACTTCTCGCCGGACGCGCTGTACTCGTGGCGCGCCGGTGACGACGGCGCCGAGTGGATCGAGATCCACTCCGGTACCGGCGGCATCTTCACCGACCCTGCGTAGCAGCGAGCGTCCGCTTCACCAGATGAACGGCACGAGGCGCCTGTGCGAGGCCGCAGTTCTCGCCGCGGGGCGGCCTGCCGGCGCTCACCGTGACCCCAGGCGGGCCGCGGGGGGCCTGCCGGGCGCCCACGTGACCTCAGGCGTGGAGCCGCACCGAGCCGTCGGGGGCGAGGAACCACCCGGGATTGTGCGCGACCTCCCACGGATGGCCGTCCGGGTCGACGAACACCCCCGAGTACCCGCCCCAGAACGTCGGCGCCCCGCGCCGCCCGATCGTGGCGCCGGCCCGCTCCGCCTCGGCCAGGACGCGGTCGACGTCCGCCGGGTTGGCGGCGTTGTAGGCGAGCGTCACGCCGCCCCACCCGCCACCGTCCTCCACCGCACTGTCGTCGGCGAGCTTCTCGCGACTCCACAGGGCGAACACCATGCCGCCGGCCTGAAAGAAGATCACGTCGTCGTCCGGCGTCTCACCCGTCCACCCCAGGGCCTCGTAGAAGGCCCGGGCGCGTCGGACGTCTCTCACGCCGAGGGTGATGAGCGAAATCCGTTGGTCCATCGGGCCAGCATCGCGCCCCGGCGCGGGCGCGGCGACCGGCCGGGCTCAGGTGCTCGCCACCTTGGGATCCCGCCGCAGATGGGGCCCGAGGGCGATGGCGACGATCTCGGTGGGAAAGGCCGGATCGAGCGTCTGCCCGGTGATCAGCGTCCGGTGGTACACGGGGCCGAGGAGGACGTCGACCAGGACGTTGCGGTCGACGTCGGGGGAAAGCTCGCCGGCGGCGGCGGCGCGCTCGAGCCGGTCGCGCAACACGCGCTCTCGCGGTTCGAGGATGTTGCGGCGGAGCGCGGCGGCCAGGTCCGCGTCCTGCCCGGCCGCGCCGACCAGCGCCATGAGCACCGGCGGCGGGACCTTTTCCCGCATCGCGACAACCAGGTGTCGCACGGCGGCCTCGGCGTCGTCGACGAGGGACTCGCCGTCCAGTCGCGCCGGTTCGCCGACGAGGTGGTCGACGGCGTCGACCACGGCGCACACCTTGTCGCTCCATGCCGTTCGCAAGGCCCGCGTGCCCACCCCGGACTGCGCGCTGACCGCGTTGAAGTTGAGGCTGGCGTGACCGGCGTCCCCCAGGACTCCCAACGCGGCGTGGGCGAGGCTCGGCGGTCGCGCTCCCGCCGGTGTCGGCAGGGCGCGGGCGGCGGCGACTGTCACGTCCGACAGCTCGCCCGACGGGACCCTGGCGTAGGCGGGCAGGAACAGCACCGCGACCAGGGCGCCCACGAGGGCGACGGCGGCGCCGAGGAGGACGGCGCGGCTCATCCCGTGCACGAAGGCGGCGTCGGCCGCGTGGGCGACCGCCTTCCCGGCCGCCGCACCGGCGGTCGCGCTCACGGCGGCGGCGACCGCCTTGGCCGCGCCGACCGAGTTGGCGGCGGCGGCCTGAGCCGCCTCGGGCAGCTTGGCGATGGCGGCGGAGGAGTGGATGCCGGCGCGGTACACCGAGTTGCTGACGCTCCCGAGGGCGGCCACGCCGAGCGCGCCGCCGACTTCCCGGGTCGTGTCGTTGACGGCCGAGCCGACGCCGGCTTCCTCGGGGGGCAGCGATCCCATGATGGAGTCCGTGGCCGGTGACATGGCGAGGCCCATCCCGCCACCGAGCAGGAGGATGGTGATGAGCACCAGGCCGTAGCCCCCCGCCAGGCCGGGCCCGATGTGGGCCCTCGAGATCGCGACGAGGGCGCCCGAGACGATGAGCAGCCCGCCGGCCACGACCATCTTGGTCCCCAGGCGGGGGACCAGGGCGGCGCCGGCGGGCGCGGCCACGGCCAGGGCGAGGGCCACGGGCGCCACGCGGATGCCGGCCTGGAGGGGGTCGTAGCCGAGCACGTCCTGGAGGTACTGCGTGAAGAGGAGCAGCGATCCGAACAGGGCGAAGAACACCAGCGCCACTGCCCCCGACGCCGCGGTGAACCGCGGGTTGGAGAAGTAGCGCACGTTGAGCATCGGGTGGGAGGTGTGCAGCTCCCAGATCGCGAACGCGGTGAGGACGCCCAGGCCGCCGACGAGGCTGATCACGATCTCCGGAGAGGACCACCCTTTCGTCGGTCCCTCGATGATGGCGAAGAGCACCCCCAGCAGCCCCACGACCGACAGCACGGTGCCGACGGGGTCGAGCGGCGGCGCGTCCGGGTTCTTGGAGTGGGGGACGATCAGCCCGGTGGCGATCAGCGCCACCGTGATCACGGGCGCGTTGACGAGGAAGACCGAGCCCCACCAGAAGTGCTGCAGCAGGAAGCCGCCCGTGATCGGGCCGATGGCCACGCCGAGCCCGGACACCCCGGCCCAGATGCCGATCGCCTTGGCCCGCTCCTCGGACGGGAACACGTTGGTGAGGATGGACAGCGTCGCCGGCATGATGAAGGCGCCGCCCAGGCCCATGACGGCGCGTGTCGTGATCAGCTGAGACGGGGAGTTCGTGAACGCCGAGAGCACCGAGAAGATGCCGAACACCACCAGCCCGCCGGCAAGGGCGCGGCGCCGGCCGAACTTGTCGCCCAGGCTGCCGGCGGTGAGGAGCATGCTGGCGAAGACGAGGGTGTAGGCGTCGAGGATCCACTGCAGCTGCGTCGAGGTCGCCTTCAGGCTGGTGACCAGCGTGGGGAGGGCGACGTTGAGGATGGTGTTGTCGAGGCTCACCACGAGCAGCGCGAGGCACAGCACGGCCAGGATCGCCCACCGGCGGGCGTACACGTCGGCGCTGATGACCGGCTCTTCCCCCGCCTCGTGCCTGACTGCCCCGGCCGTCGTGACCACCGGTCCACCTCTCGCTCAGCCTGCTGGGACGGCCCATCCTCTCACCGCACGGAACGAACACCGCCGGGCTGTCCCGGCCCTCCGACCCGTGCCTACGGCGTAGGAGCCGTGAGCGCTGCCCGCATCTTCTCGACGAGGCCGCCGAACATGGGATAGCCGTCGCCGGGCATGGCGGCGATCGACGGCTGCCACATCTCCCACCGGGCGACGAGGGTACGGCCCAGAAGGAGCTTGATCAGGTTGAAGTCGAAGGCGCCCTCGTGCTCCAGGGCGGCGAGCTGCTCGAAGTAGTCCAGCTCCCGGTACAACACGAACGCTTCGGCCGAGTTGTCGGCGATGTAGCGCCGGAACGCAGCCGCGAGCTCGTCTCTGGAACGGAACTGGCCGACCAGGCGCCGTGTCTCGACCAGGTCGTGGTCGTCCCAGCGGCGGAAGAAGTCGGCGGCGAGCACGGCCTGGCGGCTCTGGCGGGCCTCAGCGACCTGCTGGCCGGCGAAGATCGCCGCGATGATCGCGCCCAACAGCCCGATCGCTCCGACTGCCGTGGCGATCGCCGTGACCTGTTCCGCCCAGTTGGGGTCGGTTGCCACCATGGCCACTCCCTCCGTCGCTCCTGTGCGCGTCCCGTTGACGCGCGGCTGACCCGTCGGGCTCACCAGGGCTCGAACAGGCCCTCGAACTCCAGGGCGCCGCCGGCGACGCGACCGTAGAGCAGCCAGTCGCCGCGGAAGAGCCCGTGCTCGTGGGGTGAGCAGGCGATGTGGGTGTGCACGCCGCCGGT
>Ga0306920_100008472_pt1 | contig 13654 bp, 14 predicted proteins | sample flu12Cox44000170_FD_204666 | JGI IMG/M metagenome (GOLD analysis project Ga0306920, IMG submission 204666) | Lab enrichment of tropical soil microbial communities from Luquillo Experimental Forest, Puerto Rico - flux4day.12C.oxic.44.000.170 (v2)... | ecosystem: Environmental > Terrestrial >... | reverse complement strand
GCAAATATTGGATTCTAGTGTGGTTTTGGATTTGACATTCGCTGTGGAGGACCCGCGGCGGCACCGAAGCGAATGTCAAACCCACCGCACTAGCTTGCACTGACGGCGCCAATCATTAGATTATCACCTGCCGTCATTCCTTTTTTTAAAGACATCGTCCGCTCATGAGTTATGTCGAAGCTTCCGATACTTCGTTGCGCAAGACCGGGCAGATCAAGCTGCACGGCGCGAGCGGATTCGCCGGCATGCGCAAGGCCGGGGCGCTGGTGGCCAAGTGTCTCGATCAACTGACCGACGTCGTCAAGGCGGGGGTCCCAACTTCACGGATCGATGAATTCGTCCGTGAATTCGCCTTCAGCCATGGCGCCTATCCCGCCACGCTGATGTATCGCGGCTATCGCTTTTCCACCTGTACCTCCATCAACCATGTCGTCTGCCACGGCATGCCCGCAGAGCGAGCCTTGAAGGAAGGCGACATCGTCAATATCGACGTGACCTTCATCGTTGACGGCTGGTACGGCGATTCAAGCCGGATGTATGCAATTCCACCGATCGCGCGCAAGGCCGAGCGCCTGATCGAGGTTACCTACGAGGCCATGATGCGCGGCATCGCCGCGGTGAAGCCCGGCGCGACCACCGGCGATATCGGCCACGCGATCCAGAGTTTCGTCGAACCGCAGGGCATGAGCGTAGTGCGTGATTTTTGCGGCCATGGGCTCGGCCGCATGTTCCATGACGAACCGAACATCATTCATGTCGGCCGGCCCGGCGAAGGCGTGTTGCTCAAGCCCGGCATGTTCTTCACCATCGAGCCGATGATCAATCTCGGCAAGCCGCACGTTAAAATTCTCTCGGATGGATGGACCGCCGTTACGCGCGACCGCTCGCTTTCAGCGCAATTCGAGCACTCGGTCGGCGTGACCGCGACCGGCGTCGAGATCTTCACGCTCTCGGAGCGCCACGGCGAGAAGCCGCTCGTGAAGACGTAAGGTGCCCTTGCTCGTGTGCCGAGCCGTCCATCGGGCGGGATAGCAACCCGTATTCGGCAATTGCCGCCGCAGAAAAATCCGCTGCAAACGCCCGCCCCGGCAATTCCCGGTTGCAAATTTCCGCTCACAGGCCATGGTGGCGCCGATGCCCGCAAAGACCAACGATACGCACGACCAGCCAGTCGAGGTGCCGCATTATCATGGCCACCGGATGAGGTTACGCGAGCGCTTTCGGCACGCCGGCGCCGACGCGCTCAGCGATTACGAGTTGCTCGAGATGGTCCTGTTCCGCGCCATCCCGCGCGGCGACGTCAAGCCGCTGGCCAAATCGCTTCTGAAGAAATTCGGCTCCTTCGCCGAAACCATCCATGCGCCGGAGATGCGGCTGCGCGAGATCGATGGCGTGGGCGAAGCCACCATCACCGAAATCAAACTGATCGCCGCGGCGGCCGGGCGCATTGCCAAGGGCCAGTTGCAGCGGCGGACCTTGCTGTCGTCGTGGCATGAGGTGATCGATTATTGCCGCACCAGCATGGCGTTCGCCGACAAGGAGCAATTTCGTCTACTGTTCCTCGACAAGCGCAATCAGTTGATTTCGGACGAGGTGCAGCAGACCGGCACGGTGGACCACACCCCGGTTTATCCACGCGAGGTGATCAAGCGGGCACTCGAATTATCAGCAACCGCCATGATCCTGGTGCACAATCACCCTTCCGGCGATCCGACGCCGTCGCAGGCGGATATCCAGATGACGAAGGCGATCATCGACATCGCCGCACCGCTCGGGATTTCCGTGCACGACCACATCATCGTAGGCCGGGGCGGACATGCGAGCCTGAAGGGAATGCGGCTGATCTGACGCCCGGCATCGCGTGCATGGATGGCACATATCCGCATTTGGCGGCGGCAAGCGGCCCTTCGCCCCGAGCATCGGCAAAGCCGGCCATTGATAACCTTCTCAAGATGATTTATATGGTTATACAGCACATGCCATCGCGCTACTTGTGCGGGAAAACTCTCCAATGCTGCAGTACGCGTCTGAAGCAGGCTCGGTTTCGGCGACGGTTTCGTTTGCCCTCCTGCCCGAGGCCCAAGTCGCAAATCCTGTCGCGGCAGCCGCTGAAATGCGTGGCAGGTGATGGAAGATTCGACCGCCCGGATCGAACTGCCGCTCGATGCGATGACAGCATCACGGCTGCGGTCGAGCGAGAGAATGGCGGTTCTGGCGACCAGCTCCGCCTTCTTTATGGTCATTCTCGATACATCGATCGTGAACCTCGCTTTGCCGTCGATCGGGGCTGAACTCGCCTCGACCCTCGTCGGGCTGCAATGGATCGTCGACGGCTACGCGCTCGTATTCGCGAGCCTGCTTCTTGGCGCCGGATCGCTGGCTGATCGCTACGGCGCCAGGCACGTCTTCATGACCGGTCTCGCGGTTTTCACACTGGCCTCGGCGCTTTGCAGCGAGGCGCCGACGATAGTGCTTCTCCAGATTTCCCGCGCGCTGCAGGGAATCGGCGCCGCATTGATGCTGCCGACTTCGCTTGCGCTGCTCAACAATGCGATCGCCGAACCGAAACGTCGGACGCACGCAATCTCGACCTGGGCCGGGGCTGGCGCGCTTGGAATCGCGCTCGGTCCGGTACTGGGCGGAGGCCTGGTCGAGGCGTTTGGCTGGCGCAGCATCTTTGCAGTGAACCTGCCCATCGGCCTCGCCGGGCTTTGGCTGACCTGGCGTCATCTCCCGGAAAGCCCGCGAAGCGCGGTACGCTCTCTGGATCCTGTCGGTCAGGGTTTTGCGATCGCGGCTCTCGCCGCGCTTACCTATGCGCTGATCAACGCGGGCCGAGTGGGCGCGACCGATGCGGTGTCGCTGGCAGGTGCCTGCGCGTTCCTTGTCTCAACTGCGGGTTTCGTCGTCACCGAATCCCTGGTTCGACACCCGATGCTTCCGCTCGGTCTGTTTGGTCGTCCGGGCTTCTCTGCCACCGCCGCCGTCGGTTTGCTTCACAACGTCGGCATCTACGGCATGATTTTCGTGCTGAGCATTGGTTTTCAGAGACTGCATGCAACAAGCCCCGTCACCGCCGGGTTGCTGTTCTTGCCAATGACAGGCGGATTGGCGGTGGGTACCCGACTGGGATCGAGACTACTGCGATCGTACGGGCCGCACTGGCTGCTTGTTGGCGGACACTTCGTCGCGGCTCTCGGCGCGCTTGGGCTCGCCGAGCTGAATATCTCCGTGCTGGGACCACTCCTCGCCGTGCCCCTGATGGTGATTGGTCTTGGCGCCGGTACGACGACGCCGGCGATGAGCTTGTCAATTCTGGATTCCGTCGACCGTAGCCGATCCGGGCTCGCTTCAGGTCTCTTGAACGGCGCACGCCAGAGCGGCGGCGTCATCGGCGTTGCCCTTCTTGGCTCATTGCTCGGAGAACCGGCCACTTTCATCGGCCTCAGATGGGCATTTTTCGTCGCCGCAGGCGCGCTCGCTCTCGCCAGCATCGTGGCATTCTCGACCTGGTGGTGGCCGAGGACGGAATTGCGCAATCATGCTTCCCTGTAGGTGGCTGCTCCGGCAAGAAGGGCCAACCGGGCGCCGGCCAGGCCTCCCACGCAGCCAATGACCGTCAGGCAAGTCGGGATGGCGCCCACGCGAAAATACCCGGAGAAGATGGATCATCGACCCGAGCGCGGCTGGAGCTGGATTGCTGCATGATCGCAGCGCTTGCTGGAACGGCGAGTGGCAGTTCAGGTGGGCTTGCCGGAGCGTTCCTCTTCCAGGGTCACAGCCACGGCTGCGTTCGCGGACAGCCTTACGTTCTGCCCCTCGATGTCGGCGACGAGCCCGAGATCGATGTAGTGATGATGACCCTTGTGACGGCCTTCACCGCTATCGGCCCTGGCGAGGCGGATCCTGCCGTTCTCGACCCGATCGACGGTTCCGATGAAAACGCCGTCGGCGCCAATGACCCGCATATGCGCCTTCACGCTGATTGCCTGCTTTGTGGCCGACGCTCTCGACTGAAGCAGTTCGTCCCGCTGCCCGACCAGACGCTGGAGTTGCGCCTCCTGATCGGCGATACGCCGTGCATTCAACTCTTCGACCGCCGCACCGGAAATGGCGGCCGCCTGTTCCTCCAACTCCCGGAGGTTTCCCCTGATCGCGGCGATGCGCCTTTCGATCTCGGCGAGGCTTAGCGGAATGTCAGGCATAGCTCGTCTCCCGCCAGGTTTTTCCTGCATTCGGACTTTACTGGTTCTGCCGTCACATTGAAATGGATCGCTGCTCGTCCAGCGGGCCAATTCGGTGTCCCCAACCAAGCTTCGCTCGGTCAAATGTGGCAGGCTGGATGGCCGGCGCTCGCGGTCGACCGCACGGGCGCTGACAAACGATGGTCGAGTTAGGACTTATTGCCGCAGCATGATCAGCGGATCGGCGCTGTCGGGCACCAGCCGCCATTGCGCATTGTCGTCGGCCTGAAAATGCCAGGTCTCGCCATTCGCCGCCATCAAAAGCAGCTCGCCACGCTCCAGCCGCCACGCCGTCGGCTTGAAAGCTTCGACAGCGGGATCACATTTCGGCTTGAGAAAGACCTGGAAATTGTCGGTTGCGGCTTCCGTATTGGTCAGGGTCAGGCCGCAGATGGGACGGCCGTTGCTGCGTACCATTGCCCAATCGCCGATCATCTGGTCCATCGATTTGGCGAGCGAGCGTGCGGCGGCAAGATTTTGCAGGAGGTAGATGCCTTCCCCCTGCCTCATGCCTTCAAAAATTCCGCTCTCGACCTCGGTAAAATCGATCACCGGCTGCCCGGCGGTATCCTGCAGGCGGACGATGTCGAGCCCCTTCACGTTCCAGGCCATGATCTCCTTGGTGAACGGCAAGGCCTTGGCGCAGGCGGGCTCCAGTTCCAGCTTGAGGCCTTGCGACGTCGCATCGCTCTTGAGCGTCACGACACAGGTCTTGCTGCGCTCGGCGGTCGAGAGCTCCCACTGACCGATCATTTCCCGCTTCAGCGCGGCGGCATCCTGCGAGGAGGCCTGGGGCGCGCAAGCGAGCAAGCCCGCAAGCGTCGCCAGCGCCACGCCGAGACGGCGTCGCATCAGCGTCCCTTCGCGGGTGTTTCTGCAATCGGTGTCAATGGCGCCTTGCCGGCAAACCAGGCCTTCAGGTTGTCCACCACGAGCTGATCCATGGCATTGCGCGTCACCACTGAAGCAGAGCCGATGTGCGGCAACAAAACTACGTTTTGCATTGTGCGCAATTCCTCCGGCACGTTCGGTTCGTTGGCGAACACGTCCAGGCCCGCAGCCAGGATCGCTCCTGATTTCAGTGCGGCGATCAGCGCCTGTTCGTCGACCACCGAGCCGCGCGCCACATTGATGATCACCCCGCGTGGCCCGAGCGCTTTCAGGACATCTGCGTTGATCATTTTGGCGGTTGAAGGGCCGCCGGGGACAATGACCACCAGCGTGTCGACCGCCTTCGCCATCTCGATCAGATCGGGATAGTGCTTGTAGCTGACGCCGGGCGCCGGATTGCGCGAATGATAGACCACCGGAACGCGGGAGGCTTCCAGCCTTCGCCCGATTGCCTGGCCGATGCGACCCATGCCCACCATTCCAACCTTGCGATCGCGGAGCGAGCCGACACTGAGGGGATATTGCGCCGAGGTCCAAAGGCCGGAGCGAAGATAGCGGTCCGCCTTGATGAATTCGCGCAAGGTCGAGATCAAAAGTCCCAAGGCGATATCGGCGACCTCTTCGGTCAGGACATCGGGCGTATTGGTCACGATAATGTTATGCTCGCGCGCGTAGCTGGCATCGACGTGGTCGTATCCGACGCCGAACGACGCAACGATTTCGAGCTTCGGGAACATTGCGATGACGGCGCCGTCGCAGCGAACCGTGCCGTAAGTGACGGCAGCGCCGCGAATTTTTGCGGCCACCGCCGGATTCAGGCGGTCGAGATCGGCGCGCGTTTCGGAAGCGTGGAGCACGAACTGATCGGAAAAACCCTTGTCGATGATCGGCTTGTTCGGCCCGTAGACCAGAAGATCGATCTTTTCCGACGAAATATTGCCGCCCACCATCTAGTGCCCTCTTTCCGAAGTTCGTGACACGTCGCGGCACCCTCTCACACGAACTTCGGAAAGCCAAGGGCACCAGCAAAGTTATGATGCCAGTACCGCTTTCGATCTGACGTCCCTGTACGGACTCGCCGCCTGTGCTGCAGGGACTTCAGATCGGCGGTACTAGCTTTCCTTTCCAAGCGCGCTCTCGTGCCAACGTCGCAGCACCAGGTGCGAGGTTAGCGCCAGCAGCCCATAAATGACAATTCCAGCGGCTGAGAGCAACAGTAGCGCTGCGAACATTCGGGGAATGTTGAGACGATAGCCGGATTCCGCAATTCGATAGGCAAGGCCAGAGCCCGCGCCGGCCGAGCCTGCCGCAATTTCGGCCACCACCGCACCGATCAGCGACAGGCCGCCCGCAATCCGCAATCCGCCGAGAATGAACGGCAGGGCGGAGGGCAATTTGAGTAGACGAAGCGTCTGCAGCCGCGAGGCGCCGTAAAGACTGAACAGGCCGGCGAGATTGCGGTCCACCGAATTGAGACCGAGCGTGGTATTGGACAGCACCGGAAAGAATCCGACAATCCAGGCACAGACCACCACGGCTGTCTGTTGCGGAAGATAGATCAGGAGCAGGGGCGCGATCGCGATCACCGGTGTGACCTGCAGGATCACGGCATAGGGAAACAGCGAATATTCCAGCCATTTCGATTGGTTGAACAACAATGCCAGCGCGACGCCGCCGATGGCCGCCGCAATGAAGCCTTCGAGCGTGGTGAGAAGTGTCGTCAACAGCGATTGCGACAACACCGGCCAGTCCTGAAGGAGGGTCATGAAAACCGCCGATGGTGCGGGCAGCACATAGGGCGGAATGTGGTTGATCCGTACCACGAGCTCCCACGCCCCAACGCCGATCGCGAGCACGGCAACCGGCAGCAGGACGCGCACCAGGCGCAAGGTTCCTCCCTCGGCTGCGCCCTGCGCGGCTGCTGACGGCGGAGTATCCATCAAGCTCATGGGGCAGCCTGTCCCGGATAGGATGGCGAGAGCGCGCTCGAAACCCTACGGCAGTAGGCCGCATAATCGGCCGAGGTCCGAAAATCCTCACCCCGCGGCTCTGCGGTCGCAATCGCAATCTCGCTGGCCATGCGGCCGGGCCGTGAGGTCATGACGAGGACCCGCTGCGACAGATAGACCGACTCGAACACCGAGTGGGTCACGAAAATGACGGTCTTGCGCAGATTGCGCCAAAGCGCGAGCAGATCGTTGTTGAGGCGGAAACGCGTGATCTCATCAAGCGCGGCGAAAGGCTCGTCCATCAGAAGGATGTCCGGATCGGTGACCAGAGCGCGCGCCAGCGAAACCCGCATTTTCATCCCACCCGACAATTCCCGTGGGTATGCTCCGGCAAATTCGGCAAGGCCCATTTGCGCCAATGCCTCGTCGACCCGCACGTCGGATTCGTGAGCCGGCACATGCGCGAGTTTCAGCGGCAATCGGACATTTTCACGCACGCTCGTCCACGGCATCAAGGTCGGCTCCTGAAACACAAAGCCGACAGGATGTGCTCCGCCGGTCTTTGGCGCAGGCCGGGACACGCGCACTGTGCCGGAGGTCGGTGCGCTGAGGCCGGCGATCAGGCGTAGCGCCGTCGACTTCCCGCAACCGGACGGCCCGAGCAGGGAGACAAAGTCTCCCTTGCGCACCTTGAGGTCGATCGGACCCAGCGCGACCACGCCGCTGTCATAGACCTTGGTGACATCGCGCAGACTGACCGCAAGGCCCGCTTCATCGGCTTCCTTTTCGGTCAAGGCTGCGCCTCCCGTCATCAAGTCCGCGCTAATTCTTCCGCAGGTCCACGCCAACGCCCTTGTTGACGAAGCGAAGCGTGTAGGCCTTGCGGTAGTCGATGTCGGGGCGGACAACGCGGGCACGCACCATCTTGTCGAAGAAGCTTGCCATTCGCGCGTCGGTCATAGCGCCGATGCCGTCGCGCAGCGAGTCACCGGAATCGACAATGCCATATTCCTTCATCCTGGCGATGGAATAGGCGATCAACTCGTCGGTCATCTCCGGATTGAGTTTCCTGATCATCGCGTTGGCAGCGCTGTTGTCGCCGTAGAGATAATGGTACCAGCCGATCATGGAAGCATCGACGAAGCGCTGAACCAGGTCCGGTTTCTTGTCGATCAGGTCGCGGCGCGTCTCGACCAAGGTCGAATAGCTGTTGAAGCCATGGTCGGCCAACAAGATGATTCCGGGCTTGAAGCCGGCGCTCTTCTCGATCGCGTAGGGCTCCGAGGTGACATAACCCTGCATCGCGCTTTGCTTGTTGGCGAGAAACGGCTGCGGGTTGAAGGTATACGGCCTGACCTTTTCCTCGCTGAATCCATATTCGGACTTCAGCCATTGAAAATAGCTCGAAATGCCTTCCTTGGACACGAACAGCGTCAGCGGTTTGAGATCCTCGAGCTTGGTGACCTTGGATTCCGGATGCGTCAGCAGGACCTGCGGATCCTTCTGGAAGATGGCGGCCACCGTGACCACCGGCACGTTGTTGGCGACCGCATCGAACGACATCAGCGTGTTCGCGGCCATGAAGAAATCGAGCTTGCCGGCGATCAGCAGCATGCGGTTGTTGTCGTTCGGACCGCCCGGCACGATGGTGACGTCGAGCCCGTATTTTGCATAGGTGCCGTCGGCCACCGCCTGGAAGAAGCCGCCGTGCTCGGCCTCGGCCACCCAGTTGGTCCCGAACGAGACCTTGTCGAGTTTGGTCTGGGCCTGCGCCGGCGACAGGACCGTCACAAGGGCCACCAGCAGCGTTAACGCTCGCGGCAAAAGAGCCGGGTTCATGTTGGACTCCGCAGGTCGTTTTGGCACATGATAGGAGGCATCGGGAAGCGTCGGGTTCCGATGGCTTCCGTCGTAACCAATACGAAACCATCTTGCAAACCCGGCAAACCACTCCACCACCTAAGAAGTCTGCTCGATGAATTCGACCGTCCCTCCGCGCGATTGGACCGACATTCACTGGCCTGATTTCGCTGGCTCAGGCCTTGAACGATGGGTTGCGGTCCTGCCGCTGGCGGCCACCGAACAGCATGGGCCGCATTTACCACTCGGCACCGACGTCATGATTGCGCAGGCCTATTTGACACGGGTGCGCGAGCTCCTCCCCGACACCCTACCTGCGACCTTTCTTCCGCTACAGCCGATCGGTATTTCCACCGAACATATCGACTTTCCGGGGACGCTGACCTTGCCGGCGGAAGTCGCGCTCAGGACCTGGTTTGCGCTTGGCGAAAGCGTCGCGCGCGCCGGCGTGAAAAAGCTGGTGATGGTGACGAGCCATGGCGGCAACAGCGCCGGCATGAGCGTTGTCGCACAGGACCTGCGCGCAAAGCACGGTCTTTTCGTCGTCACCACCGCCTGGTCGCGCCTCAGCGCCACGGCGGGTTTGTTCGTTGCAGCCGAAGTGCAGCAGGGCATTCACGGCGGCGCAGTGGAAACCTCCATCATGCTGGCGCGATATGGTCAGCACGTCCGCAACGAAGCGATTGCCGATTTTGGTTCGTCCGCCATCGCGATGGCGAAGGATTATCGTTTGCTCTCTACCAATCGTCCTGCGCCGTTCGCCTGGCAGGCCCAGGACCTTCACCCGTCCGGTGCGGTCGGCGATGCGACGCAGGCGTCCGCGGAGAAAGGCGAGCGCCTGATCGATTCGGGCGCGCGCGCGTTTTGCGAACTGCTCACTGAGGTCGACAGATTCGACCCGAGGGCGCTTTCAAATATTTCGAAAATCTGACGGCGATCCAACTAACTCCACGAAATCCCTGCCAGAATTCGCATTACACGATTTTAATCGACCCGCTTCGAACCGGCTTTGAAGATGTCCCGTCCAACGGGCATGCGGACCGATAACGCGCCCGCCTCAACCGGATGGAGTTTCTCATGTCGATCAAAACGAAGATTGCCGCTCTCGTGCTCGCTGCTCTCGCCATTACAGGCGCCATCGCATCCACCACGACTCAGGCCGAAGCCAAGCCGTTTGGTTTGGGCTGGGGTATAGGCGCCGGCATCGTTGGCGCCGCGATCGTCGGCAGCGCCATCGCCGCCAATGACGGCTATTACTATGGCTACCACCGCTGCGGCTTCGTTCGCCATTTCGATGCCTACGGCAATTACCTCGGCACGACCCGCACCTGCTACTGAGAGGCGAGGAAGCGAGAGCCGCGCCGCTTCAGCCAGGCGACACGCCATGCTCGAAACGTTCTGATCGTGGATCTTGCGTCCGGCACGGGCGCCTCATCCACCCCCGTGTCGCACTCGACCCGCCCGGCTATCCCGGGCGGGTCACGCCTTTGCGATCGTCGCCGTCGAAGGAAAACGCGAGCGAGGGCAAGAGAACGGCAAGCGCATAGGCTGCGACCAGAATGCCTGCACCCCATACCCGCAAATATCGCCGCAACCTCAGCATCGGCTGTCCCGTTCGATCGCATCCGGCACCGGATGCCCAGCAAACGCAGCGCCGGAGGGCGGCATGGAAAAGCTCATGGTCGGCGCCCACTGGGGATAAGGAGAACTCCCGATCACGGCCTTGATATAGGATAGGGGGGTATGCTATATACTGTCAACCATGTCCCATACCATCAAGGCGAAAAAGAAACTGCTGGCGCGTGTCGGCCGCATCCGCGGGCAGGTCGAAGCGATCGAGCGCGCGCTGGCCAACGAGGCTGAATGCGAGCGCATCATGCACATGATCGCCGGCGTTCGCGGCAGCGTCGCCGGGTTGATGGCCGAGGTGGTCGAGGACCACATCCGTACCCATCTGGCGGGCTCCGAGAAAAATGCCGGCGAACTGAACGGCGACGCTGCCGATCAGTTGATCGATGTGGTCCACACCTATTTGAGGTGAGAAGATCATGACGAACGGCGATCAGGTCTTTCCGGTTCCGCCTCACGATCACGTTTTCCTGGGCAGGGATCACGCCAGGGCCGAGCGGCGGACCTGGGCGGTGATCATTCTTTGCACGGCGATGATGATCGTCGAGATCGTCGGCGGCGCCTTGTTCGGCTCGCTCGCCCTGATCGCCGACGGCCTGCACATGTCGACCCATGCCGGCGCGCTGCTGCTCGCCGCGCTTGCCTACACCTATGCCCGCAAATATGTCGGAGATCGCAGTTTCAGCTTCGGAACCGGCAAATTCGGCGATCTGGCCGGTTATTCCAGCGCCATCGTGCTGGCGATGATCGCGCTCCTGATTGGCTATGAAGCGGTCATGCGTTTTTTCAACCCCGTTGCCATTGCTTTCAATGAGGCAATTCCGATTGCCGCGCTGGGCCTGATCGTCAACGCCGCCAGCGCCTGGCTGTTATCCGGCGGGCACCGCGATGATCACGGCCACGGCCATTCGCATGGGCACGCGCATGGTCATGACCATGACGATGAACGACGGCTTGGAAAATTTGAAGAGCACGAGCACAGTCACGGCGCCCATCACCGCGACAACAACATGCGCGCAGCCGTGGTTCACGTCATGGCGGACGCCGCTGTCTCGGTGCTCGTCATTGTCGGATTGCTGCTGGCGCGCGCATTCGGCTGGCTCTGGATGGACCCGCTCGCCGGCTTGATCGGCGCGCTCGTCATCGCCAACTGGTCGGTCGGCCTGCTGCGCGACACCGCTGCCATCCTGCTCGACCGCACGCCGGATCCGCAGATGGCGGAGAAGGTCCGCACCGCGATCGAAAGCGAAGGCGACCGCGTCATTGATCTCCATCTCTGGCGGCTCGGGCCGGGCCATCTCGGTGCCATCGTCTCGGTCGCAACGTCAGGGACGCACGACCCGGCACATTACCGTAAGAGATTGAGAAAATTCCCCGACCTGTCGCATGTGACGGTCGAGGTTCATCGTCTTTCACTGGGCGGCTGAAACCGCGCCGCCATTCGCGTCCCGCCCCCACCGCGTCCTGGGAGATTGCTTCAACCCGGAAAGCGGCGTTCGGCTGCGCGTTTGAGGCGAGAAAGCGAATCAGCAGGACCTGAATCGAGTCTGCGGCCCAGGAGCGCTCTGATCGCCGCCCCTCGCCACCCCGCGGGGAAATCGAAGTCACAGCGATAGTGCACGCGACAATGGCTGTCATCGAGAGGCGTGCATTGAATATCCTCGCGAACCCGGAGCCCAAACGGCAGTTTCGCGTCCAATCCAAGATGATGAGACTCTGGATCGATCTCCCTGATCCGGAACGTCAGCTTCAGATGAAACATTCCGAACCCGGTCTCGCCATGAACCACCTGTCCAGTAACCGCCGGTCCAGGCGGATCGACGCCGAGCAGATGCACGTCGAATACGCTTCCCCAATCGGCGGGCGTCACGAGAAGGTCCCAGACGAGATCGACCGGAGCATTGACCGCAGCCGTTGGGCAGCTCAGATAGCTCATCGCTTCAGGCCGGTTGCTCGGTGTCATTCGGCCCAGCCGGATTGGTGTCGGTCCATCTGCAAATTGATGATCGCTGATTGATCAATCCCTCGGCCCGTTAGCCCAAGCCGCGCCTGTTCTTGTTTCGAAGTTCATCGAAGATGACCTGCTCGTCATAATTCCATCATAGGATCGCCGGCACCGGCCAATGCCTTTTTCCGCACCACTTGGCGGGCCGCTCCAATGGACCTGGAGGAAAAATGCGAGCCAAGCCTATTGATGTCTGCCGACAGATTCTGCAAGGAACACCAGCTCGCAGCAAGCCGTTTGAGTTAGTTGCCGGTTCACTGCTCCGTCAATCAACCGCTCATTTCAAACCAACCCTGACGGGTCTCGATTTTCTGGACGCCGGTCGCCCGGCGGCTTCGACACAAGGCGGCACGCATGACGCTTGACGACGTTCTAACGCCGAGACTGGGACAGGCGCTGCGGCCGAACATCTGGGACGCCGTTGCGCTCGTGCTCGTGATCGGCGCCATGGTACTGATCGTCTATGGCGGCGAGCAGACCACGCTGCCGTTGTCCACTCTCGATACCTCTCCGGTTTCGCTCGACCCGGCCAATCTGCCGACCTATGCGCTGCGCACGACCATGCGAATGCTGCTCGCCATCGTCTGCTCGATCATTTTCACGCTCGTCTATGCCACGCTCGCCGCCAAAAGCCGGCGGGCCGAGATGGTGTTGATCCCGCTGCTCGATATCCTGCAATCGGTGCCGATCCTGGGCTTTCTCACCTTCACGGTGGTTTTCTTCCTCAATCTTTTCCCCGGCCAGGTGTTCGGCGCCGAACTGGCCTGCGTGTTCGCGATTTTCACGAGCCAGGCCTGGAACATGACGTTCAGTATGTACCAGTCGATCCGCAACGTGCCGAAGGATCTGGACGAAGCCTCCAAGAGTTTTCACCTCAGCGGATGGCAGCGCTTCTGGAGGCTTGATGTGCCCTTCGCCATGCCGGGCCTGATCTGGAACACCATGATGTCGATGTCCGGCGGCTGGTTCTTCGTGGTGGCCTCGGAGGCGATCACGGTCGGCAACACGACGATTACGCTGCCGGGCATCGGCTCCTACGTTGCGCTCGGGATTCAAAAACAGAACCTGCTGGCGAT
>Ga0306920_100008471_pt1 | contig 13656 bp, 12 predicted proteins | sample flu12Cox44000170_FD_204666 | JGI IMG/M metagenome (GOLD analysis project Ga0306920, IMG submission 204666) | Lab enrichment of tropical soil microbial communities from Luquillo Experimental Forest, Puerto Rico - flux4day.12C.oxic.44.000.170 (v2)... | ecosystem: Environmental > Terrestrial >... | reverse complement strand
GGTACATGAGGTGCACAAACAGCCACAGAAGCCAGGCCGGCCAGCCGGAAAAGCGCAAGCGCCCAAAATCGGCAACTCCAGCCGCGCGGCCGATTACCGCTAATGTACCCTTATCCAGATAGTGGAACGCAGGCGAAGGCCGACCGCGCAGCCGTTCCAGGACGACTTCGGCCGCATGCCGGCCCATCTGCATCGCCACCGGCGCCACGCCCGGCAACGGCGATCCTTTCCAGTCGAAGTGCGCGGCATCGCCGATGACCAGTATTTCCGGATGGCCAGGGATGGAAAGGTCCGGCGCTACAAAGATCCGCCCAGCCTTGTCTCGTTCGGCTCCCGTCTCACGCGCCACCGTGGCGATGAATTCCTCGGGCTTGACTCCCGCGGCCCAAATCACCGTCTTCGTCTCAATCCGTTCGTCGCCTTTTGGAGTCGATAAAACCAGCCCGTCCGCGTCCACCTGGGTGACTCGAGCTCCGGTTCCTGGACGCACGCCCAACCGGACGAGCGACCTCTCCGCGGCTTCCGACAGATCTTCGGGAAATCCCGGCAGAACCCTGGGGGCGCCCTCTACTAGCAGGATCTGCGAATCTTGTGGATGGATCGAGCGGAAGTCGTCGCGAAGCGTATCCCGGGCGATTTCGGCGAGCGCGCCCGCCAGCTCTACGCCCGTCGGTCCTGCGCCCACAATCACGAAGGTGAGCCAGGGAGGGCGGCGCGCGGGTTCGGGTTCGCGCTCAGCCCGCTCGAAGGCCAACAATATTTTGCCGCGGAGGTGGGTGGCGTCTTCCAGCGATTTCAACCCCGGCGCGACAGGCTCCCAGGAATCGTGGCCGAAGTAGGAATTGCGCTCTCCCGCCGCTACGATCAGAGTGTCGTAGGGGATCGCTTCCCTGGAGAGAATCAGGCGGCGGCTTCTCGCGTCCAGGAAGACGGCTTCGTCCAGGATGACCCGCGTATTCTTCTGCCGCTTCAGCAGATCGCGCAGCGGAGCCGCAATTTCACCCGGCGAAAGCGATCCTGTGGCGACCTGGTACAGCAGGGGCTGGAACAGATGGAAATTGCGCCGATCCACCAGCGTCACGTCCACAGGCTGGCGATGGAACGCCTTAGCGGCGTAAAGCCCCCCGAAGCCACCGCCCACGATGACTACGCGATGCATTCGATTTCAGGTTCGCACGCGAACTCTCGTAGCGGCTCAGTGCGGCTTCCCCGGCGCGCGGTCCCGCTCTATCTCCTCCCAAATCTCGTCTGCGGTTTTTATCCCGAGCGCCCCTTCAGCAAGCCTGCGATGGACCTTGAGGCGGAAAATGGGCTCGCACAGCAGTTCTCGTTTCACATCCTCGTAATCGGCTCGGCTCCGCGGAACGATGCGCTCAAACTCCTGCTCAAAGCCCTCCCATCCGCGCTCCATGAAAACGTCGAAGATGCGCGACTAACTCTCGTCGCCAACCGTCTTCGGGCCTGGAATGGAAGGCAGACCTTCCGTCAAGGTGAGAAGCCGAATGGTCACCGGGTCGGTGGGAGGGTTCTTCCACACCCGTACAAACCGGGGAACCTCCTGCCGGCGGCTCTTGAGCGTCTTGATGTAATCCAACTCCTTTTTCGCAACCTCGCTGTCCGGCTCCAGTTCCAAGGACTTTCTGAGGACTGTCTCCGCCTCCTCCAGGCGATCTAAATCGACGAGCTGAACACCCTCGCCGCGCAAGGCTCGGGCGACCTGCGCTCGCGGCGCCCACACGCGAACGGAGGCGGCGCGGAGGTAACAGTCCAGCGCTTCCTGGTGACGCTTCAAACGGGCCAATAGGTATCCCTTTTCATTCCAGAGCTCAGGATGGTCCGGTTCGAGCTCGAGACCGCAATCCACGCAGAACAGCGCCCTTTCGTACTGCCCTTGTTTGCTCGCGGCGACAGCCTGCAGGTACCACGCCCTCGAATACGACTTGTCAACCCAGAAGATCGACTGTTCGGGATAGGGGTGATTGCGAACATGGGCCAAGAACTCCTCCTGGTCCCAAAAAGCTCCGGTCAGATGCCGGCCGTCATTCTGCTCGGGCTTCCATCCGGTGGGCATCGATTGAACCGCCGCCTCCAGCAGCGCTTCAGCCTCGGCATAGGAGCCCTCGGCAACCAGCTCAGCCGCGAGGCGGTTGAACCTTGGCTCGTCGTTGAATTCCGATTCCATGATGGCCAATTATCACAGGCTGCGAGTCATAGCGCTATAACACTCCAACCGACGGCGTGATATGTCTTTGGGCGGGCCGGGCACCACAAGCCTCACTGAGCGCATGAAGCATCAAGCGGCGGCTGCCGCGTTAGCCAACAACCCAATCGCGGTACTCTTTCCATGCAATCCCCGGGGTCGGCCCAAGCTTGCTCGACGCCCACATATCCCGCTTGGACTTCAGCGGGTCCGATCCTGACATTTACTATTGACATCGGGCGCTTTCTCACTGGACTACGTAATCGACAGGTATTTCGCCAGACGGTCGATGTGATATCCTTTTCGCGAGCCGCCTCACGACGCGGCGCGGCCCTATGTTGCGAAACTAAGGAGTCACCTCACATGCAAACTGAACGCAAAAAAGCCAGCGACTACCCGCAGGAACTGCTCGACTTGTTTCACCTCTACGTTCACGGCGACATCGACCGCCGCGCGTTTCTGGAAGGCGCCCAAAAGTTCGCCGTGGGCGGCGTTACAGCGACCGCAATTTGGGAGAGTCTGCGCCCGAATTACGCGTGGGCGGAGCAAGTTCCCAAAGACGACAAACGCCTGAAAATGGAATCGGTCTCCATTCCTTCTCCCCAAGGTAATGGGACGATTAACGGCTACTTCGTGCGTCCCGCTAATGCAACCGGAAAGCTTCCCGGAGTGCTTGTGGTGCATGAAAACCGCGGGCGGAATCCGTATATCGAAGACGTGGCGCGGCGGCTGGCGGTGGCCGGCTTTATGGCCGTGGCGCCGGATGGATTAACTAGCGTGGGCGGATATCCGGGCGATGAAGAAAAAGCCGCAGCCGCCTTCCGCACCGTCAATGGCCAAAAGATGACCGAGGACTTCGTCGCGTCCGCTATGTGGCTGAAGGATCGCGCGGATTGCACGGGCAAGATCGGGGTGGTGGGATTCTGCTACGGCGGCGGCATCTCCAATCAGCTTGCGGTGCGGCTCGGGTCCGATTTGGCCGCCGCGGTTCCGTTCTACGGCGCACAGCCCACAGCTCCCGCGGATATTGCCAAGATCAAGGCGCCGATTCTCGCGCATTACGGTTCCGAGGACGCTCGAATCACCGGCGCCTGGCCGGCCTACGATGAAGCGCTGAAAGGGGCTGGCGTGGTGCACACGGGCTACGTCTATCAAGGCGCCCAGCACGGCTTCCATAACGACACGACGCCGCGTTACGACAAAGAAGCTGCGGACCTGGCCTGGACGCGCACAATCGACTTTTTCAATAAGTACTTGAAGTAGGGCTTGCCCAACTTCGACGCCATCATCGTGGGCGGTGGCCACAACGGTCTGGTCGCCGCCGCCTATCTCGCCCGCGCCGGACGCAAGGTCTTGGTTCTGGAAGCTCGGGAGCTTGTGGGCGGGTGCGCGGTCACGGAAGAGGTGTGGCCCGGTTACCGCGTCTCCACGGCTTCTTATCTCGCAAGCCTACTACAAGAGAAAGTTGTCCGCGAGCTGGAGCTGCACCGATTTGGCTATCTCGTCGATGCTAAGGACCCGGCCTTCTTTTCCCCATTTCCCGACGGCCGGCACTTTTTCATGTGGCAGAATCGGGCCCGCACGCTGGCGGAAATCGCCAAGTTTTCGGCTCGCGACGCAGAGACGTATCCGAAATATGAAGATCACCTGGAACGCCTGGCTCAGGTCGCCGAATGGCTACTGCTGACCACTCCGCCCAATTTTCCGCCTTCGGGCATGGGGGATTTCGCAGATTATCTGAAGCTGGCGGGACGGCTGCGTGGGCTGGCGAAGAAGGAAATCGTGGGGCTGGTGAAGATCGCCACCCAGAGCGTCGCCGAATTCCTGGACGAATGGTTCGAGTCCGATCAGCTCAAAGTAACGCTCGCCACCGATGGCGTCATCGGCGCGAACGGCGGACCTCGCTCGCCCGGGACAGCTTACATCTTGCTGCACCACTGCATGGGAGGAGTGGGAGGCCAGCGCGGTCTGTGGGGATTTGTGCGCGGCGGCATGGGCGCTATCTCCAACGCCATAGCCGATTCGGCACGCAGCAAGGGCGCGGAGATCCGCACCAACGCGACAGTCTCGAAGATCCTGGTTCGCCGTGGGCGGGCGGAAGGCGTCGTGCTCGCCACTGGCGAGGAGATCCGCGCCAAAATTGTCGCCAGCAACCTGGATCCGAAGAAGACTTTCCTTGAATTGCTGGGACCGTCCGACTTGCCGCCCGACTTCCTCGATGGCATCCGCAAGTTCCGCATTGAAGGCACGTCACTCAAGATGAACCTGGCGTTGAGTGGGCTGCCGGAGTTCCGGGCTCTGCCGGGCGCGCCCGGCCCACAGCATCGCTCCACCATGCACATCTGTCCTTCCATCGATTACCTCGAGCGCGCCTGGGATGACGCCAAGTACGGGCAGCCTTCGCAGTCGCCGCTTCTGGAGATGACCATCCCCACGATGTACGATCCCACGCTCGCGCCGGAGGGCCGTCACATCATGGGAATTTTCCTGCAATACGCTCCGTACACGCTGCGCGATTCCAACTGGGACCGCGAGCGCAAGCGTTATACCGAGCGCGTTCTGGATGTGATTGAAGAATATTGCCCCAATATCCGCTCGATCACATTAGAGCGGCAGACGCTGACGCCGCTCGATCTGGAGCGCCATTTCCACCTCACCGGCGGCAACATCTTTCACGGCGAAATGAGCCTGGACCAGATGTTCGTCATGCGTCCGGCAGCCGGCTGGGCCCGCTATCGGACGCCTATCAAAGACTTGTATTTATGCGGCTCAGGCGCGCACCCTGGCGGAGGGGTGATGGGCGCCCCCGGCCATAACGCGGCACGGGAGATTTTGCGAAACGGGTGAATCCACTCAAGAGAATCCACCCCTAGTAATAAATCCCGCGCCGGAGGCTGGCCGTCTGAGGTAATGGAGTCGAATCAAGTATGAGCCGAATCCTGGCGCTAGGGTTTCTGATATTTGCGATGCCTCTGTGCCACGCGCGAACCCGCGTGGATTTCGATCACGGCGTCCACTTTTCCTCTTACAAAACGTACCGTTGGGTGAATTCGGCCGATTCGCCACCGCCGGGAGTGCTCTTCCCGAACCAAATCATGCAAGAGCGCATCGCGGGCTTTATCGATCAGGCTCTGGCGGCGAGGGGCTTGAAGCGCGTCACAACGGGTGGAGATCTCCTGGTCACTTATGGGATTAATGTCACGGAACAGCCGGTGCTCACTACCTTTTCCAGCGGCGGCGGTTGGGGATGTTGCTGGGACGGCGGCTGGGGAAGCGGCATCTCCACTACCACGGTCCAGTACTTCTATGAAGGAACGCTCATCGTCGACATGGTGGATGCGCATCGGAACCAGCTTGTGTTCCAAGGCACATCGAGCCACCAAATCAGTTCCCGACCGGAGAGGAACACCAGAAGACTGTCTAGAGCCGTCAATGAGGTGTTCGAAAAATACCCGCCCCGGCCGTAGCGATCACTGCTGCTGTGAAGGCGCGACGCAGATGGCCGCGCCATCGAACGAGTCCGATGCGCCGATGTCGCTGGTGAGGTTCGACGTAACCATTCCGTCTCCTGACCCAGCGCCGCCGGAATCCCCGGAGACAAATATCCTGAGCCCGTGATTGCAGAGCCTTGGCCGTACAAAGGAAGCAAGGCAATCCGCGTATCGCGGGTCCTCCGAGCAATTCCATCACCCAACTGAACGAGATCCTTGACCGGCAGCGTTCCGACTCCGTAAAATTTTAGTTAAAGGGCTCATGACTCCGCGCAGCCGGGAAATCCTGCACGAGATCGTCGAAGCGTACATCGCCAAGGGCGAGCCGGTAGCTTCGCGCTCTATCGCCCGCCGCTGGCACGACAACCTGAGCGCGGCCTCTATACGCAACACGATGGCTGACTTAGCCGATGAAGGCTTCCTTTCGCAGCCGCATACTTCCGCCGGCCGCGTCCCCACGGAAAAGGCTTTTCGCAGCTATATCGAGTCGCTGACGCTGCGGAAGATGGCCGTTGTCGAAATCGAGCGGCTGAGGGCCGAGATCGGCAGCCGTGACACGGTGGAAGCCCGCGTCGAGCACACTTCGCGGATGCTGGTGCAAATGACGCACGGCGTGGGAATCGCCGCTGCGATCCCGAAAGCGAGCCCCGCGCTCGATCAAATCGAGTTGGTGGGGTTGCCCGGAGGCCGCGTGCTGATGGTCGTCGTCACCCAAGATCAGCAGGTGCGCAACAGAATCGTCACACTCGACGAGCCGCTCACGACCGAGGAATTGATCTCGATCCGGAACTACATCAACCGCAACTTCTCAGGGAAGATGCTGGAAGAGATTCGCAGGGAATTGGCCGCGCGGCTGGATCACGCCGCCGCCGCCTATGATGCGCTTCTCAAAAAGCTCACCGTTCTTTATTCCAAGGGCCTTCTCGACTTGGCGTCGCAGCCGCCGGAAGTGCACATGGAGGGCGCCAGCAACCTGTTCGCGGTGGATCTGCACCTCACGAAGGAGAAGATGCGCGAGCTGTTCCGGGCACTGGAACAGAAAAAGCGGATTCTGGATCTGCTGGACCGCTTCCTGGAGCAGCCCGCTGGCGCGATCGGCGTGCAGGTTGGGTTGGGAGAAGTTCATCCGTCCATGGGCCAGCTCTCCTTGATTGGCGTGCCCGTAGCGCTACCGAACGGAATCTCCGCCGTCATCGCCGTTCTTGGCCCCATGCGCATGAATTACGGCCGCGTCATGTCGGCCGTGCAGCACGTCGGCCAGGCCTTCCAGACAGCCTAGCTATCAGCTTTCAGCTTTTGCGCGTGCCGAGCAAGGTTCGAACTTGCTCGAGGTCCGCGACGAACGCTCTGTATTGCGCGTGCCTTTGCTTTTCGTCCGGGGCTCTCAAGATCGCGGAGGGATGCACCGTAGCGGTCACCTGCGACGCCCAAGAATGGGAGAAAAACTTCCCGCGATTTTCCGCGAGCCGATGTCTCGGTCCCAGAACCGCCTGCGCGGCCGTCACGCCCAAACATACGATCACCTCCGGGCCGATCGCGCGTAGTTCGGCCTCCAGCCAAGGGGAGCAGGCTCGCACTTCCGTGAGGCTCGGCTTCTTGTGGATTCTTCTTTTCCCACGTTCCTCGAACTTGAAGTGCTTCACGGCGTTGGTCACGTAAACATCGGCGCGATCGATTCCGGCATCCGCCAAAGCCCGGTCCAGCAATTGTCCCGCTGGTCCGACAAAAGGATGACCTTGAATATCTTCCTGGTCGCCCGGCTGCTCGCCGATCAATACGATTCGCGCCGCCCGGGGACCTTCCCCGAACACGGCTTGCGTCGCGCGCTTGTACAAATCGCAACCGCGGCAAGATTGGACGGCTTTGGCAAGCTGCGGAATGGAACGGGTCTCCGGAACATACTCGGCTGCGGTCTTGACGGGAGCCCCCATTTCCATCATCCTATGCCTCCCCGGCCGAAACATGCGCGACCCAGGACGGCATCTAATTATGGTGAAGTATCGCGTCACCTTCATGGAGCGTACGCAGCGGGGCGGGCAGCCGAGCGAATTCCCGCCCGATTACGTTGCGATCGATATCCCTGATGGCGTCGTTCTGGATCGCGCGGTGGTGGAACGAGCCGAGCCCAGCGCCATGCATGCCGAAGAAATCCTCGGCGAGGACGACGACTTTCTAAGCATAGGCTCGGAGACCTGGGACTACGATATCGCCGAGGGCCGCGAGGATGAGTTCCTCGCCGCGCTCCGGAACTCAGGGATGGGTATCGAGTGTCAGCCACTCGACGAATAAAGCCACTCCGCTCCGGGCGTTGGAGGCGGCCTGCGAGGCCGCCGTAGGCCGAGGGCCTGCCCTACAAGCCACGGCTTTTGGCTATTTGCGCCGCAACGCCCGCGTCCGGGCAGCTTTCCGGGCGGCCTGCCTGAGTCCGGCTCTACCTTTCGTACGGACCGCCTTCAGCGCCGCGCGATGCCGGCTGGCCGAACCTCGCGCCTGCGCGCTTGATCGGGCTTGACGGGAAAGAGCCGTATGCGAAGCCCCTTTCTTGCCTTCGCGCTTTAAAACCGCGCTTATCGCGCGCGATCGCTTCCGCGAAACAGCATGTTTATGCGAGCGCTGGCCGCTTGCATATGCGCGTTTCGCCTGACTGCGCGTTCTCGCCGAAGCTCTGCCTTTCTTCGGCGGCCGCAGTTTCACTCCCGCGCGGCGCGCCTTGGACAACCCGATAGCAATAGCCTGTTTCGCCGACCGGGCGCCGTGCTTGCCTTTCCGGACATGACGCACCTCTTCGCGAACGAATTCGCCCGCTTGCGTGCTGGGAGATTTTCCTTGTCGCCTATCCTTTCGAGCTCTTTTCAGAGTTTGTTTTTCAGGCATTCAGATTCCTTCGCCTGGGAGGATTGCTCCTCACCGGAATTATGTCAGTCGCGCATGCGCGGCGACGATAGTGACGATTGTAAATCCCTGAGTGAGATGCAAAAATTGGCGCCGCTCGGAAAAATTGCTACTTCGATCCCGTCTCGCTTGCCAGTTTGCTGGCCAGCGGGCGGTCCTGGCCGGCGTATTTGTTGCCCGTTTTCTTCCGGTACGGGACCGCGACGCGTGAAGAAAGCTGCTCGAAGGTGAACGAGCAGATGCGCATCCCGGGATAAAGAGCCACGGGCATCCGGCCCAGATTACTCAGCTCGAGCGTAGCTTTCCCGGACCACCCCGGATCGAACAATCCAGCCGTTCCGTGCACGATAATACCGATGCGGCCGAGGCTGGAGCGGCCTTCCAAGCGCCCCAATACATCGTCGTCCAGTTCCAGAGACTCTTCTGTGATCGCCAGCGCAAATTCGTGCGGTTGCAGAATGAACGGCTCGCCGGAAGGAACGCGGATGGTGCGCATGATGTCCTGGATCGAGGTGCGCTCCTTCAGATCGATGTAGGGATGGCGGCTGTGCTCGAACACGCTGAATTCGCCTCCCAGCCGGAAATCGACGGAGCAGCTTCCGAACTGTTCGGGCGCAAGCTCCGGCGCGATCTTGATCTTTCCCTCGTCGATATAGCGGCGGATATCGATGTCCGACAGAACCATCTCTCGATGATAGAGGATCGCCCGCAATGAACGATAGAATAATTCGAGGGAGAACCTTATTGCGACATCTCGTATCGGGAGCAGCCGGATTCATCGGCTCTCATCTCTGCGACCGGTTGCTGGCGGACGGGCGGCAAGTGGTAGGCATGGACAACCTCATCACCGGTTCTCGCAAGAACCTGAAGCATCTGAGCGGGCATCCCCGATTCCGCTTCGTACAGTGCGACGTCGCGGGAAAATTTGAAGCCGAGGGCCCCTTCGATGGAGTCTGGCATCTGGCGTCTTTGGCGAGCCCCAAGCATTACCTGGCGCATCCCGTCGAGACGCTGGAATCCGGCTCTACCGCCACGCGGAACCTGCTGGAGATCGCCAAGCGCGATGGAGCGCGATTCCTGCTCACATCCACTTCGGAATGCTATGGCGATCCCCTCGAGCATCCGCAAGCGGAATCTTATTGGGGCAACGTCAATCCGGTGGGCCTGCGGTCCTGCTACGACGAAAGCAAGCGCTACGCCGAGGCGGTCACCATGGCGTATCATCGCGCGCATGGCGTGCGCACCAATATCGCCCGCATCTTCAACACCTATGGCCCGCGGATGGCGTTGGACGACGGACGGGTGGTTCCGGCGTTCCTGGAACAGGCGCTGCGCGGCGAGCCTCTGACGATATTTGGCGACGGCCATCAGACGCGCAGCTTTTGCTACGTTTCGGACATGGTCGAGGGGTTAGTTAGGCTAGCCGCCTCAGACGAGCGTTATCCCGTCAATCTGGGCAATCCGCTCGAGCTGACCATCCTCGAATTCGCCGACCGGATCCGCCGCCTGATGGGCTCCGATCTGGAATTCGTTTTTCAGCCGCTGCCTTCCGACGATCCGCGCAAGCGCCGGCCGGACATTTCCAAGGCCAAACGCATCCTCGACTGGGAGCCGAAAGTCGCGCTGGAAGACGGCTTGCAGGAGACGGTGAACTACTTCAAGGCGCTGGCGGCCGTGCCCGCCATGCCGTAATCGCCAGCGTCAGCCAGCCCGCGAGAAAAGACAGTCCGCCGAAGGGCGTGATCGCGCCTAGCATCCGGTTTCCTGTCAGCGCAAGCGCGTAGAGGCTTCCGGAAAAGAGCACGATTCCTGTGAGAAGCAGGCGGCATACCCAGTTTCGCCCCGCGGTTGGCGGCATCAGGGAAACGGCGAGGATCCCGAGCGCGTGGGCGAAATGATAGAAGACTGCGCGCTCGTAAACGTTCATGGAGTAGGCGTCGAGGCGGCCCTGGAGCACGTGGGCGCCAAAGGCGCCGATGGCCACCGCAAGAAAGAGGGCGATGGCGGCGGTTGCGGTCCAGTTCATGTATTTATTGTCCCAGTGTGGGTGGACTAAAGTCCGCCGCAGGCTAAAGCCTGCCCCACACAGGCTGAAGCCTGTGCCACGCAGAGGCTAAAGCCCTGTGGGGTTCGCTGTCTGGTGCGGCACGACTGAAGTCGTGCCCTGATACATTGCTACGGCACGTGGGTGGCGAGCAGGTAGATTCGCACGGTCACTGTTGTCGTACCGCCTTTGCTATCGGTTACCGTGAGGTTCAGATCGTACTCGCCGGTTTGGTTGCCCAATTGGATCGTGGGCGTGGGAGTGGTCGCTCCGCTGATGGCGATCGGCGTTCCGGAAGCCACCGTCCATAGGAACGTGAGCGGCGGGTTCGGGCTGGTGGTGGCAGAAGCGTCCAGCGTGATGATGCGATAGATCGTGGTCTGGCTCAGGCCGCCCGCGACGACCACCGTCGGACCCGGAGGCGGGTTGGGCGGCGTGACGGTGTTGACGTGGACTGTCAGAGATTGCGTGGCCGTCGTGCCGTTTGCGCTGGTGGCGGTGCAGTTATAGGTGGTGTCGGTCTGCGGGAAGACGACGAACGAGCCGTTTCCGCCATTGAACATCGCCTGGGCAATCATGATACTCGCCGCATTGGTTGCCGCACAGGTCAAAGTCACCTTTGTTCCGGCCGAGGGCGAGGGATTCGGATTCGCGGTGAATGAGGTGATGGTGGGCGGCCCACCGCCGATGACCGTAACTGTGGTGCTGGCCGTCGCCGATCCCTGGGCGTTCGTGGCGGTGATGGTGTAGGTCGTGGTTGCCGCGGGCGAGACCTGCTGCGAGCCGCTCACCGCCACGTTTCCGATTCCGCCGATGCTCACGGTGGTTGCATTTTCCACCACCCAAATCAGCGTCGAGCTTTGACCGGCGTTGATACTGGGCGGAGCGGCGGAGAACTGAATGATGCGCGGAAGCGCTCCTGCTCCCACGGTCACCGCCACGCTGCAACTGGCGGTCGTCCCGTTCGCGCCCGTTGCCGTGATCGTGTAATTGGTGCTCGCCGACGGCGTCACCGCGACGCTGCCGCTCAGACCCACCGAGCCCACGGTTGGCGCGATGGTCACGCTGGTTGCGTTTATCGTGGACCAGTTCAACGTGGAGGACCCGCCCGGCGAAATGTTGGTCGGACTCGCGAAGCAGCTTGTCAACTGCACGCCCGCTCCACCCACCGTGACCGTCGCGCTGGCGCTGTCCTGGGTGGTGGCGTTCTTGGCCGACAGAGTATACGTGGTGGTGGAAGTGGGAGCGACCTGAATCGAGCCCACTGCCTGCACAGTTCCGACTCCGCTGAGGGTCACAGTGTCGGCATTAATGACTCTCCAGGCGAGGGTCGATGCCTGCCCGGAGCTGATCGATGGCGGAGTGGCCGTGAAGAACACGATTTGCACGGCGGCCGCCGCGCTGGTGGTTACATAGGTGCGCGCCATTCCCTGGCCGCCGTAGTTGTCGCGGACCACCAAACGGAAGTCGTAACGCGCTCCGGCCGCGGCTGTGAACGTGGTCTTCGCGGAGGTGGGGCTGGAAAACGTTACGGGCGGGCCGGATTCCTGAACCCACTGGAACGTGATCGGATCGCCGTCGGGATCGTAAGAAGCCGAGCCGTCCAGAGTGATCGTTCCTGGCGCGACGTTCACCTGAGGCGGTCCAGCATCGGCCACCGGTGGCGTGTTGCCCACGCGCACCCGCCTGGTCAAAACGTCGTAGCGGATGCGGGGCACATCCACGGGCACGGCATGATTGGCCGCCTTGAATTCCTTGGGCCGGAGCATGTTGCCGAATTGCAACCCGAGCAGGGCCGTTCCGCTGTTGCCGCTGGCTATGAAGGTCGGGTTGATGTTGCCCTCCACCGTGAACGCGATCTTGGAGTTCAGCGGGATGATGAAGCGGCCGGTGCCGCCGAAGCGGTTGCCGTGCGCCGCCGTGTTCAGGTACCCCGCATTGCCCTCAAAATAGGTGTTGCCCGCAAGGCCGACCGTGAGGCTGCCGCCTGCTTGATTCGCGACTCTCAGATAGCTTTCAAGCAACACGGTATTCAGAACTGTGCCGGTCACCGGATCCGTGGCGTTCCTGACGTTGACAATTCCGCTGTTCATGAACCCATAGGTGCCGTAGAATCCGGTTTTTCCGCGCTTGAAGATATAATCGAGCTCAACCGCGCCCTGGCCCAGCGTTCCGCCGCTCTGGAAACCCACCTCGGTGACGTGCTTGAAGCTGGCGAACAAAGCGGCTTGAAACGGCCCGATGCGATCTACCAGGCCAACGTCGATCTGGCCCTCGCGCTGATTCTTGTAATAGAGATATTCGGCTTGGGCCTCGAAAGCGAACCGCTCGTTAAAGGGAGCGAAGAACCGGCCCTTGCCTGTAAAGGTGGTGTTGCCGGTGTCGTCGACGCCGACATTCAGACCGAGTAGCTGGAATTTGGGCAGCTTCTGGGCGTTGATCTGATCCGTCACCGCCTTTGCGACCTCCGTGGTCGAGGGCGGCTTGGGCGCCGCGTTCACTTGCGACTGGAGCGCCTGCTGGCCCTGGCGCAAGGCGTCCTCAGCCGCCCTCAAGTCCGCCACCTGTTTCCGCAGATCGGCGTTTGAATCGGCTAAGTCCTTTAACATCTTGGCGATATCGTCGAGCTTATCCACCCGCTTCAGCACTTCGCTGCAGCAGTCCGTCAGACCCTTGGGCTGCTCAATGGCGCGGATGGCTTCCCCCGCCCCGCCCGCGCTCACCTGGTTGCCCTCCCCGGGTCCCGGGAAAACATAAGCTAAATACAGTGGGTGTGGGTTCGCAAGCAGCGATTGGCCGACCCTCTTCAGCACTTGCTGTAGAACTCGCTCCCGGCAAGGATGGTGGAAGAACAGAACCAATGGCTCTTGTGGAAGCGCAAAGCGCACGAAGTCAAACTTTAGAGACTGAATTTCCTTGCACTTCTGAGTCACGGAGTGATACTTGCGAATGTTTTCCTCAGCCGTGTGATGCAGTTCTGAGGAGAACTCCAAACCTATGATTCGTCTAAACGGAAACTCAGAAGCAAG
>Ga0306920_100008470_pt1 | contig 13656 bp, 14 predicted proteins | sample flu12Cox44000170_FD_204666 | JGI IMG/M metagenome (GOLD analysis project Ga0306920, IMG submission 204666) | Lab enrichment of tropical soil microbial communities from Luquillo Experimental Forest, Puerto Rico - flux4day.12C.oxic.44.000.170 (v2)... | ecosystem: Environmental > Terrestrial >... | reverse complement strand
ACCACCCGCAGACCCAGACGCCACAAGGCTTTCGCCCGGGCTTCCCGTCTCCCCGCGCCTTCATCGAAAGCGCGAAAGACCGGAATTCTAGTCACGCCCGTGACATCTTGCAAGTGGTTTTTTGACGCCCCGGAAACCAGCGAGCAAGCTGATTCGCGCCGTTCATAAGCGCCGCCTGTCTGCCCAACCACAACGACCATCCCGCATCGCACCAGCGCCCATCCGACGCGCCCCTGCTGCCCAATCCGATGGCGCGCACGGAACCGACTAGAATATGGGGTTCTCTGCACCCCAACTCACAGATTTATGCGCTCGCGAATCGCCAAACGCCTTCCTCCTGACGCCGACAAGCTCGTCGGCCTCTCGCTCGCCCTGTTCGCCTCGGGCAGCCGCACCGAAGACCGCTTCTGGGAGGCCAAGCTCGACACGCTGCTCGCGAAGGTCGTGCGCAACGGCAACCAGACTACGCTCGACGCCGCGCTCGATCATCTTCAGCAGAATCATCCGGACGCCTACGGCGCGCTCGCCGATATGGCCGAGACGCACAGTGAATCGTTCGTCGTCGAGCACGAAGGCGCGCAATATGAGGCGCTGCTCGTCGCCGCGCCGGTGCTGGCCTGGACGCGCTACGTCATCCCTTCAGGCCCGCTGAAGGCCGAAGCGTCCGACGCGCTGCGCACGCACCTCCAGGCGCATGTGCTCGCGAACGGTACGCGCGTGGCGATGGCCCCTTATCTCTACAGCATCGACCAGCTGCCGCGCCACCATGTCGAAACCTGGCGCCTTGCACAACAGCTTTCGCAGGCGGCGCTGAGCGGCACACCGGCAAAGATCAGCTCTGGCGAACTGCCGGAAACGTCGCCTATCCTCGCCGATCCGCGCTTCCTGCTGGCCGTCGTCGCCGCGCCTGTCGGCGCCCCGCTCTTCCGCTGGCAGGAAGAGGAGCACGGCTCGCGCATCGAGCGCGGCCAGTGCCTCGAGCAGTGGGCCACCCAGGGCGGCGCCAACCTCGCGGTCGTCATGCCGGGCTGCGAGTTCGAGTGCCTGCTGCCGGACGCCTACTACTCCGCCTGCCGCGACGCAGATGAGCGCGTGCGCCCACACACGATCCGCACCGCCGTGCGCTACCTGCTCGACACGATCGGCGCAGCCGCGCAAGACCTGCGCGCCGTGGTCGCAGGCTTCGGTGAGCGTCGTATCGATGAGTACCGTATCGGCTTCACGAAGCGCGGCAGCAATGACGTGTTGTACGGCGTGGTCTGGCCGCTCTACGGACGCGAAAACGGCGACGCCGACATCGACGAAGAGCCGACCGAGGAAAACGTCAGCAACGGTCCGCTCGACGAGATCGTTGCGCTGCTGAAGGAATCGGGTATCACTGACATCCGTCGTCACGCCGGTCGCTTCGAGCCGGAATATTGCGATGACTGCGGTGTGCCGCTCTACGCAGATCCACTCGGCGAGATCGTCCACGCCGAGATGCCAGAAGATGCTGAGCCCGTACAGCCACACTTCCACTAAGACAACGCCCAAATTCCTACGCGGTCCCGCCTCTGTGCGGGACTTTTTTTTGCCCTACGTCTTATGCCTTTCGGACAGGCCGCCAGCGCGCAACCTTTTTGTCATCATGGTGCTGTTGGTCTGGTTCACCGCCGCATAGAAGCGGTGCGCGTTGCACAACATTTCGAGAGGCCGTCAACGAGAGGAGGGCATACCCATGCGGTTCGCTGTACTCAATCCGGACGCCGAAAGGCGAGAAGGGCTCAAGGCGCTGTTAAGACAAATCGACCGTCGCGCACGTTTCAATGACGCGCCGGACTGGCGGAGCGCCGAGCGCGCGATGCAACGCTTCACACCCAACCTGATCGTGATCGACTGGCACGACGGCATTCGCGCCGGCGAGTTGCGCCACTTCGTCACGCGGCACCGCACCCTGCCCGTCGCCGTGCTGGTGGACAGCGCCGAAACGCCCGCGGCCGTAAGGACGCTCATCGACGAAGGCGCACGCGGGATCATCCGGCGCACGACGGATTCCATCCTGATCGTGAAGTTTCTGGAACTCATCCTGCTTGGCGGCGACCACCTGCCGGCGGACGTCCTCGGCCCGTGCACGCCGTGGCCCTTGCCGCCCCGGCGCAACGCCAAGACCGCTGCGCAAGCCCGCAATCTGCGCCCGAAGGTCCACCTGTCGCCACGCCAGGAGCAGATCCTGCGCTGCGTACATATGGGCAATACGAACAAGATGATCGCGAGAGCGCTCGGGATTAGCGAGGGGACAGTGAAAGTCCATCTGACAAGCATCTTTCAGCAGCTCGGCGCGCCCAACCGTGCGGCAGCGGTCGCGATCTACAACGGCTTGCTGGCAAACCAGCTGCAGGTGCTGCGCGCCCAGTACGAGCGCCCACCGAGGCCGAGGCACGGCGAGCATGGCCCGGTGCCGTTGCGCACGCGCGAGAATCTGACATTCTGCTATCCGTTGCTGTCAGGCGACAGTGTCGAGCCGCTGCCGATGGCCGCGGAACCAGACGCGCCCTATGGCGAGCCCGTTGCGGCGCCGCAGTCGCAGCCCGCCGAGCACGACAAGGCCGACGAAAACGCAGACGAGGAAGCCCTGGTGCCCGCTCGCGCACACGGTTTGCCTTCCAACGAGTAATATGAAGCACATGGGGTTCCTATTTACGCCGCTTCCGCTCTGGGTCGCTATCGGTGCATGGGTTGTCACCGTGGGGTTGCTCGCGCTCGCGCTGTGGAAGAACCCCTTCAAGCGTCTTCAGGACGCAACGCTCCAGCACGTGTGGCTCGCGATCGCCGTCGCGATCTCCGTGCTGTGGGCGAGCAACGCATGGCTCGAAGACGGCACCGTGCTGCATCTGCTCGGCGCCACGCTCGTGGTCACGCTGTTCGACTGGGGGCTCGCGCTCGTCGCCATGGGCGTCGTCGTCGGGCTCGCGGCGCTCGTATTCGACGCACCCTGGGAAGGCGTCGCCCTCACCTTCCTGCTATTCGGCGCCTTCCCTGTCGCGATTTCTGCGCTGCTGCAGCGCGCCTGCACCGCGTGGCTGCCGCGCAATCTCTTCATGTTCATCATCGGCCAAGGCTTCGTCTCGCCGGCTATCGCCGTTTCAGCCGCAGCGTATCTGGCGCTCGGCACCCATGTCGCGCTCAACGGCGGATCGGCGCTCACCGTGCCCGCAGGTTACGCATTCAGTGTATTTCTGCTTGCGTCGGGCGAAGCCTGGTTCACCGGCATGGCAACCGCGCTGATCGCCGTTTATCGGCCGGCCTGGGTCACCACCTACGACGTGCGCCGCTATCGGCTGGGCGGGCCGCGCACCTGAGCGTTGTCTCAGTGTCCCAGGCGGGCGCGACGACACGTCGCGATCGCGCGGCGCCCCACGCGCAGCCGCGCTTGCGCCGATCCCACCGTTCCGACAGACGTAAATAATTGTTTTCGGATTGAACTCATCCCGGCCGTGCAGCATCTTACGGTGCCTGACGTCTCACCCCTCATTTCTGGCAACAGATGGACTGCAACCATGCATCCCGCCGGCTGCTGTTCGTAGCCGGCCAACTGGCCGCGTGTGCCGCGAGCCTCATGCTCATCGCCGCACCCGCAGCCCAGGCCGATCAACTCGATCAACACAACGACCTCGTCAACCAGTTCGTCAACCAGATGCACGCCGACCCGCTCGTCGCCGACTGCGCGGCGCACGGCAACTTCGTCGCGAGCACCTCGACGGCGCTCGATCACGTCGAGTTTCCGCCAAGCTCGTTCGACAGCGCGCACGCCAGTGTGACGCCATGGAACGACTCGTTCGACGAACGCAAGCAGCGCGTCAAGGTCGATACGATCGTGACCGTCGACGGCATCGGCATTCCCAAAGAACGCGGCAACTCGCCCTACGATCTGAAGTTCCGCTGCGGTTATGTCGGACAGCAGATGCTCGCGTTCAGCTGGAACGATCCGGTCCCGCCGTCGCGTGCGCACAGCGAGCGCGGCAGCGCGCATGGAAAGGGCAAGCATTCGACAAAGAAGTCCACCGGCAAGGCTTCGAAGAACGCACCCGCGAGCAAGTCGAGCCACAAGTCTTCTGGCAGCAGCACGAAGTCGGCCAGCAAATCCACGACGACGAAATCCACAGCCAGGAAAACGGCTTCGACAAAGAAGACGCCGGTAGCCTGAAATCGTCGGCGTCTTCGATGCAAAAAGGGGGAAGCGGCCCGGCCGCTTCCCCCTTTCTTCGTGCACGTGTGGCTTAGGCCCGCGTCACGCGAACGTCTCGACGTGATGCAGGATCGCCTGCAGCATGGCAGCGCCAAGTGCAGCGCTGCGCTCGCCGTTCCAGCCTACCCGTTCGTCGGGCAGGTTGGCGTTGTCCTTGAACGGCATCTCGAGCGTGAGCGAAAGGCAGCCGTAGCGATGACCGATGTACTTCGACGCCAGCTTGAGCGCGTCTTCGCGATAGCGGCTCGCCTCGTAGCCATGCTGGTCCTGGAAGTCGGGGCTCGCCACCTTGAACGCGTCGATGAACGCCTTCTGCTCAACGCGTTGCTGATCGGTAAAGCCCGGCAGCATTTCCGAGCCCGCCACGAACACATAAGGCAGCGTCTCGTCGCCGTGGATGTCGAAGAAGAGGTCGACACCCGTGGCTTCGATCGCGTCGCGCACGGCCAGGACTTCGGGGCTGCGCTGCGCGTCCGGCTGAGTCCACTCGCGGTTCAGGTTCGCGCCCGCGGCGTTGGTGCGCAGATTGCCGTGCACGCTGCCGTCCGGATTCATGTTCGGCACGATATGGAACACGGCGCGATCGAACAGCTTGCGCGCGACCGGATCGCCCGCCCAGTCGCCCCAGCCAGCAAGCCGCTTGACGAGTCCTTCGACGAACCACTCGGCCATGCTCTCGCCCGGATGCTGGCGCGCGATGATCCATACCGTCTTCCTGGGCTTGCCGTCGGGCGCCGTATCGCCCGGCATGCCGAGCGAGAGCAGCGACAGCGGCCGGCCTTCCACGCTCTGGCCGAGTTCCGTGAGCGTCGCATGCGGCAGCTGCTGCAGTGCGCCGAGGAATTCCGAATGACGCTCTTCGCTATACGGCTCGAAGTACGCGTAGTAGATGCTGTCGAAGTCGGGCGTGTGGTCGATGACGAGCTGCTTGCCGTCGTAGGCGGTCGGCACGCGGAACCAGTTCACGCGGTCATAGCTCGCCGCAGCCTGGTAATCGCGCCAGCCCTCGGGAAATGCGCAGGCCGATGCGTTCTCGAACGTCATCACGCAACGCTCGCCGCGCACGCCCGCGACGCGGAAGTAGAACCATTGCGCGAATTCCGATTGATTGTCCGCGCGCACGCGCAGACGGATGTCGTCGGCGCGCTCGCACGACAGAACTTCGATCGCGCCCGCATCGAACTGGCTGGTGATGACAATCGTCATGTTGGTTTCCTTCCCGCTTGCCTGGCCTCTGGCCAATTAGTCGGCGATGCGCCGACGGAATACGTAAGTCGAATCGTTCGATGCGTCCGCATCGAACGCATAGCCTTCCACGTCGAATGCCTTGAGCGCTTCGGGCTCGGCAATGCGGTTCTCGACGGCATAACGCGCCATCAAGCCGCGCGCCCGCTTCGCGTGGAAGCTGATGATCTTGTAGCGGCCGCCCTTCCAGTCCTCGAACACGGGCGTGATGACGGGCGCCGCGAGCTTCTTCGGCTTGACCGCCTTGAAGTACTCGTTCGACGCGCAGTTCACCAGCACGCACGCGCCCTTCGCCGCCTTGTCCCGGTCGGCATGATTGCGCTCGATCTGCGCGTTGATCGCGTGCGTGATGCGCTCGCCCCAAAACGCGTAGAGATCCTTGCCGCGCGCGTTTTCGAAACGCGTGCCCATTTCCAGGCGATAAGGCTGAAGCAGGTCGAGCGGACGCAGCAGGCCATAGAGCCCCGAGAGCACGCGCACATGCTGCTGCGCATAGTCGAGATCCGCGGACGAGAGCGATTTCGCATCGAAGCCTTCGTAGACGTCGCCGTTGAACGCGAGCACGGCCTGCTTCGCGTTGGCCTGGCTGAACTGCTTCGACCAGTCGGCATAGCGCTGGAAATTCAGGCGCGCGAGCGGATCGGAAATGCTCATGAGCGAGCCGATCTGCTGCGGCGAGAGGCGGCGCAGGCCGTCGATGAGCTCGGCTGCGTCGTCGACGAAATCGGGGATGGTGTGGGCTTCGATGTGCGCCGGCGTGTCATAGTCGAGCGATTTGGCCGGCGACAGAACGATTATCATAGAGGCTTGTAATGTTCAAACGCGAAAGCCCGATTGTAGCGAATTCACGAATGACCGGCCTCACGCCCCCGACCGCAATCCCCCCCTCATCCGCCGCCGCGCCCGCGCTGCCCGTGGTGCTCGATTCAAACGTCTGGCTCGATATTCTCGTATTCGACGACCCGCACACGCGCCCCATTCGCGCGGCGCTCGAGCGCGGCGCGATCCGCGCGCTGATCGACGCGCGCTGTCAGGCCGAGCTGGCGCACGTGCTCGACTATCCGCAGTTCGCCGGGCGCGGCGTCGCGAAGGCAGACGCGCTCGCTGCGCTAGCCGGACTCGTGGAACAGGTCGAGCTGCCCGAACTTCCCGCCGACGCGCGCCCCCTGCCCCAATGCCGCGACCGCGACGACCAGAAGTTCCTCGAACTCGCGCGCGCAAGCGGCGCGCGATGGCTCGTCTCGAAGGATCGCGCGGTGCTCAAGCTCGCACGGCGCGTGGCGCGCGATTTCGGCTTTCGTATCGCCACGCCTGATGCCTTCGTCGCCGAATGTGTGCAAGGCGCCGCCGAGGCGGCCCAGGCCTGCCAGGCAGGGGAATAAGGCGCACGCGCCCGGCCTGAACACCGCAGCCGCGCCGATTTGCCTACAATCGGGCTTTTGAACCGGGCTTTCAAACCCGGCCTTCCCTGCCCAACGTCACACTCCCGCCCGCGACATGAACGCACCGCATCCCACGCAGAATTCGCAGGAAACCCTGCTCACGCCCTCTTTTCCGTCGCGTCTGCCTAACGTCGGCACGACGATCTTCACCGTGATGAGCGCGCTCGCCGCCGAAAAGGGCGCGGTGAACCTGGGCCAGGGCTTTCCGGACTTCGATTGCGACGCGCGCATCGTTGACGCCGTTGCGCAGGCCATGCGCGAGGGCCACAACCAGTACCCGCCAATGGCGGGCGTGGGGGCGCTACGCGAGGCGATCGCGGACAAGATCGAGCAGGTCTACGGCCGCCGCTACGACGCCAACAGCGAGATCACGGTAACGGCGGGCGCCACGCAAGCGTTGCTCACGGCGATTCTCGCGACCGTGCACGCGGGCGACGAAGTGATCGTGGTCGAGCCGACCTACGACAGCTATCTGCCGTCGATCGAACTGGCCGGCGGCAAGCCTGTGTTCGTGACGCTCGAAGCGCCCGACTACGCCATTCCGTTCGACCGCCTCGCCGGGGCCATCACGCCGAAAACGCGCCTGATCCTCATCAACACGCCGCACAACCCCACGGGCACCGTCTGGCGTGCGGAGGACATGAAGAAGCTCGAGGACATCGTGCGCGGCACCAATGTGCTGATCCTCTCCGACGAGGTGTACGAGCACATGGTCTACGACGGCCAGCCGCACGAAAGCGTGGCGCGCTACCCGGAACTGGCCGCGCGCAGCTTCATCGTGTCGAGCTTCGGCAAGACCTATCACGTGACGGGATGGAAGGTGGGCTACGTGGCCGCGCCCGCGCCGCTCACGGCCGAGTTCCGCAAGGTGCACCAGTTCAACGTGTTCACGGTGAACACGCCGATGCAGTTCGGCCTCGCGCAGTATCTGCGCGACCCCAGGCCGTATCTGGAACTGCCGGCCTTCTATCAGAAAAAGCGCGACTTCTTCCGCGCAGGTCTGGCCAGCACGCGCTTCAAGCTGCTGCCCTGCGAAGGCACCTACTTCCAGTGCGTCGACTATTCGGCGATCAGCGATCTGCCCGAAGCCGGGTTCTCGAAATGGCTCACCGCCGAAATCGGCGTGGCCGCCATCCCCGTATCGGCGTTCTATCACGAGGCGCACGAATCGGGCGTCGTGCGCTTTTGCTTCGCCAAGCAGGAAAGCACGCTCGCGACCGCGCTCGAGCGGCTCGCGCGGCTCTGACGTTGCTCGCGCGCGATGAATCCGCGAACGGCAGTGCGTTCCCGATCATCGCGCGCGGCGGCGCCGTGCGAAACGTCGCGGTGCTTACGAGTTCGCTTCGATGTACGCCTTGCGGTCGGCGTTGACGCGCTGCGCCGTCGCCCGCTCGCCGATCAGCTTGATATACGACTTCCAGTCGATGCCGGCGTCGGCGAGGAAGTCGCTGCCGTAGACCGCCTGCGTCGCGCGGCCCACGAGCGGCAGGCTCACGAACGCCGCCGCATCGGCCGCGCCGAACTGCTCGCCCGCCACGTAAGGCGTGAACTTCGCGAGCCGCCTGAAGCCCGCCACGTAGCGGCGCAGGCGCTTTTCCATCGTCGCCTTGACCTCGTCAGTCGCCTTGCCACCGAAGAACGCCTCGCCGTACAGCTCACGCGTGTTCAACTCCAGATGCGTCTCGATAAAGACGGTGAGTTCGCGCTCCTTCGCCGCCTGCCACGGGTCTGCCGCGAAAATGTGCTTCTCTGGAAAGCGGGCCGCCAGATATTCGACGATCACTGCCGACTCGCACAGAAAGCCCTGTTCCGTTTCGATATAAGGCACCTTGCCGCCGGGCGACTGAGCGAGCAGCGCTTCTTCGAGCGGCAGTTTCGTCGGCACTTCCTCGAATGGAATGCCGTGCTCGAGCAGCACGAGCTTGACCTTGTTGTAGTAGTTCGAGAGCGCGAAACCATGCAGCTTGATCATCCTCATTGCCTCCTTGAGAGGGGCAGTTCCCTTACCGAAACCGCCGAACCGTTTTCATAAAATTGTACGACCGTGCTATTCTAGACCAATCATGGAGCCAGGCTTCCAATGACTTCCCATCATTCCAACATTGAGACAATAGGTGTCGTAGGCACTGGTGCGATGGGCCGCGGCATCGCCCAGATCGCCGCTCAGGCGGGCATCGCGGTGCGCCTCTACGATACGAATCCGCAGGCGGTTGCCGCCGCGCGCGACTATCTCGCCGACACCTTCGCGAAACTCGTGGCAAAAGGCAAGCTCGACGAGCCCGCCGCCAGGGCTGCACTCGAACGCGTAACCGGTACGCACACGCTCGACGAGCTTGCTGGCTGCGATCTCGTGATCGAGGCGATCGTCGAGAATCTCGAAGCCAAGCGCACGCTCTTTCGCGAACTCGAGACTGTGGTGAGCGAGCGTTGCCTGCTCGCTTCGAACACTTCTTCGCTCTCCATCACCGCCATCGCCGCGGGATGCGGCACCCCGTCGCGCGTAGCCGGCTACCACTTCTTCAACCCCGTGCCGCTCATGAAGGTGGTCGAAGTGATCGACGGCCTGCGTAGCGACCCCGCCGCCGGCGACGCGCTGATGGCGCTCGCGCGCCGCATGGGGCACACGCCGGTGCGCGCGAAGGACATGCCGGGCTTCATCGTCAATCACGCGGGCCGCGGGATGAACACCGAAGGCCTGCGCGTGGCGGGCGAAGGCGTGGCGAGCTTCGCCGATATCGATCGCATCATGCGCGAGCAGGCGGGCTTCCGGCTCGGACCGTTCGAGCTGCTCGACCTCACCGCGCTCGACGTCTCGCATCCGGTGATGGAGTCGATCTATCACCAGTTCTACGAAGAGCCGCGCTTCACGCCTTCGCCCATCACCGGCGTGCGGCTCGCGGGCGGCCTCGTTGGCCGCAAGGCGGGCGAAGGGTTCTATCGCTATGTCGATGGCAAGCAGCAGGTGCCCGACGAGCCGGCCGCCCCCACTGCGCTGCCCGCGCGCATCTGGGTGAGCCGCCGCAATGCAGCTGCGCGTGACGCTGTGCTCGCGCTCGCGTCGAAAGCCGGCGTGCCAGTGGACGAAAACGATACGCCTGCCGCCGACGCGCTGATCGTGGTCGCGCCGCTCGGCCTCGACGCCACGACCGCCGCGCTCGACGAGCAGCTCGACGCGAGGCGGGTCGTCGCCATCGACACGCTGTTCCCGCTCGACCCCACGAAACGCCGGACGCTGATGACGACGCCCGCCACCACGCGCGCCGCGCGCGACGCCGGCCACGCGCTCTTCGCCGCCGACGGCGTACCCGTCACGGTGATCCGCGACTCGACGGGCTTCGTCGCGCAACGCATCGTCGCGACGATCGTCAACATCGGCTGCGACATCGCACAGAAGCAGATCGCCACGCCGCGCGACATCGACCTCGCGGTCACGCTCGGCCTCGGCTACCCGCGCGGCCCGCTCGCGCTCGGCGACGCACTGGGCGCGCGCACGATCCTCACGATCCTGCGCAACATCCACACCGTGCTCGGCGATCCGCGCTATCGCCCGTCGCCCTGGCTCGCCCGCCGCGCGCAGCTCGGCCTTTCGCTGATGCAACCGGACGCATCAGACGCAGCAGACATCAACGTATCGAACGAGGCACCGCAATGAGCGCAGAACTCCGCAGCACCCGCCCGCAAGGCCATGAGTCGACACTCGTCCTGACGCTGTCGAACCCCGGCGCGCGTAATGCACTGCACCCCGACATGTACGCCGCCGCCGTCGAGGCCTTCGATGCCGCCGAGCGCGACTCCTCGCTGCGCGCGATCGTCCTCACGGGCGCGGACAACTTTTTCTGCGCGGGCGGCAACCTGAACCGCCTGCTCGAAAACCGCGCGAAGGACCCTTCGGTGCAGGCCGCCAGCATCGACATGCTGGCCGCGTGGGTCACGGCCATGCGCCAGTCGAGCAAGCCGATCATCGCGGCCGTGGAAGGCGCGGCCGCCGGCGCGGGTTTCTCGCTCGCACTTGCAGCCGACCTGCTAGTCGCCGCCGACGATGCGAAGTTCGTCATGGCCTACTCGCGCGTGGGCCTCACGCCCGACGGCGGCGGCTCGTGGTTTCTCGCGCGCTCGCTGCCGCGCTCGCTCGCGTTCGAACTGATGGTCGAAGGCAAGCCGATCGCCGCGCCGCGCCTCGCGGAGCTGGGCGTGGTGAACCGGCTCGCGAAGCCGCAGACGGCGCTCGACACGGCGCTCGCCTGGGCCGACGAACTCGCGAAGATTTCGCCGAACTCGGTGGCGCGCATCAAGGGCCTGACGAACGTCGCGGACTCGCAGCCGCTCGAAGCGCAGCTCTGCGCCGAGCGCGACAGCTTCGTCGCCTCGCTCCATCACCGCGACGGGCTCGAAGGCATCACGGCGTTCCTCGAGAAACGCGCTCCCGTCTACAGGTAAATCTCCTTCAACCCGTGTGATCGGCACACCCATGAGCGAATACCAGTTGCCCACGCGCCGCCGCATTTACCTGATGCGGCACGGCGACGTCACGTACTTCGACGAGACGGGGCGCGCGATCGACCCGGACACCGTGCCGCTCAACGAGAACGGCCGCGCCCAGGCAACGGCTGCGGGCGAGGCCTTCGCCTTGCAGGGCGTGCGCTTCGATCGCGTGATCGTGAGCGGCCTGCGCCGCACGATCGAGACCGCGCAGCGCGTGCTCGCGGCAACCGGCCAGGCGATCGAGCTCGAAGTCCAGCCTGCGTGGGAAGAGATTCGCGGCGGGCGTCTCGCCGCGATTGCGCCTGCCGAGGTCGAAGACGCCTTCCTGCGTGTGTTCGACGGCATCGTGGCCGAAGATACGCGCTTTCTGGGCGGCGAGACCATCGGCGAGCTGCTCGATCGCGTGCTGCCCGCGTTGGCCGCGCTACGCGAGGATTCCTCCTGGGACACCGCGCTGCTCGTCCTGCACGGCGGCGTGAACCGCGCGATTCTTTCGCACGCGATCATGGCGGGTGGGCGTGCATTCTTCGGCCATCTCGCGCAGGCCACTGGCTGCATCAATGCGCTCGATGTCGGGAGCGCGCCGCAGGACTGGGTCGTGCGCACGATCAACCACGCGCCGCCCTCGCCGCTGCACCGCGACGTACGCAACACGACGATGGAGATGCTTTACGCGCAATACCTGCGCTATAGACCGCACGGCTGACGCGCGGCGGCCCACAGGAGAATCAGGAAAAGGGAGACGAATATGGCGCAAGCCACCCCGGATGGAGACACGCAAAAAAGCTCGCCGGCGCGCACCGACTACTCGGCGTTCGTTGGCACGCGCCCGGTCGCCGAGCGCCAGCGCTTCGACACCGAGGCGCTGGCCGCATGGCTCACCGCGCACGTGGAGGGCTTTGCAGGCCCGCTCACGGTCGAGCAGTTCGCCGGCGGCCAGTCGAATCCTACGTTCAAGCTCGTCACGCCCGGCCGCACCTACGTCATGCGCGCGAAGCCGGGACCCAAGGCGAAGCTCCTGCCCTCGGCGCACGCGATCGAGCGCGAATATCGCGTGATGGACGCGCTCGCCGCGACCGATGTGCCTGTGGCGAAGATGCTCGCGCTTTGCGACGACGAAGCGGTGATCGGCCGCGCTTTCTACGTGATGGAATTCGTGGAAGGCCGCGTGCTTTGGGATCAGTCGCTGCCCGGCATGACGCGCGAAGAACGCGGCGCGATCTACGATGAAATGAACCGCGTGATCGCGGCGCTCCACAACGTGAAGCCCGAAGCGGTGGGTCTCGCCGATTACGGCAAGCCCGGCAATTATTTCGCACGCCAGATCGATCGCTGGAGCCGCCAGTATCAGGCCTCGGAAACCGGGCGCATCGACGCGATGCATCACCTCATCGAATGGCTGCCGCAACACATGCCGGACGAGTCTCAAGACGGAGGCTCGCGCGTATCGGTCGTGCACGGCGACTATCGGCTCGACAACCTGATCTTTCACCCGAGCGAACCGCGCGTGCTGGCCGTGCTCGACTGGGAACTCTCGACGCTCGGCGACCCGCTCGCCGACTTCTCGTATCACTGCATGGCGTGGCACGTCGATCCCGCGCAGTTTCGCGGCATTGCCGGGCTCGACTGGCAGGCGCTCGGGATTCCCGACGAGGCTCACTATGTCGCGCGCTATTGCGAACGTACCGGTCTGGAGATTCGCGGCGACTGGAACTTCTACCTGGCGTACAACATGTTCCGGATCGCTGCGATCTTGCAAGGCATCATGAAACGCGTGGTGGACGGCACGGCCGCGAGCGCGCAGGCCATCGACGCGGGCCGCCGCGCGAAACCGATGGCCGAACTCGCCTGGCGTTACGCGCAGAAAGTTCGCTGAGACTCATTCGAGCACGACTCACTTTTCATTGTCATTGCATCGCATTGCGAGGTTACCGATGAATTTCGATTACTCCCCGAAGGTGCAGGCGCTGCGCGAGAAGGTGCTCGCGTTCTTCGACGAACATATCTATCCCAACGAGGCCGTCTTCCACGAGGAAGTCGAGCGCAATCGCGCGAATGGCAACCCTTGGGTGCCCACGGAAATCGTCGAGCAGTTGAAGGTGAAGGCGCGCGAAGCGGGCCTTTGGAACCTGTTCCTGCCGGCCTCGGAGCGCGGCGCGGGCCTCACGAACCTCGAATACGCGCCGCTGTGCGAGATCATGGGCCGAGTGCACTGGGCGCCCGAAGTGTTCAACTGCAGCGCCCCCGACACCGGCAACATGG
>Ga0306920_100008469_pt1 | contig 13656 bp, 14 predicted proteins | sample flu12Cox44000170_FD_204666 | JGI IMG/M metagenome (GOLD analysis project Ga0306920, IMG submission 204666) | Lab enrichment of tropical soil microbial communities from Luquillo Experimental Forest, Puerto Rico - flux4day.12C.oxic.44.000.170 (v2)... | ecosystem: Environmental > Terrestrial >... | reverse complement strand
CGGGACGGTGGTTGGAAAGGCCGACTATTCCCCATGCGCTTCGGAATCCGCGGCCAGAATCGACTTTTTGCGACGGCGAGACGAGGTTGCGCGCCCGCGCGCAATATCGAGAACGAGAAGCGCGCCATCGAGATACCCATCCGCGCCGTCCAACCACTGACCAACGCGCCGAACGCAAGCGTCGCGTGCTCATCGCGTCGCCCCACGCAGCCGTTTCTTACGGTTCGGAATTGGGGTCTCGCTTGAATCCGCGAATGACCCACGCCGCGACCATCGCTGCCAGCATCAATCCGATAGGCGGTAGTACGATAGGTCCCCAACATTGCACGATCAGTCTGGGCCAAGAATACGGGTGATAATCTCCAATAGCTTCCGCAACCTGTTGGTCAGCAGGTTTCACGACTTCGCTCAGTTTCAGCGGACGTGGGGGTTTATCGTCACTTAACCTCCGGGCCATAAAGTTAGTAAGCGTCCTCTCGACGACTAAACGCTCTGTATTGGGAGGAAAGTCAAAGCCTTGTCCGTTTAAATGAAATACTACATTGTCGGTAGTAGTGATTCGCGTCTTGGAAATCGGCTCGGTGATCCACCAACTGCTAGCGACCCATAAAGCGGAGAGGACTAGCCACACGCGGAAAAATCCACGCCGCCAATGCATGATGCCAAGTCTCCTACAATTCGCACTCGGCCCCTTGTTGCGCCCAGCGTCGCCAAACCCGCCATGTACCCATCGCCATTTCGACGGTCGCGGTGTTCTCCGTCAGGGCGACCAGTTCGGCGCCGTTTCAACAGCCCGCGGCAAGCCGGCGTCGGGGAGCGCTTCGGACCAAGGTATCCCGGCAGGTCGAGCAGAGCGATGAGAAATCATTGAGGCTCAGCGACTTTCGCCGAAGCGCTCCACCGGCGCCACGATGGCGGGCTTCTCGGCCCGGTCATCGCCGCTAGACGAAGCCGCCCCTCGAAGCAACGCGCGCGTTGCGCACAGGTCAATTTTTAGAGGGGATTTGAGGTGAGCAATGGTCAGCACACCGGAGGTAAGGGCTGCGGCGATCCAGCGTCGCCCCGCCGCATCGAAAGCACGGCGGCATCGGGAGTAGCAGAAGCGCTGCGTCTTGCCGCCGGTCGCGCGTGGCGTGAAAGCCCGGTCGCACCACAGGCAAGAGAGGCTGCAAGGATTATTCATCGCGCACCAGCTCCCACGCCAGCACCCGGCCGGGTGCGCTCGGCTTGCGCCGATAGGTCTGCCGCGCGCCGGTCCGCCGCTCGATCGTTGCCGTGTTCTCGGTCGCCGCGCCCGCTTGCGCCGGGGCGGTCGGCGGAATTTTTCGCCGTATGCCGCACGATCGCGGCCGCCGGTCTCAGCCGAATCCCGACCCCACCCCGCTCGCCGGCAAAAGTGCACTCGGCGGCTATGCGCCTGACAACATCTTCCGCGGTTAATATCGGCGCGATGCCGACGTGGACGGCCCGCCGATCGCTTGAATGGTCATGGAGCAAGGAGCGTGGCGCGCATAAACTAGGGCGGCTATCATAACGCCCACGGATGGCTAGGAAGATGGGACGAAGTATGGGACATATATCAGAATCTCAAAAATTCATTGAAAATGGTCGAGAGATGGCGGACGGCACCTCTTCGATCGTACCGGCTACTCCCACCGAGGCGGTCACCCCGCGCGGCATCAACCATCTCGTCATCAATGTGCGCGACATCGAGGAGTCGCACAAATTCTGGACCGAGGTGCTCGGCTTCAAGCAGGTCGCGTATTCGAAGCGTCGGGGCGGCAAGATGCGCTTTTATTCGGGCGATCACGACGGCCGCATGAACCACCACGACATCGCGCTGTGCGAGAACCCGAACCTGCCGAAGCCGCCCGCCGAATGGTCGATGTTCGAGCAGCCTGTCGCGATCAACCACATCGCGATCACCTTGCCGAACCGTGAGGCGTGGCTGAAGCAATTGGCGTGGCTGCGCTCGAAAGGCGTCAAGTTCGAGCGCCGCGTCAACCACGGGATGACGCACAGCCTCTACATCGTCGATCCGAACGGCTACGGTGTCGAGGTGCTCTACGAATTGCCGCGCGAGGTCTGGGGCGACAACATCCAGGGTGCCATCGACTACGCCGAGCCGGTGCCGACCGAAGGCGACGAAGCCTTCATCGACGACACGAACTACCCCATGTTCGGCACCGCCGAGAAAGCCGCGGAATAGCGCCGCAAGCCGTAGGGCGGAAGTGCGGGAAAGCGTATTCGGCCACCGATTCACCCGATCGACTCGGCGATTTGGCGGAAGGCGCTGCCGCCCGGCCGGTTCGCACCACTCTTGATCGCGCACGCCGGTCCGACCACCTACTAGACCAGTAGCAGACTGGTCGGAACACTAGAATGCCCATGGACATCGGCGCCTATGAGGCCAAGACCCATCTGTCCGCGCTGCTCGAGCGAGTCGCTCGGGGCGAACGGTTCACGATCACCAAGCACGGGCGGCCGGTCGCGCGCCTTGTGCCGATCGAGCGCACCGGCCCCGATCGTCGACGTGAAGCGATCGAACGGCTCAAGCTGTTCCGCGAGGGTCAGACCTTGGACGTTCCGGTCAAAAAGCTTATTGCCGAAGGCCGGCGGTGACGGATCTTGTGCTCGACGCCTCCGTCGCTCTTTCCTGGTGTTTCAAGAACGAAGCAACCGCCGACGGCGATCGAGTACTGGAGCGTCTTGCCGCCGAGGCGGCGTCGGTTCCAACCATCTGGCATCTCGAAATAGCGAACGTATTGGCTCTCGGCGAACGCCGCGGGCGGATTACGCCGGCGCGCAGCAGCGAATTCATCGCTTTGCTGGAAACCCTAGCCATCTTCATCGATGAAGAGACGCCGTCACGTGCTCTTGGCCGTGTACTCGATCTCGCACGCGCGGAACGGCTGACGGCTTATGATGCCGCCTATCTGGAACTGGCGATGCGTCTCGGCATCCCGCTCGCATCCAAGGATGCCGATCTGTGCAATGCCGCCGAACGCCTCGGCGTCAGCGTGCTCTGGGCCGCTTGATGGGCACCTGCTGGCGTCGCGACGGCTGAGGTGGAACCATCTAAAGGGGAGAAATCGGATGCTATTGGGAGCAGCAACCATTTTTACTGTGCGGGATCTGGCCGCGAGCGTCGCGCACTACCGCGACGTATTCGGATTTACTGTCACATTCCAGTATGGTGAACCGGCATTTTACGCATGTCTGTGCCGCGATGAGGTGGCCATTCATTTGCGCGCTGGCACTCGATGGGCCCCGGGCAATGGAGCAATCGCTGTTTTCGTGAAAGACGCTGATGCGCTTCATGACGAATTGATCGCGCGCGGGGCGAATGTGCTCAAGCCGCCCCAGGACTACGCCTATGGTAGGCGCGATTTCGACGTTGCCGATCCTGATGGTAATCAACTCACCTTTGGCATGGGAACACAGTCCGCGGCGGCTACGTCAAATTAGGGCGATTATCCAACTACGTCGTCGTTCAGGATTTCTCGCACTTTGATTAACCATCAGCCCCGGCACGGTCCTGCATCGCGCGCCAGATGCGCTCGGGGGTGGCGGGCATTGGGACGTCGGTGACGCCGAGTGGGGAAAGCGCGTCGAGGATCGCGTTCATGACGGTTGGGGTCGAGGCGACGGTGCCACCTTCGCCGACACCCTTGGCGCCCAACGGGTTTGTCGTGCTGGGGACGGGACTGAAATCGATAGTGATCGCCGGTATCGTGTCGGCGCGCGGGATGCCGTAATCCATCAATGTGCCGGTTAGGAGTTGACCGCTGTCGGGGTCGTAGACGACGTCCTCGGAGAGCGCTTGGCCGGCGCCTTGCGCGACGCCTCCCATAATCTGGCCCTTCGCCAATAACGGGTTGATAACAGTGCCGACATCGTCGACGACGGTGTAGCGGTCGAGTGCCACTTCGCCGGTCTCGGGGTCGATCTCGACCTCGCAGATGTGGCAGCCATTGGGGAAGCTCGGGACGTCCGAGGAGAATGCGCCGGCGCCCTGCAGACCGACGCCGAGATCGGACGGGATCCCCATCGGAATGAACGACATCTGCGCGATTTGGCCGATCGGCATCGACCGATCGGTGCCGGCGATCGTGAACGCGCCATCGGCAAAGGCGATGTCGGCGGTGTCCGCCTCCATGAAATGCGCTGCGAAACGTTTGCCGCGCTCGATGATGTCGTCGGCTGCGGCGCGCAAGGCGCTGCCGCCGATCATCATGCTGCGCGACGCGTAAGTGCCGCGGCCGATCGCGACTTCGTCGGTGTCAGCCTGCAGCAGATAAACTTTGTCCTCGGGCACGCCGAGCCAGTCGGCGACCATCTGCGCGTAAGTCGTCTCGTGCCCCTGCCCATGCGACAACGTGCCCGCGACAATCGCCAGTTCGCCACTGGGGTCGAAACGCAATTCCATGCGCTCGTTAAAGACGCCGGTATTGTCGACGTAATAGACGATGCTGCGGCCCCGGTATTTGCCGGCGGCTTCGCTGCGGGCGCGCCGTCCAGGATACCTGTCCCAGTCGGCCAACGTCTGGCACTTCGCCATTGCCGCGGCATAATTGCCGGTGTCGTAAACCCAGCCGGTACGCGTTTCATAGGGATAAGCATCGGGCCGGATCAGGTTCTTTTTGCGCAATTCCGCCGGGTCGATGTTCATTTCGCGCGCGGCCTGGCCGACAAGGCGCTCCATGATGTAGACGGCCTCGGGGCGGCCGGCGCCGCGATAGGGCACGGTCGGCGCGGTGTTTGTGAAGACGAGGCTACTCGTTACCGCGACGGCCGGGATGTCGTAGACGGTCGAGGAGAGCTTCAATGAGAAGAGGATCGGGATCGCACCGGCGCCCTCGATATAGGCGCCGACATTGTGCGAGCCGGTCCAGCGCAATGCCAAAAACCTGCCGTCCCGGTCGAGCGCCAGCTCGGCATTGACATTCTGGTCGCGCCCCTGCGCGTCGCCGAGCAATGCCTCGGAGCGCGTCGGGATCCATTTGACTGGCCTGCCGACGCGGCGCGCGGCCCAGAGGACGATCCCTTCTTCGGGATAGACATTGCCCTTCATGCCAAAGCCGCCCCCGACATCGCGCGCGACGACGCGTATGCGGCTTTCCGGAACGTGCAGGAGCTGATGCGCCAGGATCTGGCGGACGCCGTGCACATTCTGCGTGCTGCTGTAGAGCGTGTAGCGGCGGGTACCCGGATCGTAATCGCCGATGCAGCCGCGCGGCTCCATTGTGACGGCGGTGAGCCGGTTGTTGTAGAGCGGGAGCCTGGTGATGTGATGCGCCCGAGCAAAGGCGGCCTCGACGGCATCGGCATTCCCCATACGCGCCGTGAAGGAGGTGTTATTGGCGGCGCCATCGTGCACCAGGGGCGCGCCGGGGCGGACCGCATCCTCGGCGCGCACGACCGCCAGCAGGACTTCGTAATCAACCGATACCAGCTCCGCCGCGTCTCGCGCCTGCGCTTCGGTCGCGGCGATGACAACGGCGACGCGCTCGCCGACATAGCGCACGCGGCCCTGCGCCAGAGGCGGGCGCTTTGTGCGGTAGCCTGCGGGCCCGCCCATGTCCTCGGCCATGATCTCCGGATCGATTGTGCCGAGACCGTCGGCCGCCCAATCCTCGCCGGTGAGGACGGCATAAACGCCGGGCATCTGCTCAGCCGCAGCCTTGTCGATCGCGCGGATTACCGCATGGGCGTGCGGCGAAAAAACAAAAACGGCGTGCGCCTGGCGAACCAGATCGATATCCGCCACGTAGCGTCCCCGCCCGGTCAGGAAGCGGGCATCCTCTTTGCGTGTGACGGGTTGTCCGATGCCAAAACGCATAATGTCTCCTTCGTTCATCGCCATGAGGCTACAACGGCTGCGCGGGAAACGTCGAGCGCGCCCACGCCGTTCCCATCGCATCGGTGAAGGCCGGTGTCCATTTCGAGGATGGGTCCCGGCGTGCGCCGGGACGACGACAAACGCCGGCTACAGCCCCAAATAGAATTTGCGGACCAGCTCGTTGTTGTTGAGCTCGTCGGCGGAGCCGCCTTCGAAGGCGATCTTGCCGTGGACGATGACATAGCCGCGGTCGGCGATGCGGACGGCCTGGTTGAAGTTTTGCTCGGCCATCAGCACGGTTAGCTGGTAGCGGTCCTTCAACTCCTTGATCTTCTCGATTGTGCGCTTGACGAGGACTGGCGCGAGGCCGACCGAGGGCTCGTCGATCAACAGGATGCGGGGCGCCGACATCAATGCGCGCGCCAATGCCAGCATCTGCTGCTCGCCGCCGCTGAGGCTGCCGGATAATTGCCTCCGCCTTTCCCTGAGGGCCGGGAAGGTGGTGTAAGAAGAATCGAGGTTGCGGGTAATCTCGGTGCGGGCCAGTGAGCGGAAGGCACCCAAGAGCAGGTTTTCCTCAACCGTCAGCTTAGGGAAGAGGCGCCGGCCCTCGGGCACCAAGCTGATCCCGAGGTCGACGATCTCCTCGGTAGAGCGGCCGACGAGATCGTGCTTCTCGCCGTCGATGTCTGCGACAATGCTCCCCGCGGCCGGCGGCAGAATCCCCATCACGCATTTCATCAGGGTGCTTTTGCCGTTGCCGTTGGTGCCGAGCAGCACCACGGTCTCACCTGGCTCGACCGAGATCGACACATCCTCGAGCACGCGCACTGCGCCATAACCGGCGTCGATGCCCGTGATCGTGAGGCTACTCGCCAAGATAGGCCCTCTCGACCTCGGGGTTGCGGATCGCCTCTTGCGGGGCTCCGTCGGCGATTTTCTGCCCCGCGACCAAGACGACGAGCCGGGTCGAAAAGCTCATCACTGCGCGCATGATGTGCTCGATCAGCACGATCGTGATGCCCTGCTCGTTGAGGCGGAACAGCACGACGAGGATCTCCTCGACCTCGGACGGCGACAGGCCGGCCATTGCTTCGTCTGCAAACAGCAGCCGCGGTGCACTGGCGACAGCACGGGCAAGCTCGAGCTTGCGCATTTCGACCTGGGTCAGATCGCGCGGCAGGCGCCGCGCCTTGTCGGCGAGCGCAACGTCGGCCAAGAGCGCGCGGCAGCGCGCGTCGATCTCGGTGCTGGAGAGATGCGCACCGTGCCGGGCGTTGACAGTGTAGAGGAGCGGGATGCGGAGATTGTCGACGAGGTTCAGGCTGCGGAACGGCTTCGGCAATTGAAAGCTGCGGGCGAGCCCGAGCCGCGTGCGCTGATAGGCCGGCATGCCATCGATCCGGCGACCGTCGAATGTGACACTGCCGCTGTCGTGGTGCAATGCGCCGGAGAGGCAATTGACGAGAGTGCTCTTGCCCGAGCCATTGGGGCCGATCAGGCCGAGCCGCTCGCCGGTCTCGACCGTGATGTTGATGTTTTCGAGCGCAACAAAGCCGCCAAAGCGTTTGCCGAGCCCGCTGACTGTGAGGATTGGCTCAGCCATCAACGAATCCTGGCGCGCCAGCGCGACTGTACCAGCCCAACGATCCCGTTGGGCGCAATAATCACGAAGACGATCAGCAGAACGCCGACGATCAGCAGGTTCAGTGCCGAGGAGATCGTCACCGTGGCGAGCTGCTGGATGGTTCCGAGCAGCACCGCGCCGACGATCGGGCCGATCCAGCTGGTCATGCCGCCAATCATCGGCATCGCGACGCTGTTGACGGCATAGGAGAGATTGAAGCTCGAGGCCGGGTCGAGATAGGTGACGTAATAGGGCAGGGGGGCGCCCGACATGCCCATCAGCGCGCCGCTCAGTGTCGTGGCGATCAGCTTCAGCCGCAATGTCGGCACACCAGCCGCCTCGGCCGCCAATTCGTCGTCGCGGATTGCATTGAAACCGAGCCCCAGCTGCGAGCGCTCGATGGTCCGCGCGATCGCGACCGACACCCAGGTCAGCGCCAGCATCAGCGAATAGAGGTATTGAATGTAGCTGCCGGAGATCGGCGCGTGCTGCGGCCGGATCACATAAACGCCGCGCGCACCACCGACATAATCCCAGTTGACGATCAGGGTCTGCGCGACGATCGCCAATGCGAGAGTAGCGATCGCGAAGAACACGCCTTTCAGACGCAGGGTCAGATACCCCATGCCAAAGCCGATAATCCCCGACATGACGCCGCCAATGAGCATCATCACCGGAACCGGGAGCGAGGTCAGCTTGTGGAGGACCACGGCGCTATAGGCGCCCACCGCGAAAAACGCGCCGGTGCCGAAATTGGTGTAGCCGGTATAGCCACCGAGAATGTTCCAGGCGGTGGCCAACACAATGAATTGGAGCACCTGGTAGCCGGCGAAGAAGTAATATTCATTGGTGATCAGCCAGCGTGTCAGCACTAGAAAAACGACACCGACAAGGACAGACCCGATCCAGAATTTCGCGGTGCCCATTTCAGACCCCCGCGGAATAACCCCTTTCCCGCGGTGCGGGAGAGGGGTTATCAGAGCGGTTCCCGTGCATCATTAGCGCCCGAGGATGCCGGCGGGGCGCCAGGCGAGGGTCAGCAAAAGGAAGCCGAAGGCTACGGCCGGCGCCCAGGAGGGGCCGTAGAAGGTCGAGGTAATGCTTTCGACGATGCCGATCAGCATGGCGCCGGCGAGCATGCCGGGAAAGCTGGTCATGCCGCCGAGCACGCAGATCGCGAAGATCCGCCCGATATAGTCGCGGCCGATCGATGGCTCGACCGGCTGGATGATGATCAGCAGAGCGCCGGCGACCGAAGCGGTGGCAATCGAGATACCAAAGGCGATCCGTTTCACGCGGCTCGGATTGGCCGCCATCAGCTGCAATGCCAGCCGGTCTTGGGACACCGCGAGAATGGCGCGGCCGATGAAGGTACGCCCCAAAAAGACCTGCAGCACCGCGAGCATCAACAGAGAGATCAGGAATGGGATCAGCATACGCAGCGGGAAGTCGACAAAGCCGAAGTGCAGGCTCGGACCGATATACGGAGCCTCGACAAAGCGGTAGTCGACGCCGAAGACGAGGATCAGCGCTACCTCGCCGACAAACAGCAGCCCAAAAAAGAACGCGAGGCCTTGAATCGACTCTTCACCGCGCCGCTCGAACGCATAGTAATAGATCTGGTAGACACCCATGCCGGCGAGAAAAAACACGGGTGCCATCACGACGCCGATCAAAATCGGATCGACTGCGAAATTCGAGTTGACAATGTACGCAACAAACGAGCCCAGCATGATGAAGGCCGGGTGCGCAATGTTGACGATGTCGAGCATACCGAAGGAGATCGTCACGCCGACCGTCACGGCGGCGTAAAATCCCCCGAGCAGCAGGCCGGCGACGATCGCATTGACCGCGAGATCGAGAGAAATCATGGGTGTCGGCTAACCGATGGCATGCCGGCAACCGCCCTACGGGCGCGAAAGGTGGATCTAGGCATGTCTCCCCGCTGTACTTCGAGCCGGTTTCCCCCGACCCATTAGAGCAGCATCAACGCTGCCTGTTAAGTCTCGAGTCAGGCAGGGAGGTTCATGATAGCGTCGGCGGATACCGGTAAAAAAAAGTGTCGCGGCCACTGGCCGCGACACGCCAGCGTATCGTAGAGGATTAATCTTGATCTTTGTCTGACCTGCCGTACACCGCAATGCACCCCAGCGTGCAACCTTCGAAGACGTTGTTTGCGGCCAAGGGCATAAGCGCGTGGTTATTCTTGGCATCGACGGCGACCGAGTGAGCCGTCCCGGCAGGGTGCTGAACCGACGGGTCTCCTGTCGTCACCGCCGGTATATTAAGCGTAGGCACCAGCTGATCCACGGATTGGCTAAACGCGTCGATCACACCCAACGTGGCGGGACCCTGTACGGTTGCGGGTGCCGGAGCGAGGGGGCCGCCAGAGAAGGCACCGTAGTAGTGACCATCGCCCGAGTTGAACCAGACTTCGTCACCGACCCCGACGTTCGGCACGTAATCTTCGATGAATCCTGTTTTCGCGTCCATGATCACGAAAACTGGATTGGCGGTAACTGGATCCGTCGCACTCCATGGATTACCCGCCGTATCGAAAACCACATTGCAACCAACACCCAGCTCATCAGTCGTCGGGTTGAGAGTGAGACCTGCCGGGCTGCAGACGAACACTGCAGTTGATGCTTCAATCACGCCAGTGATCGGATTGATCTTTATCACCGCTCCCTCTGGGGTGTTTCCGTTCACCTCTGGGATGGTGAGAAAGAACCGCTGCGTGCCCGGATCCCACACCGGTTGTTCGGCGCCGTTCGTCGCAAACGATAACGGGATCGTTAGCGAACGGGTGAGTCCACCGTTCGCATCGACGTCGATCAAGGTTGCAAACGGCGGAGTGTCGGCGTTGTTGATCACCAGCAGCTTTCGGTCCCTCGGGTCGAATGCCAGCTCGTCCGCGCGATTTGGACTACTTGATGTGGTGGTGTCACCGACGGTCGCGCCGTTTGTGAGGTTAATCGTGACCACGCGGCTGCCGCCGTCGGTCACAAACAGCAAATTCCCAAAGACCGTGACGCCGTTGGGGCCGCTGCAATTGGCCCCGCCCCGCGCAGTACATACAGCGGTTGGGACGAATCCGGCGAACGGAGGATTCGCGGGGAGCTGCGTGACAAACGTATTATTAGCGGCGTCGGCAACATCGACGACTGCATTGGAACGATCGGCGAGATAATAGAGCTGGGTCGCCTGATCTATCCAACTGATATCATAGGAATATAGAGCGCCGGCAGTAGTACTCGCAGCGGCAGTCGTGGGAACCGGTATCGTTGTGAGTAGTTTGACGGCCGTTTCACGTTTTCCATCGGCCCATGCAGTGGTCCCGGCCATCAGCAAGGCCGCCGCCGCTAATGCCGAGTAAATAACGTATTTTTTGAGTGAGGCGCACAAGGCACTGTGCGTTTCGAGCATCTTGTCCTCCCATCTCGCGTTGTGTTTTCAAGAACGCCGGTCGAGATCGCGCCCGGCGGGCGAAAAATTAAACATTAACACCAGACAGTCAACATTTTTTTGACGCGTTTTTGACTCATTATCTTTATGATCTTTATGATGTTTTTATGTCGGTGACACTTTGTAAGAAAATGTAACCACAATGCAAATATAGAAGATATGGTTAATTGGCTGATCAGCACGTTTGCCGGTTGAGGCGGGTACCAATGCGACGCGCCGTCGAGCCGGCCGTTTTAGTTGTTCGGGCGGCGTTTGCCGCCTCGCCCGTGGCCCTCACGCCAGGATAAAGGCTCAGCACGCATGTATTGCCGCGACAGAACAAGAGTGTCGGCTTGAGAGTGTAGGCGTAGCGTTCGACGTGCCGATAAAATGGTATGGTCGCCGGCATAGTGGCGGGTCCCTAGTTCCCCGTGCCATTTAGGCGCGAGCAACCCTCCAATTCGATCGCGGGGCTGCTTTCTAAGTCGATCGCATGCCGGTTACTTTTGGGGTTTTTCGGGCGCAGGCGGCGGTTTCGCTACCCTCGCCGGCGCTGCCCCTATTTTGTCGGGGATCGTCGCAATGAGGGTTGTTATGTCATGACTGTCGAATTCGATGTGGACACGGTAGGTGCCGTCCGAATCTTGGCCTCGGTACTCCCAAACAACAGGGCCCGGTTCATCCGAGTCGTCGGAAAAGGTCGTCCGCCACGGTTCGCCCAGCAACGCCTCGACCTGCGCTTTGGTGGTGTGGCCCGGGTCCACTTCGGCAAGGGTGGCTGCGCTGAAGTCCCGAGCGATCCCAGGATCAGGAGTGTCGCTCCCACCATAGCCGGTCGACGCCGCAAAACCCCGAAGCACCAACGCCATTGCCGGCAAGAACCACTTGGCAGTCACAGCTTTTCCTTCCTCCGGATTCACTTTTGCCAGCTTGATCCCGGCGCTCGCCAGCGGAGAGGCGTCACGCCTCCGAAGCAATCGCCCGAACCCGGCCAAACTTCCAAAAGCAGCTCGGCACGGGTTCTGCCAGCGAGCGAAAAACCTACTCTTCTTTTAGCGGCTTTGGCATCGGTACGGGCGGCGATTCTGCCGGTGTTGTCACCGGCGGAGCGGTCACCACTCTCAGGGCGTCGCCCGTGAGCTTCAAGACAGTCATACCGGAACCGGCGCGGTCGAGATTGTAAATATAGCCTCGCTCGTCTACCTCGCCCAGGTCGGAAAAGATCGCATTCCGGCAGTAATTCGTATTGCCCTGGAAGGTCCCACAAGTGGAAATGGTGTTGTTGTTCGGTGCCTGAATGAAATAGGCAACCCGTCTCGGGTTGTAGGGGTCACGGATGTCCCAAACCTGCAGCCCCGCGTTGAACATGGCGACCACAACAATCTTGCCATAATAGGGGGCAAAGATCTCCCGATTGAGCTCATGTGAACCAAAGCGCGCTCCCTTGGCGCAGAAATCTCCCGGGAACTGGCTAACGGTCATCGAGGAAATCGGCCAGATCGCCAGATCGTTGGTGATATCGAGCAACTGTGGATTTTTCCACGGTTGCCCTAGGCAGTCATTGGTAGTGTCTTCGGAAGTGACCGCCAAGAGATCGTATTTTTGCGGTGTGCCGTCGAGAAAATTTTCCTGCGCTTGCGGGATCGGCACCCCGAAGATCGGGATAGAGGTATGCCCTCCTTGGTTGGGATTCGTCGTGGTGTAGCTGATCTGTGGATAGAGCAAATCCGCCTGGGTCGGGCTGTTCGCGCAATTCGCCGAAGCACCCGGGACGGTGCAGCCGGTCAGCAGTTTCTGCCGGTCCACGATTTGAAAGACGCCGGTGCTACTGACGCCATACGGGAGGTACACCCGATTGATCACTGAACCCGCCGAGTACACCTGGTGAACCATTTCAGGATTTCCGGGTCCCGCGGGATTGGTAACGCCTTCGTAGCAATCTGGCCCCGGAGCGTTGTAACAGCTTTGCGCTGTGGCGGACGCAGTAGGCTGTTGCCCGACTAGCCCCCACTGGCGGATGAAAGCCGGGCTATTCGGATTGCTGATATCATAGATATAGACGTGCTAGCCCGAGTACCACCCATCGGCCTGGCTACCCGCGATGAGGTACGCGATCCCCGTGTCGCATTCCCACCAATTATGGTGCGTGAAATTGAGTCCGCTCAGGATGACTTGGAGCCGAACCGGCTTGGTTGGAACGGTGACGTCCCAGATCTCCTGATTGATCGATCCGTCATGCCGGAGCATGTACCAGTGGCCCGGCGTCCCCTTCGGCAAAATGTTGCCGCTGCACAAAGCCACGTGCGATGAGGCTCCAGTCGTTGACGGAATGTGCCACAGGAAAACCGGGTGATAGGGGTTTGTCACGTCGATGAGCGACGTACCATTTTGCTCTACTTGCCCCGTCAGCGGATTGTAAGCCCTGCCGCCACTGTCGGTCATGTATAGGATGTACTGGCCGTTTTGGTTTTCGATCCAACCGTCATCCGAACTGGGACGCCCCTGGTTGTCGTTGAACCCCACGACTTCCATGTTCCATATCGATTGGTCATTCCATCCATTGGGCGGAGGCACGCGTAGCGGCGAGAGACCGGCAGCCCCCTCTGGGCCCTCGTTGAGTGTGACGGTCGGGACGTTTGGCCCGTCCGGCAGATAGCCTTGAGCTGAAGCGACCCCGCTCAAACCGGACACAAGACCAAAAAACCCAACAAGAAACGATAACCCCAAGCTCCTGCCATTCGAT
>Ga0306920_100008466_pt1 | contig 13660 bp, 14 predicted proteins | sample flu12Cox44000170_FD_204666 | JGI IMG/M metagenome (GOLD analysis project Ga0306920, IMG submission 204666) | Lab enrichment of tropical soil microbial communities from Luquillo Experimental Forest, Puerto Rico - flux4day.12C.oxic.44.000.170 (v2)... | ecosystem: Environmental > Terrestrial >... | reverse complement strand
ACGGGCGGCCTCACCCTGCTGCGGGACGAACCGGAAAAGCACCTCAAGATCCTGGTGGGAGCGGCCGGATGAGCGCCGGCGGCGGGCTGCCTGATCCGGTGATGAGCCGGCTGTATTCGGCGGTCGTATCCGACATCCTCGACGACCTCGGGCACCGCGACCACACCCTTGACCCCGCCATCCGCCCGCTCGCGCACGGTGAGGTGATCGCGGGCCCCGCCAACCCGTTCCTGGTCACCGAGGTCCACCAGATTCCCGCCGAGCCCTACACCGGCGAGATCGGCGCGCTCGACGACATCCGGCCGGGAGAAGTCATCCTCGTGGCCGCGGGCGGATCGGCCCGCGCCGCCTGCTGGGGCGAGCTGTTCTCCACGGCGGCGCGCGCCCGCGGTGCCCGCGGCACCCTGGTCGACGGGTACTGCCGCGACGCGCGCAGCATAGTTGCCCTCGGCTACCCGGTGTGGTGCCGGGGGACGCTGCCGCTGGACTGCAAGGGCCGGACCGCCGTCACAGCGTGGCGGCAGCCCGCCGTCGTCGGCGGTCTGCGGGTCCGCCCCGGGGACCTGGTGGTGGCCGATGACGACGGGGGTGTCGTCGTCCCGGCTGAGCTGACCGATGAGACCATCCGCCGGGCATTGGCCAAGGCGTCCAAGGAGCACGGTCTGCGGGACGCCCTGGAGGCGGGGAGCACGCTGCGAGCCGCCTACGACCGGTTCGGCGTCCTGTAAGCCACCGGCAGGGTTACCGGCTGGCGGGGACGCCGGCCACGTAGGGCAGCACGACGCGAGCCGCCCCGCGCGACGCCCCTCGACGCAGCGGATTGGGCGGGCGGCGCGTGCGCTGTCCTTGCTGCTGGTGTTGTTGCGCTCCTGGCATGCTGCCGTTACTGGTGATACGTGCCCGCCGCCACGGTCTGGCCGGGTCATAAGGCGTGGATGTCCCAGCCATGCTGTTGATACGACGTGGATGTGGCATCCACGCTTTATGTCTTGGGAGAGTTGGTATCAGAGTGCGTTGTGAGAGGAAAGTGAACTGGTCTTGGACGCTCATCTGCCTCGGGGCGTTGCACAGGTGGCTCGGGACGTTTGAATCAGGTGGCTCGGGCGTTGGATCAGGTGCTTCGGGGCGTTGAATCGGGTGCAGCGGCGTGGCCGGGAGCCTGGGCCTGGCATAATCTCCGGTCGCGCGGCAGCGCGGCGCCGTCATAGAGTTAGTTGCCCACTCGTAACAGGAGCATCATGAGCCAGGTCTCTACTGTCCGCGGCCCAGTGGACACCGTCGACCTCGGGCCGACCTACATGCATGAGCACATCTTCGTGCTCACCGCGGATGTGCAGCAAAATTACCCCGGCGAGTGGGGCAGCGAGGACGAGCGGATCGCGGACGCGGTGACCAAGCTGCGCGCGCTGGCCGCCCAGGGCGTTCGTACGATCGTCGACCCGACCGTGGTCGGCCTGGGCCGCAGCGTGCCGCGGATCCTGCGGGTCGCCGAACAGGTGCCCGAGCTCAACATCGTCGTCGCCACCGGCCTGTACACCTACGACAGCGTGCCGTTCTTCTTCCGCCACCGCGGCCCCGCGCTGAACGAGGCGGTCGGCGCCGAGGTGCCCGACCCGATGGTGGAGATGTTCGTCGGCGACATCACCGAGGGCATCACCGGCACCGGGGTCAGGGCGGGCATGCTCAAGTGCGCCGTCGACGCGGAGGGCATGACCCCGGGCGTCGAGCGGGTGATGCGCGCGGTCGCCGCGGCCCACCACCAGACCGGCGTGCCGGTCACGGTGCACACCCACCCCGGGTCGCGGACCGGGCTGGAGGTGAAGCGGGTGCTGTGCGACTCCGCCGGGGTCGATCCGGGCCAGGTGGTGCTCGGCCACAGCGGCGACACCACCGACTGCGACCATCTGGCGGACCTGGCCGACGCCGGGTTCACGCTGGGCATGGACCGGTTCGGGATCAACCTGGAGGTCACGTTCGAGGCGCGGGCGGACACGCTGGTGGAGATGTGCCGCCGCGGCTACGCCGAGCGCATGGTGCTGTCCCAGGACGCGGCCTGCTATATCGACTGGATCGACCCGAACGTCCTGGCGTTCCTGCCGCAATGGCACTACCTGCACATCCACGACGAGGTCCTGCCGTACGCCCGCGAGCACGGGGTGACCGAGGAGCAGATCGCCACCATGCTGACCGCCAACCCGCGTCGCCTGTTCGAGCGAACTGCCTGACTTACCTGAAGGCATGGTGACCGGCGCTTTCGGCGCCGCCCGGACGTGCGCCGCCCCTCCCCTTTGATGGCTCCTGCTGCGGCCTGCTGCTATTCACCCAGGAACTAGACTCACCATAACTAGTTGACATGTATCTAGTATCAATGTAACTATTATCTAAGAAGAGGATCGGCGGGACATCGACATCGCTTCACGGCCCGCGACAGCAGCCACATTCGCCTGCAGGGAAACGCCCGCGACAGCCGCTGCCCCGGCTGAAGGAAGTGCGCCGCGCCACCAGGCCGTCGCTAGTGAGAGGTAACAGAAATGATCCGTACTGCTCTTGTGATCGGTGGAGGCATCGCCGGCCCGGTGGCCGCGATGGCGTTGCAGAAGGCCGGCATCGACGCCGTGGTTTACGAGGCGTACCCCTCGCAGGCCGACGGCGCCGGCGGCGGCCTGACGCTGGCGCCCAACGGCCTGGACGCCCTGGACGTGATCGGCCTGGGCGACTTGGTGCGGCCGGCCGGCACACCCACGACCAGCATCGTCATGCAGGACTGGAAGGGCAAGCGGCTCGGGGAGTTCGGCAACCCACCCGGTGTGCCGCCGATGCAGTTCTTCTACCGCAGCGACCTCTACCGGGTGCTGCACGAGGAGGCCGGGCGGCGGGGTATCCGCATCGAACACGGGAAGCGGCTGGTCGGCGCGGCAGAGACGGCGGACGGGGTGACCGCTCGCTTCGACGACGGAACCGAGGCGACCGGCGACATCCTCATCGGCGCCGACGGCATCCGCTCCACCGTGCGCAGGCTCATCGACGCCAGCGCTCCCGACCCGAGCTATACCGGCCTGATCAGCTTCGGCGCCAGGGTCGCCAACCCGGGCGTACCCTCCACCGAAGGCAAGATGCCGATGAGCTTCGGCAAGCACGCCTTCTTCGGCTACCAGGTCCTCGACGAAACCTCGGCGATCTGGTTCGTGAACCTGCCGCACGCCGAGCCGCTCTCCGCCGCCGAGGCGCGGCAGACACCGGCCTCAGAGTGGCTGCCGCTGCTCGCGGCGAAGTTCGCTGAGGATCGTACGCCGGCCGCGCAGCTGATCAGCCGTACCGACCCGGCAGACCTGCTGATCGTGGGGTCGATGGAGAACATGCCCCGCGTTCCGGTATGGAGCCGGGGCCGGATGGTCCTGGTCGGCGACTCCGCGCACGCCCCGTCCTCCAGCTCCGGACAGGGCGCCTCGCTCGCCATCGAGAGCGCCATCGTCCTCGCCCGGTGCCTCCGCGACCTCCCTTGCCACCAGGCCCTGGCTGCCTACGAGATCCTCCGCCGTCGCCGGGTGGAGAGGGTCATCAAGGAGACCACCAGGAAGAACAGCAGCAAGACAGCCGGCCCGGTCGGCCGGGTCATATTCGCACTGGCCATGACGATATTCACCAAGCTGGCCAAGCCGGAGAAAATGGCCTGGATGTTCGACTACCGCATCGACTGGGACGCCCCCGTCGCCCCCGCCCTCCAGGCCGCTTGATCCCTGGCGGCGAGCGGTCAGCGCCCCCGGCAGCCGCAGCCGCCGACGCCGACCCGCTCGGCCTTCCGCTCCTCCTGCCACGCGGTGGGCCATGCTGGCGTCACCGGGCCGTCGCCCGCTCGTGTCAGTTAGCCCGCCCTGCGCCGCAGTGGCGAGGACTACGCCGCCGGATTCCGGTCCAGGGCGGAACGGCCTGGGGCGGCAAGCCGTCGTGTCCCCGGCGTGGGCTGACCCTCCAGGACCGCCACCGTGGCACGAGCCCAGCGCATCCGGACGGCCGCGGTCTCCGGGTGGTCGCCGAACTCCTGCGCGACCCGGCCGGCGCAGCCCGCATCGCCGTACGCATCGAGGGCCACGGCGACGGCCCGCCGGATCTGGCCGATGCTGAGGTCATCGCGGCGCTGCACCGCCGACGCGAACAAGGCATCGGCCTGGAGGGCGTGGACGCTACGGGGGTACATGGTCGGCCTCCCTGATCGGCTCGGCGGTCCCGGGCCTGCCGGGGCTCTACCTGAGAGCCTGCTCCCGGCCTGGCGGCATTTCCATGAGGCCAGCGCGAGTCTTGATGGTGAAGGTCGCCATAACCGGGCCGGGGGGTTAACCAGAATCCCCAGCCACCGCGCTGTCCATGATCACGCTGGGTGCGGCCCTGAGCCTGGCCGTCAGAGCGTGATCCACCCCGTCACCACGTCAGCGCCGCCGCCGGTACGGAACCGCAACCGGAACGGGCTGGCCGGGATGGGCTCCACGGCGAAATAGCCACTCTCATCCACCGGCAAGGTGGCCAGGCCCGTCCTGGTGTACGTCTCCAGCGTCCCGGCCTGCGGCGGGATGACCTGGCCGAGCAGCGAGCCCTCGACCACCTCGAGCTCTACCGACAGGCGGGCCGAGGTGAAGGTCAGGGCCCGGATCGAGGCGGTTTCCGATCTCACGAACGCCAGCTGGTCCGTATCGGTCAGCGAGTCGTAGGTGAGCTGCGCGAGCTCGGCATCGATGTTATGCCAGGCGTAGACGTTCTTGCCCGTCTCGATGAACCACGCGGGCACGTCCTCCCGGGCTCGCAACGCCTCGCGCAGTGCCTCCAGGAGTTGCTCGTCGTCCCAGCCGTTACGCATCCGGATCGCCTCCCGGGGAGTTGACGCCAACCTCGACCAGACCAAGGAGGGCGCCGGACTTTCGCATCCGCCCCAGGCAGCGGGCTCGCTGCGGGCCGATGCTTCCGATCGGGATATCCAGCGTCGTGCTGATCGTCCCGTACGGGTACGGCGGATCGCGCAGCAGCATGCTCAGCAGCTGCTGGCAGCGCTGCGGGAGCTCGGCGAACGCCGCCCGCAGCGCCGCGTTCCGCTCGGCCACGAGGAGCTCCTCGTCGACCACCGTATCGGCCACGAACTGCGCTGCCTCGTCCAGCTCCGTCCCCAGCCGCTCCGACTTGCGGCCCGCCGTCACCACCCGGAGGCACTCACGGCGCGTGGTGGTGGCCAGCCACCCGGGCAGCGCGGCAGGCTCCCGCAGCGTCCCGAGCTGTCCGACCAGCAGCAGCCAGACGTTCTGCGCCACGTCCTCGACGTCGTGGTTGCTCAGCCGGAACCCGGTGCAGATCGACCACACCAGTGGCGCGTACCGCTCCACGATCTCGTACCACGCACCCTGGTCGCTTCCGGCCGCACGGGTGACGAGCGCGACGACCGTCGGGTCGTCACGCACGGCCAGCCCCGGCCGACTCGCCTTCAGCCCTCATCTGCGCCTCGATGGTGACGGTTCCCCCTCTTAACCGGAGAGCACCGGCTCGCTACCTGATATACCGCAGGATAGAGCTCATTATGGCGGAGACAGGCAGCGACCTGGCTGGGGCGGCTAGGCGTGGGCGGCCGCGGCGGCCGCGGCTAGCTGCGCTACCGGGGTCTTCTTGATGTCGGAGTGCGCTCCGGAGAACGGTTCGCCGTTGGTGTCGTTGATGACGCTGGCGGCGTCGACCCGGTAGAAATTGCCGGGCACGAAGCCGTAGCTGGTGCCGCCCTGGGCGGGCATGGCCCGGTCTTCGGAGGGTTTGACGGCCTGGAAGCCGTCGGCACCCATGCCGCCCCAGCGGTCCGCGACGACGGCCTCCGCGTCCTGACGGGCCAGGAAGGAGGCCTTGGGATACCACACGCCGACGGCCCAGTCGTAGACGGTGTGGGTGGCCACCATCGGGCCGTGCACCCGGTCGGCGTAGGCGTTCAGGGCCCCGGGGCTGCCGAAGGGGTTGTCCTGGGCGTGGGCGAAGGACCAGTGCGAGAACGCTCCCTGCAGGAGCAGGAGCGAGGCGACCGGGCTGCTGGCGGGCGCGCCGACGCCGGCGAGCGCGAAGGAAACCAGCCGGGCGCCGAAGCTGTGCCCGAGCAGGTGCACCCGGACGCCGGGCGACTGGGCGTGCAGCGCGGCGAGCAGCGGCCCGACGCCGTTCCGGCCGACGGTCCCGGCGCGGGCCTTCATGGTGTTGTAGGAGAACACCCGCAGCACGTCCTTGGCGCCGTTGATGGCCTTGCCGAACCAGTCGCCGATGCCCTGCTGCGCCCCGGCCGGCGCGGCGGTACCGAAGGCGTCGGCGGCGGCCTGGTAATCCGCCGCGGGATCATCGCCCAGCAGCAGCGCGGTCTCGCCGGAATCCTCGAACTCGCCGTCCGGAGGCGGCGGCACCAGCGACTTGATCAGCTGGTCGATCTGCTGCAGCCGCTGTTGCTTCGCGGCGTCGGACTCGGCCGAGCCGGCCGCCGTCTCCCCCTCGTCGATCAGCCGGCCGATCTGCGTGATGGCGTCCTGCTGCGCCGGATCGGCGAAGCCCGGCCGCAGCGCCGCCGCGATGTCGGCTCCGGACAGCGCCGCGGTCCCGGCGCTGAGACCCACCAGGGCACCGCTGTCCGCCTGCTGAGCGCCGGCCGCCGACGGCGGCGTGGCCTGGGTCGGCGGGAACCACAGCGACGGCCAGTAGATGCCGGCGAAGCCCAGCTTCCCCAGGCCGGCCTGCCCTTGCACGGCAGCGCGGATCATCGGGAACATCTGGTCGTACAGCCGGCGAGCAGCGTCCTGCGCCGTGCCCCACCCGTGGCTGAAGGCGAACAGGTCGGTGACGCCCGCGGCGGCCACCTCAGCCAGGAAGTCGCCCTGACCGGGCGATGTCAGCTGTCCGTCCTCGTTGAACTGAAGATCCCAAACCGGTTCGCCGGTCGGTAGCGTTCGCATGGCCGTTCCTTTCTGTCAGACGTTCGCGAGCATGCGCATCAGGTCGACCAGGCCGGCGCCCTGTGCGTACCGTTCCCGGCCCAGGTCGGTAGCGCTCTGCGTGAGAAGGTTCTTGACCTGATCCGGACGGCCGATGAACTCCGGCCGGGCGGACAAGAACGCGGCGATGACGCCGGACACGTGCGGCGCGGCCATCGACGTGCCGGACTGCTCGGCGTAGGTCAGCAGGCCCGCCGGGAGCGCGGCGCCGGGCGGCGGGTCCAGTCCGGCGGCCGCGCGGACCTGGCCGGTGGCGGCCGAGGCGATCCACTCGCCCGGCGCCACCACGTCGGGCTTCATCCTGCCGTCCAGCGTCGGGCCCTTGCCGGAGGTCCAGGTGACACCGAAGGCGTGCGGCGCCTCTCGGTGCGTCGACCCCACCGCGATGCACTCCTGCGCGTGCGCGGGCTCGGTGATCGATCCCATGATGGCCGAGGTGTTGGCCGAATCACCCCGGGTCGTGCTGGCACCGTAGTTTCCCGCCGACACCACCACGACGACACCGGAGGCGACCAGCTGGTTCACGGCCTGGCACAACGGGGACTGGCCCGCGGCGTACTGGTCCGGGCGCCACTCGCAGCCCAGGCTCATGTTGACTCCGTGCACGCGCAGCAGCCCGGGGTCGACGTTGACCTCCGAGCGCAGGTAGGTCAGGGCCCGGATGACGGCGCTCGAGGAGGTGATCCAGGTGCCCTGCGGGCTGCGCCGCATGACCTTCAGGCTCACCAGCTCGCAGGCCGGTGCCATGCCGGACAGCTGGCCGACCCGGGCCCGCTGGACGTACCCGCCGTCCGCCACCTCATTGGAATCCGCGACCCGCGGATCCAGGCCATCGGGCGAACAGCCGGCGATGATGCCGGCCACGTGGGTGCCGTGCCCGCTGTCGTCGGACAGGCCCGTGCCAGGAGCGGCCGCCGCCGGGGTGCCCGGGTTGACCAGGTAGCTGAAATCGCGGTGGAGCTGACTGCTCAGGCCCTGCTGCTGCACGTCTCCGCGGCCCTCCGCGGCCAGTTCAAGCGCTGAAAAGTGCGGATGGCAGGCGTCGATCCCGCTGTCGATGACGGCCCAGACGATCCCGTGGCCGCGGGCGTCGTACGAGCGCCAGGCCGCGTCGGCCTTCACGGTCGGCGCCGAACGGTCGATCTGGGGGTGCAGGGTGTAGTCCGGCCAGACCCGGAAGATCACCGGAGGGCGGCGGTTCTGCTCGGCGGACCGGCGGTCTTGCCACACCATGTCCCGCGCATCGGCCCGGGACAGGACGCACTGATAGAGCTTGGGCGCGATCAGCGCGAGCCGTGCGGGGATGGCGGGCTGGACCGGGCCAGCCGTCTCCGGTTCGGCTGGCCACGAACCTTCGGCCCTGTCGACGTAGTCCGCCCACAGCTGGTAAAAGTCCCGCCGGACCGCGGCCAGGCCACCGGGGTAACGCAAGTTGAGCTCGATGAGCATGGGAACCTTCGCGTCCGGGTCGACCCGCGCGCGTTCCGGACCCGCCGTGCCTTCCGGCGGCAGCTTCAGGTCCCCGACGATGACCGATCTGACGTGGCCCTCAGCCTCGTGTGTCATGGCCCTCCCCACTCCTGATATCTGTACAGAGAAGGCACACCGGCCGGAAAATACGCATCGTGGTCTCAATCGAGGGTGAAGCGGCGCCGGGCTTCGAGCGGACGTTACTCCCAGCGGAAGAAGCGGCGCGCCAGGAAGGCGAAGACCAGCGTGTACGCCGCCAGCACCAGCAGCGGCGCGGACCCGAAGACTGGGGGGAAGCCGGTTTGCATCGAGCCCTGGATCGCCTGCACCGCCGCGCCGAGCGGGGTGTAGTTGCTGATCTGCTGAAGGACGGCCGGCATGAGGGCGCGCGGCAGCCACAGGCCGGCGAAGAACATCAGCGGGATGAACGCCAGCCGGCCGATGGCGTTCACGCTGTTCGCGGTCGGCGCCAGCGCGGCGATGAGCAGCCCGAGGGCGAACAGCCCGCCGATGGCCAGCAGGCAGGAGAGCGCAAGCCCGGCCGGGCTCTTCGGGGCGGGCGCCCCGAACGCGGCGACGCTGACCACGTTCACGATCAGCAGGCCGGCCAGGGCGACGCCCAGCTGGACGACGACCTGCGCGGCGAGCAGCCAGGACGGGGGTACCGGGGTGGTCGACAGGCGGCGCAGGATGCCCAGCTCGCGGTAGGAGACGAGCGGACCCGGCAGGCCGAGCAGGGCCAGCATGGTGAGCCCGAGCACCATGATGACCGGCACGTACGTGTCGAACCCGGTGAGGCCGCCAAGCTCCGTGGCGGGCCGGTTCAAGGTGGGCACCTCGCCGAAGATGATCATCAGCACGACGGGGAGGCCGATGCTGCCGATCATGTTCGTCGGCTGCCTGCGGACGAGCCTGGCCTCGTTGCGTACGATCTGGCCGAACGCGGTGCGCCGCGCCGCCCGCGCCGGCGGCCGCGTGAGCGACAGTGACAGGGAGCTCATGCCGGTGCTCCTTCCTTGTCCGGGTTCTTTCCGGTGAGCTTGACGAAGGCGTCCTCGAGGTTCGACGAGTCGAGTTGCACGTCGCGGGCGGTCACGCCGGCCGCGGCCAGGGTGAGGATCACCGCGTTGACCAGCTCACCGCTCCCGGTGACGACGACGTGCTGGCCCTGGTGCTCGAGCCTGGCCACCTGGGGAAGAGCGGTCAGCAGGTCCTCGTCGAATGGCGCCGAGGGCAGGAACCGCACGCTCTTCCCGCCCCGCGCCTGGGCGGCCAGGCTGGCCGGGGTGTCCAGCGCCACGACGCGTCCCGAGTCGATCAGGGCGACGCGGTCGCAGAGCCGTTCGGCCTCTTCCATGAAGTGGGTCACCAGGAGGACCGTCACGCCGCGGTCGCGGATGCCCTCGATGAGTTCCCAGGTGTCCCGGCGGGCCTTCGGGTCCAGCCCCGTGGTCATCTCGTCCAGCACCGCGATCCTGGGCCGGCCGATCAGCGCCAGCGCCACCGACAGCCGCTGCCGCTGCCCGCCGGACAGGGACCGGTAGAAGTCGCCGCGCTTGCCGGCCAGGCCGAGCACCTCGAGCAGTTCGCCGACGTCGCCGGGGTCGCGGTAGAAGGACCGGTACTCCTCGAGGATCTCGCCGACCCGCAGCTTGCCGGGCAGCGCGCCCGCCTGGAGTTGCACCCCGACGATCTCGTGGACCTTGTCCCGGTCGGCCTGGGGGTCCAGGCCAAGCAGCCGGATCGTCCCGGCGTCCGGTTGCCTGAGCCCGATGGCGCATTCGATGGCGGTGGTCTTCCCGGCCCCGTTCGGCCCTAGAATGCCGAAGATCTCCCCCTCGGCCACCGAGAACGAGACGTCGTCCACCGCGACCAGGGTCCCGTACGTCTTGCGAAGATGCGCGACCTCGACGGCCGGCCGGACGCCGGCGGCCGCGGGGGCCTCCAGGCGCTCCAGGGATGTGGTCATGGCTGCCTCCCGTCCGCGCGCCGCTACCCTGGGCGCGCGGCAAACTCCCGACACGCCGCCGGTGCTTGCCTCTAAAAACTGATATCACTATGATAGATACGTGGTATCTTCCCCGTCAACCGGAGGTGGTGGCGATGAGTGTGGAGGTTCCCATCGAGGCAGGTCAGGCGCCTAGTACCCGACAAATGACCGAGAGCCAGGGATGGTCGGCGCCCGGCGTCCGGGTCATGGTGGCCGGCATCCTCATGCTGCTGGCCGGAATCGTGCTGCTGGCCCTGGGCGTTTCCCTGGGTCCGAGCGCGCCGGGGCCGATCGCCCTGATCTGGGCCGCTGCCGCGCTGATCATCGCGGGCTATCTGGCCCTGCGCGGCCTGACGGCGGTCGTGGCCGGCGAGGCGCGCGTGGTCCAGCTGTTCGGCAGGTACCGCGGGACCGTCCGGGATCCCGGCTTGCACTGGGTCAACCCGTTCGCCCGCAGGCGGCGGGTGTCCGTCCGGATCCGGAACCACGAGACGGCGATAGCCAAGGTCAACGACGCCGACGGCAACCCGATCGAGATCGCCGCCGTGGTCGTCTGGCATGTCCACGACACGGCCCAGGCGCTCTACGCGGTCGACGACTTCACCCAGTTCGTCGCCATCCAGACCGAGACCGCCGTCCGGCATATCGCGTCGAGCTACCCCTACACCAGCCGGGTCGAGGGCGAGCTGTCGCTGCGCGACAACGCCGAGGAGATCACGCAGCGCCTGTCGGCCGAGATCGCGGCCCGGGTCAGGCCGGCCGGGGTGACGATCATCGAGTCGCGGCTGACCCGGCTGTCCTATGCTCCGGAGATCGCCCAGGCCATGCTGCGCCAGCAGCAGGCGAACGCCGTGGTCGGGGCGCGGACGCGGATCGTCGAGGGAGCGGTCGGCATGGTGCAGCTGGCGCTGCGGCGGCTGCAGGAGGAGGACGTGGTCGAGCTGGACGAGGAGCGGAAGGCGGCCATGGTGTCCAACCTGCTCGTGGTCTTGTGCAGCGAGCAGGCGACCCAGCAGGTCGTCAACACCGGCTCCCTCTACCAGTGACGCCTCTCCCGGCGATGCCTGGCACGGTACCGCGGTGAGCGAGCGCAAGGGCATACTGCTGCGGCTCGACCCAGCCGTTCACGACGCCCTGGCCAGGTGGGCCGCCGACGAGCTGCGCAGCACCAACGCCCAGATCGAGTTCCTGCTGCGCCGCGCGCTGGCGGACGCGGGGCGGCTGCCGAGCAAGGCCGGAGAGATGCGCAGGCCCGGCCGCCCGCGCAGCCGGCCGCCGGGCTGACCGGGCTGGCGCAGCGTCGCCTGGCTTGCGTTGATAGTGGACAGGTGGCGGGTGGCGCGTGGGCGATCCGCCTGGGGCTTGTGGTGTTGCTGGTTTCCTGCCACACTGCCGTGACTGGTGGTATGTAGCCGCCGCTTGGCCGCCCCCGTTTCATAAGGCGTGGATGTCCCAGCCATGTCGCTCATACGACGTGGATGTGGCATCCACGCCTTACGTCCTGGTACGGGCGGTGCCGGGGTGACTGATGCCCGTTTTGCGCATGCGGCGCGGGCGCGGCAACAACAAGCCGGACGGGTGGCTGAGCCGGGTTCACCACGGCGGCCACCCTTCGCGTGAGGCAGGTGGTACCACCGTGCCATCTCGGCGAGCGTGCAGGGAGCTATCCGCCGGGATTACAGTCGGGCAATGGGCAATGGGGAGCCGCCGCCGCCGCAGCGGCCGCGGCGGCGGGGGTTGCGGACCGGGCGGCTGGAGGCCTTCAGCGACGGCGTGTTCGCCATCGCCATCACCCTGCTGGTCCTCGACATCGCGGTGTCCGCCGACGCCGGCCATGACCTGCTGGGTGCGATCGGGCGCCTGTGGCCCTCGTACCTGGCCTACGTGGTCAGCTTCTCCACCATCGGCGCGGCCTGGCTCGCCCACAACGCGATCACCGAGTACCTCGAGCACACCGACACCGCGTTCGTGCGGCTGAACCTGGTGCTGCTCCTGCTCGTCTCGTTCCTCCCGTTCCCGACCCGGCTGGTCGCGGACTTCATCCGCGAGGACAGAGCCGAACGGGTCGCGGTGACCTTTTACGGCATCGTCCTGCTGTTGTCCTCGACGATGCTGCTGGTCCTGTGGCGGTACGCGGTCCGGGCGCGCCTGGTGCAGCCGGACACCGCCGACGAGGAGATCGAGCTGCTGACCCAGCGCCTCACCCCGGGCCTGAGCGCCTACCTGGTCCTGATCGTGTCCGGGCTGTTCTTCCCGCTCGTCGCCGTGATCGGGTACCTGGGCATCGCGCTGTACTACATCATCCCGTTCCGGCGGCTGTCGGCCAGCATCCTGCCCCGCGGCCGGCTCAAAAAACGCGTCCGGCCGCCGGACCCGCGCTAGCCGCCCTCGCCGCGCCAGTAGACGGCCTTGACCCAGATGGTGCACAGGGCGTCCAGCGCCAGGCCGTCGTCGAACGGCACGTCCTTCTCGCCGCCCTGGCCGAGCCAGATGTAGCAGAAGTGCTCCAGCATGGCCGACAGCGCCGAGGCCGTCATGACCGGATCGACGCCCGGGCAGTAGCCTTCCGCCTGGGCCTTCCTGATCGCGGTGGCGATCCGGGCGATGGCCTCCCCGCGCAGCTCGAGCCACCGGTCCCGGAAGCGTCCCTCGATCATGGCCGCCTGGAAGATCCCGATCAGCTCGCCGCGCCGCCTGGCGTAGGTGCGCCAGAAGCCGGCCACGGCCTCGCGCAGCGCCTCCTCGCCGGACAGGCCGGCCCGGTACGGCAGCGCGGCCAGCTGGGAGGCTTCGGCGTGGAAGTCCTCGGCCAGCGCGATGAGCAGGTCCGCCTTGGTGTCGTAGTAGTTGTAGAAAGACGCCACCGACCGGCCGGCCGCCGCGGCGATGTCGCTGATCTTGGCGTTGAGGTAGCCGTCGCGGGCGAACACGAGCCGGGCCGCCTCGCGGAAGGCCTCGTCGGTCTGCCGGCCCTTGCGGGTGGCCTTCTCCGCGCGGACCGCCGTCATGACACCAGGACGCGGACCAGGGACGGCAACGGCCTAGACCGGCACGCCGGTCCGGTCGGCCGCGGTCTTGGGCTCGTGCCGGACGTCGCCGGGCTGGCCCATGGCCCGCCGCCAGCAGGCGAACTCGAGCACGATGCCGTCCGGGTCCTGGAAGTAGAACGAGCGGACGAAGACGCCCGGGTGAAACTCCCTGGCCA